>Ga0265798_10006937_pt1 | contig 14775 bp, 15 predicted proteins | sample P3T30metagenome_FD_192430 | JGI IMG/M metagenome (GOLD analysis project Ga0265798, IMG submission 192430) | Plant litter microbial communities from East Loma Ridge, Irvine, California - P3 T30 | ecosystem: Environmental > Terrestrial > Plant litter > Unclassified | place: USA: California... | reverse complement strand
CCAGGCTGCAAACTTGACCAAAAGCACCAATCAGAATTAGATAGGACATGATGGTATCAGCCTTCTGGGCTGCCTGCTCTTTGGTTAAGTCCAAAAGTGGCCTAAGGTTGCATATGACAGAGCAGATCGTGGCAAAAATCTTGTCAGTATCCATGCCCGGCATCTCGCTGATAGCCCACAAGCAGTGAATGACGTCAAGAAGAGTTTCTCTACTTGTAGACCATCCCATCGATGCACATTTAGCCAGCTTAGGAACGTTGCGCTGAAGACTTGCTCGAATTTCTTCAGCGAAAGCATGCTGAAGTGGGGGAAGTGTCGGCAACACATGCCGAAAGATAACGACCGTTGGCCGCACAAGGGCCACGTCATCCATGGTGGCGATGGTCTTGATGTATAGCTTCAGATGTCGCAGATGGTCGAGCGTGAACAGGGTCGGTTCGATCTTCGCGAAAACACTCAGGGTGTTCATAACACGAGCTTGAGACTTGATATCCGTACCGCTTCCGGGAGCAATGGCTTCGTCTACCAAGTCGACAACTAGCTGTGCGCAAATCTTTCGGTTAGAAGCCGGACCCTTCGCTTCAGGTGACAGACAATGAGCGAAAAACTTCTCGAAAGCTTCCAAATGTACAGCGCTATGCTCGATAGAGTCCAAGAGTTCTACCATGAAGGCTGCTCGTTGAGCACGGTTGAGCCTGTGTATACTGTCATCGGTCTTGACATTGTTATTAGCTGCCGTCAACCATATCTCCTCGAGGACGTTGCGACCCAGCTCGGAAATTGCACTCTCATTATCCTGCGAAGGGAGGAGTAGAGGAGCGGCAATCTTGAGCCTATTCTCATTTGAAGTGGAGCGGAGATAGATCTCTTTGAGTAGCTTGATGGCCTTCTTCTTGGGGCCGTTTGAGGGATCTGTGGTCATTTCCAGAATTTGTGGCAGCACATGGCGCTCAAGAGATGGTTCTTTGGCCAAGCAGTTCGACAGGAGCGAAAGCGTCGCCTCTCGGACCATCGGTGAACTGTCTCTAAGTGATGGGATCATGTTGATGACATGTCCTTCGGAGATGACCCGAGGATCTTTGTCCAGCAGTTGTTGCAATCCTGCTGTTCCTCTCGTCCGAAGCTTCGAAGAGCTCTTGTCCCGGGCGTATGCCTGCATATAGTTGACGATCTGCGAAAGGTACCTGCACACCTGGCTTTGTAAAGTGATGACGCCCGCGGCGAGTTTGCTCTGATCATCTGACACAGATTGGAATTTGCTATCAAGCACCGTCAGCTGGGGAACGAGCCTAAACAAGTTGGAAAACTTACTACTTCTGACTGAGCCACTTGGGGTCTGGAATCATGCTTTCCAGACAATGCTGAACAGTTTGTATTGCTTGCGGCCTGTGATCTGTATTTCCTTCTGGAACTGTTGGAAAGGTCTTAACGACAGCTGCCAGCCACGAGCTGATATGACAGCCAGTCGCTGCCTGCAGATGCGGGTCTTCCTGGGAGGGGCGTAAATCGAGATAATCGACCAGTGATTCGAGAACCATGCGGTACGGGCCATCGAAAGCTAGCAGATCCACATCATTGACCCTCTCTTTGACGTCTTCGCTCATAGCGTCATTCACAAGACGATCTAGTCTTGACGACAAATCCGACTGCGAAATGTCCAGCCTTTGCTTCATCTTCTTGAGTTGGTCTCTGAAATCAATCACGCCACAACCGATCCTCGCCATTGTTGTGAGTGCCATGTCTTTGTCGACCACAGAGTGTTTATTTGCTGGGTCGTCCTTGAGTATGTTGACCATACGAACCAAGAGGCTCTGCAAAAGTATGACAGCAGCCGGCCACTGGGGAGAACCAAGGACGTTACAGAAATCGTCGATGAATAAGTCCAGAAGGTTGCGGAATGGCTTGTCGCCTGATTTGGAAGTATTCGAGGCTTTGTCGCACAGTTGGGTTACAATATACATTGCCGTGCTGGTAGCTTCCACCGTCAAGTCTTGAGCAATCACTGCCGGCGCCCGGCCGGCGCCTCTCTTTGGGGCTTTCGAGGGTGCTTGGCCAGGCTCGTAATCGCTGACATCGTCTTCAATCATGCTAGCAGCCGCGTCTTTGCCTTGCGATGCAAGACGAGTGCTGGGATTTGTTGCGACCACTTGGACAAATCGCATGAAAAGTGCAGATATCGTCATAATCGGGACTTCACGAGCCGACAAGAATTGCCTCGCGCTCGCTTTCTTGTCGGGTAGCTTTTCCAGGTTGCCCAGGATGCCATTTAGAATCGACTGTCGTTGGCTTGGGTATCGAGCGAAAATCTGGGCAAGAACATCCATGACTTTCTGGCGGAAATGCTCGAACTTCTTGATGCTAAACACCGAATCCTTCTCGTTCTCGCTATTCTGCTCAACGAGCAGTTCCAACGTCAGATACTCCAAAGTATTGAGTGCCCGGTCCGGCAGATTGTATTTGCCCATCAGCGTAGCAAAGCGGGTAAGGACTGCTCCACACAGTCGCAGCACCATCTGTAGATCTGACCTATGAGCCGATGCTGCAGTGAAAAGGTCTTGAGCTTCCCCAGACCGCCGAGATTGAACGACAGGCACAATGCAGGCATTCTTAATTAGCTTCGTGAGATCAACAATGGAATCGATAATGTCCTCTCGTCGCATCCGATAGTCGTCACGTCCCTCGATCATGGTTTCCAGCAAGAGCTTGGATGACTTGAGCGCGAACTTGGCTGTTGTAATGCTCTCGGTAAGCTCCGGGGTAGTCTCATCCCGTGGAAAGAGCCCATTCTTAGTTGCACACACGACAGCGGGGTGTAGTAGTGATTGTATCTCCATGGCAAGGTCCACAGGAAGCGCATTGAAGCGGCCGAGACTGACAACACCGGACATCTTCTCTGAAAGAGCCTCCATTGAGCGGGGTTTGAGAACGTTGAACTCGCCGTCAGGAGTTGGGATTCTGGTGAAGTGCAGTGAGCCGTCAAGATCATCTTTGTCTTCGCTCAGACTGGCGACTAGAGAGTTGAGAATCTCAATCTTCCCGTCAGCGATCTCTCGTTCGTGGGGTCTCAAGACTGCAACGCCGCTCTCGGCTCTGTTGTCCTCCTTCCTTTGTGACAAGCTTCCAATCTCGATGTTGTCGATGTACTTGTAGTCGGCGCGTGGAACCGCTTTTGGCTTTATCATAACGGCCGGACCAGGAGGCCGCACTGGCGTGCTGCTGGGAGCCGACGAAAGAGCGCTTGACGAGAAGGGTAAATCTATGTTTTGCGTGAAGGCATGGCCGTTGGAGGTGGCCTGGGGCGGTGTGGGCGCTGGGCGCGGCAGTTGTGGAGGTTCAGCTTTTCGGGAAGGTGCCGACTCTGATCGAGGCTGTTCGGGTGCTTTGACATTCGGTGCTGTCCTTGTTAGTGGTTGCACCGGGAAAGTGACAAAGAGGCCTACCCGTATATGCCACATCCGTCTGGTCGTAAAGCCTGCGCGCGAAGGGGCTCAGATCAGAGATAGCGCTGCGAGTGTCTCCGTTGGTGTTCTTGACGGGACTGTCTGGGGGAGGGGTTGGTAGTTGCGGCATGGGCTTGAAGTGACTGTGGGTGTTAGAAGAGACTTCCAGGTACGGCAAGAGCGCAGACCCACTACTCTGGCAGCCTATCGCGAAGTAGGAGGTTGCGAAGCTGGTTGAGGGTATCATGCAGATGCTGGGCGGTGGACTGGCCTTGGATCTCGGCGTTCAAAATTCCGACAGCCTTCTTCGCGGCTTTTTGTTGCTCGGGGTTTAGGGTAGAGGGTGGCGTAGGAGGCTCGGCGGTTGGGAAGGGTATGATTCCTGGTGGTTATTAGCCAGGTGAGAGAAAAGCGCTTGGGCAAAGGGCGCAAGTGAAGCAGAGTGACGCACCGGGCGAGAAGGGGATGATGGAGGTAAAGGGCGAATACGGAAGGGCCTCATCCACTGTGGGCGGAGGCCTTCTAAACGGGAGCGCGCCTCCGTTGGCATGATGCCAGTCGCCATTCATTGCCGCTTGTGGTGTTGAGCACTTGCGGACAGTCGCAGTCGAGGTGGTAGTGGGCTTGGATTGGACGGGTTGGGCATGCGGCTATATCATCGTGCGTGCGCGCATGCTATGCTCCGGTAACTGGCCAGTCGCTGCCTGGTGAACCGATGGTAGCAAACTTGTTGTAAAAGTGCATGCGATGCGACCGGGAGCATTGGATGCATGTGGAGGTGCACGACATTCAGACGCGTTCTCACCGCCTGCCATTCCCGTCCTAGCTTGGCTGCAGCCGCGGAAGTCGCGATTCCCTGTAACTTTTTTCCTCAACTCCAACACCAATCATCCGCCCCAAGACGATAAATCTACAAATCACCCACCATGTCGGCTATTGGTAGTCTTGTCTTTTGCACCGACTGCGGAAATCTCCTCGACGGATCTGCCGGCAAGCAAAATGTCATCTTGACTTGCGCGGCATGCGGAGCGCAATGTAAAGGTATGCGCCGTCTATGTTGCGCATGCGGAAGAGCAGAAGATTTGACCGACCGCAGATACATCATCTAAGACTGTCGTCACAGTTTCCAAGCCCACCGCTTTCCCGTCGTCGCTGCGCGCAAAGAGATCCGAGGTCCAGACCATATCCGAGGAGGACGTTCAGACGAGCAGCGTTATCAATCATCCATGCGAGAAATGCGGAAGAGAGGAAGTGCGATACTACACACAACAACTGCGAAGCGCAGATGAAGGAAGTACTGTCTTCTACGAGTGCGACTGCGGTCACAAGTACGTTCAATCGTCCATGTCAAGAGCTGAGCTTATGCTAATCGCTATTTTACAGATGGAATACCAACAACTGAAGCGGAAATTCTACCTACGTGGCCATTTTGAATTCTAGATACCCCAAACGCCGTATGCATGCAATCCCTTGGGCTGCGCTAAGCTGCAACAGCCTGCGGTACGATCGCGTACTCCATCTCTCCGTTCTTCTCAAACTCTGCCATGTCAAGTGCTACGACCACACTGTCTCGCACCACCTGCTCTGGGTCGTTCAAAAATTTACGCAGAGTATCTTCGACACCCTCCTCATCGCCCAAGCTTCCAAGTGCCTCGGCTGCCTCATGCCGGACCATGCTTGCCTCCTTTGTGTTACTGAGCGCTTCTGTAAGACTAGGGATGGATGCGGGGTGTGATAGCTGTCCAAAGACAAAGGCGATTTCATGGCGGAAGAGAGCAGATGGGTCTGTGAATCCGCGAGCGAGTGCCTGTACGGCCGGAACGGCAGTTGGAAGGTCGGGCGGCGAGGAAAGATCGCGCAGGGCGAACATGGCTCGGTAGCGCTGGAACAAGGGCAACGAGGTGTCGAGCAGTGTCTTTTCAAGTTCGGGGATCGATGCCTTCTCCGTACTCTGTGGTAGTGGTGGCGCAGGGTCGATGGACGTGAAGTCGCTGTATAGTACTCAGCAAGAAAGTAGAATACACAGGAATTGAAACAAGCATACCTCTTCTTCAACTTCTCCTGCCCCTTCTGCAGCCCATGGTCCCACTCTATGCGGTCCACAGCAATGTCGCAAGTCTCCCGTACGACATCGATCTCTTTGACGTCGTCCCTCAACGCCCTTAGCAGCTCAAGACTGCCCTTGTCACTCAGCGCACCAAGTGCCTCGGCAGCCTCGTGCCTGCACATGGAGTCCTCCTCTTTATCCTCCAATACGCCCCTCAAGGGCGCGATGGCAGCATCGTGCCCCGACTGACCCAGGCAGTAGGCGAGTTCGTGCTTCAACAGAGCTGACGGCGATGTGAAAGCGGCGGCAATGGCCTCGATGGCGGGGACAGTCTGCGCACTGGGCGGCTGCAAGCCCGCAAGGTGTTTGAGAGAGAAAAGAGCGCGAAAGCGGCGGGCGAGAGGCTCCGACTCTGAGGTGAGGATGTTGCGAAGCGTAGGAACTTGGGTGTCCTGCTCTGTGACTGCCATTTTGCTGCTATGGAAAAGATGAGTAGTCGCGAACTTAGTTCTTCACGTAAATGTCTTCCGAAAGCGGCTCGACTCTTTTTTGGCGGGGATGCAGAGATCTGGTGGGGTGTCAAAGTTCCATCTGATAAGATCTTCACCGCACCTGCATCCACAGCAGTTGACGCTAGTCGGATACGGTTAGACATAATGTGACAGCGTGGCAGACCAGTTGACCGAGTCCAGGGCTGCATGAGCCATGCAGGAACAAGCCGCTCCGTTCACCTTACTTTCACTAGCTATGACTCCTTTTTGCCCCGTCTTTACTCCCCGTGAGTGAAAGACTCAGCAGGTCAACAGCGCATCAAAGGGACAAAGACTTTACCTGGGCCTGCCGCATGGGGAATCGAGTAGCCTCACCCTCACCTTCACTTCACCGCGACTTCGCATATCGACTGCAAACCCCGCCCACGCTCCTTACACGTCACGCCCACCACGAAGTGACGGGGACACTTCTTTTACGCGACCAGCCTCGACCGCTCCCACCTACCACTTAGTATGGCGTTCCTTCGCGGAGTGTCCGACTGCTTCTGGAACTATGTCAGTCCGCGCAAGACACAACAGCGCCGCGAAAAGCCATATGCCTTCAAGGTGCCTGCGCTGCCCACTCGATCCGCTGCTCTGTCAAAGCACACCACACCACCGCCTACACGAGACATGAGTCTCGAAGCGCACGTCAAGACCCGGGGACTCAGCCCACCGAGCACTCACTACGATATCGATGCGACGTTGCTACCGCCCTCCCCACCAGCTTCGGCTATGTCGTCCAAGGATCTGGAAGGAGATACCCTGGTCGCGCATTCGCCCGCCGCACTCACAAGGGAGTACGACAACGATGGCTCTTCGGCCGACCTATGGGATGCGAACGAAGAGACCATGGTTGTTGATGACGGCACCTACATGATCGTACAGAAGAAAGTCAATCACGACCAAGAGCGGTACAGACAAGATCAACAAGCTCGTGAGCTGCGTGACGCTGGTTGGTCTGAGGACGCGGTCTTTCTTTTTCAGAAGCTGGGCATGCGCGGATTTGAGCCACTGATGCCCATTAGCTGGATCGATGATCTCGAGACTGTCCCCGCAGACATATTCACCGAGAACATCGACAAGGCCTTCATCAAGCCAGCCTGCGGTACTGAATACAGTGGTATGTTACGATCGTGTAGTTGCTAAGAGGATCTTACTAACAGCGTCCAGCGCAGCATGCTCTCGAGAAGCTGTTCGACCTGGGCGGTGTCGCTCGCGACGCCTGGCAGACGCGAACGAAGCGCGCCCCCCACTTCCAGATCGGCAAGGCTGTCAAGGCATACACAAAATGGGCTATGAAGGATGGCAGAGTCGAGCATCTCTGGTCCCAGCTCCCTCTATTCCAGACCGTCACCTTCTCGAGACATGTACACCCGGCCGTGGGAGAGCGCAAGATGATCGAGAAACTTGGTCGGCTACACGAGCTATGGTACGACGCTCTACAGATCGACGAGGCAGCAGCTCGCGGAGATGCTATTGTGCCTGAAGTTCCGACCCTCTATGGTATCACTGCAACGCACACCGTCATGGCATTTGTGAGCTACGCGCCGCCGACCTTGAAGAACGAACAACCTTCACTACGTTTACTCGCCATGTACGACTTTATGCAGGAAGGCTGTGATGTTTGGAACTCACTTGCTATCTCCATCTTCATCATTCACGCGAGGAACAGAATGATGCAGTTGAGGGAGTGGCTTCCAGAGCCGGAGGTATCAACCGGCGAAGACCCTGATCTTTGAACGACGAACACGAACCCAAAAATACAACACACGAGAATGGATGAAAGAGATGACAAACTACGTAATGAACGAGATGGATATGGTTATGAACGATGGATACGATTTCAGTGCGAGGCCTTTTGCTTCTAGATATACCCGGTTATGAGCGCAATACCCCTAGTTTTCTTCTATTTCCTTTGTCAGACTGGCTGAACGACTGATGTCGGCCTCCGCTAAAAGAGCTGGAGACGACGAATACCCCAGATTGCGTCACTTTGCACATGCCTCAACGCAAGCAAACTTGCGGTGGTTAATGTGACCGAACGAAGAAGATGAAATTGATCCGAGCAATTACATAGTAGTTATTGAAAAAAAGACATATCATACAATTGCATTTCTCTGCCTGATTGTGATGCTGACTTCTGCATACATCGCGACCCTGTTGACGCCGTAACTCCACATCTCGTGAGCTGGTGCCTCTTTTCCTTCATATCCCCTCATACCCCTTCACCCTCTCCTGGAGCGGCTTTTGTGCCCTTGATCAGACCTCTTTCCTCGGAGTCCACACCCAACCTGCTTCTTGACAGATCCTCAGATCTTCAAGCCTCTTCTCCAAATCCAACATGCAGTCCCTGCAGTGTCCCGAGAAAATGGTTATGGAATTGGTGGGGTTTTGACACGGTAGTCGATACCTGCTTCCGGGGTCTGCGCCGCACATGGTGAACGGGTTGTCGTAGACTTGTGTCTTGTGCTCGCATGCGGTGTGGTGGTAGAAGTTGCGTCTGCACATTGTTGTTAGATTGTGGTTTTGGTGAAGATGTAGGCTTGAAATTGGAGTTTTGACTGGAAGATTGGGGACTGAGGAGGTTGTTGGTGTTGTTAGTGATAGCGAAAGTCTGGTTAGTAGCAGAGGTTGGAGAATACACGCTATTCAGTCACAGTGAATTTGAGTTTGCTACGTTCTTGTCGTTGTCGAGGTGAAGTGAGAACTTTTCTGGAGCACCTCTGAGTACCCTGCGGGAAGTCATGGTGAAGCAAGTTTTTGTGCTTTCCATGATCGCAAGACCTTGTAGAAGCCTAGTTGAAGAGTGACAGGTCATGGTATTTTCGAAGGAGAGCAAAAAATCAACTATTGGGGGTGGACAGTTCGTTACTGTGGTCTCCTTGCAAAGCCCAGCTCACGTGATGTTTCACTCAATCCGAGCTCCATTGTACCAACCTGCACAGCGTGCCCCTTCATACTCGGCGGTTCAACCAAGCTTCCACGCATTCTCCTTTCACCCACCGGGACAAGACATCTTATACAGTACCAAGAGTCTGGGCAAGCAAGCCCGCTGTGCGGTGTCTAGACTGTAGAATCTGGGGTACAGACGGCTATGTAAACATTTACCGTACGTGATGGCGCACAATATGGCGGGTAAAACGTGATTGGCGCGTTAAGTTCCCCGGATCCCCAGAACTGGCTGCTATTCTCCGGGATACGGGGAAATGTCGTGTTGTGATCACCTCGCATTACGCAAGGGGCGCTGCGTACATGTGAAGAGGGAATTGCGGCTGCGGTGATGCGGACGTGGTGATGCGTCGTTTACGGATATGACAACCTCATGTGATGGCATGCAAGAACTCATTTAGACGTTCTTGGTAACAAGGGGAGTGTTCCGGAAAGCCTGCCGTATATATGAACCTTGGAAGTCAGGAGATCGATCCATATTCGCAAGATCTCAAGGACCAGGGACAGTGATCTTGTGCAGCCGGGCTGAAGGGTCGATCAGCTCATTACGATCTCGTAACTATGATTGCGGATTCCTGCTGCCGACATGTTCGCTGATTATGCTGGTCCAGAACCTGAGCGCAGCGACGGTGAGAAGGAGACAAGCGGTATGCGGCTCAAGCAAGATGCAGGCAAACGTCTCTTGGCAGCGCGCTTGGACGCCCCACGAAAATGTCGCAGTCCTTCATCTGTTGCTGTAACATCGCCAACACCTCACGAACTATGCCTGAAGTATTGCATAGCCTGCTAAGCTTCTTGGATATCGAGCAATCACCATACAATGTGTAAGAGATGCGCCTTCTGCCGCCACTTCTAGCCTTGGAAGCGCCACACGTGACACGCGGCTTCACATAGATTACCAACTCACAACTCCACTGTTCGGTGTTCACGCCAAGACGTTCTTTAACCGCAGGAAGATTGTAAAGGCGGAGAGCTTGGCATATGCATGCCATAGAGCTTGGGAGCACACGTGGATGGGTGCTTGCCAGGACAGTCGTAGCGCCGCCATGACCCGAAGCCCACTCCACCACGGAGATATTGACATGTAGGTTAATGACCGCCCGGTCTTGTCCCGTAACCGTTTGTTTCAAGTTACAGACCAATCACACCGGAAGCTGCGCCGGCATTTCGCATGCCTTTCTTTCCAGAAGCCAAGCCCGGCATAGTGGTGTCTCTCCTATCGCAGCACTTGATCTACATCCTAGCTGCTAAGAGACGGACGGCCGTAGTGATGGCGAGAATGTTTGTCTTGGTCCCGCCAGCAGAACCGGTGCTACCCCATTGAACCACCAAGCCGCGGTGTGTAGTGGAGCAAAGGCATATAAAGCCATCTTGAGTCGCCTCGTAGATCACCACCACGATCAAACATCTCCTTCGCTTCCTACCACAAGCAACTCATATTCAAGATGGTCTCTTTCACCTCCCTCGTCACTGCTGCTATTGCGGCCACTGGCGTTTTCGCTGCTCCCGCCACTGATGTAGCTGCTCGTTCGCCTAGTGACCTTGTTGCCCGCCAGAGCACTCCCAACGCTGAGGGAACTCACAACGGCTGCTGTAAGTCGTATCATGAAGCAATATGTTGAGCATAACTGATCATGTGTCTAGTCTACTCTTGGTGGACTGATGGTGGCTCGCGCGTCACCTACACCAACGGTGCTGGCGGAAGCTACAGCGTCAACTGGGGAAGTGGTGGCAACTTCGTCGGTGGAAAGGGATGGAACCCTGGATCCGCCCGGTATGTCAACTCAATCAACTGCATGCTTCGTGTGACACCTTTGCTAACTATATATCAGTACCATCACCTATTCGGGTACCTACAACCCCAACGGCAACTCCTACCTTGCCATCTACGGCTGGACTCGCAACCCACTCGTCGAGTACTACGTCGTTGAGAACTTCGGGTGAGCAATGTCCATGTACGGACTGCATTAAAGACATACACTAACATCACAAAGAACTTACGACCCATCTTCCCAAGCCTCGAACAAGGGTACCCTGACCGCTGACGGCTCTTCCTACAAGATCGCCCAGTCGACCCGTACCAACCAGCCATCCATCGATGGAACTAGGACCTTTCAGCAGTACTGGTCTGTTCGCCAGAACAAGCGTTCCAGCGGATCTGTCAACATGAAGACTCACTTTGACGCCTGGGCCAGCAAGGGCATGACCCTTGGTAGCCACTACTACCAAATCGTCGCCACTGAGGGTTACTTCTCCACTGGCTCCGCTTCCATCACCGTCAACTGCCCGTAAGCTCTCCATCGTGGAAAGACTCAACTTCCTGAGGCGGTGACGCAGATGCTGTGATGGTGCAAGGGTGTGAAGATGCCAAAGGTCGTTCACTTCGCTGGCGACTTCTTTACTGTAAATATTATCTTACGCTGGTTTGCTAGCACAAAAATGTCCAAATTTTGCCATTCCACATACCTATTCACGTTTCTGTCATTCACTGGTGCCAACTCTTCACGCGCGCGACATACTAAAGCAATGCGGGAGACCGAACTTGCTTTCTCATATACATTTCCGGAATATTAGACTTGACAATGTGCCTTCGCCACTACATACAATACTCATGCCCGCACAAGTTGCTCCGTCCTATACACCCTTTTACGTTATGCCCACGAGCCGAACATCGCCCCCCACAGCGTCAATGCAACAGGGTCGATGACCGAATGCATTCCGAGAGTAAACCGTGTCCAAGCTGTTTGAGGAAAGAGCAAGATCGTAGAAGTAGGGAAGACAACAAAGCCAAGAAACCACGAGACCCTCGTTGGCCCGGCGGCCCGAAATGGTCTGGCTATCGCGGTGTAGGCGGAAGAGATAATTACAGCGACGATGTACCGCAGTAGGAAGCAGGTGTAAGAGACCTGGCTGCGGGGGTAAGGTGAGGTTGATCGGAGCTCGTGGTGATTTGACTGCCCTGGAGGTGTCGAAGCGCCCGTCATATCCACCTGTGGACTTGTCTCGCTCAGTTCACCTTTACCTACTTACACGCACCTACGACTACTACTAGCTGCGCTAGCAGCTCCACACTCATTGTCGTACATATTTGTTTCTCCTCACTACTACTCAGCCTCGTCCTACGCACCCTTTTAGCCTTAACAGCCTTTACTGCAGGCATTACACCCACACCTATCTACGCAAACGCCGTGATCAGTCGCCGTCTGCCCGTACTTCTTACTACCGGAACATCTATCCAGGAAGACTTAAGCAATGACAAATATCCGCCCTAGCTACACTTTGCAAGAACTTCACAATGAGATTGCCAAAGACAACGAGTGGCGGACAAACTTCCGATACCTGCCCACAGCCACGAAAGCCAATCTAAAGTTCCATTTAGTAAGCCGGAAGAAGGAGGACAAGCAAGAAAAGAGACTGCTGATTGGCATTCAAAAGAGTGCTACTCGAGCCCGTGTTTACGCACGAGTGTACAAGTCTTCTTCGAGCGGCCAGTTCAATTTGGTGAACCTAGACTTTGACGATGGCTATGTCGTCAGATTACATCAACAGCAAGAGGAGAAGGACTTGAAGATGCTTCAAAAAATCGATTACCATGAACCTTTCAACTGGCTTGATAAGGTTGGCAGCGGCAATTGGCGCAAGTCAATACGATTCCTGGTCTTGTACTATTTCCTCGAGCAAAACACTCCTGGTCTTGACCGATTTATAGTGACGACCGATGGCCTGGAATTGCTGAAGAAAGCATGTACGATCATCGCCAAAGAGGCAAGTATGAAGCAGAAGAAGCCGGTGCGCGCTCTTTTAGCTCTCCCCACGACTGCTTGCGACATCACAAAATCCGAGTCTGACCGATCAGAAATCGAATTTGACGAGGATTTTGAGGAGAAGACGTTTGTCAAGCAAGAGCTCTCGGTGTTCCTGCCACTCAAAGCACCCGAGAATGATTCTATACGGGCGCTTGATAAGATGGTACATCGAGACAACAACGTTGCCACGAGACCACTCCCGAAAACGAACACCTATCGTCAGGAACCGAATATGAAACATGAAGCTGCACCAGAGATGTCCGAAGCTACTTCCAAGCCTAAGAGAAAGAGGCCTGCAAGCGATGACGCCGCGGGAGAAGACGGAAAGGAAGACCCAGTACTGTTGGTGAGTCGCGTTCGGGATAGCAGAATGCATCGAAACTGACCACCACTCCAGTGTGGTCGCTTGAAGCGCGTCGTACGACAGGAAATTGAGGGCCTAGAAGAGACAGAATCAGCGCTTCAAGATGCACTGAATGCGCATGCCATGTCACTCAACGAAGCTCTGCAGTTGAAATCTAGTCTCGAAAAGGCGTTGCTAGATGCCGAGGCAAGGGTACAGGCCGAGCAGGCAACGAAAGCGGCTACGGAGACAAAGTTGAGCAAGGTGGAGAGTGAGTTGAACGACAAGAGGAAACTCGAAAAACGCGTTGACTCTTTGTACACCTGAGGTACTCGAAGTAAGAGATAGCATGGCCTGCGAAGATGACCACCGATCGCCAACAGAAGTTGTACACTCCATCCAGGGACCTTATGTCCACCAAGCAAAGCCCATACTCGACCCAGAGAGTTTGTACTCAAACAGAATACGGTATACTTAACCAAGATATGAGGTCTGAATATTATAGCCAATTGAAATGGATGTTTTTCCTGTGAACCAATCTACATTACAAGTGCGCGGTGACATCAGTGTAGAGCGGCATCGTACCCGGAGTTGTCGCAAGCGCTTCCTCGATGATTGACAAGGCGAGATCGATTTGCTCCTCGGTAACTGTGATCGGTGGCGCTATCCGAAACACTCCACCAAACGATGCCATCGTGGCTAGCTGGGCCCATAAGCCCATCTCTGCAATCTTTGTTGACACTGTGGCCCCGACTTCCGGGGCACCGACCTTTGTCTTTCTATCGCCAACAATCTCCATTCCAGCCATCAGACCGCGACCACGAACGTCGCCAATGCAACCGTAGCGTGACTGCAATTGCCTGAGTCCTGCTTGGAGCTTGACACCGAGCCTCTTGGAACGAGCGCAGAGCTCGTCCCTCATGACGATCTCGAGAACCTTGTCGCCCACAGCAGCTGGAAGTGGATCGTTGATATGGGTAGTGTAGAACAAGAAGCCGTTATCTTTGGCATGCTGGGCGATGGGGTTCGACGTCAACACGGCACTGAGTGGTATGCCATTTCCAAGCGTCTTGCTGAGTGTCACAATATCCGGTACCACGCCTTCATCCTCAGGGTGATGTGTAAACGCGAACATGTCGCCAGCTCTTCCGAGTGCCGTCTGAGCTTCATCCACAATTAGTAGCATGCCTCGAGCGACGCAGTGCTCCTTCAAGGCCTTCAAGTATCCAGGTGGAAGCTCCAGCATACCGCCACTTGATAAAATCGGCTCAACGATAGCTGCCGCAAGCGAGCCGCAGGACTGTTTGTCTACAAGATCGAAGCCGTAGTCCAGTTCAGTCTTCCAATCGTGAGTACCGTCAGCGTGTCTGAAGATCGACCGATAGGAGTTGGGTGTTGGCAGCGCTAGGTTCTAAATGTAGGCGCATGAGGTCAGTGTATGTCTCACATGCAGTTAACGCAGATACACTTACCCCAATCATGTTGGGACCGTAGCCTGACCGTCCGGCGTGATACTGAGCACCGAGCGACCCGCCTGTCATGCCATGCCATGAGGCAGCCAGACCAACGATCTCCCATTTGCCAGTGTAGAATTTGGCCAGCCGAATTGCGGCTTCGTTCGCTTCGCCGCCCGTACTGAGAAAGAAGGCTTTGTCGA
>Ga0265798_10006935_pt1 | contig 14779 bp, 11 predicted proteins | sample P3T30metagenome_FD_192430 | JGI IMG/M metagenome (GOLD analysis project Ga0265798, IMG submission 192430) | Plant litter microbial communities from East Loma Ridge, Irvine, California - P3 T30 | ecosystem: Environmental > Terrestrial > Plant litter > Unclassified | place: USA: California... | reverse complement strand
CACGCTTTCCGCGGTGACTGCGGCGAGCAAGCTTGGCGAAGTCCATCTGCTCGTCGTCGGGCAAGGGCTCGACGCGGTCGCTGCGGCGGCGGCGAAGATCGCCGGCGTCGGCAAGGTCCATGTCGCGGACGACGCGGCGTTCGCGCATGCGCTCGCCGAGAACGTCGCGCCGCTGATCGTGGAGCTGATGGGCACGCACGACGCGTTCGTCGCGCCGTCGACGACCCACGGCAAGAACATCGCGCCGCGCGTCGCCGCGTTGCTCGACGTGATGCAGATCAGCGATATCCTGTCGGTCGAGAGCGAGGACACGTTCACGCGCCCGATCTATGCGGGCAATGCGATCGCGACGGTCCAGTCGTCGGATGCCAAGAAGGTCATCACCGTCCGCGGCACCGCCTTCGACAAGGCCGCGACCGAGGGCGGTAGCGGCGAGATCGAAGCGGTCGCGTCGACCGGCGACAAGGGCCTGTCGACCTTCGCTGGTTCGGAGATCGCGGCGAATACGCGTCCCGAACTGACCAGCGCGAAGATCATCGTATCGGGCGGCCGCGCGCTAGGCTCGGGCGAGAAGTTCCACGAACTGATCGATCCGCTGGCCGACAAGCTCGGCGCAGGCGTCGGTGCGAGCCGCGCGGCGGTCGACGCGGGCTATGCGCCCAACGACTATCAGGTCGGCCAGACCGGCAAGATCGTCGCGCCGGAAGTGTATGTCGCGGTCGGCATCTCGGGGGCGATCCAGCATCTCGCGGGGATGAAGGACTCGAAGGTCATCATTGCGATCAACAAGGACGAGGATGCCCCGATCTTCCAGGTCGCGGACATCGGGCTGGTCGGCGATCTGTTCAAGATCATTCCGGAACTGACCGGCAAGCTCTGACGCACGATCCGGTCAGTGCAACACAGGAACGGGCGGCCTGCGGGTCGCCCGTTTTGTTATGGTAACGCAACATTGTTAATTGTCCGCCGCCCGAATACTCTGCATGAACCACATGTTGCTCGGGGGGGCAGCGTGTTCGAGTCGGCAGGTTCAGCGAATCGCTCGCGCGCCACGCGTGGGGGCTCGCGGTTGAGCAGCGCATCGGTCCGCTGAACCTCGTCTCGTTCCACGCCCGCCACGGGTCCGTCGTGGGAACGGTATCACGCAGTCGGTTACGGCTCGAGCGGCAACACGCGCCGCAACAGGATCGCGATGATCAGCGCCGCCCCCGCCAGCAGCAGGCAGAACAGCGTCACGCCCGGCCAGCCAGCGCGGGTCCAGGCGATCCCCCCGGCCGATCCGAGCACGCTCGACCCCGCATAATAAAAGAACAGGTACAGCGCCGCCCCCGCCCCCCGGTTTTCCGCCGCCCGGCGACCGACCCACGCGCTCGCGATCGAATGCGCGCCGAAGAAGCCGATCGTCGCCGCGGCGATTCCGCCGATCACGCTCCATAACGGGCTCGTGGCGGTCAGGACGATGCCGAGGATCAGCAGCAGCACCGGCATCCAGAAGATCAGCCGCCGCCCGCGCCGCCCGGCCAGTCCCCCGAACCACGCCGAACTCGCAGAGCCGAGCAGATACAGCAGAAAGATCGCACCGACCGCCGCGTGGCCGAGCTGGTAGGGCGGGGCCATCAGCCGAAATCCGACGTAATTGTAGATGGTGACGAAGCATCCCATCAGCAGGAACGCCTCGGCATAGAGCAGCGGAAGCGCGCGGTCCGCAAACAGCGCGCGCGTGATCTGCCATGCGCCGCCGCGCTGCCGCGACCGCCGGACAAAGCCGCGCGATTCGGGCGCCAACCGCCGGAACGCTTCCGCCATCGCTAGCCCGGCCAGCCCGACGATCCCGAGCGCCCAGCGCCAGTCCGCGATATCCGCAATCAGGCTGACCCCCAGCCGGCCCGCCATCCCGCCGATCGCGCTGCCTGCGATATACAGCCCCATCGCCGAGCCGACCGACCCCGCGTCGACCTCCTCCGCGACATAGGCCATCGCCACCGCAGGCACTCCTGCCAGCGCGACTCCGGTCGCAAACCGCAGCGCCAGCAGCGTCGTCCAGTCGGGGGCGACCGCGGTGGCGAGGCTGAACAACCCCGCCAGGGACATCGCCGCCACCATCATCGACCTGCGTCCGATCCGGTCCGACAGCGCGCCTGCGAACAGGATGCCGATCGCGAGCGGGCCGGTGGCGAGCGACACCGCGAGGCTCGCCCCCTCCGCATTCACTGCGAATTGCTGCGCGAAGACGGGCAGCAACGGCTGGACCGAATAGAGCAGCGAGAAGGTCGAGAATCCCGCGAACAGCATCGCCAGCGTCAGTCGTCGATAGCCTGCCGTCCCCTTGGCGTGGGGCTCCATCAGAACCCGGACAACAGGCTGGTGACGTTTGCCCCGAGCGCATCGACCGCATAGCCGCCTTCCATCGCGATCACGCTCGGCCAGCCACAGGCGGCGATGTCGCGGGCAAGCACGGCGTAATCGTCAGTGGTCAGCTTGAAATGCGCGATCGGGTCGCTTTCCCACGTGTCGGCACCGAAGCTGACGACGAGCAGATCGGGCGCGAACCGCGCGATCGCCTCCAGCGCCTGGTCCTGCGCCCGGCGGAACGGGGCAAGCTGCGACCCTTGCGGCAGCGGCAGGTTGAGCGTCGTGCCCTCTCCGTCGTCCACGCCCGTTTCGTCGGCATGACCCCAGTAGAACGGGTAGTCGCTTGCCGGGTCGGCATGGATGCTTGCGTAGAACACGTCGCCGCGATCCCAGAAGATGTCCTGCGTCCCGTTGCCGTGGTGATAGTCGATGTCGAGGATCGCGACGCGCTGCCGTCCGGCGTCGCGTGCGGCCTGCGCGGCGATCGCGGCGGTGTTGAGGTAGCAATAGCCGCCGTAATAGTCCGCGCCCGCATGATGGCCGGGCGGGCGGCATAAGGCGAAGGCGGCGCGCTCGCCGTCGAGCACGGCATGGGTGGCCGCGAGCACGCTTTGCGCGCTGGCGTGGGCGGATTCCCAGCTTTGCGCGGTCAGCGGGGTGGAGGCATCGAAACTGTAGCGCCCGATCTGCCCGTCGATCCGATCAAGCTTGAGCGACCTGCGCCCGACCACCGGCCAGACATAGCCCATCGCATCCCCCGGCCGTCCCGCTGCGGCCCAGCGCGCCGGACCTTCTCTGAGGAAATCAAGATAGTCGTCGCTATGGACCGCGCGGATCGCGGCATCGCCGTGATCCTCGGGTATTTCCGCCCCCCCGATCGCGCGCAGGATCGTCTCGGCGCGTGCGGGCGTCTCGGCATAAGCGGTGAATCCGCCATTGTGGAGTTCGCGCGCGGGCGCATGCGCCAATTGCCGGGGAGAGAAGAACTTACGCATCGCGGACCTTCGCTGGGCAAAGCCGCAGGACCGCATAACCGGCGATCGCCGCCAGCGTCGATCCGGCGAGCACGCCGATCTTGACCTCATCCTGCAGCGCGGCATTGCCGGGGAAGGCGAGTCCCCCGATAAACAGGCTCATCGTGAAACCGATCCCCGCCAGCAACGCGACGCCGTACAATTGCATCCACGTCATGCCCGCCGGGCGGCTCGCGATGCCGAGGCGTTCGGCGAGCGCGACGCCGCCGAAGATCCCCGCTTGTTTGCCAAGGAACAGGCCACCGGTGATGCCCAGCACCAGCGGATCGAGCGCCACTGCGGGGGATATGCCTGCGAACGACACGCCCGCATTGGCGAAGGCGAACAGCGGCACGATTCCGAACGCCACCCATGGCGACAGCGCATGTTCGAGCTGGTGGAGCGGCGATTCGGCGGCTTCGGGCATCCCGGGTGACTTGGTCACGGGGATCAGCGCGGCGGTGACGACGCCCGCGACCGTGGCATGCACGCCCGACAGCAACACCAGCCACCACAAGGCGACGAACCCGACCAGATACGGCCAGATCGCCATGACTCGCCGCTGTTTGAGCGCGAGCAGAAGCAGCACCACGCCCACCGCGCCTGCAAGCGCGATCAGGTCCAACTGGCTGGTATAGGCGACTGCGATGATCGCGACCGCGCCGCAATCGTCGACGATCGCGACCGTCGCGAGGAACAGCTTGAGCGCAGGACTTGCGCGTGGCCCGAGCAGTGCGAGCACGCCGATCGCAAAGGCGATGTCGGTCGCCGCCGGAATCGCCCAGCCGGAGCGATAAGCGGGGTTGCCCCCGGCGATCGCGAGGAAGACGAGCGCCGGAACGATCATCCCCGCCGCCGCCGCGATCACCGGGAGCCGCCGCCGTTCGGGCGAGGCGAGCCGTCCGTCGACGATCTCGCGCTTGATCTCCAGCCCGACGAACAGGAAGAAGATCGCCATCAGGCCGTCGTTGATCCACAGATGCACCGTCATCGGCCCGATCGCGGGCGCGAGCACCGGGCCGGTCGCGAGATGCAGCGTGTGGAAATACGCCTCGGCGAGCGGCGAATTGGCGATTATGAGCGCAAGCGCCGCCGCCGCCATCAGGATGATCCCGCTCGTCGCCTCATGCGCGAGGAAGGTCCGGGCGGCGGAGCGGATTTTCCGCACGGCGCGGGGCGGCGTTGGGAGGTGAACCATTCCCCCGCCTACCGCGTGGGAGCGACCGGGGGAACCGAAAGCGGCACCGCGACTGAGTCGCCTACCCGTTATTCCGCCGCCAGCGTCTCCTCGGCGCGCTCCTGCGCCTGTCGGTTCCACATTTCGGCATACAGCCCGTTCTTGCGCAACAGCACGGCATGGCTCCCGCGCTCGACCACTTGCCCCGCCTCGAGCACGACGATCTCGTCGGCATGCACCACGGTCGACAGGCGATGCGCGATGACGATCGTGGTGCGCCCGCGCTCGATCGCTTGCAACGTATCGAGGATCTCGCCCTCGGTCCGGCTGTCGAGCGCGCTGGTCGCTTCGTCGAGGATCAGGATCGGCGGGTTCTTGAGCAACGTCCGCGCGATCGCGACGCGCTGCTTCTCGCCCCCCGACAGTTTCAGGCCACGCTCACCCACGCGGGTGGCATAGCCGTCGGGCTGGCGCTCGATGAACCCGGCGATCGCCGCCCCGCGCGCGGCATTCTCGATCTCGGATTCGCCGGCACCCTCGCGACCATAGGCGATGTTGTAGCCGATCGTGTCGTTGAACAGCACCGTGTCCTGCGGCACGATCCCGATCGACGAGCGCAAGCTCGCTTGCGTCACCTGCGCGATGTCCTGCCCGTCGACGGTGATCCGCCCCCCGGTCAGATCGTAGAAACGGTACAGCAGCCGCGCGAGCGTCGACTTGCCCGCACCCGATGGCCCGACCACCGCGAGCGTCTTGCCCGCCGGAATATCGAGGTCGATCCCCTTGAGGATCGGCATGCCGTCATCGTAGCCGAAGCGCACGCCTTCGAACCGGACATGCCCGCGCGCGATCGCAAGCGGCTTTGCACCGGGGACGTCGACCACTTCGGACGGCGTATCGATCAGGTCGAACATCGCGCCCATGTCGATCACGCCCTGCCGAATCGTGCGATACACCATGCCGAGCAGGTCGAGCGGGCGGAACAGCTGCGCGAGCAGCGTTGACACCAGCACCACGTTCCCCGCGGTAAAACGACCCTGGCTCCAGCCATAGACGACCAGCGCCATCCCGCCGCCCATCATCAAATTGGTGATCAGCGCCTGCCCGATGTTGAGCCAGGCGAGCGAATTCTCGGAGACGACCGCGGCATTGGCATAGGCCGACATCGCCGCGTCATACCGCTTGCCCTCGCGCTCCTCCGCGCCGAAATATTTGACCGTCTCGAAATTGAGCAGCGAGTCGACCGCATGGCTGACAGCACCCGTGTCGAGGTCGTTCATCCGCGTGCGCAAGGCAGCGCGCCAGTCGGTCACCCAGCGGGTGAAGACGATGTACACCGCCACCATCACCAGCGTGCCCGCGACCAGCCCGAATCCGAACTTGGTCCAGAAGATCCCGAGCACCAGCGCCAGCTCGAGCACCGTCGGCGCGATGTTGAACAGCAGGAAATAGAGCATCGTGTCGATGCTCTTGGTCCCGCGCTCGACCACCTTGGTAACCGCGCCCGTGCGGCGTTCGAGATGGAAGCGCAGCGACAATTGGTGGAGGTGGCGGAACACACCCGCCGCCAACCGCCGCGTCGCATCCTGCCCGACGCGCTCGAACACCGCGTTGCGCAGATTGTCGAACACGACCGACCCGAACCGCGCCGCGGCATAGCCGATCACCAGCAGGAAGATCAGCGACACCACCGAGGGCGTCGTCGGTCCGCCCGCCATCCCGTCGATCGCGCCCTGCAAGGCGAACGGCGCGCCATACACTTGCACCAGCTTGGACGCGACGACGAGCAGCATTGCGCCGACGATCCGCAGCCGCAATGCGGGCGCATCGGCAGGCCATAGATAGGGCAGGAAGCGCCGCAGCGTCGGGAGCATCGGGCGCTCGGGCGCGGTCGAAGTGGTTGCGAGATCAGGTGGCATCGACAGCGCATGTAGTCCTAGTCAAGCCGGACCGAAAGCGGCTGGTGGAACAAGCAGAGCGCTTCATCTGTTTTATCGGCGAACGGAGAAGATGATGGACTCGCTTTTCTACGTCATGGCGATCATGGGATGCGGCGATGGCAGCATGGCTTGCCAACAGGCGCGCGTCGAGCAAGTGCAGTATCGCTCGATCGCACAATGCCAGGCCGCGATGCCCGCAGCGCTCGCGCGCAATTCGGATATCGACTATCCGGTGGTGAGCGCAGCATGCCGCGCAACCGGCGCACGACTGGCGCAGACCAAGACCGCCCGCCCGCAGAACGGCTGATTGCAACGCGAATATTAGGCCCGGAAAAACTACCGAGTATGGCGGACAGCATGGCAATTCCGGTTCCGGCGTTGCCATTCCGTTCCGTTCCCGCGATATCGGGCGTGTGACCGCTCTCCCCTATCCCGCGCTCCACGCGAGCCACAGCGGCATCTGGATTGCCGACGCCAATGGCACGCGCCCGATCGGACGTGGCGAGGCGATCCGGATTGCGGCGGACACCCCCGTCATCCTGCTCAACGCCGCGCTGATTGGTCAACGCCTCGGCTATGCCGATCTGTCCGGGCTCGACCTGCTCGAACTGTTCGCCTTCCTGTGCCCCGCACGCTTCATGGTGCCGACGCCACGCGGGCTCGCGCGCGTCGCGGGGATCGACGCACCCGAGGAGGACAGCGCGATCGCCCCGTTCCTGCGCGACGCGACCGATGCGTTGCTGGCGTTGATCGAGGGCAACGACTGGCCCGAGCGCGAGGGTGCGTGGACCGCCGCGCAATCGCTGTTCCGGCTGCGCTGGACCTGGGCCCCTTTGCTGGTCGATCGGCTGCCCAAGCCCAGCGTTGCCGAACGCTGGCTCTACACCAAGCTCCCCGAATGGTCCGAGGGCGCGCCCCGCCCGGCACCGCGCACCGTTTCGCTCGACGCCGACCGCACGCAGGAACGGCTTGCCGCGCTGACCGGCAGCACCGCGGAGCAGCGCCCCGGCCAGCGTGCCTATGCGCAGGCCGCGCGCGAGGCGTTCGGGCCGCGGATGACGCAGGGCGCGCCCAACATGGTGCTCGCGGAGGCAGGCACCGGGATCGGCAAGACGCTCGGCTATCTCGCGCCCGCGTCGCTCTGGGCGGAGCAGGCGGGCGGGGCGGTGTGGGTGTCGACCTTCACCAAGGCGCTGCAGCGGCAATTGGGGCAGGAAAGCGCGCGGCTGTTCCCCGACGCCAGCGTACGCAAGACCAAGGTCGTCACGCGCAAGGGGCGCGAGAACTACCTGTGCCTGCTCAATCTGGAAGACGCGTTGCAGGGCGGGTTCGCCGGGCGCGCGGCGATCCTCGCGCAACTGGTCGCGCGGTGGGCGGCGTTTACGGCGGACGGGGACATGGTCGGCGGGGACCTGCCCGGGTGGCTCACGACGTTGTTCCGCCGCAACGGCTCGACCGCGCTGACAGACCGACGCGGCGAGTGCGTCTATGCCGGCTGCCCGCATTACCGGAAATGCTTCATCGAACGCGCCGCGCGCGCGAGTGCCGACGCCGATCTGGTGATCGCCAACCACGCGCTGGTGATGGTCAACGCCGCGCGCGGCCGCGAACAGACGACACGACCGACGCGCTACGTGTTCGACGAGGGGCATCACATTTTCGACGCCGCCGATGCGATGTTCTCGACCGCGCTGACCGGCGCGGAGACGATCGAGCTGCGCCGCTGGGTGATCGGCCCCGAATCGGGCGGGCGCGGGCGGCGGCGCGGGCTTGCCGCGCGGCTGTCGGATGTTGCGAGCTACGACGAGGCGGGTGGCCGCGCGATCACCGATGCGGTCGTCGCGGCGCACGCGCTGGCGAGCGACGGCTGGCTGCAGCGACTGGGCGAGGGTGCGCCGTTCGGGCCGGTCGAGGCGCTGCTCGCGGCGGTACGCGGGCTGACCTATGCGCGCGCCGAAACCGAAGGCGATGCAGGCTATGGCCTTGAGACCGAACTTGCGGAGCCCGACTCGACGTTGATCGAAGCCGCCGCTCCCGCCGCCGAAGCGCTCGATGCGCTGGTGCGCCCGCTGGTCGCGCTCGGGCGGCGGCTGGAGGCGGTGCTCGAGGAAGGGCCCGACTGGATGGACGGCCCGGCGCGCGCGCGGATCGAGGGGGCGGTCGCGTCGGTCGCTTGGCGGGCGGATACGGTTGCGGCGTGGCTGTCGCTGCTGACAAGGATCGGTGGGCCGGCGTCGCCCGATTTCGTCGACTGGATGGCGGTCGATCGAGTCGAGGGGCGCGATTACGACGTCGGGCTGCATCGGCACTGGCTCGACCCGACCCGGCCGTTTGCCGAGACGGTGCTCAAGCAGGCGCACGGAGTGCTGGTAACGTCCGCGACGCTGCGCGGCGGCGACGCAGGCTCCGACGAAGGCTGGGACGTCGCCGAAGCGCGCACCGGCGCAAACCATCTGCTGCGCGGCGCGAGCCGGTTCGCGGCGCTGTCGCCGTTCGATTATGCAAACCAGGCCGAGGTGCTGATCGTCACCGACGTCAAGCGCGGCGACATGGCGGCACTTGCCAACGCCTATGCCCGGCTGGGGCTGGCGAGCGGCGGCGGGATGCTCGGGTTGTTCACCGCGATCCGGCGGTTGCGCGGAGTCCATGCGCGGATCGCCGACCGATTGGCGCGCGAAGGGCTGCCGCTGTACGCGCAGCATGTCGACCCGATCGACACGGGCACGCTGGTCGACATCTTCCGCGACGATCCCGCCGCGTCGCTGCTCGGCACCGACGCTTTGCGCGACGGGGTCGACGTGCCTGGGCGGTCGCTGCGGATGGTGGTGCTCGAGGGCGTGCCGTGGCCCAAGCCGACCGTGCTCCACGCCGCGCGCCGGATGGCGGCCACGGGTGAGGGGGGCGGCAAGGGCTATGACGACCGGATCGTGCGCGCGCGGATGGCGCAGGCGTTCGGGCGGCTGATCCGCCGCGCGGACGACCACGGGATGTTCGTGTTGCTGTCGTCCGCGATGCCGTCGCGGCTGCTCAGCGCGTTTCCGCCGGGCGTGTCGATCACGCGCGTGACGCTGGATGAAGCGGTTGCGCGTGCGGCGGCGCTTCCCTCGACGGTTCAAACGGGGCAAGGGGCTCGCGCAACCGCCAACGGAGAAGTCCCGTGAAGACGCTGACGCTGCTGCGCCACGCCAAGTCGGGCTGGGATGACCCGTCCCTGCGCGATTACGATCGGTCCCTCAATGCCAAGGGCAAACGCGCGGCGCGAATGGTCGGCGAGCATCTGCGCGGGCAGGCGCTGACCTTCGATCATGTTGCGGCATCGCCTGCACGGCGCGTGGTCGAGACGCTGGAGGGCGTGGAAAGCGGCTATGGCCGTACGCTGGGGGCGGCGTGGGATCGGCGGATCTACCTGGCGTCGGCGGTGACGTTGCTGGACCTTGTGCATGAGGTGCCCGCCGGGACCGAGCGGCTGCTGCTCGTGGGGCACAATCCGGGGCTGGAGGATCTGGCCCTGTGGCTCGTGCCGGGGTCGGATGATCCGCTGCGCATGGCGCTCGAGGCAAAGTATCCCACCGCGACTGTCGTCGAGCTGACGTTCGAGGGGGAATGGTCCGCGTTGACCCCCGGCTCCGCGCGGTTGACCCGGTTCACCCGCCCGCGCGACCTGGACCCGAGCCTTGGGCCGGACGAGGACTGAGCGCGTCGGCTTGTCGCTGGTAATCTTTCGCTCACCGCTTTTCTGATAACTGCTTCCCCGGCGAAGGCCGGGGCCCAGTAGCGCGCCAGCGGGTTGCAAGCCGCCGAACGTCGTTACTGCGACCTTAGCGCTTGGGCCCCGGCCTGCGCCGTGGAAGCAGGAAAGAAGGGGGAAGGGATTGCGGATGGCCCGATGCATCGGGCTTGTCCCGCGGTCCACCATGCCCCAAACCCCTCGTGAGAATTCGGCACGAGCCGGGCCCAAGGGAGGGGTGCAAACAGCGATGCAACAGGCGATCTTCATCACCGGTGGCGGCTCCGGCATCGGGCAAGCGACCGCGAAACTGTTCGCCGCGAGAGGCTGGCGGATCGGGCTGGCCGACGTCAACCGACAGGGCCTCGCCGAAACCGCCGCGATGCTGCCGCCGGGCATGGCCGAGACCTATGTCATGGACGTCCGCGACCGCGATGCCTGGGTCGCGAGCCTCGATGCCTTCACCGCCATCAGCGGCGGGCGGCTCGACGTCCTGTTCAACAACGCCGGAATCGGGACGGGCGGGTCGATCGCCGAAATGAGCTTCGAGGATCTCGACCGCGTGGTCGCAATCAACCTGGTCGGCGTGCTCAACGGCGCGAAGATCGGCTACGCCTATCTGGCGAGGACGCAGGGATCGTGCCTGCTCAACACCGCGTCGGCGTCGGCGATCTACGGTACGTCGGGGTTGCCGGTCTATTCCGCGACCAAGTTCGGTGTTCGCGCGCTGACCGAGGCGCTGGACGGCGAATGGTATGGGGCAGGGATCAAGGTGCGCGACATCGTGCCGAGCTTCATCGACACGCCGCTACTCCACGCCCCCGCGGGGAACAGCAACCGCTCGATCCGTGAGGTGGTGACGGGGGCCGGGCTCGAACTTACCGGGGGCGACGCGGTCGCGCAGGCTGCGTGGGATGCGGTCCACGGCACACGGGTCCATACGTTCGTCGGGAAGACCGCGGACCGCATGGCATTCGCCGCGCGCTGGCTGCCCGGACGGTTGCGGGCATCGATGCGCCGCAGTCTGGCGCGCTAGAATCGGAAGTCGGGGGCCGAGGCCCCCGACCGGGGCCAGCCCGTCACCCGCGCGCGGCGGGATGACGGGCCGATGGCGTCAGGCGTCGACGTCCATGCCGGGGGCCGGATCGCCCGCCTTCTTGGCTTCCTCGTAGCGCTCGATCGCTTCGATCACGACCTTGCGTGCCTCGTCACGGTCGCCCCACTTGCCGACGCGGACCCACTTCTTCTTCTCCAGGTCCTTATAGTGGGTGAAGAAGTGTTCGATCTGCTCGAACACGATCTCGGGCATGTCGCCGCGCTCGCTGACGTTCGAATAGTACGGGAAGGTCGAATCGACCGGCACGCAGACGAGCTTCTCGTCGCCGCCGGCTTCGTCTTCCAGGTTGAGCACCGCGATCGGCCGTGCGCGCACGACGCAGCCCGGGATGAACGGCGAACGCGCGACGACCAGCGCGTCGAGCGGATCGCCATCGGGCGACAGCGTGTGCGGCACGAAGCCGTAGTTTGCGGGGTAGCGCATCGGCGTGTGGAGGATGCGATCGACGAACAGCGCGCCGCTGGCCTTGTCGAACTCATACTTCACCGGCTCGCCGCCGGTCGGGACTTCGATGATGACGTTGAGGTCGTCCGGCGGGCTCTTCCCGACCGAGATCATATCGATGCGCATGGTGATTCCTGACTCGTTGATTTGGTTAGGGGTTAAGGAACGTTTACCGAGCCTCCTTAGCGAGGCATCAGCAGACGATCCAGACCACCCTCGCCGGTGCCGCTCTTCTGGAGCCGCGGATACCGCAGCCCGTCGTGATAATCGATATTGACAGACGTGATCGAGTCGTTGGCCTTCACCAGCAAAGCGATCGGGGTCTTTGTCGTCTTGGCCGCCGTGATCGCGGTTTTGAGCACGCTGTCCGAATAGGCTGTCCCGTTAACCGCGACGATGCTGTCGCCGACCGTGATCCCCGCCTTGAACGCGGGGCTGTCCCAGCCGACCAGCGTCACCCCGCCGTCCTTGTTGAGCGTGGTGCCGATCGAATAGGTCAGGTCGGCAATCTTGCGCGACGCCTCGACGTTCTTGAACGAAAGCGTCGGCTCCTCGGTGTAGACGAGCTTGTAGCCATTCGCCTCGAACCCGGTGATCGGTGCGCGCGCGCCTGTCTCGGTCAGGCGCTTGGTGAGCAGCCCGGCCCAGTCATAGGGCTGAATCGCCTGGAGCGTCTTGACGACGTCCTCGAACGTGTAGGTCACCTGGCCATAATCGCCGTCGGTCAGGCCGAAGAACGCGCGGCCGAAATCGTCGATCGATTTCTTCCCGCCGGATTGCTTGCGGAGGACCGAGTCGACCTCCATCCAGACCAGCAAGCCCTCGTTGTAATAGTCCTCCGAGCGCTGGTAGCTGAGCCAGCCCTTGGGGCGACGCTGCGAGATGACGGGATCGTTGGTCGTGTCGACCAGATCGCGCCAGTTGCGCGCCGGCCGGTTGTCGAGGCTCGCGAGGATCATCGCGTACATGTCCAGCGTGTCCTGTTTCGAGACGATTCCTGACCGCGCTTGAAGGACATAGCCCCAGAACTGGGTCTGCCCTTCGTACACCCACAGCAGGCTGCCGCGCATCGGGGTGCGGAAGTCAGGCGTCCACAGGTCCGCGCCGCGGCGGAACTTGCCGTCCCAGCTGTGATTATATTCGTGCGGCAGCAAGTTGCGCGATCCGGGGCCGTCGTTCCACTTGGTGAAATAGCCGGGCTTGACCCCGTTTTCGGACGAGCGGTGATGCTCGAGCCCGATCCCGCCCATCAGGTCGGAGATCGACAGCAGGAATTCATAAGTGTCGTAATGCTGCGACCCGTAGAGCTTGACCGCCTGTTCGACGAGCCGCTTGTGCGCCGCGATCTGCTCGGGGCTGGCGGCCAGCTCGGCGGGGGTGTCGGCATAGACGTCGAGGTTGACGCGCGGGCTGAGCGCCCACTGCTTGTAATAGCGCCCCGCCAGCACGGGGGAATCGACCAGCACTTCGTAATTGGTCGGCGCATAGCTGTAGACCGCACCCGCCGCCTTGGACGGCAATCCCGACGAGGCGGTGAAGCCTGCGGGATAGGTTACCGTCGCGGTCACCGGGATCTGCCGGGTGAAATAGCCCGCCGGATAGAGGCTCATCGAGTTCCACTGCAGCCGCAGCATGTTCGGCGACATCACGATCGACCCCTGGTCGGGCGCGGTGGCGGAGAGGAATTGCAGGTCGATGTCGAGCTGAGTCACGCCCGCCGGAATGTCGATGTGATAGGCGTAGACGTCGACCGGATCGCGCGTCCACGCGAGCTCCTTGCCGCCGCCGCGGATGTGGACCCCGGCGAGCTTGTCGAGCTGGCCCGTCGGCGAGTGGCTGCCAGGGAGCCATTTGGGGAAGAGCAGCGTCATCGGCCCCGCGCTCACCCCGGTCAGCGTCTCGCGCGTCTTGAAGATCCCGCGCGTCGTGTCGGTCGCGTCGATCGCGAGCGTCATCGTGCCGGGGAAGGGCTTGTCCTGCGCGGCGGGGATGGTGTCGACGATCGGCACCGGCTGCGGCTTGGAATTTTCGGCAAGTACCGGCGCTGCGGTGGACAGCAACACGGCGGTAAGCGCGACGCGACGGATCATAGAGCGACTTTCGATAGAGACAGGAAACGCTGTTACAGTGACCTAAGCTGGCAAGGCGGTGCGCGTCCAGCCCGTCAACCACCCCCGCTGCTGCTACCCAACACGTTGATGGTGAAGGCGAGCACGCCGATGTTGAAGACAAACGCAGCGACGGAATGCCCGAGCACGGTGCGCCGCACGCGCCGCGACGAGATTTCGACGTCGGAGGTCTGGAACGTCATCCCCAGCGTGAAGCTGAAATAGAGGAAGTCCCAGTAATCGGGTTCGTCGCATTTGGGAAAATCGATCCCGCCCTGATCCTTGCCGTCGTCATCGTCGTCGGAATAGAAAAGATGCGCATAATGCATCGCATAGACGGTGTTCGAGAACAGCCACGCCACCACCAGCGTGCCGATGATCAGCAGCGTGCCGATCAGGTTGGTCTTGCCCTGCGTTTCCTTGAACACCGACGTCAGGATGACGAGCATCGTCAGCCCGGTCAGCACGAGCAGCCCGGCGCGATTGGCATCGTTGGCGGCGGCTTGGCGGCGCATCTGCCCCGCTTCGCCCCGGCGCAACAAGGGCATCACCGCGATCAGGAAGACCGTCCCCGCCACGTCGAACGCCGCCATCGTCCCGCGGCCCCAGCCGAGCGGCGGGATCGCGATGAATATACCCGCCACGAACAACAGGGTGAACAGGACGAAGCGGGGTGGGGCAATCCGGTTGCCGATATCGAAGGCCATCGCGCGGGTGTTACAGAGCGTGTGCGCTACCGCAATGCCGCGGCGGCTACATGGCAGACTTGTCATCTTGCAAGGGCCCGCACGTGACAAGTATCTGGCGCAACCGGTGCCGCTCGCCTACAGGATCGCGGGTTATGGCCCGTATCGAAACCCCCAAGCGCATCCGCGGAACGCAGGACATCTTTGGCGACGAC
>Ga0265798_10006932_pt1 | contig 14784 bp, 12 predicted proteins | sample P3T30metagenome_FD_192430 | JGI IMG/M metagenome (GOLD analysis project Ga0265798, IMG submission 192430) | Plant litter microbial communities from East Loma Ridge, Irvine, California - P3 T30 | ecosystem: Environmental > Terrestrial > Plant litter > Unclassified | place: USA: California... | reverse complement strand
CACTCCGACAGCTTGGCGCGGATCTGACGCACCATCTCATAGTGGTAGGGCAGTGAGGCGTCCAACAGGCGATCAATCGTCATGCCCGTCACACGAAGCGCGCCGGGATGCGGAACCACATGCGGATGGAGGCGGCACCTGAGCTCGATCCGATCGAGCTCCTCCAAATCTTCGTTGGTATGTATCGCTGCGAACTGGAGAATCTGATCGTAATCGGTTGAAATGCCGGTAGTTTCAGTATCGTAGAAGACAAATGCCATTGGAAAATCCTTTTTGAGCTGGTCTCCTTTGCTGTGCACCAACCGTGCCAAGTTTTTTTCCCTTGTATATCAATAGCATAGAAATATCAGCATTTTGAAAGTCATATTTTTCTTTATTGAAAGGTAATATATATTATCGTTCGTTGATGCAGATTTTATGCTCATGGGTTGGCCGTGCTGATCTCGACGCGGAGGCTAATGGCCAAGTTGGACCCATCCTCGCTGCGCTTCGCGCGCGCACCTTTGGCGAAGCTCATCTGCTGACGAATTGGCCGACTCACGAGGTCGAACGATTTAAGGCTTGGCTGGGCAATAAAAGCTCCGGTGTGCGTATTTGTATGCACCCGGTTTATCTGAGCCAGCCTAACGCGTTCAGTGAAATATACAATTGCGTAACTGCACTGCTTGAAGAGGTGTCGACGGCCCATGCGCAGCCAGAACTGAGTTTCTATTTAAGTCCCGGCACACCAGTAATGGCATCGGTATGGCTGTTACTAGCAACCTCTCGCTTTCCAGCGCAGCTAATCGAGTCTTCTGTCGGGACTGTTAAAACTGTTGATACCCCGTTTAATCTGCCTGCTCAGATTCTTCCAGATCTTCTGCGCAATCCGGATCGACGCCTCACAGCATCGTCGGCTGAGCGGCCGACGGAAGCGAGCAGCTTTGGAGAGATCAGCTATCAAAGCGAGGTCATGGCTGGCGTAGTCAGACTTGCCCGCAAGGCAGCACCCCGTAACGTACCCCTGCTTATCGAGGGAGAATCAGGGACTGGCAAAGAGCTGTTTGCACGGGCAGTCCATCAGGCATCGCCTCGCGCGAACAAGAAGTTGGTCGTCGTAAACTGCGGCGCAATCCCAGCCAATCTTGTAGAGTCACGTCTGTTTGGTCACTTGAAAGGTGCATTTACCGGAGCAACGTCAGATGTCCTAGGGTGCTTCGAAGAGGCAAACGGAGGCACATTGTTCTTGGATGAAGTTGGCGAGCTATCCCTTTCTGCCCAAGTTGCCTTACTGCGAGTTTTGCAGGAGGGCGAAGTTACAAGAGTCGGTGAGAACAAAACACGCAAAGTTGATGTTCGAGTTATCGCAGCCACAAATCGCGACCTATTTACGGAAACGGTTGAGCTCCGCTTCAGAGAGGATCTATTCTATCGTCTGGCAGTACTTAGATTGCGTTTACCGGCACTCCGGGAGCGGACAGGGGATATTGATATATTAATCAATAATATACTTAATCGCATTAATAAAGAAATGGCAGACGATCCCCTTTACTCCAAAAAGTCATTAAGTATCAATGCCAGGCAATTGCTTGTTCAGCAAAGCTGGCGCGGCAACATTCGCGAGTTGCAGAACACGATTCGCCGCGCGCTGGTCTGGTCAGACTCGGATGAGCTTGATGTCCCAGAAATCAAAGCCGCATTGTTCCCCGATCCCACTAAAGCTCGCCCCGATGATCTGTTGAATTTGCCGCTGGGCTCCAGTTTTAGTCTCGACGATACGCTCGATAAGATTGCAGGTATCTACATACAGCGCGCGCTCGAGGCCGCAGGTGGTAACAAAAGCTGGGCTGCGCGAATGATCGGTTATGCGAGTTATCAGCGCCTCGACGCCCAACGCCAAAAAATAGGGCTCTGAACAAACCAGAATTACTTTTCAGGTCGTCGCCTCGATGCCCGCCGGCACCGGCATAGCCTCGGCCATGCCGCGCAAGGCTGCACGCTTCCACGTCAAAACCCGCTCGCCCACTCTTTGCGCGAGATCAAGTGAGTCGAGCGCACCCGGTTCACGCTCGACGGGTTCGACAATCCGGAACGGCAGGCACCCCACCCGCACCTTGAACTTTCTCAGCAACATCTGCCATAGCTGCGGCGGGGGAATTAATGCCGCAAACTACCGATTTTGATCGCTCCATCAAATTATTGTCGCCAGCCAACCTGGCAGCACTGCTTGGATGGGCGAAAAGCCACATCCGTAAGTTTGCTGAATATGCATCGTATCAGAAGGTAGATGGCTGGAACGAGACGTTCAGCAAAGAAGAAAGCTATAAAGCTCTTTCAGAATTGCTGAGTATTCCAGACGGTCGTGAAATAGCTGAGACGATCTGCCACCAGGCCAAGATCAAATGCCCAAAGGGTGCTATACACGCGCAAGCCAAACAGGTTTTGTTCCGAATCATTGGCGGCCCAAAACCTCCGCTAAGAACGTCCTGGGCGCATATACTAGCGGAGAACGGGGCATCTGTTGAAGCAGCTTGGATATTTTGGTGGGACTTCGGTTCCAATATCGACGTATCACAAAATGAATGGGTTGTTGATCACAACGAAGTCGCAGAGTTTTTCGAACTATCTCCTGTGATTGAACCTCAACCTGATTCTGTGATCAACGACGCGCCTTCAGAAGAGGATAGCGATAACTTTCAACGCATACGCAGTGACATTATAAAATTACTAGATGATACCGGTAGCGATGCCACTAATCTCGCGGCCGTTCTACGACGAGCTGCAGATCGCTTGGAAGTCCTTGCGGCAAAGGACCAGCACACTAGATCTCTCGAGGTAAAGCGCGCTGAACTTGTTGCAGCATTGACGGGATACCAATCGGCTATCACCGAGGCGTCCGGTAGCACGACGAGTGATATTATTGAAAAATTGGCTATCGCTGCGAACATCAGAGAATTGCCGATTGCTGTTATTGAGCGGTTGATCGAAATTGCACCATCCTACATCGCAGCAGCACGGAGTTGGCGCACCGCATTGGATCGCCTGTCAGAAACGCACGACTATGTGGGCGTCGGTGCTGCCCACGAGGCCGAAGAAAAGCTTGCCAAAGAAATTAGCCTGATCCTTGGTTCTTCGCCGATAGGTCTGCCACACGTAGAGCATATAAATACTGACAGAGAAGCGGTAATCGCGGTAGGCGAGAGCGCGGTTGACCTAGTAGAAGTACTTGATAATGCGTCCGATCTTTTAGATTCCGTCACACCTTCGACTACCGATGGTGCCTCGTACTCCGACGCTCTCCCCATCGTGCGCGGAGAGCCTTCGCTAAGCGAAGTAGCTGAAAATGTCGTAATCGAGCCGTTCGTCGACGAGTCTGATCTCATCGACGTAGAAGAAGACGCCAATGCTGGGATTAGAACCCAGCAAGCTCTTAGGGCGTCTGCCAGCGCATTGGCAGAAGGTCGCTATGGGCTCGCCGCGCATATCGCGATTGTAGCGGAAATCGACGGCAATGCCGCTCCATTCGGCTTCAGCAGCGGCCTCTTGAAAGCGCTTGGCACGGGTTTGCTGGTGGGGACACCAATAGGATCGCGGAGTATCGACCCATTCTCTCATTCTCGCCGCAACGTCGAAGCGGCGCTGGGCGACGATATTGAGCAACCGATCCAGCTTATGGCTTTCGCCGGAGCTCTGCGCCCTGCACTGTTTGCGATATCATCCGGCGCAGATCAAATCCTACGCCGTTTGTCCGGTCTCCAAAGTGTAGGACCCGCCACTCACGGGCTCGCCATGTTTGCAGCTAATAATGTTCGAAGTGGCGATATCGTGCCGGCTGAACTGGCTGTCGTCGGAAACAAGATGGCGCCGCGGGTGGAGCTCGAAGCGCTACGGCTAGACACCGAACGATTTTTGGAAATCGCTCAGCGCCGAACCATCAAATTCCAACCGGCAACCGCAATTTGGATCAGTGTGTTGCGAGGTGGGCCCGTTCATGAGGCGCTTCAGGCAATTATTACGGATGCATCCAATGCTGGTAAGCTGGTCGACAGTGCCCTGGATACAACGCTGTCCAACATCGATAGGCTTATTACTGATCGAGACCGTGAGGCACTAGGCGGACGCAAGCGCGAGCCATTAACCTCGAAACCTCGCGCGACGTTACGCGACTGGCTGGGCGATGTCGCTGCGCGGCTGGAAAGCTGGCGAACCTTGAACAGGGCCCTGCAAAAATCTCCACAAGATCGCTACAATGTGGAAAGTCGGGAAGAGCTCAAGACGCGCCTCGGAGCGGCTTCAATAGAGCTGACATCAATCGACGCCCAAGGCGATCCCGCGCTAAAGATGGCAAGCGATGCTTCTCTTCAAGCAATAGCGAGTGTCCTCGACCTTTTCCAAGGCGTCAGTCACCTCCCGCTCGTTACCGCCGAAGAAGAAATGCTGCTCTTTGATCCACCCGTCACGATCGAAGAAGCGGAGCTTTGGAGCGATCAGGAACGATCGGCTTTTTTTGTCGCTGCCGAACAGATTGCTTCGCACCCGCCTGATTTCGATGCGGCCCTAAAGACTGCGCTGCAGCGCGGACGGTTCTTGCAAGTCGGCCTGTTGCGCGAAAAGATCTTGGTAGGGGATCCCACGCGGGATGAACCGCTAGAGCGAATGATTCGGGGCGAACAGGATCGGCAGCTAACGCAGGCACGATCGCGCCTCGCGAAAGCCCGAACCCGTCTCAACGAGCTGCTCGGTGCCGATGATCGTCAAATTCTCAGCCGCGACTTAAGTCCTAGCTTGGACCAACTGGAGACGCAGATCGAGGATAATACCCACTCCATCGATCTCGCCGACTGGGGTGATGCGCTTACCCAGATCGAGATACAGCTCGACAGTGGTTTCCATGCACTGCTTGGACCGCTGCAACATGAAGTCGACACGCTCGAACGTGCCGGGCAAAATGTTTCCGAACTCCGCAAGATGATTGAACTGCGAGATCTTGCCACACTAAGCGAAAACATCGAAGCTTACAGGCATGGTGCCATGCCTCCAATGGCGGCAACCGACGTGTTGGAAGCATTTAATTCTTATCTTCAGGGGCCTGGAAAGCGCCTCAACTTGCCGTCGTTGGAGCATGCTATCGAGACGCGTGGACAGCTAAATAACGTCGACTTTAGCAGCTGGGAAGAAAGCGAGATTGATACGGCACGTTCGTTGCTGGAAGCATGGCGCGAGTTGAAAGAAAATGAAGGCAATCAGTCCCCACCTCGGCTGCGGGCAATGTTTCAAGTGCTCCTTGCCGCAACTCCGATCGATGTCTCTTTCAACAAGAGCCAGGAGGTGCCGGGCCACTACCAGCTACGGACTCCCATTTTCACCACCCGTGAAGAATGCGTTGTTCCGGCCTTCGGAAGCGAAGCGAAGGGGCGGTACGAAGTCGTGCTCGTCGATCGCCGCAGTATAGGATCGGGAGTCGAACTGGCGACGTTGAAGGGCAAGCTGAGTGCGCCGACTTTTTTCGTTGTCCGCGGGGCAATGCCGGGAGCAGCGCGTAGGGCGTTCATGCAGCATGTGCGGTCTGCCGGGGCAACGCCAGCATGCGGAATGATCGATGAGGCGACCATCTTGTTCCTAGCGATGCGCCGTGGCTGGCAGCGGTCTGACGTATTTGGATTGTCGCTCGCCTGCGGTGTCGTGCAGCCTTATTCGGATACCGCGCAGAGAACCTCTCCCGAAATGTTTTTCGGCCGTGGCGACGAGCTCAGGGAGCTGTGGGATCCCAACGGGTCTTGTCTTGTTTACGGGGGCCGCCAGCTAGGAAAAACGGCGCTGCTGCGGCAGATCGAGCTGCGGCATGACAGGTCTAACCAAATCGTCGAATATGGCGATGATGATGTCGACGAATTCACACGGCAAGGTCTCCAGGGATTCTGGCGTTGGATTGGCAACCGAGCCGAGGCGCGTGGCATACCCATGCCCAGCAAGCGCGGTGCAGCGGAGGTTCAGCGAGCAATCCGGGATTGGCTTGAATCGGATGTTACTAGACGCTTGCTCTTCCTGATAGACGAGGCCGACAAATTCCTCAGTACTGAGCTGCGCTCGGGCTTCAAGATGCTGCTTCAGCTTCGGGAGCTGATGCGAGTTACCGACAGACGCTGTAAATTCATCTTTGCCGGACTACACGACGTCCAGCGCCTTGCACGCACCCCAAACTCCCCCCTGCTGCACTTCGGAACTCCCATCCGAGTCGGTCCGCTGATGGGCAAGGATCTATTCGAAGCTCGCAATATGGTCGAACAGCCGATGGCCGCGGCCGGTTACGCCTTTGGGGCTGATGTCGAAGAAGGCCGGGCGTTGATGGGTCGGGCATTATCCGAAGTCGGATACTATCCATCCCTGATGCAGACACTTGGAATGGTGCTGGTAAACCGGATGAACGCTCGGGCCGCATCCATCATCGCTGGCGATCCGCCAGAGTTGCCAATTCGTATCAGTGGCGATGAGCTCAGTGCCGCACTGGAAGACAGCGCCTTCCGCAACAATGTACGAGACAAGTTCAACAAGACCCTCGACCTCGATCCGCGATATCGTCTGATTGCATATTTGGTAATGATCGGGACCCAAAAGACGGCGAATAGAGAAGATATGCGGCCCGGCATGTCGATTGCCGCAATTCAGAAAGAGGCAATGTTCTGGTGGCCACAGGGATTCGTCGAAGACAGTTCAAACTCGGCGTTCGAGGGCCTTCTCAAAGAGATGGAGGGACTCGGGGTTCTCGTCGGGCTCAATGACGGTCGATATTCTATACGGTCGGCGCGAATCGCCGCGATGCTCGGTTCGGTTACAGAGGTCGAAGACCGCGTCCAGGAATTGGCCGATCAGCCTTATGACGTCGTCGAAGATACGGGAAGTCTTCGGCGAGCCTTGGGAAAAGCTTCTTCTCCCCTGACTTTTCGCCAAGAAGCAGTGCTAATGGAGCAACGCAATGCCCCCCCCGTCACGGTTGTTCTAACGTCGGAGGCGCTCGGTTTGGAGCTGCTGCCGCAGGCAGTTGAAGAACTGACGCGGAATGATGAAGGGCTTCTCGTCGTTCCGTTTAAATCAGTAGATACCATCTCTCAGCTGGAACGCGCCATAACGACGGTTGCCCACCGGACTAAGGAGGCCGGACGCCAAAAGGGCCTGCTGATTGCGTCCGGGCCGTGGCTTGGGAAGGAAGCTGTTACCGCAGCACTTGAACATCCAGAAGTCCGTCGCGCGAAGCGCCTGTCCAATCAGGGCAAGGAACAGGGCGTAAGGGTTATTCTGCTGCCCAGCCTGATCGACTGGCGCGAACTGGGTGATGAGGATCAGGGGGATCGCCTGTGGGGAGCAATGCTAATTTCACTCACTCCGCTTCACGACGCCAGTCTACGTGCATGGTTCGAGCGCAGGACGGGAAGTCGAACGGTGCATCCAGGTGCGATCGAGAAGCTAAGGCTCGCCACGGGAGGCTTTCCCGACGTTCTTGCAAAGCTGGTAGGAGATACCTCCGCACAGATACTGGCCGCCGCCGACGCCCAACGTGCGACTATGTTTGCCGATCCTAACAAGGCGCTCGCAAGTGTCGGGCTCGGCGCGGGCTGGCTCAGGCAGGTTGGTGAGTTCCTCCTAAACGAGTGCGAAGGGGCGATTTCCGTTAGCGATCAGGAATCCGTTATCGACCTCATGCGTGAGGAGGGACTGCGAGAGGGCGATCGTGCTCTACGGGTTCTGGCATGTCTCGGCTTATTCGATCGCACAATGGATCGGGATCTACTTTCTGGCTGGCAGCTAAACCCGCTTATTGTCCAATTACTTCGCTCTTCGGCATCTACTTGAACCGCCATCTCGATTTTTGGCGCCTTCCTGGGGGAAGCCGATTTGTGGAAGCGATCCGGACGGGTGATCGGGAAAGACGATCCATCTTGCTCCATGAGCCGTTCCAAACCGCGCCTTTAGCGTCAGCCATCGCTGAGCTGACGCGGCGGGAAGGGCTCGACCAACTCTGCGAAGTCGACGGTACGACGCACGAAAGCTTGTGCGAGCGAATGAAGGGTACGTTCGGAAATGTCGCATCGACAGTGGATGGCTTCGCCTTCGACCTTAAATATGCCGTCATACTAGCGTGGAATGCGGAATCGAACGCTTCGCTGACGGCCGACCTTCTGAGTTTTGCGCAAAGTTGCGCACTTCGCGCGGATGCATCGGCACCGGTAGTACTTCTGGTCACGCCGGAAAAGGTCGACGCCTGCTCGCCTCCCGTCTGGGAACTCGTACAGGCCGAAGGCATCTTAGGTCCTCATGATGGGATCGGGTTCGCCGCCTCCGCCGGTCGTGGTACTCAGACATTCGAGCATCGTCTGAAGACCAGCGTTGCCGTCGAGGTGGGTGCCTGGGATCTCGATATCGTTGAGCGCATATTGTCCATGCCTACGCATCGAGCGACGAGGCCGGACGAGCACTTAGCCAACTGGAGTGACACCAGGGTTGAATTGTGGCGCGGGGCCCGGCCAAATTGGATCGCCGGCAATCTCGACCGGTGGGGCGGTGAACCTTGCATTCATCCGTTGTTTCTTGCTGCGAACGAGCCCGTGCTACTCAAAAAGCGCGTATGGCGGGGACAGGTAGCGGTCCTCTTCCCGTGGCTGGATGAGTATCGCCAGGCAGTAGTTCGAACTTATCGTCTCAAGCTGCGACCTGATCAGCTGTCATACGGCGATGACGTCGACACGTTGGACTGGGGGCCAATTTGCTGGCAGTTAAAACGCGCAGGTATTGCTAGCCGGGTACTTAACGCCATACACGCGGGTCGGATGCTGCGGAACGACCTTGCACATGGTCGTCCGGTCGATTGGACTGCTATTCAAAGTTTCGAGTTAGGGATGGCCGGCGCTGGTTTATCCCACTGAACGCTACAAACGCATTATATCAGACCAAGCGCGCTAACTCCCTGGGGGAGTCAGGATATGTGTTTTCCCGTAAGAAGGAAGCCCACCAGCTCGATGGGAGGAACATCAGGAAAAAGCTGCGCGTGTTCCACCAGATACCGTGCGCGGATAACCTCTGCCTCCTGACCATGTTTATATTTTGACCATCCGGCCAGTCCGACTCCGGCAACCAAAGCCACCAGTACAATCCATGCTTTTTGTGGAAATGTGAGCGCCCCTGCCGTGCTGATCCCCAGCGCTGCGATCGAAACGAAGAGCGCCATCGTCGACCATGCCTGCACAGGGGCTGTATTTAGGGCAGTAATCTGCCCTTGATAGAAGTTCGCGAGGTCTCGCCGCTGTCGGTATTCATCCCTTAGCGCTGTGATGCTGTTAGCTTGATCGACCATTGCCCTTCCCTTTCGGCGCGCCGTTGTCGCTGACGCTATTGGCAGGTCCGCTTAACGAGAAATGCCGATCCCGCGAGCAAGCGAGCGAACCTGCTGACGCGCCTGCTGAAGCTGCTGCGGCGTAGCGCGCTGAAACACCTTCATGGCGGCTGCATCCAGCTGCCGCACAAGCGCATCTGGTGATCCAACCTTCACAGGGCGCTGCCACGATTTCACGCCGAGCTGCTCGGCGATCTGCACCCGTTCACGGAGCTTCTCGACGGTCCGAATACGCTTCTCAACACGACGAATTTTACGTTCAAGGCTGCGGACCTGCTGCTTCGCTGGGAGAGCTGCCTGCCGTGTCGCGTCGACACGGCCGACGACATAGCGTTGCCCCTGCTCGCCGCGGAACCAGTCCTCGCGGACCTTTACGCCTGCCTTAGCACGCGAGACCTCGAACCGTGCCCGATCCAACGCGTGAAGCTCTCGGATCTTCGCCCATATCACGCGCTGCGGATTGCGGATGAAGCTGGCGAGGGTGGTACGCTTTTCGGCGACGCGTGTGACGCGCTCCTCAGTCCGCTTAAGCTCTCGCTCCGCCTCAGCCAACTTCATCTTGGCCGGTCCGATGACCGCCCTACGAACCTCCACCGCCTTGATGATTTGCGGAGGTTTTACTGCCGCTTGCTCAGCCTTCCAGCTCGCCACCTGACGCCGCATAGCGGTGTCATAGTCAGCCAGTTCCTTATGCAGGCTAATTGTGAGTGTCTGGGTTTGCGGCGACAGCTCCGCGATCCGATCGTCACGGCTGATCGCCGACTTCGCGAGCGCCTTCCGTTCGGCATTATCGGCCGCAACGGCGCGGTTCACGTCGCCCCGATCGCTGCGCTCGCCCTTGCGCTCGATCGCGCTGGCAGTTGGTCCCAGATGGATCGTTGCTTCGCGTGCCAGCCCCTGCCCTTCAAGGCTCTTGTGCGTCACCTTCGGAGCATCCGTGCCCAGCGCTTTGACCAGGTGCCGGTTCTGAGTTTCGGCCCATTGCTCACGCCATTCGGCGAGCTGCTCGCGCTTATCCCAGTCCCGATCCTTCTGACCGAACCCCTGCCCGTCGACCTCTCGCGTCGTGAGCATGACATGGGCGTGGTAGTTGCGCTGATCCCCCTCGGCATCGGGGGAATGCATCGCCACATCGGCGATCATGCCCTTGTCGACAAAGGCGGTCTGAACGAACTCGCGGACGAGCGCCTGACGCTGTTCGAGATCCAGCTCGTGCGGCAGTGAAAGCTGGACCTCACGCGATACGCGCGCATCGACCCTCTTCTCCGCCTGCTCTACCGCGTTCCACAAAGTCGATCGGTCGCCAAGCTGCGCTGATGCGCCCTCCGGCAGCATGATCTCGGTATGCTCGACGCCGCCCCGGTTACGATAGTCGAACGGCATCTCCAGCCGCTCGTCGACCAGACGCTCGCCGGCACGGTAAGCGGCTGCGGCAACGGCACTACGGCCGTCGGACCGCTTTATCACCTGTGCCGAGAACCGGTACTGCGCCACGCTGGCCCTGCCCTTCCTTGTCTCACCTTCGGTGCCATCGGCACCGGGATCGCTAAGGGGCTGGCCCCTTGGCTCAAACCGCTCCGCGCGTTTGACGGGGGGTGTCGGGGATCGCCCCGGCCGCGCCACGTTACGGAGTAATGTGTAAGTGCGCCATTTGCATGGAGCTGACAATATCGACCGGACTCAGGATCGGATCAGCTCGTCCTGGTTTCGCAGCTGGCTATGACCTTCATGCGCCGATTTCGCTGGTTTCAGTTCTGGTAGTGCCGGGGCTTCGACCTGCTTTCCTGATCGTTGCTCATACCCCTGGGTCCAAGATTTACGGGTGATTTGTCGTTTGGATCACGCGGTACGAACGTAAACTTGTCGCCGACGAGGGTATCGCCCTTGATCGTGTAGGCCCCGGCAACGGGAGATCCGGTGAGAATGACCTTGTTACCGCTGACCTCGTAATTTCCCGACGCCCCTGATGAAAACGAGAAGCTGCTTTTACCGAATGTGGCGACGATGCCGGGTACCGGAGCGTTGGTTACGTTATACGTTCCCTCGACTGATTTTGTACCGCAAGACGCTAGCGCAACTGCCATGATCGGCATCAACATCGCAGTGGCAAAGCGGGTCTGAATGATCATCGGAAGTCTCCCTCTATGACGATGTTATGGGCATGGTTCGTGCCCGTCCAGTTCACGTTCTTCTGACGCAGATTAATGCCGAATGTTGCTACAGGACGCGCGATCCGCTCGCTTCTTGCGATCCTAAAGCGGCTTCCCACCTTGGTCTAAGACGCAGGCTCAGGAGCGTATCATGGCGAAAAATACGGGCGAAGATTACCGCAAAGGCTCGGTCGATGATCGGACTCAAACGAAGGCACCTGGCGGCGATTTCGTAAAGCGTGACACCGATACCGGTCAGTTCATGGATCAAAAAGAAGGCGGCAAACCGTTCAAGGGCGTCGCAAAGGAAAAGGACGGTCGCCGGTCATAGAGTGGTCGCGGCGCCCCCTCCGATCGTCATCGCGTGTTAATCCGCTACGGCATTTAAACAGCTTGCCAGCCTCGGTTGGGTGACGTGTTAGACGGCAATCCAGGTACGCAGCGCTATGAAGACGATCGCCTCGGCACCAACGATCGTGAGCAGTATGTTGCGTATTCGGTATGCACGACGAAGGTCCGCCCCAGCGGCACGCATGCGTTCACCGGAAGTGACCTCGTCCATGATCTTGTCGGCGTTTCGCATTACTTTTCCCGCTCACTTTCGAGGATGTCGAGGGCGTCCAGCATGCGTCGAAACAGTTCGCCTCTCGTCAGCTTATAACGCTCGGCATAAGCGTCAAAGCGGTCACGATCTTCGTCTGTGACGCGCAGGCTGTAGTGTGCCGGGTAGAGTGCCACGCGGCGTTCCCGCTTACGTGCAGTACGCACTCGCGGTGCGACATTTGAAATGATTGTATACTCTTCCGGTGAGTTTTGGGGCATTGAAACAGGATCGGAAATTGGCGTTTGACGCGCCCTGATTTCATCGACGAGCGCGACCGCAATACGCTCCAGCGGGTCATCCTTCATGCTGCCATCCTCATACAATGATGGGGCAGACCCGGCTCGATGAGCCGGGCGTTGGAAACCCTGCACGTGGACAAGGCGCTGCCACCTTTGGGCAAGCCTTGGACATGCGTGACAGCCGCCCGGCCGAATAGCTCGACCGGACCACGTGATTGTTGGGGTTTCCACGCCCCACGGACGGGATTGACCGTGCCGCGTACCTTCGATTGCAAAAGTGGCCACTGCGCGCAAGGTATGCTTGGCGATGGCCGGGCAGAGGCCTTTCCGATTATGCCGCCGCACCAGGATTACCGCACCCGGAAGCTGAGCTGGCAATGTTAGACGAGGAACTGATCACGGCTCCGCTTTATCTCAACATACTGGATGGTCTGCGTTGGGTCTGTGACCAGGTTGCGAGGATCGCCGTCGCTTCTAGTCAAACCCTGCCCAATGCAGCCCGCTGAGGGCCTTTGCGAGTGATCTACTCGATGTCCTGGCACTTTCCCCTCGATGCAGGTGCTATCAAGCCTAAGAGAGCGTTCTACGCCGGTCTGACTGACCAACTGAGATCAAAATGTATAGGTGTATACATGAGGGGGATAGCGAGTCTGCGTTATTAAAAGTGAGTTTTGGGGTATCGCCTCACTTTTAGCGTTTCGGGCCAATGATCTGCCGATCCCGCGCAGTACAAAGGTTGCCGGTTCGATGGCACTTGTCTGTTGGGCTTGGCCCTCACGAAAGCCCTCGATCCGTTGATCTTGATGTCGGTTTTAGTCGGTCAGCGCATTCTTTCCATGCTTCGCCGGCATGCCGGCGATTATCGAAAGCGCATCGGCCATCGGCCGATTCTGTTGATCTGTGGAGAGTCTCACTTTGGGTGGCGGTAGTGACTTATCCACAGGCGACGCTACCCCAAAGCTCACCGTTCGCGGTTCAGATTCTAATATTCTTCTTAGATTCAAGATTCAGGGAGCCGAACCCCGCGGAAATCTGCGAAAAACCATCTCTAAAAGTGAGCGTTAGGGTCGATTCGCGTGAGTTTCGGGGTAGTCTTGGGTGAGCTTTGGGGTCGATTAAGGTGAGCGTTGGGGCGGAGTGGCGTGAGCTTTGGGGTAGGGGAAGGGCAGAGCTTCAATGATGGTGAGTTTTGGGGTACCGCTTTTGCAAGATCGGCGAGCTGAAGGATTTGCCTAGCTCACATTTCGCGCTACGGTGAGCTAGCGTCTTACTCTTGCTCACCGTTGGTCCCAACCATGCCACAGCCTGCTGTCGTCGATCTGACCTTTCGCACTTTGGCACAGAAGGGGCGCGGGAATCCGTTCGATCCGGCGAATTACGGCGAAATCGTAAAGCCAGGCGAGCTGGTCGATATCGTCGAGCTGAGTCCTCTCACGCTCGCTGATCGCCGAATCTATAACCTGTTGATCGCCAATGCCTGGGAGCGGATCGGCGAACCGATCATCCACCGTATCCCGAAAACAGCCCTCAAAGGGACGCACCAAGGCAATGAGCGCATCGAGAGCTCGCTGTTGCGTCTTATGGGCACTGTTGCGATTGTCACCATCCGCAAAGCCGGCAAAAGCTACAAGCGCCGTGTCCAGCTGCTCGGACCCAGCGATGAAAGCCTCGAAAAGGACGGCTTCCTTCACTACCGGATTCCCGAGGAGCTGATCGAGATCTTACGTAACAGTGAGGTCTATGCGCGCCTCAAGACACAGGTGATGTACTGCTTCGAATCGAAATACGCCCTATGCCTCTATGAGATGATCGAGCGCCGTATCGGCCTCGAATACAAACAGAAGGAAGAGTTTACGATCGAGGAGCTGCGTGGCTTGCTCAACGTGCCCGAAGGTAAGCTCGAACGCTTTGCCGACCTCAACAAATACTGCCTCAAGGTCGCGGTCGAGGAAATAAACAAGCTCTGCCCTTTCTATGTCGATTTCACGCCGATAAAAAAAGGCCGCAAGGTTGAGCGCGTCGCACTCCATTGGTTTCCGAAAACGTCGAGCGGCAAGCGCGATGCCCAGAACCTGATCGATCAACACAGCATCGTACGCCGCGCCAAACTGCGCGGCGGTATCCCCGAGCTGCCCGTCCTCGTTGATTTCAGCGCACCGGGCCAAAGGTGAGCGCCTACCCCAAAGCTCACTTTTTAATGTGCTGACTTGCCGCGATGAATGGCAGGCCGCCTCATCCATAATCTAATCGGCAGCCTCGCGTTGCGATGATCACCGTATAGCCGTAAACTTGTATACGGCTATACGGCTATACGGCTATACGGCTATACGGCTATACGGCTATACGGCTATACCGTGGGTTTTACTCGTCCTCTGCCCTTCTTCACGAACAGATCGTTCAGCGCCTCAGCCAGCAATTTCTGTACTT
>Ga0265798_10006931_pt1 | contig 14785 bp, 13 predicted proteins | sample P3T30metagenome_FD_192430 | JGI IMG/M metagenome (GOLD analysis project Ga0265798, IMG submission 192430) | Plant litter microbial communities from East Loma Ridge, Irvine, California - P3 T30 | ecosystem: Environmental > Terrestrial > Plant litter > Unclassified | place: USA: California... | reverse complement strand
TATTAATAGTTACCATTAAGGCAACTTCGAAATTAAAATTATTTTATTGATTTTAAAGAGATATCAAATACAAGCGGTGTAAAAGGATTGATCGGGCCACCTCCGTTTTCTCCATAACCCAGTTTGGAAGGAATGATAATTTTAATTTTACCACCTACTCCGATTAACTGCACACCTTCAATAAATCCAGGTGCCAACTGACCTAACACTAACGGACGGGCAGAATACTGTGCCATTGGAGAATAAATTCCTGCATCTTTAGCAATCTTAGCATCAGAGGTATCGAAAACGTTAATTTTACCATCGGCTTTTTTATTCGTAAACTGACCGGTATAGTCTACCATAATCGTATCCGTTAAGGTAGCGCGTTGAGCATTTCCCGGTGCTTCGATAATATACTGCAACCCTGATGCTGTTGTTTGTGTCTTCAGGTTGTTATCTGCAATATATTTTGAAATTTTTGAAGTTTCACTGGCCTTGTTTTTAGCAATCAAAGCCTTGTATTCTTCTTCAAAGAATGATCTTTTCTTTTTCTCGAATGTAGAATCTACCTCATTAGTTGCTTTATGGAGTACCTTCTCGATTTTAATTGTAAAGGTAGAGAAGTTATCTTTTGCACCTGTTGGTTTAGGCTGACCGGAATATTTGGCCATAGAATCTAAATTTAATTTAAACACTGCACTATCTCCTTCACCCAACAATTTTAATGCTGAGGCTAAATCACCTTTAAACATCGATTTACCAATAGGAAAAAATGCAGGACGCTCGTTATCATAAGTATTTACTAATGTAGAATCGCCACTTTTAGTTTCGATAATCTGAATACCATTTAGCTTTACAAAATCACCTTCCTGAATCTTAGGCTTTCCTTCACTATTGTAAATTTTATAGGTCATATCGCCTTCACCCTTTTCAAACTTATTACAAGCAGCTAAACCCAGGGTTGCCGCTAATAACACTATAACTCCTTTTTTCATTTCTTCTATGACTTAATTGAGCAAAAAAAAAGTGCTGCTCTCCTGGAACAACACTTTCTTCTGATTTTAAATTATTTTTTTACTGGTGCTGCTGCAGCAGGTGCTTTTTTAATATCTGTGATCTCGATATCGAAAACAATTGGATTGTAAGGCATAATTCCAACTTGTGGTGCACCTTGCTCACCATATCCTAATTTAGAAGGAATAATTGCAGTGATTTTCCCACCTTTACCTACTAATTGTAATGCTTCAGTAAAGCCTGGGATTGTTCCACCTAAAGCCATTTTAGTTGGCCCGTATGGTCTTCCTTGCTGGAATTTATTTTCAGCTTTAGCAATTTTCTCATCACTGGTATCAAATACGGGATATTTACCTTTAGCATTCTTTTTCGCTAATTTACCAGTGTAATTTAAGGTAACAGTATCTCCTAACTGAGCACGTTCTGCATTTCCCGGAGCAGTGATAATATACTGTAAACCACTAGCAGAAGTTTGTGTCTTTAAATTGTTATCAGCAACGTATGCTTTGATTTTACCATCTTCGGCACCTTTCTTTTTCTCAGCGCTAGCTTTAAAATCTGCCTGGAAGAATTCGCCCGCTCTTTTGTTGAAAGTAGAATCAGCTTCGCCAGCATTCTTTTTGAAAACCTTCTCTACTTTAACGGTAAAAGTCATGTATTTATCGTTCTTGAATTGCTCTGGTTTTGGCTGTTTGCTGTAAAAAGCCATAGTATCCAGATTAACTTTAAAAGTTGCACTATCGCCTTCTCCAAATAAAGTTAATACATCATTCATATCACCAGCATACATTTTCTTCTGAACAGGGAAAACCTGTGGGTTTTCGGTATCATAAGTACTTCCTAATAGTGAATCTTTATCATTTTTCTGAATGAAGTTCATCTTAACGATATCACCTTCCTTGATTTTCTCTTTACCTTCAGAATGGTGAACCGTATACAACAAACCACCAGCACCTTTTTTCTCTTTGTTACAAGCCGCTAAACCTAACGTAGCTGCTACAAGAACAATTATTCCTTTTTTCATTTTGTATTTAAACTTTATTTAATTTGGTTATTTGCTTTACGCAATTAATTGGTTTTTATATTCTTCTAAAATGGATTTAAATTCATTTACCACTTCATTTAAAGGCTTTTCTGAGGCACCGCCAGCTGCGTTTCTATGCCCGCCGCCATTGAAATATTTTTTGCAGATTTCATTTGCAGGGAAATCTCCTGTAGATCTAACCGAAAGTTTCACCTTATCACTACGTTCTATAATCAAAGCAGCCAGACGAATTCCATTGATAGAAAGTGCATAATTTACAACCCCTTCCGTATCGCCGGTAGTACTGTGAAACTGGGCGAGTTCTTCTTTGGTAACAGAAATGATTGCCGTATTGTATTCTCTGATCACTTCCAACTTATTTGATAAGCAGTAACCGAGGAAACGCAAACGATCTTCGCTTGCATTATCATATACCTGCTGATGGATCTTCCAGTGTTCTGCACCCAAATCGATCAGTTCAGCTGCAATCCGGTAAACATCAGAAGTGGCAGACTGAAAACGGAAGGAACCAGAATCGGTCATAATTCCTGTATATAAACAAGCTGCAACATCTCTATTAATACCTGCTTTATCTTCCAGTTGATTGACAATAAAATCGTAAACCAATTGAGCAGCAGCACAGGCATTGATATCCCAATGGCGATAATCATCAAAATCTTCAGGCTCTAAATGATGGTCAATCATCACTTTTTTCGCACCTGCAGCTCTTACCAGCTCACCTAATTCATTGATTCGGCTGAGCGTATTAAAATCCAGACAAAAAATTAAGGCTGCTTCGTCAACTAATCTGGCTGCTTTTTCCTGCTCTTCAGTAAAAATAACTACGTCAGCATTATTAGGCATCCAGTGTAAAAATATTGGGTAATCGGTTGGTGTGATCACTTTAACGTGATGACCTTTCTGGATTAAATAACCATATAAACCTAGTGATGAACCCATTGCATCACCATCTGGTTTATGATGGGTAGTGATAACAATGCGCTGTGGCGTAGCCAGTAAAGATTTTAACTCAGGTAGTGTAAGCATATATTTTTTGCGTTGCAAAGCTAAGGATTTTTAAAATAGGATTAAAGCATTTTAAGTTTAGCCGGGCTACATATTAAACAAAGTTGCATAAATGATCAAAAACAGGCAAAATCTACCATTATATATGGCAGATACATTGAAATCTATGCTATCTTACAGATCAGTTATTGGTTATTCATCAATTAAAACGTAGTTTTGCAGCAAATTGATATTCAAACACAATGAGCACTAACAGAACTTTCACCATGATCAAGCCAGATGCAGTTGCAAACGGCCATATCGGATCAATCTTAAACGACATTACCAATGCAGGTTTCAAAATCGTTGCATTAAAATATACTAAGTTAACTGACGAAACTGCGGGCCAGTTTTACGCAGTTCATGCTGAGCGTCCTTTTTACAAAGATTTAGTAAGCTTCATGTCTTCAGGACCAATCGTTGCTGCTATTTTAGAGAAAGATAACGCAATTGAAGATTTCAGAAAATTAATTGGTGCAACTAATCCAGCTGAAGCTGCTGAAGGTACTATCCGTCAGAAATATGCTAAATCTATTGATGCAAATGCAGTACATGGATCGGATTCTGATGAAAATGCAGAAATTGAAGGTAACTTCTTCTTCAAAGCTGATGAGCGTTTCTAATTGCTGATTAAAAACATTTATATTTAAAACCTCGATATTTTCGGGGTTTTATTATTTTATCTATTTTGTATCTTTCGGACTTGAAATATTCAAACTATCCTATCGTTTTAAATCATACACCTTAATACTAAATGAAGACAATTCTCCTTGCGGCATGCCTTTCAACAATTACCATTGCATCATATGCTCAAAAAAAACCTCTTGCTAAAAAGTCAATTACCAAAAAAACGATCACGACAACTAGAACCACAACGGTAATTTCTGGCTTAAGATCACCTTTAGATTCGACCAGTTATGCTTTTGGCACCTCAATTGGTGCAGGCTTAAAATCTACCGGATTAACTACGCTAAATTATGAAGTCCTTTTAAAAGGATTAAAAGATTCATTTACAGGTGGAAAAGTACTTTTAACACAATCACAGGCTCAGGAGACCATTAACGCAGCAATGTCAAAAGCAGCAGCAGTAAAAAACAAAACTGAAGCTGCAGCAAATAAAATTAAATACGGACCAATTATGAAAGAAGGACAAGATTTCTTAGACGAGAACAAAAAACGTGCGGGTGTACAAACTACTGCCAGTGGCTTACAGTATGAGGTTTTAACTGCCGGAACCGGTGTTAAACCAGTTGCTACTGATTCTGTACTGGTACATTACAAGGGCACATTATTAAACGGTAAACAATTTGACAGTTCTTACGATCGCGGTGAACCCATCAGTTTTCCATTAAACCGGGTGATTCCGGGTTGGACAGAAGGCGTACAATTGATGCCGGCAGGATCGAAGTATAAATTCTTTATCCCTTATCAACTGGCTTATGGCGAACGTGGTGCCGGAGCAGATATTCCACCATACAGCACGTTAATTTTTGAAGTAGAATTGCTTAAAGTTAACGGCAAATAAGCTTTTATTAAAACATTCTTTACCTTACGATGTTAGCTATTAAAAAATTAGCATCATATGAAAAGAATATTTCCAATAGCACTAATTGCATTTTTATGCACTACCTTAAGCAGTTGTGAACTGGTAGGAGGTATATTTAAAGCTGGCCTTTGGTCTGGCATAATCGTAGTTGTAATTGTAGTTGCGCTACTGATCTGGATCCTCTCTAAAATTTTTGGCGGAGGAAGAAGGTAAAATAAAAAGGGTTAATTTTTCTCGAAAAATTAACCCTTTTTTTGCCCCGGTATCTAAAGAAAGATCATTTCATTAATCACGATACTTCCTGCATGTTCGTTTAGTTTCTGAATAATTCCCTGGCGAACCATTACCAATTCATTTTTGATTACAGAGGATTCTATTCTAATAAATAGCTTCTTGTCTTTAATATAGATCTGTGTTGTTCTGTTGGCAATGGCTGTGCCCATAATTTCCGGCCAGATGGACAGAATTGAAGTTTCATCAAATTTTCGGCGTAAACGGTACACATCAAGCATTTTGCTGATGGCATCTTTCATCGTGATATCATTCGGTTTACGCATGGCTTATTTGTCCCTCCTTAACTTCAAACAAAGTTACATCAACTTGTATTTTTTCAAAAACTGATTTTACCCTTTCTTTTCCGGTATCCGTAATAAATATTTGTCCGAAATCCTTGTGAGATACCATTTGCATTAATTTTTGCACACGGTGGTCATCCAGTTTATCAAAAATATCATCCAGAAGCAACAGCGGTTTGAAACCTTTGTTCTTTGCGAGATAGGCGTACTGAGCTAGTTTCAGCGCTATTAAAAAAGACTTCTGCTGCCCTTGTGAGCCGAATTTTTTTAGCGGCATCTCACTAATTTCAAAAGCCAGCTCATCTTTATGGATCCCGGTTGTTGTACGCTCCAGCACACGGTCTTTTTCTACTGATTTTTTCAATAAGGTTTCGAAAGGTACATCAATCAACTGAGATTGATAATTTAAAGAAACCACTTCCCTATTTTCGGTAAGGTACAGATAATATTCATTGAAGAGTGGAATAAACTCATCCATGAAAGCTTTTCTAGTGGCAAATATTTTATTTCCGGAAACTACCAGTTGTTCATCAAGGATCTCTAATAATGTAGGATCATATTTCCTGGTGATGGCTATTTGCTTTAAAAAAGCATTTCTATTGAGTAGAATGCGATTATAGGCAATTAACTGATCGAGATAGTGCGAGTCAGTTTGAGAAATTACATTATCGATAAACTTGCGCCTCTCTTCACTCCCCTCCATAATGAGGTTGACATCATAAGGCGAAACCATTACCACTGGAAACAGGCCGATATGATCGGCGAGTTTTTCGTACTCCTTCTTATTACGCTTAAATTGTTTCTTCTGATTTCGCTTAACGCCACAAGTAATTTTATCATTGCGTTCGTTCCGGTTGAAATCGCCCTGAATCATAAAAAGATCTGTTCCGGTTTTGATCTGCTGACCATCAATAGGATTAAAATAGCTTTTGCAAAGGCATAGATAATGAATTGCATCGAGCATATTTGTTTTTCCCGAGCCGTTGTTACCTGTAAAAACGTTTACAGTATCAGAAAACCGGAGATCTGCATCACAATAGTTTTTAAAATTTAGAAGCGTAATATTCTTTAACCACATAAATATGGCGCAATTTACCGTTTTTTCGCCTCTAAATAACTAATGTTTAATTAAATACTTCAAAATAAAGATTGATACTTTGATTGAAAAATGTATTTTTGCAATCTTAAATTTTTTAAACAAACATGTCTACAATAGATAACCAAACTACTCAACCTATCAAAAAAGGTTCATTTTTACAGGAGAATAACAAGAGCTTGCTATTTATCGCCGGCGCTGTTGTTTTATTAATTGGTGTATATTTTTGGTATCAAAATGTGTACTTAAAAGGTCGTGCTGAAGAAGCTGCGAGCAAAATGTTTAAATCTGAATCTTATGTAGGTATCGATTCCTTATCAAATAAAGCGGTAAAAGGCGAAGGTGGTTATCCTGGTTTAGCGCAAATTGCGGAAGAATACGATAATACAAAATCTGCTAATCTTGCCAATCTTTATTTAGGTGGGATTTATTTACGTAAAGGTGAATATAAACAAGCAATTGATGCTTTGGGAAAATACAGTGCTACAGGTAGTCCGGTTGCAGATCCTCTGGCTTTAGGCTTATTAGGAGATGCTTACAGCGAGTTGAAAGACTACAAACAAGCAGCTACTTATTATAAAAAGGCATCTGATAAGGCTAGTAAATTCACTTCTCCAATGTTCCTTAAGAAATTAGGATTGGTAAATGAAAACCTAAAAGATTTTGGTGGTGCTGTTGATGCTTATACCAAGATTAAAACACAATACCCTGAAAGTGCTGAAGCGCAAATGGTAGATGCCTATATTGCAAGAGCACAGGCACAAGTAAAATAGTATAGAAAATATATAAATATTAAAGACCATCTTTCGATGGTCTTTTTTTTATGATCAAAATTTCAAATTGTCTCCATCATTAAAATGGCGAAAGCTACTGAACATGGACAGAAAGTATGTCCGGCAAATTTATTTATTAAAGGCAGTCATGGTGTGCGCCGGACCAATGGTTACGTAACTCTTAATTAGTTCAACACTTTTATCGATTAATGCTGGCAATTCCAGTTGTTCATCTTTATCAAATTTGCCTAAAACGAAATCTATTTGTCTCCCCTTCGGATAATCGTTACCGATACCAAACCTTAATCGGGCATAGTTTTGACCACCACATACTTCTTCTATACTTTTTAAGCCGTTGTGGCCAGCGCTTGAACCCTGGAGTTTTAATCGGAGCTTACCTAATGGCAATGCAAGATCGTCGACTACGACCAATACATTTTCGGGAGCAATCTTCAACTCTTTCATCCAATAGTTTACGGCTTTACCACTCAGGTTCATAAACGTAGTTGGTTTAATAACATGAAGTTTTTTCCCCTTGAAACCGACTTCCGCATAATAAGCCAAACGGATATTATCGAAACTTCCGCCTAAGCCTTTCACCAGTTCATCAGCAATATCAAATCCAATATTATGTCTGGTATGTGCATATTCCGGACCGATATTACCCAAGCCAACTATAAGATATTTCATAGCTGCAAAGGTAAAAGCTTAAAGCGGAAAGACCAAAGCACGAGAAGAAAAAAGAACAAGGAACAAAGAGGAAAGATCAAGGAATAAAGATCAAGGAACAAAGATTAAAGAATAAGGATCCAAAAAAAGCAATTTTGTTTTCTAAACTCATCTATATAGATTTTGCCATTCATTGCAGTCTGGCTTCAGCCAACTGCTTCCTTTTGCAACAGCACTCCATAAATATCTCTGGCAGAATATAGAACCAAAGCCAAAGAACCAATGCTTCATTACATGCGATACTAAACAAAAACGGCCCGAATAAATTCGAGCCGTTCCTTATAATCAAACGATGCTGACTATTTTTTACCTTTAGCAGCTTCAGTTTCTGCTTGTTTCAATGCTCTACTCATTCCTACTGATACGATTGTATCTTCTGGAGTATTGGTAATTACATATCCATCACCTTCAATATCACGAACGCGAACCAAACCACCAACTTCTAATTTAGAGATGCTCACTTCAACGCTTTGTGGCATTTTATTTGGCAATGCTTTAACACGAAGTTTACGTAATTTCTGAACCATTTTACCACCCATTTTAACACCTGGAGAAGTTCCTGTTAATTTAACAGGGATTTCCATAACGATTTCTTTTTCGTCAAATAACTGAAGAAAATCGATGTGCATTAATACGTCAGTAAGAGGGTGAAACTGAGTGTCTTTTACGATAGCTTTTGTTTTAGTACCGTTAACATCAATTTCAACAAAGTTTACTTCCGGAGTATAGATTACGTCTCTTAGATCAGCAATAACTACAGCAAAGTGTTGTTGCTCTTTTCCACCATACAATACCGCCGGAACCTTACCTTCGTAACGAAGTTCCTTGGCATCGCGTTTCCCTACGTTCTCTCTTGGAGAACCGCTAATTGCGATTGTTTTCATTTTTATATATTTATTTAATTATTAGTAGCAAGTATTAAGTATCGAGTATTAAGACCTTAAGCCTTTAACCTTCTACCCTCTACTTTATTTATACTCTAAACAGGTCGCTAATTGAGCCGTGCTCATTTACATTGGCAATTGCCCTTGCAAATAAACTGGCTGTACTTAACACTCTGATTTTTTCACTTTCCATTCTCAAAGGAATGGTGTCTGTAACGATTAACTCAGTTAATACAGAATTTTCTACTGTTTCGATGGCTTTGCCAGACAATACAGCATGTGTACAAACTGCTCTTACACTTGCCGCACCATTCTCCATAATCAAAGCCGCAGCTTTAGATAAGGTTCCGGCAGTATCGCAGATATCATCAATTAATACGACATCTTGTCCGGTTACATCACCAATAATCGACATTGATTCGATTTCATTGGCCCGTTTACGGCGTTTATCACAGATAATGACTTCTGCATTAAAGAACTTTGCAAAAGTACGTGCCCGGTATGAGCCTCCCATATCTGGCGATGCAATGGTAAGATTTGGAAGCTTTAAGCTTTTAATGTAAGGTACAAAAATAACCGATCCATCTAAGTGATCTACCGGTATATCAAAAAAACCCTGAATTTGAGCAGCATGCAAATCCATTGTCATGATGCGATGAATACCTGCAGATTTAAGTAAGTTCGCTACCAGCTTTGCACCAATTGCTACACGCGGTTTATCTTTTCTATCCTGCCGGGCCAAACCATAATAAGGAACAACTGCTGTAATATAATGTGCAGATGCTCTTTTAGCGGCATCAACCATTAGCAAAAGCTCCATTAAGTTATCACTGGGTTGACAAGTAGATTGGATTAAAAAGACATCGCAGCCACGGATGGATTCATCGAAAGAAGGTTGAAATTCTCCATCGCTAAATTTATGGATAGTGACATCACCAAGGGGCTTGCCGTAACTTTCAGCAATTTTTAGTGATAATCCTCTAGAACCTGTTCCGGAAAATAACTTTACCGGGTTAAACTGCAATGGCATGATCCGTGTGTAGTTTACGGGTTAAAAAAAATCGGATCATGTTATTTAAAAACACGATCCGATGATAAATTTGTTGTCCGACCTGGATTCGAACCAAGACAAACAGTACCAAAAACTGTCGTACTACCCTTATACTATCGGACAAACTTTTTCGAGGTTATATCCCCGAAAGGGAATGCAAATGTAGGAAGCTTATTTTAATTATGCAAGAGCGATTTTAAAATATTTTTAATTTCTTTCCTGCTCTTCCGTTTTGCATTGCAAAGATAAAAAAATCATGATAGGGTGTGCAACATTTTATTTTTTTCTACGACATTTTTAAACAAGAACCAGTTAAATCATTTATTATCAAAGACTAAATTTTCACTATGAACTACCCGAAGATCAACACTATTGGCGGTTGGATATGTTTTATCATTGCTGCAACCACTTATATCCTCACTTTAGATCAATCTGTGAGTTTCTGGGATTGCGGCGAATTTATCGCTTCGGCGTACAAAATGGAAGTTGTTCACCAGCCAGGCGCCCCAATGGTTTCCATGATTCAACGGTTATTTGCTGTATTTGCCTTCGGCGATAAAACTAAAGTTGCCTATTTTATTAATCTCTCTTCCGCCCTGGCAAGCGCCGGAACCATTATGTTTTTATTCTGGACCATCACCGCTCTGGCGAAAAAGACAATCAATAAAAGGAACGAAACTTTAAGCAATCAAAATATCATTACCATTATTGGTGCGGGTACAGTTGGTGCATTGGCCTACGCCTTTTCTGATAGTTTTTGGTTTTCTGCGGTAGAGGCTGAAGTTTATGCGCTTTCATCACTTTGTACCGCTGTGGTATTCTGGGGCATCTTGAAATGGGAATCTCAGGCTGATGAACCAGGAGCAGATCGCTGGCTTCTTTTTGTAGCTTATATTATGGGGATTTCCATTGGTATCCACATCTTAAATCTGCTGGCTATTCCAGCAATCATTTTCGTTTACTACTTTAAAAAAGTGGCATCACCAAACTGGGCAGGCATCCTGAAAGCCTTCCTCCTTTCAGTTTTTGGATTAGCGAGTGTGCAATTTGGAGTGATTCAATACCTGATCGCCATTGCAGCCAACTTCGATTATTTTTTTGTGAATAAGCAGGGCTTTGGCTTTGGAACCGGCATCATTTGCTTCGCTGTTTTATTTATTGCCGGCCTGGTTTACGGTATCAGGTATTCCATCCTTGAAAATAAAAGAGGATTAAACCTGATCATGCTTTTTACCCTGTTAGTCGTTTTCGGATACAGCTCATTTGCGTTACTCATTATCCGGGCACAGGCAAAGCCAAATCTCAATAATTATAACGTGGACAATGTATATTCTTTTTCGAGATATGTGGGCAGAGATCAATATGGCGACCGGCCTTTGTTATTTGGGGAGAACTATAACTCGCAAAAGGTTGACATCAAAGAAACCGGAGAAATTTTACGCAAAGGCAAACATCAGTATGAGCTGGCGGGCAAAAAATCAGTCTATTTATTTGCAGACAAAACACCTTTGCCCAGAATGTATAGTGATAAACCTGAGCACATCACGTTCTACAAAAATTATATGGGCTTTGATGATGAACATCAGCCATCGCTCACTGATAATTTAAAATACCTGTTTTCATTCCAGGCCGGGCAAATGTATGTACGTTATTTTATGTGGAATTTTGTGGGCAGACAAGATAATGAAGACGGACAACACGGCGGAACTGATGGCGCCTGGTTAAGTGGAATAAAACCAATCGATGCCATCCGGTTAGGTGATCAAAAAAATCTTCCACCTTCTATCGTAGAAAATAAAGCTTACAATCGTTTCTTCTTTTTGCCCTTGATTATTGGATTAATTGGAGCAGTTTGGCACTTCAAAAGAAATCAAAAAGATGCGGGCATTATTGGTCTGCTCTTCGTTTTTACCGGCGTTGCGATCGTAATTTATTTAAATTCCGTTCCGGTAGAGCCGCGGGAAAGGGATTATGCTTATGTAGGCTCTTTCTATGCTTTTGCCATCTGGATTGGATTAGGTGTTTTGGGCCTGAAGGAATGGATTTTTGAAAAGTTTACACGCAAACGTGCTGGTATCTTCGCCTCAGCGCTGGCCTTATTTGCGGCCCCGGTGATTATGGCTCATCAGGGTTGGGATGATCACGATCGGTCGGACAGCTATGTAGCCAAAGATATGGCCGCAAATTACCTAAAGGCCTGTGCGCCAAATGCAATCTTGTTTACTTATGGCGATAACGATACGTACCCGGTTTGGTATGCCCAGGAAGTGGAAAATATCCGTCCGGATGTACGGTTAGTGAATTTAAGTCTGTTTACTGCAGACTGGTACATTGATGGCATGCGGAGAAAGCAAAATCAATCCGCTCCGCTTCCTATTACCATGAAACCGGAACAATATGTAGAAGGCACAAGGGATATCATGTACTTTCAGGATTATAAAATTGCGCAACATGTAGAGTTACAGCAGATTTTAGATATTCTTTTATCAGATAATGATGAAGATAAAGCCACGATGAGCGATGGGTCGAAGTATAATATTTTACCAACTAAAAACCTGAAACTTACCGTAAATCCTCAGCAAGTGCTCGATACGGGAACGGTACCTAAAGAAGATGCAGGAAAAATTGCCGACAGCATTCAATGGACCTTCAGCCAGGAATATGTAACTAAAGGAACCCTGGCTTTATTTGATATCCTGGTGCATAACAATTGGAAACGCCCCATCTATTTTACGGGAGCAATGCCAACTGCGCAATATCTTGGACTGGACAAATATCTTTATACGGAAGGATTAAGCCGGAGATTACTGCCGTTGAAACCAGATTTGGCTCAACCTGAACCCGAACCAGTAAATTTGAAACCGATGTACAACAATCTGATTAATACTTACGGTTTTGGCAATATCAAATATGCAAATCAATTAGGCCGCCAATCGGCTGATGATGCAGCCATGTTTTCCAATATGTTTGCCGGTTTATTAAGTGGCTTGGTCAACGAAGGCGACATCAAGAGAAGCAAACAAGTTGCCGCTAAATATTTTGATGTCATTCCTGATCGCTTTTATACGTCCAGACAGGCCATAAGTACTTTTTATTTTACTGAAGGTTTATACCGCATTAATGATTTTAAGCGTGCGAATGAACTGATGACAAAATCAGCTGATTATCTTGATAAAGAACTCATTCATTTGGCTGATGTAGCTGAAAGCAAGGGTTATCTGGCATCTGAGCAAAACGTAAGGATGTACATGACCGTAATGAGCCAAATGATCAAACTGACTGATACCTTTAAGCAGCGGGAACTAAGCAAAAAAATTGAAGCCCGGTATATTACGCTGTTTAATCGCTTTTCACCTTTTGTTGCCGGATAAGAAATATATATTCGAATCTCAACCTATAAACAGCGATCGATTTCTGTTTATAGGTTTTGCTATTTAGAGTCGGTTTTGAAAACCATTATCAGGCGTCAATAATCGCTCAATATGGTTAAGAATTGTTAAATCAATCCAAAAATTTACCAGTTTTATCGACTAGAATAGTTAATTTCGGCTGCATTTTTATGTACAACAATTTTTAATATCATTAAAAGAACCAATGAATTATTCTAAAGTCAATAATATAGTCGGCTGGATCTGCTTTCTAATTGCAACAATAACTTACGTTTTAACCCTCGAGCCCTCTGCTAGCTTCTGGGATTGCGGCGAATTTATAGCTTCTGCATTCAGAATGCAGGTTGTTCACCAACCGGGCGCGCCGTTATTCTTAATGATCCAGCGTTTTTTCTCCATTTTCGCTTTTGGCGATGTAATGAAAATTGCTTACTGGATGAACGTTGGTTCTGCAGTTTCAAGTGGTGCTACCATCCTATTCTTATTCTGGACGATCACTGCATTAGCGAAGAAAACATTGGTTAAAACTGGTGAAGAAATTTCAAAAAGCGACTTAATCAGTATCATTGGAGCGGGTGCCGTAGGTGCTTTAGCTTATACCTTTTCGGATAGTTTCTGGTTTTCGGCAGTAGAATCTGAAGTTTATGCACAATCATCATTGTTTACGGCTATTGTATTCTGGGCAATTTTGAAATGGGAATCGCATGCAGACGAACCTAGAGCAGACCGTTGGTTATTGTTCATTGCCTATATTATGGGTTTATCAATTGGAATCCACTTATTAAACCTGTTAACTATTCCTGCAATAGCTTTTATATATTATTTTAAAAAAACCGGCAAAGCTACTACGGCAGGTATTTTTAAAACCCTTGCTGTTGGTATCTTAATTTTAGCAGTAATTCAATACGGAATTATCCAGTACCTGGTATCTTTTGGTGCATATTTCGACTTATTCTTCGTTAATACTTTAGGCCTTGGTTTCGGAACCGGGGTGCTGTTTTTCGCCCTTATCGTTATTGGCTTATTGGTTTGGGGAATCAGATACTCCATCAAACACCAAAAGAAATTATTAAACCTTGGTTTGATTTCTACTGTATTAATCATTTTCGGTTATGCTTCATTCTCTATGATCATCATCAGGGCTAAAGCCGATCCGAACCTAAATAACAGTGCACCGAAAGATGCTTTCTCATTCTTAAGCTACCTTAACCGTGAGCAATATGGAGACAGACCTTTGGGTTATGGACCTAATTATAACTCTGAGCGCATAGGTATTAAAGAAGGAGGAAAAACCATCTGGAGAAAAGGCACTGATAAATACGAAAAAGCAGGTACAAAAACGGAATATGAGTATAATAACAATACTTTATTGCCTCGTATGTATAGTGATGATGCTCCCCATGCTTCTTTTTACAAGGAGTGGATGCACCTTGACGATGCTAAAAAACCAAATTTGGTAGACAATGTGGGTTTCTTATTTAGTTACCAGATTGGTTATATGTACATGCGCTATTTTGGCTGGAACTTTATCGGTCGCCAGAATGATGAACAAGGTCAGGGAAGCGGTTATGAAGGTGAATGGTTAAGTGGAATTAAAGCATTTGATTCCTGGAAAATTGGCGATCAAAGTCATTTGCCACCATCAACAGTAGATAAC
>Ga0265798_10006930_pt1 | contig 14787 bp, 18 predicted proteins | sample P3T30metagenome_FD_192430 | JGI IMG/M metagenome (GOLD analysis project Ga0265798, IMG submission 192430) | Plant litter microbial communities from East Loma Ridge, Irvine, California - P3 T30 | ecosystem: Environmental > Terrestrial > Plant litter > Unclassified | place: USA: California... | reverse complement strand
GAAGCTGAAATAAGAGAGGAGATGCCAAGGTCAAAGAAGAGGACATCAAGGTGTAGCAAATGTGGTGAGGAAGGTCATACCTGTAGAACTTGTAGGGTTTGAGAATAGATACTTCTGTATGATATGTATGAATCTCAAGTCAATTAGAGCAATATTTGGTATGTTATCTAATTATCAAGGTAGTCAACTTGGGAAAACTGTCTCACGCTCCCGTTTGTCTCACGCCCCCGTGCCCCGCGTTAACTAAGGAAGTCCACCTAGCCTGAACGTACGCTCGCGTGCGTCTACCCCACGAACCTAAGCGCAACCGGCATTACTAAAAGCTCTTTTACTGCAAGCAATGCGACTACTGTCAACCGATTCAGAATGCTGAGCAGCATCTCCGCTCTAGCTACGGCGTGCGCCTACAGCGAACAACAGCGTCACCAACCCTCGACGCCCTACAAAGACAGAAGGAGAAAGGCGAGTCGCTGAGTCGCACCGCGCAAGAAAAGTTGCTGTTTAATGTCCTAGATAAACGCCGTTTTCGGGACGCCCTAGCGCGCTTCATCGTGCGAGCAAATGTCAGTCACCGCGTAGTAGAGCTTGACGAGTTTAGGGAGCTTTACAGAGCGCTCAACCCGCAATGCGCGCAAACACTTCTGAAGTCGCACACGTCCATACCACGGTAGATACATTCTAACTACGAACGACAGCGCCGCGTTATGGCACAGGCGCTTCAGTCTTCTGCGTCCTGTATCAATATTTGTACAGACAGCTAGACAAGCGGCGTCAATCACTAAGGGGAGTTCCAGTCTATCTATGCCAGGTTCGTTAGCAGAGACGGCAAGCTCCAGCATGCGCTTCTCGCTATGCCTGAGCTCCACCACGGACATGCCGGCGAGTTGGTCGCTCCTCTTATCATACACACCCTCGAGTCGTACGGTATCGAGAAGCGGCTGGGATACGTTACCGCCGATAATGCGAGTGCTAATGACACGCTATGCCGGGCGATGGAAGAAACCCTATCCATTCGCCACGGCGTTAGTTGGGACGCGAGGCATAACCGATTGCGTTGTCTCGGTCACGTCCTCAACATTGCTGTCCAAGCCTTCCTCTTCTGTCGAAACGAAGAAGCATTGGACACGGCTACGCAGCGGGTTCTCAACTCCGGCTCAGTCATCGAGGACGCTATCGTCAGTGAGGGAGGATTCGCGAGTTACGGCCCGCTTAACAAGGTCTATCGGCTGGCTGTCGCGGTCCGTAATATGGCTTTGCACAAAGAGTTCAAAGGTCTTGCGGGGAAAGTGCTGAAGCTACCTGGTGAGACCAGGTGGAACGCCTGGTACACCCTTCTTAATGATGTAATAGAATGCCGCGAGGCTATTGCCAGAATCATAGATCGCCACGTCCAGCTGGAAGCTTTCAAGCTAAGCCGCGACGAGTGGCAGACCCTCTAGGACGCATCGGGTTTCCTTCAACCGTTTCACCAAGTCACGATGTTGAGCCAGGGCGATCAAGCCACTTTCGACAGCTGCTAAGTACAGATCGACTTCCTCATAAAGCACTACGAGGATAGCGAACGCAAATTCACTTCCAAAGCGGCACTGCTGGCTGCTATCAACACTAGTTGGATCGCGTTCAACAAGTACTACGAGCTGTCAGATGAGGTGCCGGTACACGCGGCCGCTGTGCTGCTCCACCCTGGCTATCGGAAAGCGTATATGGACAAAGTTTGGAAGAAGCGCTGGATCAAGCCCGGCATCGAGAGAGCGAAAAGGCTTTTCGAGACTCGTTACCGACAGTGTGTAACAAATCCTTCCGCTTCTGAGTCTGCAGAGCAGGACGCGGCTCGCACGGCGTGGGACATCCATCGTAACAGATTGTTGCAGTCGCTTACGTCCTAGAGCCAGGACGAGTTTACCGCCTTCGTCAACGCCACGCCTACGAAGATTGCAGGGAGTCCTGTCGAATGGTGGAGCTAGCCTGATCAGAAAGCCGCCTATCCCCAACTTTGGCAAATGGCGATCGACTGCTTGAGTGCGATGCCGATGAGCACTGCTAGTGAGTCAAGCTTCAGCGGGATGAGGAGGACAATTACCTGGTCACGTAGCCAACTAGGCGGGCAAGTAATTGAAGAGGGAGAATGCTTGAAGGACTGGCAACGCCGTGGCTATGCTTTCCAGATCGACGATGGGTACGGTTCAGATAGCTCTGATGACGAAGATCTGCCCACGCCTGTTGCAGAATGAGTCCAAGTGAACAGACCGTTGAAATACCAGCGACTTCACTCACATTCATCTCTGCCAAGACTTGCCAAGAAATGACGTCCTGAATAAAACCTGAATACTGAATAATAGGTACCTAAATTGAATTGAATCTGAATACGAGTTTCTGAATCTGAATATTCAGATTCAGACCACTATGGGCAGATACTAGTATCGGCTGATCATGCTAGCCACTGGGACTATTTGGATAACGCTTTATTCTTTACCACTGCATTTGACTCACACGATAATGGTAATTTTTTTCGGGCGTCGAGGCGATGATGTGGTACATGACGATCAGATATATGGGTACATACAGAAGCGTAATACAAATGCGGATATCAGACACTCTATGTATCTCGACTGCTCTTCGCTATAGTACAGTCGTAATCAAAGTCACTCTGGATGGTTCTAGACACTGTCATTCCCTGACCACTAGTAGCGGCTGTGCGCTCGCTATTACAGCCTTGATTCGTGGCAGCGTTCTCGGGCTAGTCCAAGACTCTCGGTATCTATATTCAGACCATGATGCCCACCACATAATACTTTACTTACTCAACGTGAAGGGGCGATATGGTCAGTATACGCGAGTGCCGAGTCACGAAGCGGTGGTGTTAGTGCTCGCAAGTTTCCTAGTCCCTTCCACTTGTTAAAAATATCTTCTGAGCGTATATACCAGACGACACTAGTAGAGTAGAGCAACAAAGACTATAATGACGAGCATGTACTAATTCATATTAATGCTTGTTGAAAGTCTGAGAAGAACAGAGTGCGACTTACTCCCAGCAAAAGTAGGATCAACATGCAAATATCCCAACCGCCGCTCCGTACTTTGCCATTCAATATCAGGCGCTGTTGCTGCCAAGACCGCAGTCCCCCTACAGAAATGACCAGAATGGCCAAAGAGATGGATACCAGTCCAAGGGGCTTACCCAGGCGGGCGATATGGGGAGACTGGGTCTTGGAAAGGCGGAAAAGCTGAGTTACAACGACTCCGAAGTGTGCCAAGGCTGTCGAGGAGCGCAACCATGCCAGATAAGTGCGCTCTAATGCTGTGTGAAAGGCATACTCAGCTCCATAGACCCGTGCTAAAGTTTGCGCCAGACGACTGACCGTAGAAGTCTCTGCAAGTGTGCATGGGCACATCTGGTGCAATATGTCTCTGCCACCACGAGGATTGCTTGGTCGGACGGGTGGCTGCGATGGAGATACCTCTTCGGTCGAGTTCTTCCAATTCTGAAGCGGGGGCTTGCTGCGTGGACGACATGACCTGGCGCAGTGGATGCATTAGAAATCAAGCAAGCGAATGGAGCTGGCGACACTGCTGATGAGAATGGCCGGACTATTGTTCAGGTACAAGTGATAATGATGTGACGCCAACTTGGTAGATACAAAGGCAAATGCTCTCGGTGAAACAAGCGATGATTGGCATCGGCAAGAAGTAAATTTAAGTCGGTATGTGGGGGATCTACCATGACCCATTACGCCTGTCAGGTAAACTGCAAGCCATATTTCGGGATCTGCGGAAGCGCTATTCGCTTGCGAGTGTTTGTGGCATGCGCGGAGCCATTGCCGGCACTAGTAGTAGAAGAATTCGCTAAAGGCCCCGCGCTTGACATCCGAGGATCCCCCTCTCCCTATATATGTTGACTGAAGTTGGAACTTCAATCTTGACTTAGAAACAACAATTCCGAACAACAACATTTTTACCTTGCAACATCATTCTCGGCACCTAGACACTATCACGTACGCCTGTACTGATCCACCCTCCTCCATGGCTTGTCAAAATGATTGCTCGACCACTCCTACCGATCCCTCTGGGCTTGGAGGAGCCTGCGAAGCGGCCATCTGTACACGGCGTCGGAAAGGTTGGCGGTCAGTCGTGCGTAACTTCACCCCCTCCTGGTTTTCGGTCAACATGGGCACTGGAATCACGAGTATTCTGCTGCACAATCTACCTTATAACGGCCGTTGGCTGCAATATATCTCTTATATCCTGTTCGCGCTCAACGTGCTCCTCTTCGTTATCTTTTTGACAATCTCCGCCTTGCGATATTGTCTCTACCCTAAGATTTGGATATCGATGGTCCGCCACCCGGCTCAGTGTCTCTTTCTGGGCACCTTTCCTATGGGACTCGCGACCATTATCAACATGATTGTGTTCGTCTGCGTGCCTCAATGGGGTGGCAGTTGGTGGAAGGTTGCATGGGCGCTCTGGTGGATCGATGCTGCCGTATCGGTCGCTTGCTGTTTCTATCTGCCCTTTGTGCTGTAAGTTTACACGACAACTACATGGCCATGGTCAGGGACAAAGCGCTGACATGTGTTTTAGAATGACAGTTCATGGCCACTCAATCCAGACCATGACTGCAGCCTGGCTGTTGCCAATTGTTTCGACTATTGTTGCTGCAGCGACAGGATCCCTGGTCGCTGGCATCCTTCCGCATGTTGAGTACGCCCTCATTACGCTCCTCACATCTTACGTCCTTTGGGGAACAGGCGTGCCGCTCGCAATGGTTGTCCTCGTGATCTACTTCCTACGCCTCACGACCAGCAACTTGCCGCCTAAGGCAGTCATGGTGTCGACATTCCTTCCGCTCGGGCCGCTGGGCCAGGGCGGCTTTGGTATTATGCAATTGGGCAAAGTGGCGCTGGAGGTATTTCCCAAGACGCATACGATTCCTGCCGCCTCGCACGCAGGCGAGATATTCTACGTCGCTGGCTTCTTTACCGCGATTATCATGTGGGGTTTTGGGCTCGTGTGGTTATGTTTCGCGGTGGCGACCATCGTGCGTTCTCGACACTTTCCGTTCAACATGGGCTGGTGGGGATTTACCTTTCCGCTAGGCGTCTACACCGTGTGTACGACCACCCTCGCCAAAGAGGTGCCCTCGGCGTTTTTTCGCGTCTTAGGAACCATCTTCTCGATTGCAGTCACGATTCTCTGGCTTGTCGTCTCGGTCGGCACATTGCACTCGCTCTGGAAGGGAAGATTGCTGGTCGCACCCTGTCTGAAAGACGTCGAGGAGAGGGAGGCGAAAGCGCGAGAGGCGAGCGTGTCCAAGCAAGAGGTGGATGTGGGCGAAACAGCAGGATCTGGGGTATGAAGCTAAGCAGACATTACTTTGTGAGCATGTCACTCGAGAGCGCCTAGTCGGCCGCGGGAAGCGATTGCATGCTGCGCTTATCCGCAGATCTCTCTCTTGGCAAGCATAGAAGCATACTTAATTTTCAATCAAGTTACATGACGTTTCCTTTGATCCCCGCCCAATGTCCACTGGCACTCACTGGCGACGATAGAAATGTTCATAATTGTACCCAAACACCGTGGCCTTTCCACCCACGCCTAGCCGAGCGACAGCGCTCGCGGGCTGACACGCACGCAAAACGCGTGTCAAAGCTGCGAATTGCGCAAAGCCAAGGTCAGTCGCGTCGTCGCCTCACCACCACCGCCGCCACACCGCTGAATCTCCTTCCCCTTTCCCGCAGTGCGACGGCGCAAAGCCTTGCTCGCGATGCCGTGCACGGCCAAGCTGGCGCTGGCCATGACCCCACAGCGAGCTGACCTACTACAAGAGCAGAATGACCGGCTTGCGCAGGCGGTGCACCGCATGGCTGCCCGCATCGCCTCGCTGGAGTCGCGACACGACCAGGCCGCCTGCGGACACTGTCACGACTCCGGCCGTGTGGGTGAGTCACCCGCTGCCGCTCAACATGCTGATATCACCGAGATCCTGGACCGATACGCCTCCTCGCCTGCAGCCTCCGCCGGGTCGCCGCGCTCCCTCGACAGCAGTCGCTGCGGCGGGAGTCGAAAAAGCGGCGCGTCGACGACCAAGACAGCGACCCACACAGCCCGTCTCATATGATCCTGCGCAGCTCACAGCTACAGCTCGGGCAGATGATCGACCACGAGCTGGCGACCGGCAGTGCACAGCCTAGCCACACAGACGACGCGGTAGCCGCTGCAGCGTCAGATCCAGACATGCTTGATTCTTACTCGACGCCCTACCAGACCCTGTTGCAGATGTCGCAGGCGTATAAAACAAGGGCAACGCAACTCAGGGGTCAAGGAGGCGTGATCATTCCAGGCATTGTCAACTCCGCCCATGACATGTCGCCCTCCATGGGGCCTGTCGGACAAGATGAATCACTGTATCTTGCCCCTTATTCTTTGGGCAATGGCTCCACAGCTGTCGACGCGGGCTTCCCGGACGCCCTGTTGGAATTGGTGGACTGGGACATAAGTCTAGAGAATTGCGATTCCATGAATTGGGATTGGACCAAACATGGGCAGTGAGACCTGTATTTGATGACGGCACATTTCTTCATTATTCATCATTCATTATCTCAGTGCAAACTTGAACACCATGACTGGAGCCATCTGACACTTGATGAGCTCAGGCAATCCCAACGCGCCATATCAATCTCGCGTCACAGGAGGCCTGGCCAACCAGGTAGTGCTGGGGTTGGGCTCCGTTTCTTCGGTGGCATGACTACCCAAGCCCGGCCACGCAAGTATCGATTGTCCACCCAAGAATCTCGCAGAGTCAGGGTCTTTGCACAGCGGCGTGCATATTCGAGCCTCTTCCAGGCAAGCTCAATACGACTGTCCTGCCAGGCATTGTAGTCGGCCATTTCCTTGGCGTCTAATGCAGCTACATTATCTGGTCCGCATTGCATTCTCGTTGACGCGGAATGATTCGAGTCAGGTGAGACTACTGTCTTCGCAGAACCAAAGCACGCCGAGCAGAAACAGCGAGCTGTGAATGTTTGCTGGACGGCTGCTGAATGGTCGGCTAGTAGTTGTTCTTCGTCTTCGAGATATCGCTTCAGTCCCATCCTGCGGTGCTCGCCTTCTTGGTCCCTCAGCCACGCGCCATTGATGTTGTACTTCCTCCAACTCAACATCTGCCGGAATGTTGTGGTGCCACTCATCTTGGTCTTAAAATTTCGTGTCCTTGGGGTGCGAATGGACGCCATTGTCTGGTAGATCGGTTCCTTGCGCTCATTCAAGTCGGCACTCACCGCTACGGCAGCATTCAAGGCATCTACCCAGCCGATCGCGGCCGCAAAGCTGCCTGTCGCGCATAAAAATTGATACCCTTCGACTCGAATCCTGAACACAAAGCTCTTCTTGTAGTAATCTATGGCCAAGCCTACTTGGGCTCCCTGGAGGCTGAGTGGGCGTTGGCATACTAGCAGACCAGTGCTTTGCTGGAGAAGTATTTGAGTTCCTTGGAGTTGCAGGATCACCCTGCGCCACTGCCGATCCGGCCATTGCGTCGTCGGGCTGGCAAGCTCGGGCTTCAGTAGAACGTGGATAGCTTCATCGAATGTATTGCTGTAGCATGGAGGGCTCGTCGTGCAGGAATATTCCGGAGGCTGGACTGATGCCATTCGGGGCTAGACCGTATGAAGATATTCGGATGTATATTCTGTTTTCCAGGAGATCTGCCAGGAAACCGGGCAAAGCTCGACCCGTGTTTGACATGGCGTTGAATTATATGCTGGCCATGAGCCCTTGACGCATTCTGGGGGATGGGCACTGGCCTGCAGAGGCACACCTGTGACCAGATCACTTGTCTCAGTGAGATCACCGACAATACCGTATGAAGTAACAGCAACCACAGTGCCCGCGGCGCCATCGCCAGTGATAGTACCGACTGATGCCTAGGCATGGACCAAGGTTGCCGCCGGGCCCGCTGATGCTCGCGGAGGGCGGTATGTGCGGAAGCGCGCTTGCGAGAGCCCACTTCCACATCATCCGGTCCAACGTCTGTGTTGCCATCAGCCCAAACAAAGCGGGGAACGCATCCTGCGGGTTATGATGTAACTTCACAGGCCAGTTCATGGAAGCGCGTTCGCTCAGATTGCATTGCTTGCAGGCAAGTAAACACGAGTCTCGAAGTGGCCCGTTCGCCTCGACTCCCGTCTGTATGCTGCTCTGACTATGCTACCATTTTGCCCAAGAGCACGAGGCATTCTGAACAACGGCGCCGGCGGCTTCTTCTCTCCTGGCGTACCAAAACGTGTATCCCTCCTTGCGAGCCATGCAGATGTCATATTCCTTGCTTAGCTCGGTTGCACAATTATCGCCGTTGTTGTCTTCGTGACTTCGGGTGATCGTCCGTCTCTCTTGAATAGCCATACCACGGACTGCTAGGGGTGATACCAGTGCCGGCAATGGCTCCGCACATGCCACGTACGCACTCGCCACAAACACTCGCTTGCGAGTGTTTGTGTCATGCGCGGAGCCATTGTATAGGAATGCAACATATCCTCTTTAACAGTGTAAAAACACATTGATTGGCGGATCTAGGGCAGTATGTAGCAAATCCGAGCGATCAAACAATGCGGAATTGTATTACCGTCACGACGAGCACCGCCACAAATAGGGATCTCACAATAAGTGGATGCTACGAAGTGTTGTGTCATCTTAGACATATACAAATACAACTATGTAAATGATTATATATACGGGAGTAGGAGGCGGTTGGAGACGCAGAGGAGTCAGTTGTCAGTAAAAGCCTATTTCCAGCAAAAGGTTGCAGAGTTCCATGATACGGTCAGTAGGCTGGCGTTCGACCCTACACTGCCAGTTGGGACACAAGAGGAAGGGGAATAGTCGAGAGATAGAGGAAGCTATACTATGACCGGCATATTAGGCCTCAAAAAGGACATCTTCGCATTAGGATGTTCTTACTTGCCCCTCATCGGGATCTAGTCAAATGTCTACTCAACTCCCAATACTTCTCTCCTCATGATTGAAGCTTTGTCCTCTACTAGATCAGCCTCAGAGCTTGAGCTATCAGAGAAGTTGTAGAATCGCCAGTCCACATTCTTCCAATATGCTCCTAACGGACATAGTCAGGAATCGCGATTTTCTCATCATCTGAAGTTTGTCGGATAACTCACCCGTCTGATTACCTGATGCGTCCACGCTACCTGTGACATAATGCCAAAACACTCCATGGCCTACAACAGCCACGTCTTGCTCTGGACGCTGCTTGAGCCATGCCCTGAATTGTCTTGCTCTCTCTTCCAATGCTGCAGGTGCGGAAGCATAGATGCCAGTCTTGCTGTTCCAGCCTTCCTCTACCATGGAAGCATTGACAAGATTCCCAAACTCTTGCATCAGCGCGGCCGGGTTGTTGCCAGTATCGCATGGTAAATCGGTGTTCTCTTGCGCGAGCGGGACGAGAAGCAGCGGCCCATCGCGCTCTAGTTGGGAAGGAAAGCAGTATTTCGCTGTTTGAATAGCTCGACGCATCGGGGAGGAGCAGATGAGGTCAAGGCGTATATACTCGGGAAAGCTTGAGGCGAACTGCTTGCAATTTGCAACGCCGGCCGGTGTTAGATCCGGATCGTGGAGGAGCTCATTCTTCTGAGTGGGTTCAAGCTGATGGTAACCCTCTGCGTGACGGATCAAATGAACTCGAGGAGCCATGGCGAGCAGATTGGAGCTCGGCGCAGTGATGATATAGTGTGACGTGCTATGCCAGGAACGAAAATTTGCTTGAGTTGCAAACATTCCAGGAGTCCATATAAGTTATGTAAGGAGCCAAATCCACACACTGCTATTAGAGACGACGGGTGTTGCGGTTGATCTACAAGACTGCGAGGCTGGAGAGCGGCTTGAGCGGATGCATACATGAACAGAAATACGGACGTTTCGGGAACGAGCTTTACTGAAACATCGGGATTGGCGGCGGTGACGATACCTTCTCGACGTCAGAAGCAGATGTAGCAAGCGAAATCTAGTGCTGAGAAAATCTGTCACCACTACAAGACATTTGACTTCTTACAAGGAAATTCTCCTATACCTCAGTTAATTTTATTTGTTCGACACTTTTCGCGCCCCAGTCCGTCTATACAACCAACCAAGGACCATCCGTTTTTGGTTTGCATTGCAGAGGGATTACATCATGGTATCTAGTATCCATGGTCATGACGGAGCAGGCTCGAATTCTGGGACACGTGCCAGAACCACCAACTTCCAGATGCGAATGGAGTCTTGTATCGACAGCCTCAAATTCTCTCGGGATTATCGCGCCTCGCTGCCTCAATACTTGTCGCGGTTCACAGGGTATCGACCAATCGATGAGGAATTGCCCTATGAGCCTCTTGGAATTCCTCCGTTCATCTGGCTGAAACATATACCGCTCGAAGTCGAGGTCTGGCTTTTTGCTTGGATAGGCGCATTCACCAGTATTCTTCTGATTGAGGCAATCATGATCACCAACACAGCATTCCACGAAGTGTACCACAGCCCAATCATTATCACGTCGTTCGGTGCTTCCGCGGTACTAGTCTTTGGCGCTATCGAATCTCCCGTTGGGCAGCCACGGAACGTGCTCTTCGGGCATTTTATCTCCGCTCTCGTTGGGACTTGCATTACGAGGTTGTTTGTGCTCGATCCGAACTACCACCAAGAACTCAGCAGGAACGACTTTTCTGGCAATGTTTTCGTCAACGGCGCACTCTCAATGGCGACATCACTGCTAGCTATGCTTGTTACCGGCACTGTACACCCACCGTAAGTCCCGAAACTCTTCCACATGAGACGTGATGTATTGACATTTCACTAGCGCAGGGGCCACTGGACTGAATGCTGCCGTGGAGAGTGCTGTGGTCACACTTTCATGGCGATATTTGCCTGTCGTTCTTGCTTCAGCACTGATAATGCTAGGTTGGGCAATGATCATCAACAATCTCGGTCGTCGTCGTTATCCAATGCATTGGTGGACTCCTAAGTCAATCTTTGTGCGTGAGCCCAAAAGTGAGCCAGAAGAGAAGATCTTTGAAAGAAGGGAAGCGGAGGAAATTTCTCAAGAGCATCACGACGAAGGTGCCTTTCGCAGAGAGCGTATCGAATCGAGTGGAGACGTGGAAGCTGCGGAGAGAAGAGAAAATAGTCACAGCCATCGTGATATAGATCGTGAACCAGCAGATCTTGAAGACTTGGTTAGCTTGGAAGAAGGAAGATAGTTTATCGCCATAGATAAGGATCGAAATTATACATCAAGAAAAGTTGATCTGGTTGTTGAGGATATCTGTACGCTTGATTGCACCCACTCCACCTACTCCGATACTTGACCAAGCTTACTATTCACAGGCACATTCTGCTGGCGGCCGGGCTGCGGAAATCCCTCAATCTTGACGCCTCTACGGAACAGAACACAATGGGTCGAACCTCCGAAATGAAACTGTCATTTACCGTCAGTGGCATGTTCCGATAACTGGCAAAGTATTGTTATGCTTACCATTCCCAACCCTTCTCCTTTCTGTACACGCTGTCCTTCTTTGACAATGACTTCGCACGTCGATACCTCAACCATTCCAATAGGCATTACACAAATCAATCCGATTTTTGGATTGTCTGCCTCGATGAATATCATAGCACGAGTGGCTACCGAGGATAGGTACGCCTGACCTGTACCTTCTCCGAAAGGATCGGCTCCATGTGGGTCTGCCATACCCGTGAAGAGAGGCTCCGAAAAATACGTGCCGGATACAACGTATTGTTTCACAATTCTTCCGGATACAGGGGAGTGCCACCGATGATAGCTTAAGGCAGATAGGAAGGCCTGGTATACAGTGCCTCCCACGAAATGCTCGGCAAGTTCGTCTTGAGCCAGCATTGTCGACACAGAATAGGGCTGCCCTTTCACCCAGAATTTGTCTGTTGACGAAACATCTCTAGCTACGCGATATGGTTTAGACTCGCAAGCGTTGGCCAAGACATCATCGTTGTCAGGATCCGCGACGGGTCGTATATTGTCCCGGTATTGACGCGTGAAGAAGTTGTCCCAACTAGTGAATCCATGGTACTGCTCATCTGGCTTGCAGATGAACATTTCCTCGAATGTATGAGAGGTGCCACTAGCTTCATTTGCAACTCTTGTGAGTTCTTTCTTACCCTCCGGACCGAGCCAGCCTTGCTTGCCATTTCCGAGCACATTGGCAGAGCTCGGGCTTTGCAAGTACGAGCCCCACGCATTCAAGATCGCCTTGAGGTGTTGGTTCACGGTTGGCTCCAAGAAGACCGCCCATCCACTAGGTGTGCCCATTGGCCAATCGAACATGGCGTTGAATGGTAGGCCGACAGTTCCGGCCACATGATCGCGGTGAGCCCATTCAGGTGCAGTTGACAACAAGTAGTTCAAAACTTGGCACATATGCCCGTAGTCCTTGATTTGGTGGTGGCCAGCAGTATCATGTTGATAGGGCTTCTTCGCAGGTATCTCGCTAAACATAGCGTCGAAGAGCATGCTGAGCCGAACGTCGGATTTGATGGCGTGCCAGAAGGCATGGACGGTCGGATGGAATTCCTGATTGTCCCTTGAGTCACTAGATCTAATGGTATCTCGGAGCCAGTCTCTCAGGATGCGATGATCTTTTGGAAGCCATTCTCCTACTCTATCCATTACTGTAAGCAATCTGCTACATTTACTTGTTGGGTGGTCTAATGTACCTCATGACTTGTTGATCTTCAGGAATTGATGCCATAGCTTCGACAAGGGTAACTTCGGCCACGTCGTAGGAACAGTAACTAACGCAGAGTTTAGAGAAGAGGAGTAATAATCTGTCGCAGCAGATGGTCGAGATCTGTATATTCCGGTGAGAATGAGCAAGTCATATGGCTTTCCTGCACTGGCAAGATTCCCCGTTCTCTCTAGAGTAGCGGGGTCGGCATCAAGTGCATGATATGCCATGACATAGGTAATGTCACATGAAGTGCGCGGAAGCTGCGGCTGCAGGGCACGTGTATAAAGGAAAGTGCGGCTGCGCTAGCGTGAAGTCGTCTTCCACAATCGTCATCTCACCGTTGCCAGTATCAAATTGACATTGCCTCTGCACAACGCAAACTTTGCCATGCGTCTCCAACCGAAATCCGGTAAGATCAGCCAGGCCGCGCGAATTTCGCGTACCAGAGGTCCAGATTTCTGTTGCCACAGATCTGTATAGCAGCGACATGTCGGTCGATACATGTCAGTTTGTACTCTGCCTTCGATATCTTTATTAACAATGCTGTGCAATCTCAAAATTCCATGGTCAAAGAAGAAATCCATTTCCCTGCAAGTTCTTTTAGCTCAATTTACAGGAAACTCTCTGCAAGCGCTCCACGCGACCTTCGAGGTCTATCACGCATCCTTGTCCACGTGACTGAGGTTCCATGCAGACCTGTACAAGCCGCCCTCGTGGGGAGATCGTACGCGGCTATTTCCCCCTCGATCCAGGAATGGAGCGCGTTCTTCACGCTGCTATGAAGAATTTCAAAAGAGAGACGCAGTGTAAGGCTGCCAGTCTCCGGCGGTTGGTCGGTCACATTACCGTACTGGAATTCTGCGAGACGAAGTACGGGCCAAGTTCATGGGGATTACCACCGAGCTACAATCAGTCACTGTCAAACACTGCGTTGACAAGGGCACCAGCAGACTACTCAATCGCCCCCCTAGACTGCACGCCAGCGACGCCAAATTCAGACAGTACACCAAAAACAGTGGATGGAGAAAGTGCGGGCAGCGTTTCTTGCGATGTCGAATGGTCGAGAGGTGATGACCCAAGAAATGATAGCGAAGATACCCCAAGGCATGCTCTGCCAGCAGTCATTTCGCGTCCACTAAGGGGTGCTCGACAACAGAACGATATAGGGTGGACATCAAATTCTACTGATCACTCAGAAAGGGCAAGGTTGACCCGGGATGTGACAGGCAAATCGGAGAATGAGGTACTAGTGGTAGAGAGCATAGAGGAAGTTACAGATCAAGAGTATTAGTGTCGCACTATTCTGGTTATCCCAGATTCACTAAAGAACGCCTCCAGTAAACGCCTGCCATGTTGGGATAGCAGCAGTCGCAAATAGATAGCCTTTACTGTGGCTCTGCTCCAGTGAGACCTTGCTGCCGGCGATAATACCCATCAAAAATATGATAGGCCTGGAAGCCATTCTCGGCTGTGTGGTATGTCTCCCTTTCACCGTCTGCAGGATGTGCTGGCTCAATCGTTCGTAAGCAGTCGAGACACCAACAGCAGTGGACGTGAGCGGCAGCGAAGCGGCTTGGGATGAGCCGGTCAACGACCCACCGATCGCAAGCGACGTCAAAAACCGGTCCGTGGCAAACGCAGTCCATGCAAGTACTGCTAAAATTGCCCTTCCGAGCGTCCGGTACAAAGCTACTTCTAAGATATGCCACACCTCAGATAACGCACTGTTGAAGGCACTTAGATCTGTAGTGCAAGCTTGTCCTTACAAAAGTCAAATGCTCGCGAGTATTCCACGCGGCTTAGGGTTAGGGGTTCATTAACTGTTATATAGGCCGGTCTACCTTTACACCTAATCTAGTATACGCTGAAATGAGTCAAGCCTTGTTTCCTAAGTAGTAAAGCAAGGTCTTCTAGAGGGGAGATCTCTCCGACGAACGACGCTCCTCTAAAGAGGTCTATAAGAGGGGTTCCGCGATACTTAGGCAAAAGGGGTGCTACCTCTATACCGATCCTACCTAAAAGGCGGCGGAGGGGAACACTGATCCCCAGC
>Ga0265798_10006929_pt1 | contig 14790 bp, 15 predicted proteins | sample P3T30metagenome_FD_192430 | JGI IMG/M metagenome (GOLD analysis project Ga0265798, IMG submission 192430) | Plant litter microbial communities from East Loma Ridge, Irvine, California - P3 T30 | ecosystem: Environmental > Terrestrial > Plant litter > Unclassified | place: USA: California... | reverse complement strand
CGCACCTTGCACTTGGACACCATCTGCATCCCACTGAGCTCCTACTAAGAACCTGCATCCAGAACATCCATCACATTCAGCACCATGGCCGAGATTCGACGAAAGCTTGTTATTGTCGGTGACGGCGCCTGTGGAAAGACCTGTCTGCTCATGTACGTCCTCGCACCGCGGCCATCCACCGTCCCAAGCCCCCTTCAACCTGCTCTGGCCGACGTCTTGCTAACCTGCTCTCTCACAGTGTCTTCTCAAAGGGCACCTTCCCCGAGGTTAGTAACTGCCGCGCACCGAGCCTGCGTCCCTGAGCCGCGTCAGCCTAGCTGCTCTGCTTTCTCCCCAGCACATAGCAATCACCCCCAACTATCACCCATCTCGCCCTATGACGCACTCACTAACGCTATTGCCCCCCTTCCCAGGTCTACGTCCCCACCGTCTTCGAGAACTACGTTGCCGACGTCGAGGTTGACGGCAAACACGTCGAGCTCGCCCTCTGGGATACTGCCGGCCAGGAAGATTACGACCGTCTCCGCCCTCTCTCCTACCCCGATTCGCATGTCATTCTCATCTGCTTCGCCATCGACTCGCCCGATTCGCTCGACAACGTCCAGGAGAAGGTACGCGAGCTGCATCACAAGCCTACCAAGGACGGTTTCACTAACCAATACCACAGTGGATCTCCGAGGTTCTGCACTTTTGCCAGGGCCTGCCCATCATCCTCGTTGGCTGCAAGAAGGATCTACGCTTCGACCAGAAGACGATTGAGGAGCTACACAAGACCTCACAGAAGCCCGTCACACCCGAGCAGGTCAGTTTGCCACCCTTGCCAGTCAAGCGCATTACCCCCCTAACAAACTACTAGGCCGAAGATGTACGCAAGAAGATTGGTGCCCAGAAGTACCTCGAGTGCTCGGCAAAGACCAACGAGGGCGTCCGAGAAGTATTCGAGCACGCCACCCGGGCTGCTCTCCTGACCCGGAAAGAGAAGAAGACCAAGAAGTGCTTGATCTTGTAAGCGCGGCAAGGTTATAGGTGAAGTACCGCCGCAACCCGCGCCTTGTTGAGCCTGGACAAGAACAACATGTGGCGGCTACCGGGTGTGTAACAGGGGTCTATCTGACAACAAGGCAAGACGTGAAGGGCCGCTCGAGGCAGCAGAGTCGAATCTCCGGCCTGCTAAGCCCATCTTTCACGGCACCTATACGAGGCGTTATTGTGCTGGATCTTTTGTGTGTTTGGACCGTACATCATCTTGGGGTAGTTCATGATGGGGTTATCTTCTACAGAGCGTGTGGATTCGAGATTGAGCAAATGGTAGGATCTTTCTAATAATCGGTGCTCTTGTTTTGCTCTATGCGCGTGTCTCTCTCCGGCAGCTTCTCTCTGATGCTCCATAACAATCGCTGACTCTGATTTCGCTGGCTATCATGTGTGTTCCCCACCTGCTTCTATTGTCTTTTGGTTGACGCCATGTGATTGTGATTGTGCTTGTGACAGACCGATAGACCGACTAATTGAACTACCATGTCAATCTAACAAATGCACATTGTTGGGGTTGGCTGCAAGTTGCCGTGTAGGTGTAAATCGGTAGATGGACAATATGATGCGAGAGATTCAAAGACGAACAAAAAAATTCCAAGCAGCAAGACAAGACGACATGGAACAAGACGGCTATCATTCGTAATCAACGTACGTTGCATTTAAATAGAATCTATAATACATTGTTCAATCACATGGTACTTGCCGTTTTGATACTATTGCCTGCCTCCCTTCTCAACCATCTCCTGCCCTTTTCTCCCACCTCCACCACCAAGTGCCTTCTTCGCATCCGTAATCTCCAACCTGCTCATGCCAAGACCCACAAGATACTCATTGAAGCTGCCCAACACCCTTTCCAACCCCTCTCTCAAACACGTTCGCACTTCTTCCACCTCGGCTACCTTTCTCCTCTCCGCCTCGTCCTTTTCTAGCGCCTCCTTGTCACTCCAGTGGATAGGCACCGTATCCGTGTACTCGTCCAGCTTGACGAGTGCCAAGGTAAAGACACGGATGATCTCTGGGATGCACACGTGGTAGCGACCCAAGGTATCTTCTGTGAGCGAAAGGACGGCGAGGTTCACCACGGCGGTAACGGCGTTGCAGATGAGTGAGATGCGCGAGTAAGGAGCACCCAGGACAACAATCTTGGTTGTGCGGGCGATGGAATGACGGAACAGTGCGCCAATCGGTGTCGAGACAACCGTATTGTAGTATTTTGTGAAGAGGGACTCTGCCTCTTTTGCGCCCTCTTGAGCTTTCTTGACCCCTCTGTTGATTGCCTCTCGGCTGTACGCTTGCTGTGCGTTGCCGGAGGCACTATGTGATTTTGCAAGGCCGGCTGCTGCTGCCTCGAAATGTTCTAGTCTGGTGCTGGGTGCTGGCGGTGCAGCAGTGACGGACTTGTCGTCCTTTAGTGGTTGCGAGATCCGCGGCACCAGGTTGACAGGCGCGGCTGGTTGCTCCTTTCCATCCCCGGCGGGGGGGTTGTACGCAGGGTCGAGGCCAGTACTGATGCGGTGGATGAGGAACTTAATTTCGTCTAGACAGCGATCCGTAGCTTGCTTGAAAGTGGCCCCTTTGCTGCGGTCGATTTCCATGTAGATGGTCTTGCGGCGATCAGGGAAAGCGTCGGTTATGAGGGCTAGCTCCCAGAATGCAATCGCCTATAACTCGTTAGCTTGAGACGCCCGAGAGGACGCAATCCTTCTTACCTTGACGGTATCCTTTTTCGATTTAAGGCCCTGGAGCAGGGAGCCGTTGGGGTCCTTGGAATCATTCGTAATTGGCTGGTCGTTCTTCAGCGGCTCCTGCGCCATATACACGTCAAACGTCTTATTGACAAACTCCCAGAGCACAACGAGCAGCGTGCCCTCTGTCAGGAACATGAAGCACAAAGGCAAGAAAGGAGCCAGCCCGGTTGGTGTAGAGGTCTTGGACAAGCTCCAGAGGTATCGACCAACGTTGTAGTAGTAGCCCCAGATTACATGGCGCGCCAGTGTGAAGTATAATAGACATCCCACTACGGCGATGATTGCAGTGAGGGAGCTCGACTGAAAAGCCATGCCCTTGAACTGCTTTGCAAGGACGTGCCTGGGCTTGGGAGCCCGCCGCGCTGGTGCCGACCCCGTCGCGTCGCCGCGCTCCTTCTTGGGCTTCATGGCCGGGACATCAATGCTGTCGTAGTCCTTCCAAAGATGTACGCCAGATTGCGCCGCAGCCAGCAAGTAGAACAGTGAGCGCAAGTACAACGGGCGCTCATTCAGCCTGAATCGTTCGTGCATGCGCCCAGCCTCGATGAAGTTAAGCCTGTCCTTTGGGCCCCGCGACCAGATATACGTCTCGACGAAGATCATAGCGGAGAAGCCATAGGCGAAGAGCGTCACGAGCGTCGACAACCGGAAGAAGTATTTCCTAAAGGTTTCGATTCGCGTCTCGGTCTGGCGCTGGCCGACATGCCATTGCGAAACACGTAGGACGTAGATGGCAAGGGCGGAGAGGAAGATGAGAAGTGTGCGAATGCCCGTGAGGCCTAATGGGAACCAAAGCCACAGCACTGGGTAAGAGTTAGCATGTGCCGCTGAGCCCTGACCGGACCACCACTTGCAGTTATCCCATTCGCCCATCCAGCACGCGATGGCATAGCATAGCAACAGTGTATATCTGCTGGCTTTGTTGAATCTGCGGTGCAGAGCTGGCGTCAAGTAGTCGCGGTACGGGCGCACTGGAGTGCCTAGTGAAGCAGACGCCATGGTTGCGGACAAGAGAGAGCGTATGGGTGAGGGAAACCAGCTATTTCATAACAAGCAGTAAAGAGCGGAAGTCGCGCCAGGGGGATACGGCGGTGGAGGGCTAAGGAAAAGGGAAATGTAGCTCGCAGCCCTTTGCAGCGTGCAGCTTGCAGATTGCAGCCGTGAAAGGCCGCTCAACCTTTGGTAGCAACAAACATTGGATCGGCGAGGCTGCACGCTTACCTAAGAGCCGGACCCGCTTGTGCCATGTGCCTGCCCTGTGCCGGGCGGGCGTTCGTCATCGTCGCCAGGAACACTACCAGCAGTACAGCAGAGCCCCAACCCCCAGGCACCGACAATTGGACGTATACAGGCCGTCGCAGCTGTTTTCTCATCGCGTAGCTTTAACATCATCGCTGTAACTCTTGGAGAGGTGCATATCGTTGCCTTGCTTCCCTTATCCGGCACCATGTCATTCCAACGCTCCAGCGCCCTCGAATCGCAGCCCACAACCTGGCGAAGAGAAGACGACGCATCCTATGCCGACGACCCAGAGTTCCGCGACTTTGCCGAGAAGCTCTCCGACGACCTCTTCGCCCTCACCCGTAACGTAGCCCGCCTGTCGCAAGAGACGGCCAAACTAGGGACCAAGCACGAGACAGCACGTGTACGCGAGCGCGTGAAGACGACAGTCGAAGAGACATCAGAAAAATTCAAAGAGCTGGGCGAAGGCCTCAAGAAGGTTACAACATGGCCTGATGTCGGAGTACGCCGACCCCCATCTCCTCTCATTATCCGCAACAACTACTAACACACACTCCAGCCCTCGCAAAATTTCACGCAGTCCAAGCTTCAGCGCGAATTCAAAGCCTCCCTTACAGAGTTCCAACACCTGCAGAAGCAGGCCCTAGAGAAAGAAAAGCAATCGGCTCAGGCGGCACGCACAGCCCTGCAAGACGCATCATCGCCAAGCGATGAGCGGGGAGGAGAGTTTGGACAGCAGCAGCAGCAGGAGCAGGAACAGCTGCGCTTGGCGAACCAGGACGAGGTCGACTTCCAGGAATCGCTAATCATCGAGCGCGAGTCTGAGATTCGCAATATCGAGCAGTCGGTCGGCGAGCTCAACGAGCTGTTCCGCGATGTTGCGCACATGGTGCATGAGCAGGGTGCCCAGCTTGACATTATCGAAGAGAACGTCGAAACTACACACGATGCGTCGCGGGGTGCGCACATCAACCTCAAGCAAGCGAGTAATTACCAAAAGAGCGCCAGGAGTAAGGCTTGCATTCTGTTGCTCATCCTGGCCATTGTCCTTGTAATCATCATCCTCGCTGTTGTTCTGGACTGAGCCTGCGCTGTTTCTCCTTTTTGCTAGGTTTATCTGTTTTGAGGCGTTGCATTGTGTACTTAATGGGCTTATACCATGGTGTGAATGCGTTTATCTCAGTTGCACATTCTGTCGTTTTGGGGGTCGAGCATGCACCGACTGTACAATTTCAGCTGTTTATCGCATGCTTTGCAGTGGCCTACATATCATGGTCCTACCTAATCTACCTTCTCAATTACTCCATCGTCTTCTCACGCCATTGCCTCCTGGACAATACTCTAATCCTTGTTGACAGGCTCGCCCTTGTCGTTAATCAAGCTCTCCTCGGTCTTGACGGGTCCTTCGCCGACGCCCGTCAAGATGACTCTGCTGACACCCTCCTCCAAGAACGTGATAGCTGGTCCAGCTTCAAACTTGACCTTCTCCAGCGCCTCAGCGTTGGCTTGGACAGCCTGGCCCCTCACACCCTGCCAGCCATCCTTCTCACCCAAGATGGTCTTGAACAGACCCGCCACCTCCTTTTCATTCTCCTCGAGGTAGTAGATGACAGCATTTGGGCCCGCGTCGAACGTGTACGCAGCAATAATCTTGCCTGCCGCCGCATTGATGCTCTCCACAACCTTGATAGCTGCCCGTGAGACATCGTTGAGGTAGAAGATTGGAGGGAAAGTGTCGAGACATGTGGCATGGAAAGAGTTGCTGTCCATCATAGTAACCTTGCCGAATGTCTCAAAGTCCTTGTCCTGGATAGCTTTTTGCATCTCCTTCATACGACGCGGGACCGTCTCCGTGGCTCTCGATTGAAATAGGCTGGATGTAGCGACCGTAATCTGCATGCCCGAAGTACTCGACACACCCTTCTTCGCCGCACTGACAACCAGAATCACGGCACGCATGTTGGGCCAATGGCTCGCGGGCGCCACCTGGAAAGCAACGCTGTCGCTTCCATCCGAGGCAGAGCCCTGTTCCCAGCCCACGTATCCGCCAAAGAGAGACCTGCACGCTGAACCGGAGCCCTGTCTTGCAATGCGGGAGAGGTCTGTTGGTGAAGAGGGAAGCTCGTAGAGGTTCGCAATCGCGCGGACGAGGGCCGCGAAGCCAGCTGCTGAACTAGCCAGCCCAGCAGCAGTGGGGAAGTTGTTCTCGGAAACAATGCGTAGGGGCAGCTCGGACAGCTTGGCCAGGCTGGAGTCCTTGTCCTCGAGTTGCTTCCTCAGCGCCCTGAGCTCCCTGAAGCATGCCTGTGTCCTAGCACCAGACACATCTTGTGATTGGCCATTCAGAAGAAGAGTGTCCTCTTTCGGGTAGGTGGATGAGCATGACGCGGTGGTATGCGTACGGAGGTCGGACTGTGCGAGGGTGACACTAAGGGAGGAGTTGGTAGGAAGGTTAAGCTTGGGGTCGCGCTTTCCCCAGTATTTGATCACGGCAATGTTGACGGGAGCAGTGGTGCTGGCACGATGGATGTCGGACATTTTGAGCAAATTTGATAGATTGTTTACCTGCAAGAGCAAAAAGGAAAGAAAGCGGGAAGCGGTGAATGTGTGGACAAGTTTGGTGGGGTCTGTTTATATGCAGGGTCTAAGTGGGTAGGTGGGGGGAGGGAAGAAAGTTGCCAATTACGAAGATGGTAGTCAACGGCGCATAATGGCCTATAGGGATACATCCCTAAGCATCCAATCTACCAGAATAACATCCCAATTGAAACCGAGGCTTACTATCAACACGTGCTGGTCAGCGTAGCGGTGAAAGAACGATACCATCCAGTCGAGCCAATCACAGCACCTCGACTTCCGCGCGAAGCCCGTGCCCAAGATTTCTCGAATCGCTGCCGTCACCAATCCACCCCGATTCTTTCCCATACACCCCAAACTTCTGCAATGTCTTCGCAAGACGACCCAGCAGCCGCCTGTCCTGTCGACCATAAAACACGCGAAGCATGGCTCGCCCAAGCCCGCGCTCAAAATGCCAATGCGCCGACAAACCCACATAACACACCCATACCCACGCCCGCCGCCGCCCCGCCAGCACCCTCATTCCAACCCGCGGTCCCCCAATCCTGCGACTCCTCCTCTTTAGACCAAAGCACCACATCCCCGCCACCCAAAAGCACAGGCATTCTCTCCCAAATCCGGCTCGGCACCGACCGCGAAGTCAGCACCATCCCACGCGCCCTTCCCGACCAGCCCACCGCCCGGCCCGCAAACAACGAGCGCGACACAGGCGCCGACAAGAGAACAGGCAATTGGATCTATCCCTCTGAGCAAATGTTCTTCGATGCCATGCGCCGCAAAGCATATGACCCCTCGGCCCCAGACATGCGTACGATAGTCCCCATCCACAACGCTGTCAACGAGCGCGCCTGGCACGAGATCAAGGGCTGGGAGCGCGGCCGCGGCGCAGAAGCCTGTGGCGGACCCAAGTTGGCGAGCTTCAGTGGGCTGAGCACCAGTCTAACGCCGAGAGCAAGGTGGAAGAGCATGATGGGATATCAGGCCCCGTTTGATCGCCACGACTGGGTTGTGGATCGTTGCGGGACAAAGGTCGAGTATGTGATTGATTTTTATGCAGGGAGAGATGAGAAGAAGGAGGGTAAGGCATTGAATTTTTATCTGGATGTTAGGCCAAAGTTGAATAGTTGGGAGGGGGTTAAGATGAGGGTGTTGAGGTTTTGGGGGTTTTAGGCACTTCTGATGACGATGAAGATGATGATGAGATGTGTAAATATATTTGTTCCGGGTATGATTAGAAACTTGTATAGATATATATATATAACAAACGACACGCAGGCAGTCATTGCTCCAAGACCCTTTTTTCTCTCTTCCCCTTCGTCTTGTTTTATTTCCAGGGATAACCACGTTTGCAGACGACGGGCGTGCGTGGCTCCCATGGGATATATCTATATAATAAGAGAGAGAGAAAAGCGACAGGAGAGCCATTAGAAGAAGAGAAAAGAAAAGGCGAACATCAACACCGCTGCACCCTCATCATGATCATCATCATCGGAGAAGAAAACGCCGTATACGCCACGCCAACATCTGAACTCGGCAACAATGAAGAAGGCCCACCCATGCCGATAGATATCGAGCAAGCACGTAATAGCAGCAGTGAAGAAGAGAAAACCTCCTTCCCCCTATGCATACACCAAACCAAGCCATCATTCCAAATCATACAAACACGCCATCCCTATCAATCATCATCATCATCACCATCACTGCCCGTAAACATCCAGTCCTAACTTCTTCAACTTATTACAATTCTTCAGCTCCATATTCCGCGCCTTATTCATAGCCTCCATGTCGACGCTGAACCAGCCCTGGGCATCCTCCATGGCTTTCCTCTGCTTGAACCTCTCCGTCTGACACCTCGTATTGGTGACGGTGACATACTGGTTCTCGGCTACCTCGTCGAGTTTACGCCATTTCTTTGGGGTGTAATCTTGAACGTCCTTTGGGTCGACAAAATAGTTTATTTTTATACGCGACGACACGCGCTTCATTGTGTTTGGGGAGCGGGGGGTTTCGAAAACGAGGGAGGGGCCGGCTGAGGTCGAGGTTGAGCCTGAGAAGAGGGAAGAGAGCAGGGGCAGGACGAAGAGGAAGAGGAGGGGGAGCAGGTTGGCAAAGGCCGACGAGATGTTTTGCGGCTCTGAGTCGGGGGGTGCGGCGGTACCAGGGCGTCGTCGTGGGCGGCCACCGCCGAATTGATGGACACGAACGCCGGGGCCGCCGCCGAGGTTGAAGACAAAGCCGGGGCCTGTGTCCATGCCGCCTGGTGGTTGTGTGTTAGTATCCATGTTCTTCCGTAGAGCATTTTGTAGCAGCAGTAGCCCAGGCTCAGATCTCAGACATACCGAAAGGTCCCCCAAACGCACCACCAAAGAACTGTCTAAACAGCTCCTCAGGCGTCATCTCTTCACCCCCAAACCCAGGCCCTCCTCTCCTCGCAAACCCGTTCCCAAACGGACTCGCGCCCCCACCACCACCGTTGGCCCCCGCCGCAGCCCGCGGGTCAAACCTCGCATCGGGATCCAAACCAAACTGATCGTACTTTTTCTTCTTATCCGGGTCGCTGAGCACCTGGAACGCCTTGCTGACCAACTTGAAGGCATCGTCTGCGCCATCATACCCATTCTTATCCGGATGCGTGAGCAGCGAGAGTTTGCGGTATGCCTTCTTGATATCAGAGTCTGAGCACGTAGCTTTTACTTCTTCGAGCCCTAGGATCTTGTAGTAGGCCGTCGGTGCGCACTGTTTGATCCGTATTACCGCCGCTTTTTGCTCGACGGTAAAGGCGCGGCCTGCGCTGCCGTCGTGGTGGTCTCGCCCTTTCGCGTCGGATCCAGACGTCTTGCCTGACATTTTTCTTTTTCTGGCTTGTTGTGTGACACAGAGATGTGTATGTGTGTATATGTGGGGGGTTCCGTTGGTCAGATCTTGGGGAGAGATTTATATGGCCTTCGAGCGGGCAGCGGGCTCGCTGGGAAAGCCCCCCGATGCGCGAAAAGTGTAAATAGGCCGAGTTATGTCGTGCGGGCGATACGCATACGTCGGATTCCTTGGGTTCGCGAATGTGTAACACAATCAAGGGCGTCGTGGCGAGACTTCTTCTGTCGTTAAAGTGCAAGTCGTATTATGTGGTTATCTGTTGTTTGGAGTTCGCGAGTCGGCTTTGGGTCCACACTGGGTTGGCACGGGCGGAAGCGTGGACGGTCCTAGTCCACCACCCACCTCCGAGCCTAACGTCATTGAACGCTACCAAATCTCAATCCAGATCCAGAATCCAGAATCCAGGTCAAATTCCCTCCACCAGATTCACATAACCCCGTATATATAATTTCGCCCACCCAAGCTTTCCGTCCCAGCATAGACACACGACAAACCCACCAACAATGCCTGAACAACCAAAGCAATCTGCACTCCAATCACTCAGAAACTGGGGAGGTACGTTCACCCATGTCACTTCTCAAAACGTTGTTTACTGGCAATTACGCTCACGTGCCTCGCGTTTACGTATCGGTTGATACATGTGTACCAGGACACAACTGATCATTGACTAGAAAACTCCGTACCCCCAACCCTTCTCGCCACTCTCATCACCGCCCAGCATGCCCGTCCTTTCCAGGTCTTCCCCATGATGTTCCCGCCCGTCCTCCTCTTCTCATCCTACCTAAATTTGAGCAATTACAAGACGGATTCCGCTGGGATAACAGCGGCCTGGAGCGGCTTGTATGCATTACTCGCTATGCGTAGAAGACAGGTATGTTCTTCAAGTCTCTTTGCAACGCCCGTCGCTTCTTTTGTCTTGGCTGCATCAAGAACTTGCACCCTGTTCCTCACCTAACACCAATTCAGGGAATCAAGAACAAACTCACAGTTCGCGGTGTTGTCAGAGGAGGCTCCCTTGCACTTTGTGCTATGAACGTAGTAGGCTGTGGATTGGCGTACACGTTTGGCAAGCGGGAAAAGGAAGAAAAGAAGACGTGAAGACTCTGTGAAAGCTGTCCAATGTAATATACTGTACTACTAAACGTGTACCCTGCCCGGAAAGAGTGAGCCGGCAATGAAACGAAGTCTATATGTGCAATCCATCTCAGACGGCGCCGTCGCTATGCTAAACAATGAGCATCATCTGTAAGACATGCACTACTACCAAGCATCGCCCCATCCTTCTGCTTCTTCCTCCTCCTCCTCGGATTTGGGCTTTGGTGTCTCCTTTTTTACCTCCTTCTTTGGTGCTGCGATGACCTTCCTCGTTGATCCTGTTGTATTTGATCGCGCCCCAGCCACTGGCCTCGTTGCTTTGGCTGCCGGCGCTGTTGATTTTGTAAGACCTTTTGGCAGAGGGCTCTTGGTTGTCTTCTTCGCATTCGACTGTGCTGCTAGCCATCCTGCAAAATCGGGTTCGCCTTTGTCGTCATATGAAGTTGTAGTTGTCGGTTTTGATACAGCTGGTGCACCCCAGCCGTCTTCGGCTTCATCGTAAGGTATAGGCTGCTCATCAACAACGGGATCAGAAAAGCCGCCCCAGACGTCGTTGAAATCCTCTCCGTCGATTTCGATTTCGACCTCGTCGAACTCAGATGTTGTACCAGGCGATTTGATTGTAGGTATAGAGGCAGTACTTTTGGCACTGTGTAGTTGCATCCCTGGTTTTGTTGCTAGCGGAACCGGTGGCTTGCTGGCTGATGTAGCCGGTGGCACTGAAGACGACCTTTGCTCTGCTGCTCCGTTTGTTGACCCAGTCTGCATCTGCCCGGCCGTTGAAGCTAGTTTGTTTGTGAAGCTCGAGATGGCCCAGCCAGCCCATGAAGTGTCATTCGCAGGTGTTCCCATGCGGGGTGTAGGCCCTCCACCAGCAGCAAGGCCTGGCGATGGGAGGACTGTATCGGGCATAGTAGCAGCGAATTTTCGAATGCGTGCAATGTAAATGTCAACGCTCTTCTGCGCTTGGTCGCGAATGAGTTTCTCCTTGTCGACTAAAGACGGACACATGATCGGAAGCAGCTTCGTTGCACAGTCGTCTTCGCTGAAGAGATCGGCAGTCGCGGCCAGGGCCAAGAGAGCAGCATTTCGAGCATGGACGAACGGATCTCTTAGTGACCGTGAGAATGCGGCCGCGAGGACTTTGGCCCGAGTCTGTCAGAACGTTAGTATTCTACTTCTCAAGCCGGAGCATGAAAAGGACGTACATTTGCTCCCAGATTGCGTGCAATTTTTCCTAAACAAATCGTTGTGTTTGTTCGGATTCCAGGCTGTTCGTCGTTTGCTGTCTTTGCCAAATGGCGAAGGAGCTCACCGTTCACAATGCGATCAGAGAGTTTGGGTACCACCGTGAGGATAGCTTTTACTGTCTGTTCCCTCACTACTGGAGCAATATCAGAGAAGCCAGTGACCTAGTAGGGTTAGCATAGATTTGGCATTAGTAGCGCCATGCCATACCATCTGTGGAAATATCTTGTCATTGACAAGCTTCTGTGGTAAATGATCAATCATGAGTGGTAGATTGTCCAGCAGGCAGACGCGTATCCCTCGGTCTGGGTTTGCAAATAAGCGGACCACGACTGGCGTGATTTGAGCCTCATACTCGTCATCTGACAGCTTCTGCCCTATCTGCATAACTGTGCTGAACACTTTGGCACCCCCGCCTCCAAACTCTACCGACTTGAGTAATTCAGGAAGCACTTTCATCTTGAAGAATTCAGCTGGAAAGTCGTCTGCAACTGCGTCCAGCTGCCTGTAAGGTATCAGTCTACGTTCAGAGTCGACAAACACGGATATACTAACCCAAGCAACTCATTTCGCTCATCTTCGGCTTTTAGACCCAAGTTGTCAATGTCCTCGGTAACCTGGATCAACGGTGTGCGAAAGAAGCCCCCTATTCGCATCCCTTGATCGAGGAACTGGCCAACGCTCATGCGCGACTTCGGATTCGGGTTGAGGAGACGTTTGTACGACTGGTGCATGGTGGGAGGTATGCTCTTCAGCTGCCCTAGCTGCTCGCTGCTATTATAGCCACCATTGAAGCACTCGAAGATGAGGATACCATAGCTGTACGCATCCACGGCATGTGTCGGGTTCTGCTTCACAACTTCCCATCCTCCCTTGGAAACCTCGGGAGCCATGAATCGGCCTGCGTCTGGTATAAGACTACCATACGTGGGCAATATAGAGTCGTCCTCTTTTACCGAACTCAGCGCATCGAAGCCGCCAAGTTTCCACTCGCCGCTTTCGCTAAAGTATATCGAGGCCGCGCGGATGCAACCATGTATCGACAAAGCATCGACGTTTATGAACTTGAGTGTCTTGGCGATGTTGTGTAGGCCCCATTTTGTCGTCTCCTCGGTCAGGCTCTTCCTCTTGACATGCCAGCTAAGTGGGGTAAGTCGCTCGGTCGCAATGTAAATGTACGTCTCCGTCTCTACTGTATCCAGCACCTTCACGACGCCAGGGTGCCGCAGCGTTCGAAGCTTGCGGAGCGCATTGCGGGCGAGGGGCAGTCTGGATTTATTTGCGGTAATATCGAAAGAGAATATGCTACATTTGGAGCCGTCTTCCTAGCAGATCAATGTTAGCCAAAGCCCACGTCCACGTGTATGCAGATATCCGGGCCATACTCGCTTTGTGCCGTTGTGCAGTGTCCAGATGGAGTCGTTCAAATCGACACGATCGCCAAATGTGTAACCAAATGCCGGGCCTTTGGATATTGCAGATGCTACCGCTGATTTGAGAAAGTCCATGATTGCAGTCTGGAGTAGTTCACACGGTAGCGAAGTTGGCGTCGTATTCGGCGCACTCCCAAGTTAGGGGCCAGATTGATGCGCCTGCCCCACCGCATGCGTAGGGCCCCGTCATGTCTGGGGTTGCCAAATGCGCACGTGATAGCGCGCTTGACGCAGCTTCTACTTGCACTTTGGAACTACTTCCTGGCTTCTAACGTTCACCCCACGCAATAAACGACCACTTGCTCCTGCCTTGTACACACGCATGCTACATCAAGCTTTCCGCATGGGCTCTTTCAGGCCTCATTTCTTTCGTTCTTTCCCCCCCATGTCACCCGCAATCCGCACCCTACCTTAGGCGCGTCGTCTTGGACCTGGTTCACTGATCCTTGGCGTCGCCGGGTTTTCGTCCAGGAATGATAGCAAGTAAGTAACATCCGGTAACAATTGATGCGTACTCTCTTCTACATGATGACTACTGGTAAAAGGTCAGATCGCAAGCACTGCTGATGGTTCGCCTCTGGTACTGCTCGGTAGCACAGTGCATTGTAGGAGTGTATGCCTGCATGTGCTTGCTCGCAATAGAACCAAAGAGCAAGCCTCGCCGTCTTGCGCAAATGCTGCGTCAATGCTAACTGAGAAGAACGGATACAGCTTTTCCCCCCATCACAGCATTTATTTATGGCACCATTATCACATGGTAGATCGCTAACATGCATGTACTACGACAGGCGCCACATCTCTTCCTTCAATCGGGCATCTTCTAATGGGAATCTGCGACCAAGAACGACGGACACCTCATCCCGACATTCACACCAATCCATCACACTGTGACGAAGCTGGTAGCGGTACCTATGTGGTTCTTGCGAAGCCTCGTACTTTCGGGCAAAGTGGATCGCGAGTAGGCTACCCCGGTGGAATATCCCCGCCTCCGCTAAAGCGTCAGCGTACAGCACATGAGGACCACAACCTGGGAACACAACTTTCTGCATACAATAATCTGAAGAGATATGCTCCAGCTGGGTCCAGCGTACTCAGCCAAAGGTATGGCAGGTTGGGACTAAGTACAGGACTCAAGCTGATTCGTGCTTTTAGCTTTGGCGGACAGACGGCTTTCTCCAAAGATGCCCAAAGCAAGCATGAACACGTCCCTAAGCTGTTTCAAATCTCCCAATCATTTTCGACCCTAGTCGCTCACCGTGAGCATATCGACCAGGACGCCCGCCCTACATCATCACTTAGCTATACTTATAACTCTCGGCGCCTGTCGAAGCCGGGGCAGTGGCACAAACCTTCCTGTCGGATATGTGCCAAGACTACAACTACGAGTTACAATCCAATAATCGTTTGTCCAGGGTGTTCCAGATCTTACCATGATAGCTGTCGAAACCCTCCACTCAGCCCAGGTGCTAAGTCGTAAGCTAAGCTCCTTGAATGCGCTTAACAGATGCTGACACGGGCAGCGAACGCTGGAGATGTTC
>Ga0265798_10006928_pt1 | contig 14791 bp, 7 predicted proteins | sample P3T30metagenome_FD_192430 | JGI IMG/M metagenome (GOLD analysis project Ga0265798, IMG submission 192430) | Plant litter microbial communities from East Loma Ridge, Irvine, California - P3 T30 | ecosystem: Environmental > Terrestrial > Plant litter > Unclassified | place: USA: California... | reverse complement strand
TGATCAGCGAAACGCAGATCGACTGGATGATCGGCCAGAACACGCTGACACTGACCCGCCACTTCGGCTACGACGACTGGGGCCAGCAGGTCAGTGAGACCGGGCCGGACGGGGTGGTCAGCTTCAATGTAATAAACCCGTTTGGCTGGACCACCGACCAGGGCTGGTACATGCCCGCGCGCATTAACTGGCGGCAATCCCGGCATGACGACCTGAAACGATACGGTCTGACCGAGACGCGGATGAATCTGTTCGGCAAACCGGAAAGCGTCGAACGTTTTCGGGACGATAACAGCAGCCGTCTACCTCATAAAAGACAGAGCCTGGGCCGCCACATTTATCGCTACGACGGACTGGGACGTGCTGTAGAAGAAATCGACACGCTGGGTCATCCCAATCGCTATCGCTACGATGCCTTTGATCGTCAGGTGGAAAACGTGTTGCCTGACGACACCCGTATTCTGCGCGGCTACGCCGCTCACAGCGCCGGATCACTTGCCAGTCGACTCATTGTTCGCCCGCCAGGTCAGCAAAAACCCGATGTGGACGCAGGCGAGCGATCATTCGATGGTCTGAGTCGACTGACCCACCTCAAGGTTGGACCCAGAAACGAATACTATCGCTACAACGGCGGCCAGACGCTTATCAGCGAGCGCATCACGCCAGGCAAGCGATCAATCCACTACAGCTACAAGCCAGGCTTGACCAGCGAACCGACCAGCACCACGGCTGGGGAAGAAACAGCGACCTTCAGTTACGACTTCAAGACTGCGCACATGACGTCATCATCCAACAGTCAGGGCAAACGCTACTACGACTATGATGCCGCTGGAAATTTGAAAAGCGACATGTGGGAGGCCAATAACGCTAAATGGACCACTGAATACCTCAGCTCCCTGCAGGGCCGTTTACTGCAACGCAACGAGGTGAGCGGGTTAAGGACGGTGCTGGTCCATGACTCGCTGGGGCGCACGAAAAGCATCAGCCAGGATCGCTTGAAAGCCGCTCTGCACTACGATGAGCTGGGACGTACGCAGCGCATTGTGACAACAGACACAGACCGACAGGTCAGCCTGCAAACCCGCCTTGAGTACGACGACTTCGACCGCGAAACATCGCGTACGTTGAGCCTTGACGGCCACCCTGACCGTACTCTGAGCCAGGTCTGGCGAGTGGATGACCAGTTGCAGAGCCGACACTTGCAGGAAGCGGGTGTCAGTCTGCTGCTCGAAGAGTTCAACTACGACAGCCGTGGACGCCTGACCATACATACCTGCTCAGGCCTCCATCTGCCCCGCGACCGTTATGACCATGAAATTGTCAGCCAGGGCTTTCGCTTCGATGCGCAAGACAACATTACATTGACCGTTACCCGATTTGCTGATGGCACCCTGAATCGAAGTGTATTCAGCTACAGTGCGCAGGACCCCTGTCAGTTGATACGGGTCAGCCACAGCCACGCTCTTTACAAGCCGCAAACGACTGACTTCAACTATGACGACGACGGCAATCTGCTGAACGATGAGCGGGGACAACAATTGACCTACGACAGCCAGGGTAGGTTGCTATCTGTGCACAGCGACAGCGGCGACACCCTGAGTCAGTTTCACTATGACGGTCACAATCATCTGGTCGGCGTCGTTGAAGGCAGTCAACCGGCGGCTCTACGCTTCTACGCAGGCAATCGTCTGAGTGCCACGATTCAGGATCAAACCAAGGTCCAGTACCTGTATGGCGGCGACATCCCGCTTGGCCAACAACAGGTCGATGCGCAAGCAGAGACTCGCCTCCTAATGACCAATGCCAGCAATACGGTGCTTGGAGAAAGCACCAAAAGCGAAATGCGCCTGGCAACCTACAGCGCTTACGGTGAAGCCAGCGGCGATGAGCTGCACTGCAAGTTGGGCTTCAATGGAGAATTGCGTGACACCGTCAGCGATTGGTATCTGCTGGGCAGAGGCTACCGCGCCTACAACCCGACGCTGATGCGTTTCCATAGCCCGGATACCTTGAGCCCGTTCGGTAGCGGCGGGCTGAATCCGTACAGTTACTGCCTGGGCAATCCGATTGCCTTTCAAGACCCGACCGGCCACAGCGTCGGCAAGTTGCAATACCGTCACTTCGAACCCAACCGAACCGCGATTTTCGTAAGCCTGCTGATGACAGTGGCATTTACGGCTCTGGCGGCTACCACACTGGGCTCAGCGCCACTGATCGTCGGATTGTCGCTCACCGGGATAGGCGCGGATATTATCGGCACGGGGTTTCAGGTGGCTGCCTACAGTCAGCGCGACCCGGAAAAGGCCCAGAAGCAGTTCGAGACAGGTAATGCATTTGCACTGATGGGCATGATTCTGGGCTTTGCATCAATGGCAGGTATGGCGAAAGGAGCAGGCAAAGGTACGCTGAAGGGGGCGGCAGGTGCCGAGGACGTTACAGGCTTGGCCAGAAGGGCGAGTAGCACGGACTCGACAAGTAGCAGCTACTTCGACAATTATTGGGTTGAAGGTGGAGAAGATATGATGAGCGGGCTGAACTACATGAGAGACAGCAATCGTCTCTGGCTGCGACGTGGTTTTGGAAATCAGGTAAACATGAAGAATCCTGTTGGTACAGGCTCTGCCAAATTTGCCGATCTCTTCGACGATGCCGGAGGGTACGTAAAGGGTGATCTCCAAATGGGTGATTACGAAGCGGTGCAAAATCCACTTTTCGGCCGCCGCCATTCAGCGCCGGCGTCGTTGGGCAGTAATACACCGAACAGCCCGTCAAGCCCGCCGGCTTCTCCAGCATTCACTCGAGTCACACCGCCTCATCAAACGAGCTACATCGCAGCCGCTCAAAGGGCTCGTGGCATTTCACCTCACGATGCGAGCAAACTTCCTGCCATGTAACAAACAACATGGCTGCGGAAAATAACAGGACTGAAACTTCAGTCGCGATGTTCAGCCCCTCATGCTGATCATGACGTAGCGACTGAAGTCACCCCACATATATCAAGGAAAATTCGCACACACGTACGGATTTCTCCTATATCTGCCTACACGATTCACAACTAACCTGTGCGCCGCTTGTAGGACGCTACTTACAAATATTTCGCAACAAACCTACCAGCACAGAAACATTAACTTACTTATAAAGCTATAAGCCGAACAGTTGTGCAGCTCGTTCACAAAACAGACGCATCAACTGCCTTTAAAGGAATATCCGATGAAACGCTCTTTGCTCTTACTGCCCTTTGCCTTGATTCTGAACACAGCCAGTCTGTCGGCGTTCGCCAACACCGGCACGATCAACTTCACCGGCAGCATCACCTCCACCACTTGCCCGATCCAGATCATTGACCCCGTTACCGGCAATCCGACCGGCAGCCTGGTGAACATCGGTACCGTTTCGGCCAGCCAGTTCACCGTCGTCGGCCAGGAAGTCGGCAACCGCGGATTCGGCCTGCGCCTGATCCCCGGAGCGGGTTGCACCGTCACCGCAGGCGATACCGCAGCGGTGACGTTTACCGGCGTCAAGGACACCACCGGTGACTACTTCGCGTTCAAACCTGTCAACGGCCCGGCAGCTGGCGTCGTCGCCTCGATCCGTGACGACAAGGGTGCACTGGTCGCCAATGGCAAGGCCTCTCGCGATTTCGACCTGGACGTTACTGCGCCGACCGACATGATGTTCTATGTCGCACACCGCTCCACTTCCGCCACCGTCACCGCTGGCAGCACCGAAGCAGACGTACGCTTCACCATCGCCATCAACTGATCACCGCCCGCTCGCCGCGCCATCCGCTCTTGCGCAAGGGCGGCGAGTCTCGCTCGATGAGCGTTTTCGCACACCCGCCTATTGCAACAGGTACATCCATGTCGCTCTCTACCCTGCTGCCAGTACGCCGCGCTCTGACGGTTTGTCTGGCCGTTTCATTGCTGGCCGGATATTTGCCCATAGGTCACGCGGCACTCGTTGTCAGTGGCACACGCGTTGTCTTCCCAGGCGACAAGCGCAGCGTTTCGCTCATTGTCTCCAACCCGGGCGAACGGACCTATGCAGTCCAGACCTGGGTCAACACCGCGGCAGACGACACCACCACTACCGTGCCCTTCATCACCAGTCCGCCGCTGTTCAAACTTGAGCCCGGCAAGGAACAACAGCTCAAGCTCAATGGCCTGCCGCACGACCTGCCCAGTGATCGGGAATCGCTCTTCTACTTCAATGTGCAGGAAATTCCCCAGGTGCAGAAGAGTGATCAGGAAAATGCACTCAACATCGCTTTGCGAACCCGCCTGAAGCTGTTCTATCGCCCTGCCGGGTTAAAGGGCAACCCGGTCGAATATGTGCGGGAACTGCAATGGTCGATTGAGCGGGTTGATAACCGGACGCAACTAAGGGTCGATAACCCTACACCCTTTCATATGTCCTTCATTCGCATCGATATCAAAGGCAACGGGCAACAATTGCGCCTCAACAGCCCGGCAATGGCAGCACCCATGAGCACTCAGACCTACGTGCTCAGTGGCATCGACCCCGCCGAGGGGCTGCAGGTCACCTTCGCCAACCTCAACGATTACGGCGGCATCACACCCGACCTGACGGCCAGCGTCCGGGTCAGTCACTGATCACCTATCAGCTTCAGCCGCACAGCCAGGAATTCCTTCATGCTTTTTTTCACAGGACCGTCGTGTCTGACGGCCCGCCTGCGCCTGACATTCATGTTCGTTGTCGGTGGCAGCAGCGTATGGCCGTGGCACGCCACTGTTCATGCCAGTGACTTCCAGTCAGGTTTCATGCGCCAGAACGGCGCCGAGGGTGCTGCGGCTGCGGCGTTGGCCCTCGCAAACCTGGACAACGACGACAGTCTGGCACCGGGACGCTATCACGTGAGCATTCTGGTCAACCTGAACCATTTCGATGAACGACCCCTTGAGTTCGTCCTTGCTGATGGCCAGCAGCGTCTGACGCCATGCCTTTCACGCGACCTGCTGGAAGAAATCGGAGTTCGTCTGGCCAGCCTCGTCGCTCCGGTGCCTGCAGGCGACGCGTGTATTGATCTTGCAACGTTGATTTCCGGAGCGGGAGTCAGCTTCGACAGCAGAAGGCTGACGCTGTCATTGTCCATCCCTCAAATAGCCCTGCGCCGTGACGTGGCCGGGTACGTCGACCCGGCCCGCTGGGACTCGGGCATCAACGCCGCTTTCGTCAATTATCAGGTATCGGCTCAACAGGGCTCCAGCCAGTATGGCGGCAATCAGAACAGCGATGACCTGTACCTCAAAGGGGGTTTCAACCTGAGCGGTTGGCGGTTTCGCAGCAGCCAGTCGTTACGCCGGAACAATCAGGGGCAGCGCGAGTGGACCAGGGCTTACACCTACGTGCAGCGCGATCTGCCGGGTACTCGGGCCAATGTGACGCTGGGTGAAACCTTTACCTCTGGAGAAGTGTTCAGAAGCCTGCCGATCAAAGGCATGGTGATTGCAACCGATCTGGAGATGCTGCCGGATGTGCTGCAAGGCTACGCACCGGTGATTAGGGGTGTTGCCAACAGCCGTGCAAAACTTGAAGTCTTCAACAACGGCTATCCGCTCTACTCGACCTATGTCAGTGCTGGCCCCTATGAAATCGACGATTTGAGTCTGGGCGGTGGCAGTGGCGAATTGGAAGTGGTCCTGACCGAGGCCGATGGCCGCATCAGGCGTTTTACACAGCCCTACTCCACACTTGGCAATCTGATGCGCGAAGGCGTCTGGCGTTACAGTGCTTCCGTTGGCCGCTACAACGCCACAGGCGATCTGGAGACCCCCTTGCTGATGCAGGGCAGTCTGGCCATCGGCACCGGCTGGGACTTCACACTCTATGGCGGCCTGCAAGCTAGCGGGTTTTACCGTGCAGGCAATCTCGGCGTGGCGCGTGACCTCGGCAGCCTGGGTGCTCTGGCTATCGATGTGACTCGCTCGACCGCCGACTTGGATGCCCCGAACACGGCCAGCGTTTCGGGTCTGAGTTACGCCATAAAGTATGGCAAGGCGTTCGAGACCGACACGACGTTGCGCTTCGCCGGCTACCGCTATTCCACCGAGGGTTATCGGGATTTTGACGAGTCCGTGCGTGAACGCCGTCGGGATCGCTCCTTTCGAGGCAGTCGACGCAGCCGACTGGAGGCAGCGGTGTTTCAGAACCTGGGCAAAACCAGCTCTTTGAGTCTGACCCTTTCCCAAGAGGACTTTTGGAACAGCAACTATCAGCAGCGCCAGTTTCAAGTCAACTTCAGCCACCATTACCAAGGCGTGAGCTACACCCTGTTTGCCTCGCAGTCGCTGAACGACGAGCGCTCACGCAATGATCGGCAGTTCGGTCTAAGCGTGTCCTTCCCACTGGAATTGGGGCACTCGAACTTCGCGACCCTGGGTTATAACAACCAGAATGGTCAACATAGCCAGACAGCGCGCCTGACCGGCAGCACCCATGACAATCGCCTGGGCTACAGCGCATCCCTCAACAGGGATCAGAGTCAGCGTCAATCGACCTCAATGTCGGCATCCTGGCAGGCGCCCTACGCCAGCCTCGGAGCGGGTATCAATCAGGGCAGCGATTATCGAAGCGTCTCGGTCAACGCCAGCGGCGCGATGCTACTGCATAGCGATGGCATCGAACTGGGGCCTTACCTGAGCGACACCTCGGTACTGGTTGAAGTACCGGGCGTCGCCGATGTAGGCATCAGCAACGCTGCTGGGGTCAGGACCAATGCAAAAGGCTTTGCCCTTGTGCCTTATATGCGCCCCTACCGCATCAACCGCGTGGCGCTGAAAACCGATGATCTGGGTCCGGATGTGGAGATCGACAATGGCGTGGCACAGGTGGTGCCGCGACGTGGCGCCGTGGTCAAAACCACGTTTGCAGCCCGATCGATCAGCCGCTTGATCCTGACGCTCAGCACCCGCCAGGGCCATCCGCTGCCGTTCGGTGCACAGGTCAGCGATGCGACGGGGCAAGTGCTCGGTGTCATCGGCCAGGGAGGACAGGTACTGCTGGCCATCGGCGAGCAGCCACAAGCTCTGGAAGTACGCTGGGGACAACAGCACGAACAGACCTGCCAAATCGCCCTGAATCCTGGCTCGATGGAACAACGACAGGGCTATCGCCTGCAGGCACTGACGTGCAGCCCTTGATTCGAACTCGCGGACCGGTCTTGCTCCGGCGCTTTACAGGACACCTTGCATGAAGTTTCCATCACAATTACGCAACGCTTCGCTCGCGTTGCTGGCGGGTTTCGAGATGCAACAGGCGCTGGCCCAGAGCACCTGCTGGGTCAAACCCGACAATGTACACACAGTGACCTACCCGCTCGGTCTCGGCACGGTCTACGTGCCAAAGGATGCCAAAACCGGTAGCGTCATCGGTGTATTCGATCAACCCTTCTCGCTGCCGTCCAATGAAGGCCGCTTCGTACAGTGTGAAAACGATGGTGCTCACACGCTGGCGTTCAACGCTGTGGCACAAGCCCCGATCCATGCCGGGACACTGCCGCCTGTCATGGGAGAAGACGTCAACGGAAAGGTTTTCGAAACAGGCATCTCCGGAATCGGCGCGATGATCAGACTCGGGCATCCTTTTGACGGCGTGGCACCGGGATCCTTCGTCCCGTTGACCCGACCGGTGGTGCCATTCAATGCCTTACTGACTGCCAACGTTGTCCTGCCCGTCAACCCGTTGGTCGGCAGGGTCACGCTCATCAAGACCGGGCCGATCCTGCCCGGACCACAGGTGGTGGACACTGCCTTGTTCTACGGCAGGTTCAGCCTGATTCCAAGAACCATGGAATTCCAGCTCAGGGCGACGGTGATGCAGGCACAGTGCGACTCGGCGGTAGTCAGTGACGATCCGGTCAGGCTGGGCGACTGGGGAAGCGCATACTTTACGGCCCCAGGAACAGGTACGCCCCCCGTCACGTTCAGTATTCGTCTGGGCAACTGCGAATCCGATCCGGGTGATGTCAACATCGCCTGGGCCAACATCCGACTCGATGGTGTCAGCGGCTCGGCACCGGTTCCCGGCGTAAGCGGCGCTTTTTCCCTGACCAGCGACTCCACAGCTCAGGGAATCGCCGTGCAAATCATGCGCAGTGATGGATTGACGCCCATACCGCTGGGCCAGGATGTGCCGATGATCACGGTATCGCCAGACAACACGGTGCTGGACATGAGCGCCCGTTACTACCAGATCGGCGATAAGGCACAGGTCAGGCCCGGGCTTGCAAAAGGGGCTCTGAACTTTACCGTCAGCTATCAATGACCGAATCGAATATTCATTGCTCCAGCGTCAGGTTCAACCTCGGGAACAGCACGTCGCTCGCCCCGTTGTCGAAGCTGACCCTGACCTCGACGTTCAACGCACCCAATGGAATGGCTTGCAGATCGACCTTCTGCACGTCCACCGCAAGATGGCCGTTATCAATGTCGTGCTGGACCACTTCGTAGCGGTCCAGCACCGGCAGAGGCGCACCCGTGGATGACAACGTAAGGCTGACCCGCTGGCCAACCCCCATGAACATCCAGCGGCTCAGTCTGAACGTTGCATACCCATCCACACTGGCGAGGCTGAGCCGACCCGATGATATGCCAGGACGGGTACACTGGACCGTCGGCCAGCGTTCACCTGCAAGTATCTGCACGCTCAACTCATGATGATCCGACTCCGCAACAGGTCCATTGCCGCTCACCCGGTAATACACCGCGATTTTTCTGCCCATATGCTGTGGAATATACTGCGGCGGCACGCTGAATCGTTTCCCGGTCGCGTCAGCAGTGCTGGTTTCATACGCTCCATAGGTTCCAGGGGCGGACCACTGCACTTCGATCAAATCGCCAGGCTTGAAAACTGCGGCATCAGGGATTACAACCGTCGCGCCACTGCGAGCCCTGTAAGGATCGAGGCTGCTGCTGGTCGAGCTGCCGGCAGCTTCGGCCACCGTGGGGCTGGGCAGCAGACGCGGAACTGGCTGAGCCATGATCGCCAGTTTGACCCGTTCCGAATAATTCGTCTCGTTCCCAGCCCGGTCGCGCAGCCGATAGAACGCGAAACGGTCACCATCACCCCGTCTAACAATCTCCTCGCCCGGGAACGCCAGCGACAGCGGCTGGCTTTCTCCGCGGAGCAGGGTCCGGCGGGCTACCTCATCACTTGGCAAGACTTGAGACTGACTGCTGCTCCAGTACCAGACGATGACATCGCCCGGCTTGAAATCGTTATAGACCGGGACCTGCGCTACGGCCTGTCCCCCGTTATCGAAGAGGTATTGCTCTGTAATGGTGTCCGTATCGAATACCAATGGACTGACAACACCGATGACAGGCGGCGTCAGGTCAATGCTGACGGGCTGCCCGTCGGAGGCGTTGATGTCGCCATTGGGGGTGACCAGTTCGTACCAGACCTCATGAAGACCCTGAACCAGACGGATGACAGGCACCTCAAACAGAAGCTGATCCACAGGTATGACCGGGTACTGGTCACTGTCCCACTTACGTTCTTCAACCAAATGCTGAGTGAGGCCCGTCACCCAGTACAGGCGCACGATAGTCTCCAGGCCTGAGATCGGAATATGCGTCCAAACGGGAATACTCACTGGCAAGCGTATGAGAGCGGCGCTGGTGGGTAGCAGATCACGTTCATCCCATTGGGAATCGTTGGGCAGCAGCGCGGCTACTACTGGCGGGGGCAAGTTTTGCTGCAGGGGTTGCTGAGCAGTCGTCATCGCGAACTCTCCATGAACATGTCTTCTGGTCAGGAAGTCATGACCGGTTAACTGACGTACATTCAATACCCCCGCCACGAATTTCGGCACTCTCAGAAATGCGAGGTTCATGAAGAAAAAGGCTGCAACGACCTTTTTTCTTTCTGGCGATTACCAGCTATATCGCAAACCGATATTGGCCCCCCAGGGTTGTTCGACACGATTGCCTTGGCTGTAGTCGAAATCGGCATGCGCTTGCCAGCGTTCCGTGAGGGAAATGGCCATGCCCACGCCCAGCTCACCCCGGGAGCCTGATAAATCGTTATTGAAACGGTTGCCGTTGACGCGTACTTCGTTCTCGTCCATGAACTCATGAACCAGCGCGGCACGGATGTAAGGCTGCACAATGCGTCCATCGCCCATATCGAAGTTGCGGCCTGCGGTCCCGCCCAGTTTCGCCAGCAAGGAACCGGTCCCGTCGCCTTTGGCGTGCATGCCGCTGGACAGCTGATAGTCCTTTGCGTCGATCACCAGGCCGGACACTTGCCCGAAGGGTTCGACGAAGTAACCGTCGGCCAGACGAATGTGTCGACCGAACTCCAGAGACGCACCCAGTCCGTTATTGTCGTAGTCACTTGTGGCCTGCTGCCCGTCACTCATGGTGACATCGGCCTTGTTACGCAAATGGTTGAGCTTCACGACACCGTCGAAGTAATAGCCACTCTGCTCGTCCAGCCACGTCGCGTAGGCACCAGCATAGTAGCTGTCGACTTTACCGGTAGTGCCGCGCTGCAGGTCAAGATCGGACTTACTGTAGCCGGCCATTACACCTATCAGCCATTGCCCGTCGCCCACCGGGAGCGGTGCGTCCACCCCCAGACTCAATCCGCTCATGGATTGCCGATAACCGACACCTGCGCTCTGCTTGACGTCGTAGCGACTACCGTAGGCACGCATCCAGCCACCCGCATTAGCGGGATGGCTGCGCAACTCGCCCATGCGTGTACGCAATGTCGTCAGCTCACCGTACCAGATCGTCGGCGCGGCATTGAACAGCGCCAGCACCGAACTGGTTCCCGGGCTGATCGTTCTGGTAGCGGCATCCAGGTACCAATCATTGCCTTCGCGCACCAGATCATAGGAAAAGGTCCCCTGATCGACAGGACCGCCCAACAGGCTGAATTGCGCATCTCCACCGCCGATATGCACCATATGCAGGCTGGTATCGCTCACCGGGTCTTCACCGCTGGCGGTCACAGCCAATTGATGGCTGCCACTGGCCGTGCCGGAGATGTCCAGAAAATCGTTCTGGCCTCGAGCAAAATCCGCCTCCATGGCGAAGATGCCACTGCCCTCAAGGTTGTTCACCGACAGCGTGTAAAACGCTCCAGGCTCGCCGAATCGCACCGTGCCACCGGCCAGCGCAAGGTTTTCAACCTTGCCGTCGCCGGTCATGATCCATTGCGCGTTACTGTTGACCGCCAGACGTTCAACATTCTGCAGGTTGCCTGTCAGGGTCGCCGAATTCTGAAGCACCAGATGAGCAGTGGCACCCTCTTGCGCAATGACATCGCCGTTCAGTCGGCTGTTGTCGACCGTCATGTTTGCAGAAGCACTACCAGTGACCTCCAGCAAAACGTCTTTCGCCCCTTGAAGCGTCGAGCCGTTGTTGACATAGATCTGCGCAGCTGTCGACGGCAGACCGTAATCGCCCACCAAAATGGCAGCACCTGTCGTGCCCTGTACAGTTGCACCGTCCAGGATCAGCGTATTGGAGGTGGACAGATCACTGCCCGGATTAATGGCGACTCCATTGCCGCCACTGACCGTACCGCCGTAGATGCTTGCCCGCCCGTTGCCCATCTGCATACCCGTACTACCGCCGCTGATCTGGGCGTTGCGCGCGGTGAACTCGCCGAATGTACCGACCTGGACACCGATCACTCCAGCGCTGATCACACTGTCCTGAACAGTAGCGCTCGAGCCACCGGGGACAGTGCTGATGCCACCCAACGACAACCCTATCGTCGTGCCCGTGATCGTAGTGCCGACGATATCGGCAGTGGCGTTCAACAGAGATACGCCTGCCCCGGTGCCAGTGACGCTGGAACCGTCAAGCACCAGACCTGCCCCCGGCTCTACAGTGATGTTGAGCGTGCCGGCACCATTGGCCGTCAGGGTGGCTCCGTTGAAAACACGGTAATCGGTTATGGGGGTAGTCCCGTCAATGGTCCTGTCAGACGAGACATTCTCGGCAAGGACCTGCTCACCGAGCAGCAGGAAAGGCATCAGCGCCAGGCGTTTGAATGAAAACAACAAAAGCGGGCGAGCAACAGGCGAGGAATGATTCATCTAAGGCATCTCCAGACTACGAACTGCTGGCCCGCCTTTCGGCGAGCCAGCGAATAACGAAAGGGCGCCAAGAGTAGATAGACACTCCTTCATCTTCTATCAGATAGATCAACGCTTACTGTAGGAATCTTCCTACAACTACCGTGCGGTCTGAATATCGTTCTGTCGGGATTACGACTTATCGCAGTATTGTTCGCTATAACATTCAAGGAAATTCCGGCAAAGACGTTATATCGCACGTTCCACTCGGATCACCCAGATCCTGAATACCGACAACGGTATCGACGAATTGTGAAGTAACAGTTCTATTATCAATGGTCAGTGTATAAACCAAATGGGCATATGCCCAACCGTTGGCCGTATCCTCCTGCGCCGGCAATATGTGGACGCTATAAGGCTGCACAAACCATTCGATACCGTTTTTGTCTGCATCTGCCTCAATGATCAAATCCTTGCTCAATTCAGTTCCGGCAACATCTGCAGTCTGGTCTGCCTCTTTCAAAACCCAGTTCAAGGTGATTTCCTGTCCGGCAATCAGGTATCTGGAGGCAGGCACATTGACCCGGTAACCGATCTGGCCATCACTGGTACGCTTGCGCAGAGACTCGCAGTTAAGCAGCGAACCACCGCCGACAGTGGAGATATCCGGGAATGTCGCAGCCGCCAGGATAATCGGTACTGCGTCAACTTTTACCCGCTTCTCGGGCGACTGCTGAGGATTGATAAAGTCCGGATGAGTGACCGTGTAATACACCGGCACGTTGCCCGCCCCCCCTGCCTCGACTTCACTCCACAAAACCGTCAACGCGACTTTATCGCCGGGTTTTTCATTACCGTCGAGCGTAGCCGTCTCAGCCACCGCCACGCCATTCCAGTACACCGTGATGATTTCGCCAAGCCGGGTAGGACTGTAGAGCGTAACGGTAGCCAAAGCGTCCTTACCTTGATCGGCACTTGTCAGATGGTCAGGTGTATTCGAGTCTCCCGTAACCACCACAGGGTCCAGAGAGACATTGACCGGATCCGGCTCACCCGGGTTTACAGGCCCCGGGTAGGCAAGATTGACGTCTACCTCGATACCGTCGGCATTGGGCAGGGGGAAAGGCGTCGTGCCGCGCAGCACCTCGTAGGTAACCGGCACAGTAACGTTATAAGGGGCGGAGCCGGGAGCGGTATATTCAGCCGCAAGGTGCTCCCAACTGACCACAACCCTCACTGGAAACGGGTTACTCCCTTCCCCGATTCGTTTTGGTGTCAACTTTGTTGCTCCCCATTGGACCACTACATCGTCATCGGGAATGTACTGATCAAACCTCGGAATCTCGACCGTCACGCCCGTGCGTGCGTCAGCCAGGTCGATCAAACCGTCATCGGCCAGCGGAACGACAGGGGGCTTGAGGTTGGCAGGCAACAGCCCTCTCGCGACAGCGACGGTCCGCACACGAGAGGGTCTGCTGCGGTTTCCCGCCTTGTCAAACAGCTCATACGCCACGTAGTGATCCCCGGACAGGTAGCGATCCACCAGTGCGCGAGGCACCAACACCCTGCGGTCAGCGGGTAGTAAACGAGAAACATCCGGAACGATCGGTTTATCCGGAGGCGGAACCTTGTCCGACCAGACAAGCGCAACCGTTACAAACTCCTTCTTGTCTTCAACAAAGTCGGGCACTGTCACGAACACGCCTTTATCGGCGTCAAGAACCGTGTCGTTGACTGGGCCGGGGTCTTCAATAGCGGGGGGATCGTCAGATCCGTAAGGCGGAGTCCGGTCAACGGTAATCGGCTGATCCTGCGAATACTCGACGAAGGCCGAGTTCCAGCCTTTTACCCCGTACCTGAAATGAAACAGACCTTCCCTGCCGATGAAATGCTTTTGCTCAATGAATCTGTCCAACGGAAATGCTACAGAAGTAGAAGTCTGGAACGACTCACTCCAAAGGTTACTGTACGCGGTGCTGTCGCCAGCGCGCCATTCAAGATGCAGTTCCTCTACGAAACCCGGCGGAGGAGTCAGCGGCCGCCAGTCCTCCACCTTGATCGCGAGATTTCCCGTTAGTGCAGTAATGGGGAGCAGCCCGTCCGCATCTCCAGAAAAGGCATCGACGACCGTGACAGGCACCAGTTGCATCGTCCTTTGACTTTTCAATTCCCGCTGTTGCCGGATGTAGCGTTCTCGTACCTGCCTGGCATGCAGTGCATCATATTTAGGTTTTGAAGGCATGGTTGAATCTCCGTTCTGTGCATTGCATAGCCGCTACGCGGGACTTCGGCCATGCAGGGCGCTCGGCCCTGTCTGTCAGTGGACATCCACGGTGAATCAGGCACCACTCCCGGATATGCCAGCTTGACAACTCATCGCCCGGGTCCTTCAGCCAGGAGATGGAAATATGTGTCTGAATTGATACATTGAGGACATGCGCACGACATTCAGAATCGACACGCTTGCGCACCGCACCAGACGCCCGAATTGGGCTATGGCGAGCGGCTCGTTCATGACAGGCAGCCAGCGAGACAGCAAAAACCTATGCAAGCAATTACCGACAGTGCGGCCGATGATGGGGCCACTGAACAGCGTTGGACCACACGGGCCCTGATCGTCGACGACGACGTGGCGATCCGTGAACTGCTGTGCGATTACCTGACGCGCTTCAATATTCAGGCACGCGGCGTGACTGACGGTGCCCAGATGCGTCTTGCCCTTAGCGAAGAAAGCTTTGA
>Ga0265798_10006926_pt1 | contig 14799 bp, 11 predicted proteins | sample P3T30metagenome_FD_192430 | JGI IMG/M metagenome (GOLD analysis project Ga0265798, IMG submission 192430) | Plant litter microbial communities from East Loma Ridge, Irvine, California - P3 T30 | ecosystem: Environmental > Terrestrial > Plant litter > Unclassified | place: USA: California... | reverse complement strand
TGGGACTCGGTTGAGAAGGGCGGTTTAGGCTATGTTCGGCATGCTGTGAGCTTATCTTCGTGTCCGGCTGATGGGGTCAAGGTTAGGATGAAGGAGGCGAAAGAGTAGTTTATTGTTATTTTTTTTGCCGAATGTAAACAGGCGTTTTGTTGTTGTCAATGGATTATCTTTAGTCTACGGTATGCTGTGTCCTATGACGGCAGTGCTGATTACGGCAAAAGGAGCTAAGTGTTCCGATGCGCTAATTTGGCGGGCAAGGATGTGTCGGCGGGACCATGTCCAAACTTTTGAGGATCAGTACTCACGGCCAATCCGTCACCACATCGCCCAATATGCGAAGAGCGCGTGCACTTGGGGTAAGAAGAAGCAAACAACAGTCGTCAATTGTTCGGTCCTTGATTGACAATGACAGGTCTCTTCGACTCGCGATATCTGCATTCTCTGCGCCACTCGGCAGTTGGCCGCATCAAATACGCTCGCTACATGGCCGAAGGCTGCCCAGCGGAGGGAATTGAACTCGTCCACAAGGGCGCCGCAGTCAGCAGAAGGGATAATATACAAAGATGCAAACGAACGACCAGAACCCATGACGCAGGCACAACGAATGCGTGCGGCGTTGGCGGCCAGCGCCCCGTTTGCCCCTCCAACGTCTCCACAACAAGGAGGATACATATCGCCAGCAGAGAGGGTCAGGTTATCGTTAGCAGCATCACGGCCGCAGCAGGTTTCGCAACCACCACGCCAGCCGCCACCTGAACGGCGGGCGATGAGCCGGGACAGATTCGCACCTGCTGCTCGGAGAGTGGGTGGCTATGAGCGCACCAACGACTATAGACCCCCTACCCAGAGTCGTTACACGGTCAATATGGACTCGAGACCACCAGTCAACACGCCGGCATTTGGCTCGGAAAACTTGCGACGGCGCAACGAACAAGCACAATACCATGAACGCAACCAAGTTGGACGAGACCATCGAGCGTCACCCCAGGTTTCGAGACCTATGCCGCAGCGGAAGATGCTAGACCAAGACGAGATATCTAGATTACTAGGGAATACGTCTAAAAGTAATCCGTCAGAGAAACCGTATCAGCCCCTTGCAAGAGATATGAATGCACAACGGACATGCTGGCATTGTGGCTCAAAAGAACATGGGAGCGGTGCTTGTCCAAGCAAGCCCATGCCCCGTGAACGACTAGAACAGCGGGCGTCAACAATCCAGTCATCCGGCCAGTCAGAACAACGTAGCACAATGTACCGGCCACCTCAGCGCTACGAGGAGTCCATATCAGATGCAGCAGAGGCCTGGGTGCAGAAATCAAAGGGCAAGTTGGAGGTTGAACCGTCTTATCAGGTCCAGAAGGAGGAGGAGAATAGGCGGCGGAATCGCTTCACAGATGAGCCAGAAACAAGAAACCGGTATGATGAGCCCGAGCGACGGCAGGGCGGAAACAAGGGCAGAAGCCGGCGCGTGCAACGGTACGAAGAAGAAGATGACGACGACCGCCCAGCCATTAGCAAGCAAGAGCGCAAGCGGTTAAAGGCTGAAGCCAAGAAGGCTGCACAACTCTCCAAGAACGAGCCGACGCCAATCTCCTTGCCCGAATACATCAGCGTAGCTAACCTCGCAGGTGCCCTCAAGCTAAGAGTAGAAGATTTTGTGAGGAAGTTGGAGGACCTTGGCTTCGAAGACGTACAGAACGACCATATTCTCAACGCTGAGCATGCGGGGCTCATTGCGCAAGAGTACAACTTTGAACCCATTTTCCAGGCAGAGGAAGACGACGGTGACTTGCATCCTGCACCAGCCCTGGATCCCGAAGCGTATGCCGAGCTACCTGCCCGGCCACCTGTTGTTACCATCATGGGTCACGTTGATCACGGCAAAACTACAATTCTGGACTACATGCGTTCGACGAGTGTTGCTGCCACTGAGTTTGGTGGCATTACGCAACATATCGGTGCTTTCAGTGTACCTCTGGCGAATGGAAAGAAGATTACTTTCCTGGACACACCTGGCCATTCTGCATTTGAGACTATGCGCGCTCGTGGTGCCAACGTCACCGATATCGTTGTATTGGTCGTTGCTGCCGACGATTCCGTCATGCCGCAGACTGTCGAGGCTATCAAGCATGCGCAGGCAGCCCAGGTACCCATGATTGTTGCTATCAACAAGATCGACAAGGCGCAGGCAGACCCGGATTCTGTCAAGCTTGATCTCGGCCGCCATGGTATTGAGATTGAAGACTTCGGGGGCGATGTCCAGGCGATATGCGTGAGTGGTAAGACAGGACAAGGTATACCAGACCTTGAAGAAGCCATCTCGACACTCTCTGAGATGCTCGACCACCGTGCTGACCCTCAAGCTGCGGTTGAAGGATGGGTACTTGAAGGCGCGACCAAGAAGTCTGGGCGTACAGCCACTGTCCTTGTTCGCAGTGGTACCCTTCGTCAAGGCACCACTCTTGTTGCTGGCACTACATGGACACGGGTACGTACTCTACGTAACGAAGCTGGCGTAACAGTTGAGGAGGTTGGACCTGGCGTGGCCGTCGAAGTCGATGGTTGGCGCGACCAGCCAATTGCGGGTGATGAGGTCCTCCAAGCAGATGATGAACAACACGCCACCTTTGTGACTGAGTTACGTAGCGACAAGATTGATAGAGAACAGATGGCGCGCGACATGGAAGCCATCAACGAATCTCGCCGTCTGGCCCGTGTGGAAGCCGAGCGACGCGAAGCTGAACAAGCTGCAGCCAAGGCTGTCGAGAACGGCGAGGAAGTAGAAGCAGCGACGCCTGTCGAGCAAAAGGAGTCTGGCCCGGAGGTTGTCTCTTTCATCATCAAGGGAGACGTCTCAGGATCGGTAGAAGCAGTTATTGACTCCGTCTCCGCACTTGGAAACGCGGAGGTGGCTACACGCATCCTACGCCATGGTGTGGGCCCGCCTTCCGAATTTGACATCTCGCATGCTGCTGATGCAAAGGGACACATCATTAACTTTAACACTGTGACCCCCGGGAGCGTCATCAAGCTAGCAGAAGAGAAGGGTGTAAGGATTTTGGAAAGTAACATCATCTACCGTGTTGTTGAGAACGTCAAGGAGCTCTTGTCCGAGAAGCTCGCACCAAAGGTGATTCACAAAGTCACTGCCGAAGTGGAAGTTGCAGCCTCCTTTGAGATTAGCCTCGGTGGCAAGAAGAAGATGATGGTTGCGGGATCAAAGGTCCGCAACGGTGTTGTCCATCGAGGCACAAAGGCAAAGGTGCTGCGTGGCGAGACGCTTATCCACGACGGTAGGTTTTTTCCCCAAGTCTACTATCTACAGGAATGAAATGAATGCTAACTACCACGCAGGTATCATCAGTACGCTCAAGAACCAGAAAAAGGACGTTGAGCAGATGCGCAAAGACACTGAGTGCGGTATCTCGTTTGCAGCATTCAATGACTTCAAGGCCGGTGATCGTATTCAGTGCTACGAGCAGGTACTTGAAAAGAGGAGTTTGTAAGATGTTGTATGTTGTGTGCTTGTGTATGTATTTATAGCTCTTCATTATCTCCGCTGGATGTACGTGTAAATCACAGGCTGGGGTTTTTTGTCTTGCATTTAGCGCCTCGGGAGTTTGATTTATTTCATTGTATTCACTACAGGAGGCTATATATCAGAGACATGTAGATGGTCTACCTACCTTGTTGATAGCATGTAAAAAAGTTTAGAGTACATGTCTTAATTCATTGTCGTCTTCTCTGCGATTCATATGTATACAACGTCGACCCGTGCACACTTGTATTACCACGTGCCCATGCATCAAACATGTCGCCTTCCTCCCCCATGACCTCCCAAAATCAGCCCAAGAAAAATAGCACGCAAAAAGATGAATGCGCACGCCGACGGGCGGACACCCCACTCTACATTTTCCTATCGCGCCCTCGTAAAGGGAATTACATGGAGAATAGCGGTACATACTCAGTAAACTAGTGGCATCACCATTAGCAAGTCTTTTGTGTTTGATGCCGAGCATTGCTAACAATAAATTACTACGTCACGACATATAATTTAGAGAGAGGTGGACGAGTATATATAAGTGATGTTGATGTTTATCCATACATTTTCACGAAGCCGAATTGTTGTAACAGCAAAAAGACAAGAAAACAACAATCAATGTGCTATTCTAGCAAAATGTTCGAGAGAACATGGGTAGGATCATGCGTCAAAAGTTGCATCTTATGAGAACCCATCTCTTTTGCTACCTTAGTGCCACTCCCTTTCCTACCATCTATACGTGCTTGCGCAACTTGGCGCCGGTCCATAATACTGGCGCCAAGTGCTGTGACGCATTGAAGCCGAACAAAGAAGCAAACCAAAGTATTGCCAGGATGGCGACTGGCACGAGAAGAAGTTCGGTATGGTGCAGAAAGGGTAGTTCCTTGTAGCCAAGGAAGGTGATGATGAAGTAGTAGTTCAACCCGAGTAGATAGAGGGTGTTAGAGAGGAAGAGGGAAAACCTGTAAAACATGGTCAGTTGCGAACCAATCTCTCCATGTCGATGTCCTACCAATGGTGTGTTCCTATCAATGGCATGCACAGAAATTGCACGACATATAGAAAGGCCCAGACGGGTACAAATGCTCTAATGGCAACATCCCAGCAGTATCCAAACTCGAGCTCATCCTTGCCCGAATCTTCTCCAAGATTATACAGCCCTCTCCGTCGCCCGGGTAGTAAGTTGTTGTCCGGCCCCAACAAGCGGCCGACGAGGAAGAAGAACAGGGTTGCTATTACGAGCGAGAGGAGGAGAAAGTGGCCAAATATGAAGACGAGAGTGATGTGGAGGGTTTGCGTGAAGCCGTCTGCGTATGCGAAACCCCAGGCGAGCGATGTGAGTGTGAGGAAGAAGGAGAGTAGGTATGTAAAAGAAGGGTCAGGTCGATGGTATGACTTTGTGGTTTGTTTCTACGACATGGTCAACTATGCACATAGTCTGACAGAGCGCAGACTGCATACATGGTAGTAGATCTGGCGAAACACCTTCTTGGGCGCTATTATTAAGCTCATAATCTCCCATATGGCCATCTCAAAGTCCATCTGCGGAAACTTGAACATGCGCTTGAAGAAGCGCGGCATTTTGACCTGATTGCGCCGCGATGAGGATGGCGTAGACCCAAAGTTTGAGGGCCCGCCCGTCGGCCTTGGGAGTGATATGTGAGGGTTCATGCTGGGCTATCTATATGCGCGGTCGTGACTTTGTGCAGGCGCAACACCGGGTGCTGTGGGGATGGTCGGATGCGGGTTGGAGTCGGAATCGTAGTTGTCACCGGAAATCCCACACGTCCATCATTGAAGGGCGCACGTGAGTCGTTGATTGCTGCAGTGAATGGTGTTAACGAGAGTGTGTTTTGGTGCCTGGGCAATGACATCGACGTTTGGAGCTCGAGCGCTAGCGCCAAGCACAAGGCTGACCCCGACCTGACAGGTTCAATAGCAAGCCGCAACTACTGCCCGCAGCCTTTGCTCATCCATACACGGCGCGCACTCTCTACCACGGACGGCGCATCATCTTCCCACGCCGCGCGCATTTTGCATCAGCTCCGCGCGCCTTTCTCGCCTACCAAGAGCAGAGTACCGGGTCTAGTACATCTGCCGTTTTCTCTCGCGCACCTGCGACACTTGACCACGCGACAAAGAGATAGCATTGGCATTGTCTCGACCAAAACCTCATCTGCGCATATCGTAATACCACGCCCGCTATTAACAACACGCCCAATTCTAAAACGCACACCACAGATCTCACACAACCGCTGATATGGCGGACGAGGCCGAGCTTGCCTTCCTCGCGGCGCAGCAGGACGAGTACGACCCTGCAGCCGGCTACACGATGAACGAAGCGTCGACTGGCCAGGACGAATATGACCCCACGACGACATACTCGCCACACTCGTACCAGTCGGGATCCATGCAGCCCGAGTCTGGCGCCAACTCGCCGCCCCCAGCCGACGAGGGTGAGAATGGGTTGAAGCCCGTGCCCGTTCAGGCTGCCGCAGACGCTTCCGCAGCGCCGACGTCAAAGCGACCGCGCACTGTGGGTGGTTTTGTCGACGAGAGCGAGGACGAGGAAGAGGAGTCCGCTGTACAGCCAGAGGCGAATGCCACGCTGCCGAGTGCGACGGGGGCTACAGAGTCTCCTCAGCGGTCTTTTACAAACACTCCAAACAATAATCCCAACCCAGATGTACAGTTACATAGTGCACAAGATGAGGCTCCTGCATCTATTTCTGCTTCTGTCACTGTCAATGAGCCTGCTCCCTCTGTTGCTTCTCTTCCTAACGGCAGTACGCCTGTTCCAGACGCTACTAAGCCAGGTGCTCCCGACGTCTTGACTGTTCCTTCAGCCCGCCCGTCTGTGGCCTCAGCTACCCCAGCTCCTACGCCTGCTTCTGCACCAAAGGCTCGTCTTCCTCAGGACCGAGTCGGTATTCTCGAAGATCGCATTGCTGAAGACCCACGTGGTGACATCGAAGCTTGGTTGAGTCTAATTGAGGAGCACCGTAGGCGACACAAGCACGACGACGCCCGAGCTGCATTCGAGCGCTTCCTCAAGGTCTTTCCTTCAGCGGTAAGAAGAATATGTGTGCGTGTGTGTTTTGTGTGACTTCACTAACAGAACCAGGGCGAGACATGGGTCGAGTATATCAACTTCGAAACCGAACTGGATGAGTTGCCAAAGGTCGAGCATCTCTTCGGTCGTTCCATACCGTCTGCGCAGTATCTCGGTATTTACTCTGCTTACATCGACTTCATCCGCCGTCGCTTCAACCTCACCACAGACCAGAATGGCCAGAACCGCCAGACCGTCACACAGGCCTATGAATTTGTGCTCAATTCCGTTGGTCTCGATGTCCACGCTGGAAAGTTGTGGCTCGACTATATTGAGATGCTCAAGACCGGACCGGGTGTACTTGGGGGCAGCAACTGGCAAGACATGCAGAAGATGGACACCTTGCGAAAGGCCTACCAGCGGGCTGTGGCTGTACCCCACAACACAACTCTGGAGTTGTGGCGAGATTACGACAAGTTCGAGATGAGCTTGAGCAAAGCTACTGTAAATGTTCATGTCCGACTTTCCACTTTCCACAAGACTAACACCACCGGCACAGGGTCGCAAGCAACTTCAAGAGACATCTCCTGCGTACATGACTGCTCGAAGCGCTATTAACGTTCTAGAGAACAACATCACGAGGGGTATCAACCGAACCACATTACCCAAGCTACCACCTGCGGCCGGTTTCGATGGATATGACGATTACATGAACCAAGTCAAGCTATGGAAGAACTGGATTCAGTGGGAGAAGAGCGACCCACTCGAGTGCGCAACCGACAACCGCGAACTATACAACAAGCGGGTATTACATCTATACAAGAATGCCCTCATGGCTCTCCGATTCTGGCCAGAGTTGTGGTATGAGGCAGCTGAGTGGTGTTTTGAGAATAATCTGCAGGCTGAAGGTGATAAGTTCCTTACTGACGGCATCGATGCGAACCCCGAGAGCTGTCTCCTGGCCTTCAAAAAGGCCAATCAGGTCGAGCAGCGCACCGATTTCGAAGACGGCCAACCAGGCATCGTCGCCAAGGGCAAGGCCGTGCGAGAGCCATACCAAAGACTGTTGGACACCATCTACGACCTCACGGCCCAAGTCAAGAAGCGAGAAGAGCACTCCATCACTCGTGCAAGGGAGCAATTTGAGGCACAAAAGGCCGCCGATGAGGCTGCTCGGGCAATCGCGCAGCAAAACGCGGATGCTGACGATGAGGATGAAGTCGTAGCTGCACGCCGCCTGAAGGACAAAGAAGACGCATTCAACAACCAGCTCCAGGCCATGTCTGCGGGTTACAATGCGCAGACCCAGAACCTTAAGAAGACGCTGACATACGCATGGATAGCACTTATGAGGGCTATGCGACGTGTCCAGGGTAAAGGAGATCCCAAGGCTGATGTTGGTGGCTTCCGTGGCATCTTCACTGAGGCTCGTAAGAAAGGCAAACTTCTTAGCGAAGCCTATGTCGCCAGTGCTCTCATTGAGCATCATTGCTACCAGGAACCGGCTGCACAGAAGATCTTCGAGCGGGGCATGAAGTTGTTCCCAGAGGATGAGCAGTTCGCGTTGGAGTACATCAAGCACTTGATCAAACTCAATGACTCAACCAGTAAGTATCTCCGGCTCTCCATCAAGAACTCTCCACTAACATGTCCAGATGCTCGCGCCGTCTTCGAGACTGTTGTTGGCAAGCTTACAGCCAAGCCTGAGAATGTTCACCGAGCCAAGTCTCTCTTCGCCTTCTTCCATGACTACGAATCCCAGTTTGGCGAGCTGGCCCAGATCACGAAGCTGGAGCAGCGCATGGCGATTCTATTCCCCGAAGACCCTCAGCTGCACCGCTTCTCGCAGCGCTTCGCTAGCCCAACTTTCGACCCCATCTCCGTCCGTCACATCATCTCACCCCGCACACAAATGAGGCCGGTGATGCCCTCTGTGATGCCCTCGGTAGAGGAACACCAACCGATGCCTGCAGTACCACCCCAAATCATGGCAGAGCAGCAGCAGCAGCGCTATGTTTCGCCAAGCATAGTGAACCCCCCACATCTCAACAACCTGCCCGTCACAAACTCCCCGAAACGCCCACTTGAGGACACCGACGAAGTTGCACAACCCCGCAAACTCGCTCGGGGCGAATCACCACTCAAAGGTGCGGCGGGTCGCCGGCTCGACGCTGCACGTCGTAACCTTGCAACTACTGGCGCTACACCCATCGGCCAGGCCCCAGGTCCGCCACCTCTGCCTCGTGGAGTCAACTTCCTCCTCGGCATCATCCCTCCCGCACATACCTACAAGGAGACGCGCTTCAAAGCAGATGGTTTGGTGGCCTTGCTGCGGGACGTCGCTGCTATCCCTGTTCCTCCAGGCCAAGGTCCTCCACAGCCACAGCGATGGGGTACCACAGCGACAACCGCACAGCAGCTCCAGAGCATACAGGAGAAGTACGGTAACGGCAGTCAGATGGCAATGCACTCGCCTATTCCTGGTGCAAACCCTTGGGGAGCATAGTCATGCTAATATATCTTCCGCATAACAAGTTTTGCAAGGCTTTGCTTCGAGATGATCTAGACAATAGAGAGTGAGTTGTCTGGTCAATGGTTGACAAGACATATTGCATAGAATTGGCGTTTATTCTTCTCCCTCTCTCCTCACTTCAGGAACTACGGACAACAAATGAAAGACTTGGATAACGGTCTGTCACAGCCGTTATTTTTAATGGATATTCGATTTGGTCGCTTTTGTGCAAGGAAAGATCTTTAATGAGCGAGGCGTTGGGTTCATACTTGGTTGTCGCCGCATCATGGTTTGTTCCATTATCATCAAAACAGGATAGCTGAATGAAAACTTTGCCATTTCTATTTGTTGGGTTTAGTGCAATTGGAAGTATGGATTCGAGAAATTGGTGTTGCGTGATGATGTGTGATGTTCTAAGTATATGCGTGATGCTCGCGTGCTGTCCACTGAGCCGCTGTCATGACAGACACTTGGCAGCTGGTTCCCATCTTCATGCTCGCAACACAAATCCTGTCTCACATGCTACCTACCTATCTGAAATACCTCAAGGTTCAAGCCATCTCACCCTCCTGCTAAACTACCTGCGTCTTCTCCCTGTCACGTCTATACATTGGTCGTTGTGTGTAAGCGAGCAAGCAATGTCTCAACGTCGCAGCTTCCCGTCGTGAATATATAGTCTTCCATGTTTTTTCCAACAAACATCCGCTGTTTGCGATTACGTGGCGTTTCAATTGACGGAGTCTGGAGGTGATGTATCTGTACGCCCAGCATCGTAGGTCTGGCAGGAACCTGCTGAGACCAAAGTACGGTGTGGTATAGCGCTATATCCCCGTGTTTCGGCGGCGGTATATGATACTGTTTTCCGCAGGTATTTTTGTCGTAATAACGCCAGTCTACCTGGTGAGCCTACTTGTATAGGTGGCGGATGTCTTGGGTAGATGGTCCGAGTTCGCGAGGTGAGGGAGCACTGTAGAACTTGTCGCACAGTCAAGTTTGTGAGTCCACTGAGGGTGATATTTAATATGTTCTGATTATCACAGTTGCATTGCCTCAAGTGCCCATGGGTGCCTTACGCGTCCATGAATTGTCTTGGTGTCCAGCCATTCTCTTCAGTTGCTCGTTCTGAGCTCAGATAGGGATGGGATGTTGGATAGTTTAGTATATGTAAATGTATTTCCCTAGCTCTTCCATTGTTGCCCTCGCGTGTATGTATCCTCGTCCTCGTTCTAGTACCTCGGCATATCATCCGAACTTGCTCTATCGTCCACCGTATTCTATATCTCATTGCTCAGATCACCAGGTTTATATCATGGCCCTAGTGCGTGTCCCAATTACGCCATCATAAAGCTGTCCCTTATCCCTACATCTCTCTCACCAGGGTCGAAAAGCGGTCATCCACCCACGCTAACAGTGTCACAACACCACGAATCTCAGATAATCTCACCTTGTAGACCCACACAACCTTCCTCTATCACCTACTTACCGCCTCTGTGGCATTATTCAACATCTCTGGCTGGAGAACTAGTACAGCCCTCCTCCTATATAAATCTGCCCACGCACGTCTCTAACCTTCTTACCTTCCTCACACTACACCAACATACCTTCTCCAATACCTTCACACTACCACTACCCTTACAGGGTACAAGCTCTCCATCCTCTGCAAGCTCCATCTCAGCCAATACCAGCAGTACATCAACCTGAGCCGGCCTCAAGCCTTTCGCTGCAGGCAGTACAGTCAACACAACTGCAGGCAGTTTTCCACAATCAGCATCTTTGAGTGAGTCTCTTATCTACTCTATCTGGTTATTTTAGAATTACTCCCATGCTCATCATCACCATCATCATCACCTTGTGGCATTTCATTTGTCACTGCGAACTCCACTTCACGTGGAGTTCTTGGCAAGTGCTGCTCTGCCATCGCTCTTACCTTTGCGGTCATTACGGCAATCCCATCGCTCTTTCCCTCTTTGTTTTGGTACTCCCATACGGGCTGGCCTTGGCAGCCTTTTGAGACTTCCCATAGCACTGTCCACCCCACCTTTTGTTTCTCGCCTCACTCACATCGACGACAACAATTTCATTTTGTACGCGCTCCGCATACTCGTATTTCGCATGCTTGAGCACATATGTTCACAGCTTCATCTTTTGAACAAGACTGACTGCCTTCCCTCAGACTCGATCGGTGATCCAGTTTAGACACCCACGCCGTCATCGCCCATCTCCATTGACTAGGATCTGAGATCAAGGTACGTGTCTCGGAATCACCCGACCTGGTGTGCGAGTATGCTGTGCCTGCTGTCTCAGCTCGCAAACACTGCAAGATATCCGATCACCGCTAACATGCCGCCTAGAGTTCGCCATGGCTGGCCCAGCAAAGAAGCGGGCGCAGGCCAATGAGCAGCCCAACGGCTCGTCCGATGGCTCCTCCTCTGGTTCTCGCGATCCTACGCAGCGTTCCATGACCAAGTCCATTCCTCGTCTTGATGGCAATCGCGACCCCAGCACCATGATCCCCATCGAATACACCCAACCTAGGGACCTCAAGAACCTATCGGAGTTCCTTGGTATGGCTGGATGGTATGCGGCACGTGGGGTAAGTACAAACCCTCCTATCTCAGCCCGCATGTGCGTTATGCAAGCATCCGTCCATGCAAACACTACCTCATCCCTACACTCTGCCGGCCATGCAAACACATGAGGGCCCAGACTCTGCCGCTGTCGGCACAGCGCTGGAGCCCTAGTGTAGGCATAAAAGGCGTCTTTCCCTGTACTTTCTCTTCTTTCGTATCCTCACACTGTTCCTTATTATTTCAAAATCCAATTCTACTTTGTTCATCTGTTGTTTCAAACACCCTTCATCGTCATCATGGTCGGCCAAGCTCCTCGCTGCTTCCAAGATGCCGCACTTTACAATCCTCGTCATAACAACATTATCGTAGCTAACAACGACTATCAGATGGCCCTCCCGGCTACCCTTCCACAGCGCCCCAAGAACTTCAACCAATTCGGCAGGGCTGTCTCCGTCATCATCAACACCTTCAACGTGAAGAAGATGCCTAACACCATTGTCTTTCAGTACGATGTAAGTCATCAAATCTTCCAAGCCTTAGCCTGTCACTGACTCCTTCAAGCTCAGCTACACCGGTGACGCTTCAGACTACACCAAGCGTATGCTGCTCAAGAAGATCTGGAACTCTCGTACAGTCAAGGCCGAACTTGGTGAGCCCAAGAATCTCTGGATTTGGGATGGCAACAAGCTTGCATGGTCCAGCATGAAGTTCGAGCGTGCCGAGACTCGCATCACTGTCGACCTGGACGAGGAAGAAGGTCGTCCCACTAAGCCAGGCGTGCGTGGAAACAAGCACACCATCTTCATCCGCCGTACTCGTCAAGTCGACTTCGCCAGTATGACTGCTTTCCTCAACGGTCAGATCGGCTGGAACAACGACTGCATTGACACGATCAACTTCCTCGACCACGTCTTGCGGGAGTGGCCCTCTCAGCAGTACACTCAGATCAAGAAGTCCTTCTTCCAGCGCGGCGAGCAGCGTTTCGATCTTGGCGGCGGTGTCGAGGCTTTCAAGGGTGTCTTTGCCTCCTTTCGCCCTGTTCTTGATGACAAGTTCAAGAAGTCTCTGTCCATCAACGTCGATGTTGCCAACGGTACCTTCTGGCGTGCGCAAGAGCTCACTCGTGCCATCGTTCAAGTCTTCAACTGCACCCCGCCGCAATTCGCGTCAATGTATAAGGCTTCTCTCAAGGACTGGAAGTCTTCCCTGTTGAAGAGGGATCTCCGTAAGTTCAAGAAGGTTGGCGTGTCAACTCTCCACACCAAGGAACCAACCCAGTGGACCATTGATGAGTTTGTCAACATGGACGCCACTCAGGCCACTTTCCCAGATCCAGACGACCGTACCAAGCAAGTCTCTGTCGCACAGTACTTCAAGAAGAAGTACAATATAAACTGCATCCCCAACGTCCCAGTCGTCAGGATGACCAAGAAGATTCGCAACGGTCACGTCTACATGCCCATCGATGTCCTCAAGATCGATGCCAACCAGCGCTACAACACCAAGTTGAGCGACACTCAGACGTCCCAGATGATCAAGTTCGCAGTTACCCTCCCCAAGGAGCGCTGGGCGGCTGTTGAGCAAGGAGTCCGCCTCCTCGATTGGACGAGCGATCCCTATCTCCGTCACTACGACCTTCAGGTCAACCCCAGCCCTGCCAAGGTCACAGCCCGCATCCTGCCTTCCCCTACTGTCCACTTCGGTACCGGTTCCAAGGAGCCTACGATCAAGGCTTCGGATATGATCGCTGGTCGATGGCGCTTGGATTCTCGCAAGTTCGCTGTGAGTAACAAGGACCGCCCGATCAAGGCATGGGGCATTTGCGCCATTCAGGGTCGTGGCAGCCCCCCACCTCAAGCTGTAGAAGCCTTCATCCAGAAGTTCATCCAGATCTACGAATCTCATGGCGGCGTTGTTCTCGCCCATCCCCAGCACGGCAAGAAGCCTTGGATCGGCCCCGGTAACCTTCAAGATGGCGGAGAGATGGTTCAAAAGGTGTGGAACCAGACCGGCAACAAGTACAACCAGCCGCCTAACCTGCTGTTCTTCATCGTCAACGATCGCAACGTGGACGTCTACCGTCGCATCAAGAAGTCGTGCGATATTCGTTTCGGTGTGGCTTCGCAGATCGTCCAGGCCAAGCACGTCATGGCTGCCTCGCCACAGTACATTTCCAACGTCTGTATGAAGGTCAACGCTAAGCTCGGCGGTGTCACCTCTGTCGCCAAGTCGCAACTTATCCCGAAGATTGCACCCAAGTCTGCTTCTATTCCGACCATGGTCGTTGGTGCTGATGTTTCGCATCCCGCTCCTGGAGCCGCCTCTGGTGAAGCTGCCTCCTTTGCTGCCATTACCGTCTCCGCCGACGTCCACTATGTAAAGTACTGGGCTGAAGTTCAGACCAACGGCAACCGTGTCGAGATGGTCACGACTTCCAACATTGACGAACACTTTGGCTTCATGGCACGTAATTGGATGCAGAAGATTGGACAGGGTAGAGCTCCTCAGCGTGTTCTCTACATCCGTGACGGCGTCAGCGAGGGACAGTACGCTGCTGTTCTCGAAGAGGAGGTTCATGACATGAAGGAGTGCTTCAAGAAGCTGGGTTGCAAGGAGCTCCCCAAGTTCACTGTGGTCATTGCCGGTAAGCGCCACCACATTCGCTTCTTCCCTGAACCTGGCAAGGGCGATCGCAACGGTAACCCCCTGCCCGGCACTTTGGTGGAGTCTGGTTGCACTCATCCATTCGAGTTTGACTTCTATCTTTGCTCCCATGTGGCTATCAAGGGTACGGCTCGCCCTATTCACTACCAGTGCATCCTCAACGAGGGTGAGTGGCAGGCTGCCGAGCTGCAGCAGTTCATCTTTGAGCACTCGTACCACTACGTCCGCTCTACGACTCCGGTCTCTCTGCACCCAGCTGTCTACTACGCCCACTTGGCTGCCGACCGTTCTCGCGCACATTTGAACGAGAGCCCGGTTTCCTCTGGCAAGAAGGAGTCTAAGGCTGATCAGCGCTCTTCGACTGGCTCTTCCAACCGCAACGTCGAGATCGCACCCCTGATGCCTATTCAGAATGCGCGTGGTCTGAAAGACGTTATGTGGTACATCTAGAGTACTGCGA
>Ga0265798_10006920_pt1 | contig 14810 bp, 10 predicted proteins | sample P3T30metagenome_FD_192430 | JGI IMG/M metagenome (GOLD analysis project Ga0265798, IMG submission 192430) | Plant litter microbial communities from East Loma Ridge, Irvine, California - P3 T30 | ecosystem: Environmental > Terrestrial > Plant litter > Unclassified | place: USA: California... | reverse complement strand
GTCGGTGTCGAACTTGCGGGCGAAGAGCTTGTGGGCGCGGGTGAGCTGGGGGAAGTCGTCGGCCGTGAGCAGCTTGGGGTTGGCCCCGCCCTGCGACCAGTCGATGTATCGGTAGTTTTCGTTGACGATACTGCTCTTGAAAGCCGAGTTCATAAGAATGGTGGCAATCAAAAACTCGTCGGAGCCCCAGGTGAATAGGCTGAACCAGCGCAGCTTGGGGTGCTCATCCACGAAGCGCACCAGGTAGGCAGCGCAGGCCGCGTCGAGCGTCCACCACGAGCCGTCGGAGCCGCCGTACAGCTCATAAGGCAGCGGAAACCGCCGGCGGGGCAACACCTTATTAATCAGGCTTTGCAGCGCATATTGACCCCGAAACTTGAAGTAGGTCGTATGGTACTTCTCGATGCGGCTCGTGGCGTGCTGCCACCAGAGCGAACCCTCGCGCTCAAACGACAAAAACGAATAACCCTTGTGCCGCGCAAAGAAGTCGTGGATGGTGGCGGCCGGCTTGATGGGGTAGTCCTGGGCGCTCAGCAGATTGATAAAATCGAACGACTCGCCGCTGGCCAGCACGTCGCGGGTGCATTCCAAAATGGCGTTGGTGAAGTGGTACGAGGCCCAGCGCACCGCGAAGCGCCGGAGCGTAAACTGCACGCGGGGCTGGCTGGCCAGGTGCGCGAAATCCTTCATCTCGCACTTGCTGTCGAGGTGAATGAAGCAGTGCGCGTCTTCGTGCTGCAAGGCCGTGAGCAGCCGCCCGAGCTGCTCGGGGTTTTTGTGGGCCATTATGAGGTGGGCGATTTTCATAGCGGGTAGGAAAGGGCGGAAGGAGTAACTGCGATGGCGCGGGGCTCTGCCCCGTGGCTACTATTGGCCGGCCTCTGGCCGGTAGTCGTTGAACGGCTTGCGCTGGATTCGCCCTCTCCGGGCGGGCCAGAGGCCCGCGACTAGTAGACACGGGGCAGAGCCCCGTGCCATCTGGGCCATTTGGCTAGCAGCGAGCACTTAGGCAGCGCCGGCCACGGCCCCCGTCACGGTGGGCTGGCGGCTGGCCTTGGCCCAGGCGGCGGGCTGGGCCTTGCGCACCCAGCGCCCAAAGCCGAGGAATACGGCCAGGTTCATCAAGCTGAAAAACAGCGGGATGACCAGCAGCTTGGCGGTGCGGCCGGTCCGGGCCGCTTGCTGCCAGCCCAGCCAGGCGGCCGCGTACAGCGCCAGTTGGCCCGCCAGCAGCAGGCCGTAAAAGGCGGCACTCGGCCCGGTGCTGCTCAGCGCCAGGCCGAGGCTGAGCGGCAGTAGCAGGGCTAGCGCCAGCGGGGCCAGACTCCAGCGCAGCACGCGGTGCGACACGTAGAGGAAGGTGACCACCGGCTGTCGAAACGGGTTGAGTAGCTGCGGCAGACGCGTCATCGACTGCCAGCCGCCCGCGCAGATGCGGATTTTGCGCTCCATCTCCTCGGGCAGCGAGGCCGAGGCGTCTTCGGTAGCGTAGGCCAGCGGCTCGTACGCCACGCGATAGCCTTTGCCCACGATGCGCAGCGACTGCACGAAGTCGTCGAGAATGGTATCGGGCTCCAGCGGGGCAAACAGGTCAGAGCGGAACGACACCAGCTCGCCGGCCGCACCCATGAGGCTGTATATCTGCGAGTCGCAGCGCTTGAGCAGCGACTCGTATTTCCAATAAATGCCCTCGCCCGCGCCGGGCGCGGAGGCTTGGGGGCGGATTTTCTTTTCGCCCGACACGGCGCCCACGCGGGGGTCTTGGTAGTGCTTGACCAGTTCACGCACAGCCTCGCGGTTGAGCATCGTGTTGCAGTCGGTGAAGACGACGTAGGGCGTTTTTACGAACTCCATCGCCCGGTTTTCGGCCATCGACTTGCCGGCGCGCTTGGGCGAATGCAGGTGCTCGACGCGTGGGTGCTTAGCCAGCACTTGGCCCGAATTATCGGTCGAGCCGTCGGTGATGAAGACTACCCGCAGCTTGTCGGCCGGGTAATCGAGGGCCAGCGAATTGGCAATTTTTTCTTCCAGAATGCCCGCCTCGTTGTAGGCCGGCACCACCAGCGTCACGGGCGGCTCAAAGGACTGGGTCGCCGCGGGCGTGCGCCGCCCCAGCCCTTTGGCTTTGGCCCAAATCCACGCCACCACGGCGTAGCCGAAGTAGGTGTAGAAAACCAGGGCTAGCAGCGCCCAACAAGCGTAGTGGAAGTAATGCATGAGTTTGTTTGTCAGAGAGGTAGAGGGCAAGTGAGTCGGGCGCGGCGCATCAGGGACGCAGGTTGCGCTGGGCACGCAGGCCGCTGATGATGCCGAGTACCAGGCAGGCCAGCACGGGCACGGCGATTAGACTGAAAGGCATGATTTTTCAGTTATCAGTTAGCAGTCATCAGTTATCGATTTTCTAGCTGGAAGGCGGTGCCGGCTTTGTGGGGAGTGGCCAGGAAGGAGGTTTTGGTGCGGCGGATGCGCAAGAGGGCCAGGCACATGCACCAGATGGCGTAGGGCAGGCGCAGCACGGCGGCCAGCACCTGGCGGTTGTAGAGGCGGGCGGGCAGGGCCAGCAGCAGCGTGGCAGCCAGCGTAGCCAGCAGGCCCGCCCACACCAGCGGCGACGGCCCCACGCGCAGCCCCAGCAGCCAACTCCCCGACGATGCACCAACCAGCAGCCCGAGCAGCGCCAGCAGCAGCGTGCGCGGCACGAGGAACGCCTGCACCACTTTATTGAAAAACTCCACGTTGCCGCGCAGCAGCGCCGGGAGGCCTTCGCCCGCGTATTTCTTCAGGAATTCCCACTGCGAGGCCAGCCAGCGGGTGCGCTGCTGGGTGAAAACCTGGGCGTTTTCAATCTTCTCGTCATAGATGTAAATGTGGTCTAGGTAGCAGATTTTCTGTTGGTCGCGGGCGATGCGGAAGTCCAGTTCCTTGTCTTCGCCCACCGTTTCGCCGATGCCGGTGAGCAGGCGCTGCAAGTAGCTGTATTCGAAGGCCATGCCCGAGCCGATGAGCGCCGCCGACAGGCCCACCGCAAACGGGCCCTTGCGGTAGATATGGTTGTTGATTTCCTCGTTGCAGGTATCGAGCAGGGCGAAGGCGGTGCCCTGGTTTTTGGCGGTGCGGTGCGCCTGCACCACGCGGTAGCCCGCGGCGAAGGCGTGGTTGACTTCGTTCAGGAAACCCCGGCCCATCACGTTATCCGCGTCGAGCACCACGGCGATGTCAAAGGCCTGGGCGGGCAGCACCGACAGCGCTTGCAGCAGCGCTTTACCCTTGGTGCTGCGCTCAAAGGTTACTTCTACCACGCCAATACCTTGGCGCTGCATGGCTTGCACGGTAGCGGGCTGCAAGCCATCCGCAATGACGACAAGCTGGAACACGCCAGCGTACTCGTGGGCCAGTGCCGCCCGGCTGGTTTCCAGAATCACGGCATCCTCGCGGTACACGGGCATGAGCACGCAGATGCGGCGCGGCGTGGTGCCGGGGGCCACCGCCGGTAGGGGCTGGGCGCGCCGATGCCCCGCCACCGCAAAAAACAGCAGGTACAGGCAGTTGAGCAGCAGGTAGGCCGCCAGGGCGTAGAGCAGCGCGCTAAGGATGGATAGGAGTAGCGTCATAAAACGGATAGGTTACTGTAAGCCGCTGGCGTGCTGTAGATTCCAGCGCAGGCCGCGGCCCAGGGCGCGCAGGTGTGACCAGTCGCGCTGGGTGGCGTAGCGCAGGGCCTGCTTGGGCAGGGCGGCGGCTATGAAAACGAGCGTGCTCGTGAGGCGCGCCCAGCCCCGGCTGTTGCGCCGGATGAACAGCAGGCGGTTGCGGTTCATATAGTAGGTCTTCAGCACCGAGGCCTTGCCCACCGATACCGATTCCTTGTGGTAGACCGTGGATTCGGCCACGTAGTGGCAGGTGAAGCCGGCGTTTTTGATGCGCTCGCACCAGTCAAGCTCCTCGTAGTAAAGGAAGTACAGCTCGGGCATGGGGCCGACGGCGGCCAGCACGCGGCGGGGCACCAGCATGGCGGCGCCGTCGGCCAGCGCGGTGGGCGCGGAGGTGTTGTGCTGGCCGTGGTCGGCTTCGAGGTGGCCGATGGTTATGCTGCGGCCGGTCCAGGGGTTGATGCCGCGCGAGCCGGCGTACTGGATGAGGTGCTCGCCGTCGAAGTACTTGATTTTTGGCGAGGCGATGCCGGCCTTGGGGTTGTTCTCGAAGAGGCGCACCAGCGGCTCCAGGAAATCGGGCTCTACCTCGGTGTCGTTGTTGAGGAAGAGCAGGTACTCGCCCTGGGCCTGGGCAATGCCGAGGTTGTTGCCGCCCGCGAAGCCCAGGTTTTGGGCAGATTTGATGAGGTTGACTTCGGGAAACTGCTCCTTGATGCTATCGGGGTTATCAGAAGGCGAGGCATTATCGACCACGATAATTTCCAGGCGCGGGTAGGTGACGCGGCGCAGCGAGGCCACCATGTCGCAGGTTACCCGCGCCTGGTTGTAGTTGATAGAAATAACGGAAACTAGCGGTAAGGTCATAGGAAAGAAGTAGTTGGCTCGAGCGTGGGCGCGTCGAGGCGCGGGCCGAGGAAGACGAAAGCCCAGGAGAGGTACACGACCAGCGCCGAGGGCATGAAATTGATGACCTCGTTGCCGTAGCTACAGAAGAAGCTGCCCGCGAAGCCGGCGGTAAGGGCGATGAGCTTGGTTTTGAGGCCGGGGTCGCGGATGCGCCACACGATGCCGCCGCACTTGCCCAGGATGTACAGCATGATGCCCATCCAGATGGTGAGGCCCACCACGCCGTACATGGCCCACACCTTCACCCAGTAGCTATCGGGCGGAATGGAGGCCAGCACGGTGCCTTCGTTGTAGTGAATGCCGGAGTTGCCGATGGTGCCCACGCCGCCGCCAAAGGGCCGGTCGGCTAGGTAGTCGGCTAGCCGCAGTTGGTTGGTGAGGCGCACGTTGAGCGAAGCGTCGGTAGGGTCGAGGGCCGTGCGCATCCGGTAGATGTTGTAGTTGCTATCACCGATTTTAGTGTATTTCAGCACTCCGAAGGCGGCCAGCGCCACCATCGACCCCAGCATGAATGCCTTGATATTCTTGCTGATGAGCAGCGCCACCGCCACGCCCGCCATGAGGGCAAACAGCGCCCCGCGCGTGCCCGAAATCAGCATCCCGATAATGAGCAAGCCAGCGGCGGCGGCCAGCAGCGCCTTCTTCCAGAGCTTGAAGGGGCCGAGCGCCAGGATGCCGGCGATGAGGGCGACGTGGGCCTGCGCGGCCCCAAACTGGCCGGCGTCGCTGTAGAAGGAGAATACCCGTAGCTTGCCCCAGAGCAGGTGGGTTTTGGCGTTTTCGAGCAGGAAAAGCTGCTCGCCGGCCGAGGGGCCGATATAGAGCTGCTTAAAGCCGTTGAGCGTGCCCAGCACCGAAAGGCCAATGAGGAGGAAGAGGAACAGGTTGAGGTCGCGCCGCTGGTGAAACAGCAGCATGGCCAGCGGCACCAGCAGCACCCAGTAGAGCGTGGTGCTGCGCATTTCCTGATACCAGCCCACGAGGCTGGCGCCGGGGTTCACGATTTCGAGCACATTCACGACAAACCAGGCCACGCTCAGCAGGCATAGGTCGTTCTGGACGTAGCGCCAGTTGTAGCGGTCGTGGTGGAAGGCCACCGCTATCCAAGTAAGCACCAGCAGCCCATCGACAGCCATGCCAAACGGGATGCTGCCGCCCACCAGCCGCGAAATGAAAAACAGCAGAAAGCAGTAGCAAATGAGGGCAATGATGCCCAGCCGCGGCTCCAGGAATATCCCAATCACCAGCGGAATGCCCACTGCCGCCGCCAGCAGCAAGCCCGGAATCACCAGGCCGTTGCTGGCCGTGAGCCACCCTACTGCGATGGCTAGCAGCAGCCCGGCCCCCAGCAAGGGCACGTTGGTGCGGGTTTGGAAAGCGGGAAGCGGGAGCACTGAGTAGTTAATAAGGAAACGCGGATGGCGCGGGGCTCTGCCCCGTGTCTATTATTGGCCGGCCTCTGGCCGGCAGTCGTTGAACGACTTGCGCGGGTATCGTTCGGACGTGGCGGGCCAGAGGCCCGCGAATAGTCGGCACGGGGCAGAGCCCCGCGCCATCGGGTGTTTGGAGCTTTAAGAATTCAGCAATGCCTGCTTGGGCGCGGCTGGCAGAGCCGGGCGGTAGGGCGAGGCGACCGGCCGCAGGCGGGCACCGATAAACTCGGCCACGTACTCGGGTAGCACGCCGTTGAGCACCAGCTCAATGGGGGCCTTGGTCACGGCTTGGATATTCTTGAAAACCGTGCGGTCGGCGGGCTGCCAGGCGCGGTCGGCGCGCACGGCCACCAGTATCAGGTCGAGGTCCTGGAGCAGGGAGGCGGGGTAGGCGGTTTCGAGCACCGGCGGAAACTCGATGATAACCACCGACTCGGCGGCTAGCCCGTCGCCGGTGAGGTCGGCCACCGACACGCCGGGGGCCAGCGCCTGCAAGGGCGAGTAGAGCAGCGTGTCCTCGCTGGGGATAATCTGCAAGGAGTGGTCGTCGGGGAAGAGGTTGAACGTGTTGATGTTCAGCTCACGCAGGCTGGCGGCCAGGCTGCTGCACACGGCCGTTTTGCCCTCGCCGCCCTGGCTGCTAAGCACCCCGATGGTGTAGGGCTGCCCAGCGCGGCGCGGCTGCTGAAACTTGAGCAGCAGCTGGCGGGCCAGGTGGTCTTCGGCGCGTTTGGCGCGGTCGAGCTGCAAAGCATCGGGCGCGGTGATTTTGGGCATTACGCCGGCCACCGGGAAGGTCGTGACCTTGGCTGCGTAGGCTGGGCTTTGCAGCGAAGTATTGAGCAAGCCCGTGGCGGCCACGCCAGCCCCGGTAAGCAAAAACGCCCCCATGAAGCCGCCAATCAGCAAGAGCATCAGCTTGGAGCCGCTGGGGCTGGTGGGTAGGTAGGGTGGGTCCACGACGTGCAGCTGCGAGGCCATGATGCCGTTCTGCTGCGAGAGCTTGCTCTGCTTCAGCCCTTCCATCTGCGAGATATATTCCTTCTCGGCTACCTCTACCTCGCGGCGTATTTTGCGGATTTCGGCGCCCAGCGGCACGAGCTGGTTGTACTGGCCGGCGGCTAGCTCGCGCTGGCGGCGCATCAGGCCGAGTTGGCTTTTGAGGTCTTCGACTTGCAGGTTGTTCTTGGAGTAGTCGTGCACGAGGTCTTTCACGGCCACGCCCTGGCTGGTGTGGGCGTCGCTGTAGTAGCTGCTCACCGTTTCGCCAATCTGGTCGTTGAGGCGGGTGGCTTCCTGCTTCACGCTGGCCAGCCGGGCGGCGGTGCTGGCGCTGGGCTGGGCCTGCTGCATGATTTCCAGCTCCGAGGCCTGGTTGTTCAGCTCCGACAGTCGGTTGCGCAGCCGGATAATCTCCTGGCTTTTGAGGTTAGAAGCGCCGCGCGTGCTGATGCTGCCTTCCACCGATTTCAGCGTGGAGCTAGCGCCGGCGTACTGCATTTCGAGCTGGGCGTACTTGTCGGCCGCCGCCTGCTTCTCATCGGTTGAGGACAAAATCTGCTTGTCGTAGTCCACGATGTTATGCTTCTGGTGGAAGGCCAGCAGCTTCTGCTCAGCGGCTTGCAGGCGTTGGGCGGCGTTCTTCACCGACTCCGAGAAATAGCCGATTACCGACTCGTTCTGGCCCGTAAACAGCTCCTTGTGCTTGCGGATAAACACCTGGGTCAGAATCTCCAAGGTCTTTTCGCATAGCGCTGGGTCCTTGGCGGCGTAGTCGATGCGCAGCAGGTCGCTGTCCTTCACCCGCGCCGCGTTGATGGTCAGCAGCGCGTTTTCCGAAAACAGCGGGTCCTTGGAATTCACCAGCTTGTAGACCGGGTTGCCGGGGCTGGCGTGGTAGGCGGCCAGCACGCGCTGGGTGGTGGCATCCAGGGTGCTGTCGGTGAGCTGGGCTTTTACGCTGGGCGTCAGCAGGATGTCGAAGGGCGTTTTCTTTTTGTCCAGCATCCGGGTCTGTACCGCGCCGAATACGCCGCTGGCCGGGGCAGCAGCGGGCGCGGGCGGGCCGGCGGCTTCTTCTTGCAGGCGCCAGGCTAGCAGGCGCAGGGCCACCTCCTCGCGGGTATCGCGCGAGTTGATGAGCGACAGCAGGTTGTCGAAGGCCGTGGCCGTGGCCTGCCAGCCTTGGCCGCTGTCGTTGTTGCCGCCCTCGATTTTGTAGCCCGAGGCGATGCCGGTGTACAGCACCGTGTCCGACTCGTACTTTTTATCCTGAAAGCGGGAGAAAAAGAAAATCGACGCGGCCGTGGTCAGCGGTATCAATACCAATAAAGGCCAGTGCCGAAGCAGCCGGCGCACAAGCTCTTGCGCGTTCATTTGGCAGCGATTGAAATGGAAGTAATGGGCATCCCGATGATGTCTTCGAGCAGCAGCTGGGCCGTTTGGTAGCGGTTGCGGGCCTCGGCGTAGGCCAGTTGCGCCTTGCCGTAGAAGTCGAGCGCTGCCATCTGGTCATCCACCTGGATTTCGCCCTGCTTGAAGCGGCGGTCGGAAATCTGCTTGTTCACATTGGCCGATTGCAGCGCCTCCTGGGCGTTTTGCTGGGTGGCGCGGGCCAGCGCCAGCGTCTGGTACTGCACAATGACCACCTGCCGGATGGCCGTTTCCTGGGTCTGGCGCTGGGCAATAGCCTGGTCCACGATGTAGTGCTGGCGCTCGATGGTCGTGCGCCGGGTAGCCAGCAAATCGAGCGGCAACACGAGGTTGACGCCGGTCGAAAACTGCGCCCGCGCTCCGATATTGAAGGGGTTGACCTGGTAGATGGGCGTCGTAGTTTCGGCCGTGGCGAAGTAGGGCAGCGTGCCGTAATTGTAGCTCCCCGAAATAGCCAACATGTTGAGCAGCCGCTTACGGGCTAGCTTCACATCGGCCTCGGCCACGTTGCGCGAGGCATCGACCCGCGCTATCTCGCCCGAGTGGGCAATGGCTGCCTCGTAGAGCTTGGGCAGCACCACTTCGGGCGCGCCAAAGAAGTTCTGGAGGCGGTTGTCGGCCGGGTCGGCGGCAGCGGCCACCGGGCTAGCCGTGGCTGCTGCTGCCGGTGTATAGGCCACTTGGGCGCGGGCCACTTGGCCCGCGCCCAGCGCCAACAGCGTCAGGATTAGCACTTTCCTCATACGTTCTCCTGCTGAAAGAGCGCGGGTACGGTTTTGAGGAGAATCAGCAGGTCGCTCTTCAGCGAGTAGTTACGGGCGTACTTCACGTCCAGCCCTTTGCGCTCGTCGGCCGACATGGGGCCTTTGCCGCCGCGCTTGCTCACCTGCCACAGCCCGGTGATGCCCGCCGGAGCCAGAAAACGGGTCGCAAACTGGTCGGTAGTAAGCTTCTCGGCCTCGTAGAGTGGCAGCGGCCGGTTGCCGACAATCGACATATCGCCGCGCAACACGTTGAACAGCTGGGGCAGCTCGTCGATGCTCGTATTGCGCAGGAAAGCGCCTACCCGCGTCACGCGGGGGTCGTTCACAAACTTCACGAAGGCCGCTTCTTCACTAGCCCGGCGCACCTGTCGGTGCTGGCGCTCGCACACCAAGCGGCCGTGCTTATCAATGAGTTGGCCCTGGCATTCGCCGCCGCAGGCGCAGTCGTTGGCCGCGTGCTCGGCGGGCGCAGCTTGGTATTGGTTGTGAGTGTTTTTCATAGCCGCCAGTTGCTGGTCGGCATTGGGGCGCATCGAGCGGAACTTCCAGAAGCGGAAAATGCGGTAATTAGTCCCCACGCGGTACGAGTAGTAGAAAATCGGCCCCGGCGACTCCAGCCAGATGAGCGCCGCCACCACCGCCAGCAGCGGCAGCAGCACCAGCAGCACCGCGCCCGCAAACGCGATATCGAACAAGCGCTTGCTCAGCGGCATCTTAAACGTGCGCAGCTTGGGCGCGGCCACCGGCCGGGTGGCGCGGCGCGGCAGGCGCAGCTGCCACTTGGGCAGCAGGGGCGTAGGGTAGCGGCCCGGCAAGGCCCGGTTGTTTATAGTTGCTTCCATAAAAGTAGGGTAGAGAGTGGTAAGTAGCTGCCAGCCAGGCTAGCGCAAGCGGCAATAGGGGCGGGCTACACGCTCACCCGGCCCAATACTTTCTGAATCCGGATTTCCAGCTCCTCCGGGTTGAAGGGCTTCACGAGATAGTCGTCGGCGCCCGCCTTGAGGCACAGTATCTTCTTGCTGGTTTCGTCGGTGCCCGAGAGTATCAGCAGCGGCACGCTCTCATAGGACGGCTGGGCCCGCAGCTCCCGAATGAAGTCGAGGCCATTCATCAGCGGCATCTCGTAGTCGGCCACGATGGCATCGGCGTAGTTGCCCTGGTGCAGCCAGTCCATCGCTTCTTGGCCGTTGGCGGTCAGCACCACCTCATACTCACTGGCAAAATAGTGTTCCAGAATAAGCCGGATGGCCGGCTCATCGTCAATTATGAGCAGCGTTTTCTTAAGATTGAACATAGAAGTGAGGCATGGTGAAGGCTAAGTGAGAAATCAAGCGGAGAGAGAGTTTAGGGGAGGAGGACTGCCGGCGGGCAGCCCAAGCCTCACTGTATGAGGTAAGTAGCGCCTTGAAAGTCAGCGCCGCTGCAACGGGTAAGTCAGACTCATTGGGCACCAAAGTTTGGAGCCGCCAAAAAGGGCAGCTGCGCAAAACGGACAGCAGGGAAAGGAGTGGGTGGGAGAAGGGAGGCGCAAGCGCCTAGCCAGTTAAAACTGCCGTCACCTCGGGCTAGCTTACCGCTACCCGACCCTAAGGCCGGCAAGGCATGCTAAGCGCCGCAGTAGAAGCGGGCAGCAGTTCGTTGGAGGAAGATACGGAGCTGGGAGGTAGTTAGTGTCAAATAGTTAGCTCAAATATGCGTAGCCGTTGAGCTTAGGTGGATAGCTAGAATTGTACAAAAAGATGGGTGTTTAATCCCATATTTTGAGCCGAAATAAGCAGGGTCTAACATTGCGGTAAAGTGAAAATTATTCACCGAATAATTAACGGCGTGCGCTCAAGCTGCTTTTTACTGCTCAGGTTGCTGCCGAAGGTTAGTATCAAAAGCCTCAACCATTTGGCTCGTCACCAGCCGCAGGGCGCATAGTAAGTTTAGAAGGCTTTCGGCGGTCGGATTTTTTTTCAGAATAGTCTCGATTTTTTTCGCGTAGTGCGTCGCCTCGTCAATTTGGAGGTTGCCGTAGGTCGATTTCAGGCTGTGGCTAAGCTGGGTCGCCGCCACCCAGTTTTGGCTAGCCACGGCGCTCTCCAAGTGGGTCAATTGCTGGGGCACCGTGTCGATAAAAAGCTGCTGCATCTTGCGGATAAACTGCGCATCATTGGCCAGCTTGCCCAGGCCCGCGAAGCCGTAGGCGGGGGTGGTGGGCCGGGCGGCGGCCGGCGCGGCCGTGCGCGTGGCGCGCCCGGTAGCGTAGGCAATGGCCAGGTAGAGGCTGTTTTCGTGGTAAGGCTTCACCAGCCAGTCGGTGAAGCCCAGCGGTGCGTAGGTTTCTGCATCGGTTTTTAAGGCGTTGGCCGTGAGGGCAATAATGGGCTGTTGCTGATTGGGGCCGGGTGTGTGGCGCAGGTGCTCGGTGGCCGCCAGGCCGTTGAGGCGCGGCATTTGAATATCCATTAGGATGAGGTCGTAGGGCTTGGCCAGGGCTAATTCTAACGCTTGCTCGCCATCACTGGCGACCTCGGTGGTTACCTGCCAGGCTTGCAGCAGCGAGCAGGCCAGCAGGGTGTTCACGGCATTGTCTTCGACCAGCAGCACGCGCAGGCCTTGCAGTAGGCCCGGCACCACGGCCACCGGTTCGGCGGGGGCCACCGGCTGCTCGCTCACGGCAAAAGGCAGGCTGAAAAAGAACCGGCTGCCGCGCCCCGGCTGGCTATCGAGCCAGATGCGCCCGCCTTGCAGCTCCACCAGCCGCTGGCAGATGGCCAGCCCCAGCCCCGTGCCGCCATACAGGCGCGTGGTGCTGCTGGCCGCCTGCCCGAAGCTGCGGAATATCTGCGCGTACTTATCAGCCTCGATGCCGATGCCGGTGTCCGACACGCAAAATTCCAGGTACACCTGCCCGCCTTCGTAATGGCTCACATCGACGGTGGCCGTCACATCGCCGGCATGGGTAAACTTGATGGCGTTGTTGAGCAGATTGAGCAGCACTTGGTGCAAGCGGCCAGCATCACCCAGCACTACCGGCAGCGGCGTAGCCGGCAGGCTCACGTGCAGATGCAGGCCCTTGGATTGGGCGTTGAAGGCCAGCGTTTTGGCAGCGCGCTGCATGGCAGCCTCCACCTCAAAGGGCTGCATTTCCAGGTCGAGCGTGCCCGACTCTATCTTGGCAAAGTCGAGGATGTCATTGATAACCACCAGCAGGCCCTCGGCGCTCGTCAGGATGCTGTCGAGGTGGTTGGGGTTGGCGGGTTGCTGGGCGTTGGCTTGCAGCAGCCGCGCCAGGCCAATAATGCCGTTGAGTGGCGTGCGGATTTCGTGGCTCATATTAGCCAGAAAGGCTTCCTTAGCCCGTGCCGATTCTTCGGCCGCCACGCGGGCCTGGCTCAGGGCCGTAATATCGGTGGCGCTGATGAGCAAGTAGCGCGCGTCGTCGGAGCGGCCAAACGACTTCTTGATAAGCTGGTAGCGTACCGCCTGGCCATCGGGCAGCACGTAAGTTTCCTCGTAGCAACTGGTGGTGTCGGTGGCCAGCAGGTCCAGGTCATTGTTGGGGAGCGCGCCGGGCTGGGCGGCGCGCAGCAGCTGGAGCTCGGTGTAGGCATCGTTGACGAGGATAACGTGGCCGTGCTCGTCCTGCACGCATACGGGGTGCGGGGTGGCGGCTAGCAGCTGGCGCATCAGGTCGGCCTGGTTTTTCTCGACGCGGGCGTAGGCCTGGTGGCGGTTTTGGCGCTCCTGCTGAAGCTGTTGCTCCAGCTGTTCCACCTTGCAATTAAGCCGGTGCAGCTCGCTGGCGCGTGCCTGCTCCCTGACCTCGGCGGGGGTATCCGTTTCCATAGCTAGCACTGGTAGATAGAGTGGCCCGGTAGCGCAGGCCGCTCGCCGGGATTGGCATAGATAACGTGCTGCTTGCAAGTTGGTTTATGTTCGTGCTAATAAGGTGTCTCTGTGCGACTGCTATAAGATGGGCTGCGTATAGTGCAAGAAAATCATTTTATCCTTAAAAACTTGCCATTACAAAGTTCAGAAGGGTAACCAAGAAATTTCATCCGTTAAAAACGCATTTTAGAACGGGTTACTACTGAAAAAAGAGTGCGTACAAATAGCGCCAGGCCTCCGCCCCGGTAGGCAGAAACTCGGCGCTAAAAAGCCGCTGGCAATAGCTGCCTGTCGATGGCGCGGGGCTCTGCCCCGTGCCGACTATTGGCCGGCCTCTGGCCGGCAGTCGTTGAACAAGCCGTTCGGGTATCGTTCAGACGTGGCGGGCCAGAGGCCCGCGAATAGTCGGCACGGGGCAGAGCCCCGCGCCATTGGGGCATGATTTACGAGCCATATGTCTTACCGCACGCGCACCGTGCCGGCCCCATTGTAGGAGTGGTACTCTGCGTTGTACATGGCATCGGCGCTCACCGGACCGAGCTTGAAGGTGCCCTTGCTCACGGCCCTAGCCAGGTAGTAGAAGACCCTGGGCGTGGGCGTGGCGGTGGTGAACAGGTTGATGCGGTCGTCGCGCACGTCGAGGTAGTCGGGCTGGGCAGCGTTGGTCACGAAGCCGATTTCGCGGGTCACGCCGAGGCGCGGGTTTTCGATTTCGAGGCCGGCGGGCAGCAGGTCGGTGATGGCCACGTTCTTGACCTCGCCGGCCGCGTCGGCGGCCTGGATGGTGAGCTTCACCACCACCAAGTCGTTCTGCCGGAAGCTGGCCGTGCCCACCGGCTGCCCGGTGCGGGTCAGGAACTGGCGGCGCACTTTTAGGTAGCTGTCTTCCTCGCGTACCCGGCCGCTGGCCGAGATGCCCTCGGCCTCCCAGAAGTAGTAGAGCGCGCCCGCGCCGCTGGCTTTCAGCAGCAGTTGGTAGTTGGCCACGTTGTTTACCGTGAGGTCTTTGCCGGTGAATTGGCCCAGCGTTTTGCCGCCCGCCGCGATGGTGGCGGTGGCGGTGCTGGCCTGGCTCTTGCGGGCGATTTTGCCCAGCGCCAGCAGGGCGAAGGCGCGTTCCTGGGTGTTGAGGTAGCCGGCGGCGCGCACCTGCCGGCTCAGCTGCCGGGCGATGCTGGTGACCTGCGGGTTGGTGGGGTCAGCTTCGAGCAGGGCGTTGAGGGCCAGCGCCTCGTCGCGGATGGGCGAGGCGAACGAGTCGCCCAGCTCGCGGCGCGATTTCTCGGGCGTGAACTGTGTGGGCAGCACCTCGCGGAAGGCCCGCTGCTGGCCGCCCAGCGCGTAGGTGCAGGCCAGCAGGAAGCGCGCATCGGAAGTCAGCAGCGGCCGGTTGGCTTTATAGTAGTTGAGGGCCACGGCATCCTGGCGGCCGGCGAGGGCCAGCACGTAGAGCGAGTAGGTGATTTCGCGCTTGGCGATGATGCGCTGGCGAGCCAGCCCATCGGCGGTGAAATACTGGTAGGGCTCGGTTTCGCGCTTCTTAAGGCGGAACTGCAAGTAGCGCAGCACCTTATCCAGGGTGCTCTGGTTCACGGCGAAGCCGGCCTGCTTGGCCTCGAGCAGGAAATGGGCGGCGTAGGCGGTGGCCCACCAGTTGTCGTAGTCGCCGCCCGGCCAGTAGCTCAGGCTGCCGTTGTAGAGCTGCATGGCCTCTATTTTGCGGATGGCCTCCTGCACGTTGTAGT
>Ga0265798_10006919_pt1 | contig 14813 bp, 13 predicted proteins | sample P3T30metagenome_FD_192430 | JGI IMG/M metagenome (GOLD analysis project Ga0265798, IMG submission 192430) | Plant litter microbial communities from East Loma Ridge, Irvine, California - P3 T30 | ecosystem: Environmental > Terrestrial > Plant litter > Unclassified | place: USA: California... | reverse complement strand
TGCGGCGTTGCCGTGCATGGATTCCTTGACGAGATCGAGCGCTTCCTGGCCGTCGCGGGCGACGGTGACGTCGTAAATTTCTTCCAGCTTGAGCATGCGCAGGACGACTTCTTGGTTTGTTTTATTGTCTTCTGCGACGAGGACGCGGATGCGCCCGGCTGAGATGCTGCTCGGGTCCGTTGCTTGGGCGGTGATTTGCTGCATGGCGGCTGGTTGGGATCCTGGAGACTCAAGTGGCTGCGATGTTGCGAAGAAAGGCTGGGATAGACCGACAAGACGCGGTTGAGGGTCGGTTGAGCGGGTGGGCGTGGCTGCTCCGTCGGGTTCTTGTGCTTGAATCTTGCTGTCAACGTGGCTTTCCTCAACATGCAAGCAGCTATGGCGTTTCAGATTTCGGTCGCCTCCATCCTCGACAGTGACTGCCCGACGTATGTTATCGTGGAGATCAATGCTGGAGCTCGCGTTGGAGTCGGCACGGGTTTGAATGTGCCGTAGCGGGATCTTCAAGGTGAAGGTGCTCCCTTCGCCGACGGTCGATCGAATGGACATAGTCCCGCGCATGAGGCCAGCCAGCTGCGAGCAAATGCTCAAGCCTAACCCAGTACCACCATACTTCTTGCTCAACCCGAGATCAGCTTGTACAAATGGCTCGAAGATCTTGCTTTGCATGTTTTCTGGGATGCCGGGCCCAGAGTCCTGCACCTCAAACTCGAAGTTCAAATATCGCCCAGGTGGCGGCGAAGGAGGTCGCTCATTCAAGTTCACGAACGGCCTGTCTTTGAGTTGTGTGTGGCCAGTGTCAGAGATCGTAACTTCGGAGCCCTTATGTCTGGAGGTCCGTTTCCTAGAAGGCCTCGAATTCCGCGACTGCATGGAGCTCCTACGCGACACTACGTCTGGAAGTCCAGGCAAACATCTGATTTTCAATACGACGGTGCCGCCAACGGGGGTGAACTTGAGCGAGTTCGAGACCAGGTTGATGACAACTTGCAAGATTCGATGAGTGTCACCCCAGAGAACCATGTCTTTGATCCTTCCAGTTCCTTCAGGTCCGAAGTCTGATGGTTCTGCAATTGTGCCTGCTTCGGACTTGTAGCTGATTTCTGGAACTCCTTGGAACTCTACTCTGAGGTTGATCTGGCCTTCAGTCGCTTGTTTGTCGAAAATGGCCACAACCTGCGATGAGATGTCCCGCAGTCGGAATTCTTTCTCGTCCAGTGATATATGGTGGCCCACTTGGTTCTTGCTGAAGGTAAGTAGATCGGTGAGAAGGTTGAGTAAGAGGTCGCCGCTTTTGTAGATAATGCCGAGGGAACGTTTCAGTCGTTGTGGGTCATCTTCCTGCATACAGACTGCACACATTCCCATGATGCCGTTCAGGGGTGTTTTCAGCTCGTGTGAGATGTTGGCGATGAAGAGCGTCTTGCTTTCGTTTGCCGCCTCGGCCGCTTTCTTGCTCAATTCCAGCTCTGCAGTCCTTTGCTGCACGCGCTCCTCCAATTTCTCATATTGCATCATCAGTTCATCAGACATCTCATTGAATGTCTCGGTAAGATCTGATAGCTCGTCTTTGATCCAGTGCTTGCGCTGCCTGACTTTCCCAGGGATGCGAAATTGCCGCTTCTTTCGCTCCCTATTGCGAGCTTCGCGGTCTCCATGCCTAGTCTTCCACCGTGCAATGATGTTCCAGCCTTCTTTGCGCGCCACCTCTTCATGAATTATGACCTGACCTCCGTCTCCATCACCATCGCCGTCATTGGGTCCGTCATGATGTGGCATGGAACCGAACGACTCAAAACTTGACCTGCTAGGGTGCGAATTGGGTGGCTCGACGGACCTAAGGGCCGCTGCTTGGAGCCTTCTGATGGGCATTACCGCGAAATGAGCCAGAGGCCACGCGAGGATGGCGAGAAATCCGGCCGTTGCGAATATGCAAGCAATCAGGATATCGCGTAAGTGGTTGATAGGCTCCCAAACCTCACTTTTGGCTTGCTCCACCAATACCACCCAATTCACCAAGTCGACCCGAGGTATGGCGTAGCCAACAGAGACAGCATCGCCATACTCGTTGTGGGTCGAGATCAATGAGCCAGACATATCAGATTCTCCACTATCAAGCCTGAGAGCATGTTGTATCGCGGGATACTCCGAAGTTTCAAAAGGCTTGTGTTGGGCCGAGTTCCGCTCTTCCTGGCGCCTGTTGGTAACATTGGCCATGGGCGGCAACACGTACTTAACGTTTCCAGCTGTGACTGAACTTGCGCTGAGTGCTCCGGGGGCGAAGAGGTTGGCGCCGTCTGCTGGGCCGACTATCACAGTCTGTCCAGTATCGCCCAGCCCTTCAGTACTCTGCATGACCTGCGAGATGAGTCTTGCATTCATGACAACCGTCAACCATCCAAGTACATCAACGGCGGAAGTGTTGTTAACTATGGGCATAGTGAGCGAAACAAGCGAGAAAGAGCCGTTGACCTGCCACGGTCCGAGCAAAAGAGGCGGCTAATCATATCTGAGCTCGATGCCGTTGGTTCGAACAGCAGCAGACCTGTAAGTCTCGTTGTAAGCCTCCGAGAAGTAGGTAAAATTTGGATATAGAGCGGGGGGATATCCCAGGCCTTCGTCGCCGAGATAGACAGGCGTCCCGTCCGCATTGCGGGTAGGGAGTTCCAGCGTGTGGTTCCACATACTACTCGTCGTGTTGAGAACGCTGAACGGGCCGGCCACGCCTGTATCATTTTTGGGAAACACCATGGACTGGAGGAGCAAGGCTTGTCCAATCGAGCCTCCACCGCCGACAGCAGAAGCCATGTCTGCACGCGCCCTCGTCCAGTTTTCTTCAGTGTTGTTAGACTGCTGATTGTACCGATTCAGGGCGGCTTGCACAATGACACGAGTAGAGATGAAGCCGGCGGAGGTGCGCATGATATCCAGGTTGGAGGTCAACTGGGCAGCCTTGAGCGAGGCCGCGAGAGAGAGACGCGCAGAGCGAACATTCAGGACAAAGGCGTGGTTTGTGATCCATGTTGCTACTGAAATGACAGCAATGCCGAAGAGGGCGGAGGTGAGTATGAGGAGGGCGAGCTGTTCTCGGATTGGTATGCGCATCTTGAAGCGTCGCAACGACTGGGTAAGCCTCGTGAGGCGCATGTGCCGTTTGGGTATGTGTTTGAGGGTGCGGGATAGACAGAAGGTTGTCGCGATAAACGGCTATGGGTTGATTGGAGGTGACACGAGGAGGCCGTAGCCTGGGTGTTGGTAGTGGCCGTCGAAGGAGGGTCGCAGGCCATATCAGCGCAGGGCGAGCATTGGGTGGAAGAGCAAGTTTGGGTAAGGTAGGCGAGGGCGTAAGTTAGTTAGTAGGTAGGTGGAGGCGAGGTGGAAAGTATGTCGCGAAGGCTCAGCTGACAAGCAAGGAATGAACAGAGCAACAGTTGTGACTAGAGTGTTTGGTGAGTGCTGTAAGGCAAAGCAAGGCAAGGCGAGACAAGAGAGAATATGCTACAATCTCGGCGAGGATGGACAGACAGGCAAACAGGATGCTTGATCCTTGGGGGGTGCTCAGACGTGCTGCGACCGATGCTTGAAGGCCGGCCGTGGGTGCGTGGGTGGTCGGTCGGCTCACAGTGCTCGCTCAAGGCAGGGCAGGAAGGAATAGACCGATGAAAGATAGTTCTGGATCGCGCTGATCCTCGCCCAAGACCCTGCCCTCCACAAACACTAGACCCGGCCCGTGTCCTTGTGGCCCACTGACCCCACTAATCTTCCCACTCTCGGCGGCCGCGACAGCACAATTGCAGTTGTGCGCAGTGCGCAGGAGTACGTTGTTGTATGCAGGAGTATCTAAGTAAAGGATGTCGTGGCTTGTGAGAAGATACCACTCGCCACTGCCGAGACTGCCACCAACTTACAGCCCAATGCAAATATCATGCGCTGTCTCTCTTCTCAGGTGGCACGACCGGTCTTTTCTTTTCGCTTCAGCTCTCCACATGGAATTGGCTCCAAGATGCTTAGAGTTCACGCCGTTTACTGACAGACAGACAGCGGGCGGTACAGCCTTCCTACTGGATCCCGCCACCACCTTTTGTCGTTCGTTCAGCTATCTCGTGCTCAGCTGCCCTCTCTCTCCGGCGACAAATGTTCAGGAACAGACTCGGGCGATGCTCGTCGTAGTCCGTCTCGAGACATCTGCCCGTGAGAGGACCTGTTCTGTGATACTTTTCGCGCAAGACATGTCAGCCTGTCATGTCTTGCAGCAAGACAGCGAGAAGAAATCAACGCGATGAGTAATGTCAAGTCAAGTCACGTTGCTGCTGTTGTTGTGCTTCTTTCCCTCGAAAGCCCTGTCCATGGTTCGCGGAAGACATTCGTTGCGCGTTCATCACATGTCCAAGACACGATCCATCAGCCCATTGTGCATGGAATATTCAACCTTGGACTTCCAAGTAACGAGCGCTTTCGATCATGGTTGTCGATCACCGGCGAGTAACCACACGCAACTCCATTCTCGGCACTGCACGCATCTTTATACTGACCACACGCGTATCTGACATGTATACACGCGCATCTCTCACTCCACACGCGCAGTACATGGCACTAATGCACCTCGCCACCCTAACAACATCCTTCATTGGCTGATGTAGGCGACGGCAGGTGTCACACTATCTGAAACTGCCCGATCTGCATCTACCCCGACCTCTCTGCCGACCGCCGACCAAACATCACGTCTATAACGTTCGACTTTCGTGCTATCTTCGTGTCTTGCTCAACTGACGCTACTTCCAACCCGCAGTTGTTGTGCTTCAACTTCGCTCTTCACACTGCTTGCTGCCACTAGATTCCCGTGTGAGTCACAAATCGTGCAGACGATACTCTAGCCATTGGATATCACCAACAGCACCGGTAAGAAGGAGATAGGTTGGTGTGTAAAAGACGTGACATCGCCGTATCAGTGTGTTTTCGTCCATTTCATCTTTCTCTTGCCAGCAATAATACCCAATTCTGTACATTTTCATGTAATCGACTGACATACGCCAATAACGACACCATGAGTCTCAAGCAGCGCAGGCCGTCTGCTTCGAACCTCCATCACAATCCTTCCACTTCCTTTTCGACCTTCTCATCAGCTGCGTCCGCCACCTCAGTTGGGAGCACCAGGAGTGGGGGAAGCAGACTTCTTTTCGGGGAGATCGATCTCTCGAGCGACAGATGCACTTGTACGATATCTCCACCAAGACATTCACAATCAACCTAACACTCTTCTTCCAGCTTCTGAAAATATTGCTTCTGTCTGCAGCCTGGTGCTGTCGGATAGCAGTACCTTTCTCAAATTCTGGCTGACGGATCGATGCCGTGAACATCTCATCTCAGCATTGCCCAAGCAGGACTTGGCCAATCTACGACTTGTCTGCCATGACTTCAGCGCGCGTGCTGCGCCGACTTTGTTCCAAGACATGCGCATCACCTTCAGATCCGGCGTCTTGACGAGACCCGCCAGGCTTGCCGCTTTAGATCGACTCGGACATCACGTAAAGCACCTGACGTTCAGCATTCCGCATACTGCTGAGAGTTCTTTGCCACCCTTGATCCATCCAGAGACCGGAGAGGAAGTCAATTTCACATACACGCCACAAACAGATGCTCTCAACGCGCGTCAGGCAAAGTATGGCGACGAGGACATCACAGAACTCCTGGCCCGTCAGTACCCACCTCTCTTCCACGCTGCTACGAATGTCCCTGCTTTCATTCGAGCTGTTTCCTGCTTCGTCCATCTCGAACACCTCGAGGTCAGCTGTCCCGGATCCGAAGCTTATGCCGTCCGTCAACCGCGCCGCAGCACTGTCGACTTTGCCTTGATATCCCTTCGCATAGCCATCGAAAGGAGTTGCATGAACGCACTAGACACCCTGTCCCTCAATCCAATCCATCCCGCGGGCCTTTTCTCTCTTTCACCTCTGTCAAGCTGCGGCGCCGCCCCAGCGTCAGCAAGGCGATGGGCGTTCATCAAACATCTTTCAATATCCACCCCAGGCTTGTCACCTTCGCGATCGCCACATGCCGAGCAGGAAAAAGACACGAGCAAGCACCTCACTTCATATCTGTCAACCTTCCAGCCAACTTTGCAGACCCTAGACTTCACCTGGCTCGGCGCCAAAGGACCTCTCCCATTCTACAAACCCGCCTCACCCTCAACACCGCAAGATCATAGTCCAGCTCACCACCACCGCAAACCCTCACTCAACAACACCCTCCACTTCCCCAAAATAACCACTCTCTCAATAACAAACGCCCAAACCAAAGCTTCCAGCCTCCGCACCCTCGCAATCCAGCACTCTCCCACCCTGCAAACCCTCGAACTCACCAACGTCGAGCTAACCTCCGGAACCTGGGAGGAAGCCTTCGCTCCGCTCCTCAAAACAAAGTCCAAGAACAACCCTCGAACCCCACCACCACGCAAGAGTAAACCTACCCAAAACGTTGCTCCCGCCGAAGAAATGGCAGACATCCCCATCATGTTGGCCCCAGCCACACCCCCAACGCCACCCGAGAAGTCTCCCCCCAACTCCAGCCCCAGCTCTTCCCGCTCACAACAACCACGGCCCCGACTCCAGCAAGTGCATCCCTCGGAGCGGTTCCCGCGAAGCCCTCCTTCCCATCAGTCGCCTGCGATGGCACACGAACGTGTCACCCGAGTCCACGGGCCTGTGGGGCGTCAGGCTGTGCCGCCTCCGGTCGCTGGGACGTTAATCTCAGTCGGGGCGGCTACTGCGACTGTCAATATGACGGATCAGAAGAAGAAAGGCGGGATTTTCGGACGGGTTGCGAGGGGTGTCAAGAGGAGGTTTGGCGGGTGAGGTAATCTCTGCATTTGTTTCCTTGGGGTTTTGGTTGTGGGCTTCACATCATGCTCTGTGATACTGATGACTCCTACTCACGATCTTTTTCTTTTTCTTTCTTTCTTTTCTTACCACGTAGAAATGATTGTACGTATGACCTTGATGAATATGCCGATTCAATGAAACATGAAACGATTTACGATAGCGATGCGATGCGATACTTTGCTTTTACGTCGTCGGTGCGGGCTTCTCTCATGTTCTGCTTGCTTGCAATGTCGTCTACACTTCTACATATCTACCCGAGAGTCTCGACACGAATGTTTAGCAGTGTCGGAGATGTGTGCGAAATTGCACGGCTCTGTTCTTGTGGGAGCAGGTAGCTTTGGTCCCGTGGCCATTAGTCGACAAGGTATGATCGAGGTTACGCTGTGGTGCCGACTGGCCGGTACGGTCCATTTGCGACTTGACATCACGGCGTTGTGCCGCAAAGCCTGGCGTCTCGCTCGCATGAGCTCCATGGCTTCCATTCAGATCACGATGGAGGTGAGATTTCGTAGGCAGGCCTGCAAGAATCCTCTCTCGAGCGGGACATCATCAGAAAGTGCACTGCCACGCTCTGGCAGCCAGATTTTCAAATCCGCGACGTAGTCGTGGCATCAGCTCGACATATGACAAGCAATTAAGCAGGCATACTCTTGCAAGCCTCTCCAAACCCAATCACTCGGGCCTGGCCTTACCCCTCCTCTTCCTCATCTCCTCGACCCGCTTCCTGTCCTCTTCGAACTCCCGCACCAAATCCTTCGCCTCCGACTTCTTCTTGTCGCGCACCTGGAAGCGGTAGAAGTCCTCCCCAATCATCTTCTTCTGCCTCTTCGCCAGCTCCTCGCCCTTGACCCGTGCCGCAGCCTCGCTCGCCGCATCTCCCCTACCACCTCTTCCGACCGTAATGAAACCATCCGCATCCGGCTGCGAGCGTAGTCTGCTCTGCGCACGCGCCTTTGCAACCTCTTGCGCCGAAAGGGCCGTCATGAAAGCGTCGATGGAGGCTTGCAGGGCGTGGCGCGAGGGGTAGCGCAGGTTGTGGTGCGAGAGGTAGCGGGCGCTGCCCAGAGGCGGCAGTTTGCTTTCGATTCCGGCGGCCCAGGTGATGGGTCTGCCGGTTTTGATCGATTTTTTCGCTTCCTTCAGGGCGAGCTCGGCGCTTGCTTTGTCGACGAATGTGGCTACTGCTGTGCTGCCGCTGCGGTGGACTGAGCGATCGTAGGTTTCGGGTAGGTGGCCTACTTCTGCCGCGGATGGATCTGCCTCGCCGTCGCCGCCATTTTGGTCGTCACGTTTTCTCTTTTTCCTTTGCGCTGGGGCAACTGGTGCTGTGATTCCCTTGCCTACTCGTGCGCCTTCGAAGGCTATGTTTTCGACTCTTGCGCCGCCTAATTGGTCCGCAAACAGCGAGCGGATGTGAGCCTCCGTTGCGTCTGAAGGCACGTTGACGAGGAAGAGTTCCCGCGGTGTGTCGGGTGTGGGAACTTTGGGCGCGTTGGCGCGGATGTAGAGATGGTGTGTCGTTTCTTTGGGAAAGGATGGGAGGGCTGGGAATCGGAGTGGGAGGACGACAAAGTCGTTGACTGTTGTAGCGATGGCTTTCTTTTGTGTGGGAGCCATTTTGGCGGATTGCATGGGTGGTGATTTGGTTGGTACGGGCAATGTCGCAAAGCCGGTCTGGCGGATTTAATTCTGGATATTCTTTCTGGAACTTGAAGCTTTCGAGTCGCTAGCGTCGGGGTTTCAAGTCCGAGCTTCACCGATACCAGACCTTATCGGAGTGTGCAGACGACATGTCTTCTTTCTTCTTACCTCAACTTCGACGTCCCCTTCAATCATACGAGGGATATGCCGGTACGAATCTTCCAATCAAACGAGACTAGCTGGATACAGCCTCAATGGCGAGATGGCTCTTTAGAAGTAGATTGTTTGGTCTACATACCACATAGCCGGATACCATTCTATCTACGACTTCACACATCCGGACCGCTGAATATAACAGTAATTTTCTACTTCTTGGACATGATTGTCTTAGTATTGATCTTCTTCAGTGTTGTAGTCTTCGTCGAGGGTTCTCGCACCGCCAGGATACTTCAATTCTTTCCCAAGCTCTTCATCCAATGCCCCCCCATACATGTCCTCGTCATCCATATCCAGACCATTGTTCAATTCATTCAATAATCCCATTACCCCACCTTGCTGACTGTTATCCCCTAGACCATTATCATCATCCTGGTCCTGATTGTCCTGACTTTGCTCACCCTGATCGTTTATCGCCATTCCAATCCTGTACTTCTCTTTGGCGTACACGAGGCGGCATGCATCGTTGCCTTCGCCGTACTTTTGTTCTAGGATGTTCTGCTTCAAAGCTTCCACAAACTCCTCGTCATCGCCGTCGATCTCAGGGTCGTACTCCACATTCGCCTTGCCAGTATAACGTGCGATTTTTTCCCACAGATCTGGAAGTTCAGTCCGGTAATATGTCCGGAATCGAACACATTCATCCACCAAATCGCAAAGATACTTTGAGTAAACTTCCCTCGCTGAATCGAACAACTGCGGCACCATCCGGATTTTCACGTCCGCGTCGTATCGCGGCTGCATAGGGTTCATCTCGCGGTTCATAAGCCTCATGATGATCGCACCAATGCCCCAGACATTGCTTGCATCTCCGAATTTGCCAGTATCAGCAAGTCCCTGACTCTCTGAATGAACCATCATCATCTGCTCTGGCGGCCTCCACCCAGCGGTACCGATACCATATGCATTGTACCAGGTAGGGTTAAAAGGATCGTGTTCGTCTGTGAAAACAGCAAGGCCAAAGTCGCCCACGACGGCTTGCGGGTAAGACCTCCAGAGCTCCGCATCCGGATTGTCCAAGAAGACATTCGCAGGCTTGAAATCGCAGTGAACGATTTTCTTCCAGCCCTCGACGGCATCAGACGGCGGCGCTGCTCCCTTGCTCAAGAGCAAGCTTGCTTCGGTCAAGTCCTCAAGCCACTTCCACAATACCGGTTCAGGTATAAAGTTTTCAGTACCTTGGTAACGGCTCGTGTGCTTGGTGAGATCAGAGAGATCTCCCCGCGGGTGGTAGCCAGTGTACAAACAGTACATGAACTTCGAGTCGTGGGTCGTGAAATGCCGCAGTCGGACACACTTGTGTGTCCCTTCAACGTTTGCGATCGCCTCCATCACCTCGATCTCCATGTGCTCCTTTTTGATCGGATCGCGCTCATCGACGTGCCACTGTCTCGCCTGGATCCACGCAGAATGCGGCATTAGGACGGTCTTGACGACCATTCGCTGCAAGATGTTGCCGGCCGGGTCGACCTGGACGTACAAGCTGTTTGGCCGCAAAGTCAGCAGATCGTCTCCTGAACGGATCATGAAAACACACTCCAACTCACTTTGCTCTGCCGAAAGACCCTTCGCCGATCTGCCCTGCGTGAATCCATTGCACGCCCGAGTATTCCAGTTCAAACTGTACCGCGAGAAACGCTTGCTTGTTCAGAGGGTTGTTCGCAAGAAGCTCGCGATCTTCGCCATGATCAGGGTATGACAGCCTGACTTGTACGGGGGCTGGCTCTCTTTCGTGGGTTATTGGTGGCGCTGCAGATTGTGCGGTCTGGTTTTGCACGCCTTGAAGTATTTCATCAACGGCTTCTTCGACCTCTTCGTGGGTCACTGATGGTTCTGTAGGCTGCGCGGCTTGGGCAATTTCTTCTTGCTGCTGTCTCGTGGCAGCGGCAGCAGCAGCAGCTTCGCCATCCTCGCCATGCTGCTCGTCCTCGCCTAACCCCGAATGCGCGGTCGATAACGCAGGATCTGGGGCGGCTTCGTCTTCATCTTGATCCGGGATGGCCTCCTCCTCGTCTGACTCCTGTTCAACAGCCGATTGCACCTTCTTCTTCCCCACCGCCTTCTTCCCAGGAGTCTTCTTCGGGGCAGTATTCTTCGGGGCAGCCTTCTTAGCAGCCGGCGCTTTCGTAGCCTTCTTACCAGTGGCACGAGCCGCTTTACCCTTAGGAGCCGCCTTCTTGACGCCACTAGTGCTGGCAGCAGTTTTCGTGGCCGGTGCACGTTTCTTCGCCTTGGTCGCAGTTGGCGCTGCTGCTTGAGCTTGCTGGGCCTGCTGTCGGGCCTGCTGGACTTTCGCCTGCTGAGCTGCCACCCGCGATGATCGATACGTGTTGGGGGCGTTTGGATCTGCGAAGCGTCCTAAATTGGGATCCGCCATGGTGGAGAAGTGCCGTTGCGATGGATTAAGAGAGTTCGGGTCTGGAGTTCGAGTGCCTTGGGTAGACGAATGCTACAATTAGTCACGAATGAGAGGAATCTGTCCGACAGACGAAGCTTTGGGACAAAGAAAATGTTTGTCTGCAAACGGAAAATCTGGTGGCTAGACTCTTGCTCTTTCTTGCTCTTTTTTCCCATCGTTCCTTTGTTCACTTTGAGCGGGAGCTGCTTCTCGTTATGTATTTGTTCTGTATTTGGGATTTGGACCAGCAATGAGTCTACTTCCATCGGACCTGAATACGTATTAGGTAGTGAGAGACATCACGTTCTCAATATGACCATTGAAAATTCTGGAGTGTAATAGAGGGTGAGACAGTGCCAAAGCGATTGGGATGCACGACTCTTCGTTCTTGATGATCATTATAGGTTCCTCATGTCAGGCATATTTGAACTTTCATCAATGATGGTTATCCGGTCCGGACCTTCCTCAAATGTTCCCCGAGTCGCGGGCAGGCGCCTGTGATAGAAACGTCGTATCTGCTAGCTCAGCTAAGGTAGCCGCTGCTTGCCAGGAACAATTGTAATGGTGCCATCTGGAGTGATGGGCTCAGAATTACTGCTTAGAAGAGAGACCGTGGATCCCGCACTCCTGTGCGTCCTTGCTATTTTCGAATACATCTCTCTTCACGAAATAATGTCCTGTTGTGACCCTAAAGGCCATTTGTTTAAGTGCCGAGCGATGCACCTGACTGAACAATTACTGATAGCGAGGTGCCGTGTAGCTCGCGTTCTGCGTCGAAACCAGTATCAAAGTGCCGAGAGGCTGAACTCCTCTCCAGGTGCCGATTGTAGTGTGCCGAGCAGTTCATCGCCAGCCTTTGTGAATATTAGAGATTGCTGCCTCCGTTGCGAGGTATGTTTCTGTTAGGTAACGTCGGAGAAGGCATCTTCTTCGCACTCATCTCGACGCTTAGCGCGCTCTTTCTTAAAGCTGGGCTCTTGACGACTCCGGTGGTGGTGCTCATCTTGGTGGCTTCAGCGCTAGCCTCGATGCACTGCGGCAATGCCTTGAGAGCTTTGATGATCTCTACAAGTGATTGTCTCACTCCCCGCGCCGCCGTTTCGATCCAGCATGTCCATTGAGCTCGCCTTGTAGCGAATCCGTGTCAATATCGTCGCCCTCGAGCAACTCGCTCTCTTCTCTCGCAGTGCTCTTCCTTCTAAACTGCCCAGCGCCGATGGCGACCATCTCCTCCTCGCTGTCGCTTTCGTCGACGCCCATGAGCACTGGCATCCGGAAGATGCCGTCCGGGCCGGCGAATTTCGCTCCGCCCTCTCTTTCCAGCTGCATCTCGTCGACGGTGAGGACATCAACCTCCTCGTCCTCTTGGTCGAGACGGCGCTTTTGTAGCTCGTCAAGAGGGTGGATGTCGAACTCGTCTTCTTGCTCAATGTACTCTACGTTTTCTTCGACTTCCAGGAAGTCTGGGGCGAGTGCAGACCAGCGCTGGGGTGTATGGATTGACCAGATGTAGATGCGGCCGCTCTCCACGCCGGTTGCGGCAACATATGGGCGGGTAGGGTGCCACTTTAATCATGTCAGCACTCAAACCTGTACTTACGACGGCAAGCAACTCACCTCTACCGCTCCAAGCTCCTCTTTGGGTCCCTCAAGAATCTTGACAAGCGAGCCGAGTCCACGCTCCCAGATATAGACGTCGTGATTCATAAGCGTAGACGCCATAACGTAGTCCGCGTTGCTGCTGAATGCAACATGGTTCCAGCTGAGTCTGTTGACAACGTCCTGGAACTTGTGTTCTACCTCCAAATTGATACTATCAGGTTGCAGGTTCGGGTCCGCGAAGTCTGGCAGCTTGATCGTGCGAATGATCGTGTCCGCGGCGTTCACCAAAAGGTCTCGGCCGGAGCTGCTCAAACGGATCAATAGGATGGCCTTTGAGCACAGGCGTGTGCTGTACACAGTCTCTCTCGTTTTCGTGTCAATCACGTTGAGCCATCCTTTGGTCGTGCCCGTGATGATGTAACTACCGTTCACCGTGAAAGCAGCGACAGTGGTGAAGTGCCTAGCATCCGCCTTTTCATTCGCTTCATGCTCGTGCGCCGCGCGCTTGGGCAGGTTGGGCAACGGCAGTTGGCGCACTTGCTTTTCGGTGAAATCTGCGATCGCCGGCCGGTATTCATAAAGTGCTGCAACGCATTTGAAGTGGTCTTGAGGGTGCAAATCGGCGATATACACGGGCGCACCCATGTTCACTGTCCGCACGCGGCTGCCATCTTTCAGATCCCACAGGATGACTTTCCAATCAATGCTGCTGCTCAGCAGGTATCTCCCACTCTTCTCCCATGACAGAGACTGTACTGTCCGCCCAGTCGTGTGGCCTTTCAACTTGCGCGCAACGCCGTTAGTCTCGAGGTCGAATATGGCAATCGTGCCCTTAGCCGTGCCTGCTGCTAGGAGATCGCCACGGTGAGAGAAACGTATGCAGACAGCTTGGCCTGAAGAGCGCAGACGAGCTGTGAGGATCTCGGGGATATCCTGTGCGAGGAGCACGGGGTCGGAGAGAGGCAGGTTCATGGTGGCAGTTTGTTGACGTTATTCGCTTCAGTCGTGCATGTGCTTCATTCGGTCATGTGACGGCTGCTCAGTATGAATATTAGTGTGCGTGAGGAAGTGCGAGAGCCATATTATCGCTCAGTTGTGTGATATGTGGTCTGAGGTAGTGGAGACCATGACCTTTACATCACTTCACAACCGCGATGTCCTTCACACTGCGGCTTTGCATGTGAAAGAGATCCAAGCGCTTGTGCTGATCGTTGCGCATCTCACAGCACTTTTTGTCACGCCAAGTCTAATGTTGCCGCTCCCGCGTCGCCTCTGAAAGAACAACCCCAAGGCGACGAGCGCGGCCACGGCCCATCACAACATCACCCAACCCACCCGCACGACTCCGCACACGACATCACTCAGTATCGCCTGGAACGCCGCGATATTGTCGGAATCGCCTCTCTCCTTACCGAATCCATACCCGCGACAGTCAGCTTCCCGCTGGCCGGACGCCGACTGCGCCGACGCGCCCGCATCTTTCGACGACATCTGTATCTCGCCACGAGCGCGCCACGCGCATCAGCTCCATCAAAGCCATCATCGGCATAATACCAACTGTCACGACGAAGTGGAGGACTGAGGGATCGAGAGCAGCTGCAGAGGAGGCGCGCCTCACGCAGATTGCGCCGTGCTATAGGGGTGGACGCAGGCAGCAGCGGAAGAGCAGCACTCGGAGCGTAGCAAACCACGAGTGTCAAGAAGAGCAGTGCACACGCGTGATCTTCGCTTGCACGCGTACTTGATAAAAACAACACAGCTTGGATAATATCTAGCGCGAGCCGCGCAGGAACCCAGATCCAACCGCAGCCATGTCTACAGCACCAGGCTTCGCCTACTCGGAGGCGCCGCTCAAGACGGTTCAGGAGATCCAATTCGGTCTCTTCTCTCCGGAAGAAACAAAAAATATGAGTGTTTGCCACATCGAGTATCCCGAGACAATGGACGAACAACGCCAGAGGCCACGTGAGAGGGGTCTGAACGACCCAAAGCTGGGCAGCATTGACCGCGCATTCAAGTGCGCAACTTGCGGCGAGAACATGACTGAGTGCCCTGGGCACTTCGGCCACATTGAACTT
>Ga0265798_10006918_pt1 | contig 14813 bp, 25 predicted proteins | sample P3T30metagenome_FD_192430 | JGI IMG/M metagenome (GOLD analysis project Ga0265798, IMG submission 192430) | Plant litter microbial communities from East Loma Ridge, Irvine, California - P3 T30 | ecosystem: Environmental > Terrestrial > Plant litter > Unclassified | place: USA: California... | reverse complement strand
AAGGGGGAGGGAGTAGATTTCGTGATTGAGATAGCAGGTCGAGGGACGATAGGACGCAGCATAAGAAGTACCCGTCAAGGTGGCCTTATCGCGGTTTCCGGTAGGTCAGCTTGAGCATAGCCTAGCCTGACCAAATAGGATACATGTCGACATATTCACACATTCCTGACGAGATCTACAAAGAAGGTAAAGACCGTCGGAGACTTAAGCTGACTTTTAGACCTCGCGAAGACCATCCTATATTCAGCCGCGAACGTGAGGGGCGTCTTTGTATGTAACCGAGAGGAGTTCAAGAGAATGAGTTCAGCCCTGGCTATTGCTGGAGTTCATCCCGTGATCGACAAGGTAAGTCGTTTCTGCCATCGATAAAACGCTCCACTGAATGCGTTTTCAGACTTTCAAGTTCGAGGAAATGCAAGATGCGTACCGATATATGCAAGAGGGCAAGCACTTCGGCAAAATCTGCGTGGATGTATAGCGCATAGTAATCTGCATAGTATGAAGAGCGTATGATCATTACAGGGTCTTCTGGCCTTGGCGTTATACTGTACCAATTCGCTACATATTGATATTTCCGAACTGGCATATGTCAGATAACAAAGCGGCTCAGGGTCCAGAAATGTCGGAACACACATGCCCTGAACAGAACGGGTGACCTCGAGCCATCTCTGTCCATTGATCTTGCTTTGTCCGATGGACCGCGATGATCGGACACCAACCAAACGTCAACGCACTGCGGCGGCATCATCAACGACAGGTACTCGAATCACTCAGCGGCCGCCACTCAGTTGCGTAGAATGCTCGCGTAGAAAAATCAAATGCGATAGATCGATACCTTGTCGTCAGTGTATCAATCGTGGAGAAGATCGCGTATGCCGGAGAGAAGCGGTCACTACCAAGGGAGAGCTACACAGGACTGGCATGCAGACTGGTAAACGGAAGACCTTTGAGGAACTCCTTCGTCAGGTCGATGATCTATCAAATCGCGTTGAAGGATTGGAGAGGGGTAGGACGCTTCCGACAACCGAAGGAGCTTTCTGGTTGAGTCGTGCACCGTCGCCTACCGAAGTAGATACCACGAGGCTGCCGGGAGTGATGGAAGAAGCAGCTTTGGGCATAGGAGAAACGTCGAGATGGAAGGATACACAACCAGGAGAGTCGCGCCATCCGTCAAGCAGCTCGTCACCTGAATGGTACACTCCGAGAAGCTTCGAAGATTGTCTGGCAATGATCCCTCCTCAATCGCAGGCTCGAGCATTAGTGGCCGCCTTCGAAGAGAGTGCAGGCTGGATAACCGGTTCGGTTCACATACCTACACTGCTCAAAGATCAGGATACTTTTTGGATCCAGTTGGAAGCGCACAGGTATCGAGACGACATATGGCTGGCGCTGTACCTGGCTGTACAGAGCGTATCAGCTTTCTTTGTGGACGAAGAACATGCCAGGGTGACCGATACGACCGTTTCGCAACTTCGGAACATAGGGAGGACCTGTTTCGATGCTGCCATAGCGACCATTTTCCGCTGCAACGGGATGACATGCCCTACGATTGTGATGTGCCAAGCCGTCCAAACGCTTGGACCCGCCTTTCACTTCACATCAAACACATACCTTCATCGATCCCTGACACCTGTATGTACTAGTCATGCCAGATCGCTCAATTTACATCTGCTTGGCAGAATATCGACGAAGGATGGAGACAGTGAGCACGACATCTGGCGACGGGTGTGGTGGAACCAAGTCGAGCCCGACTGGACGTTCCTGCCGTACCATCGATACTGTGGTGAGTCCCTATATTCAGTCGCTACGGTTCACCTAACAAGCAGCTATCTCACCCCGGCACTTCACGACCGCCTTCGCTGCGCAGTCTCCCGGTGATCCAATCAGTTATCGGGCCGTATGCTATCGAGCTGCCAGAATCCTTTGCGATCTTTTCGGTGACCTTCCTTCAGATCAGGATCCATCTTATGATGCTGTGAGCGCCGCTTCGAGCCGAATACACGAAATTCGGAAGGAAGCCGAACGCGCACGGCCAGGAAATGTTTCTCAAAGTCACTCTGGACTTCGAATACAGCAGAGTCTGATTAACATGACCATCGCCTATCGGGACTATCAGTGTCATCGGTTGTACTTCGTCAGATCTCTGACAGATAATCGTTACGCCAAATCATACACGGCTTGCATCAACGCAGCCGAGACCATACATGCTGTATCGTACTCCCAGATCCCCAGCCGTTACCTTCTCATGTGGAACGCCGCCGTCATGGTCGTTGCATCTGGTATCATCCTCGCTCTTGATCATATATTGAATCCCACCACGTCCCGAGCAGATGGTGAGCAAGATCAACGACCCGTTGTGGCTTCGGTCTCCGATCGGCTCCGACAACTGCAGGATCCCTCGGGTATCGCCAGTCGAGGCGCTACCCTGATCGATCACCTTCTCGTACTTGGTGATCAACACCGTCTAGGGCTGGTAAAGGAAGTGACAATCACCCGTGACGCCGTGCAGCAACTCGTCAATTCGTCTCAAAGCACGCACATACCGGACGACATGCTCTGGCAACAGCACACCACCGTCTACGATCCAGCTCAGCATCAATCCGTGAGTTCGAGTGTGAACCCCTTCGGGGCAAGACCACTTGCCGAGGCGGATGAGGTCGTCAACGACCAGTTCATGTGGACCGATGACTCGAATGTCGGCGTATTCAGTCAAGACGACTTCGACTTCGACTTTGCTCGACTGCTGGGACAGATCATGCCGAATGCGGGCTAAGCTCTATCAATTGGAAGTAGTTTTAGCGGAGCCAACCCACCAGATGGAACGCCGCATTGCTTCAAATCACTATTACCGCTCGTAAAGGCTCGGCCGCGTGGTCGCTTCGGCCCAGAATCAAGATGAGCCGTATAGAACGTCATGGTTTATATCGGGCCTCATTGGGCTTCAAGACGAGCGCTATAGACGGCCGTTCACCAATTGAGGTTGCGACCGCTACCTCTCGCGGGAGAGGAAGATTAGGGGGCCGCGAGTCAAGTAGAGGCAAATTCGCATATGCAAATACTCATCGTCTACATACAAAAGTAGCCTGTCACTGTTAACTCAAATTCGAGCCGTATCTATTTATGGTCTAGCCCTTGAACATAGCTATTCGACAAGTCCTTGTCATCCTTCTCTATGACATTCGCTTCCTCGTCACCCTCCTTGACGGGGACCGACAAGACTTCATCTGCAAATTTGTAAGAACTGAAAGCCCTGGTCGGAACATTCTCGGCAAAAAGATGATCCAGTTGCTCGAGCGCGAAGCCTTTCATTTCTGGTACGATAAAGAAGACCCAAACGACGGTGATGATCGAGAAGGCACCCCAAATGAACCCCTTCTTGTCAGCTGGAAACGGGTTCTTGGACAGTCATAGGCTCACGATTTTGCTGCCTAGGTTTCCATAGCCTTCATTCTGGAGATAAGGCGACACAGAGGTGATGAGGAGAGAGACTCCAAAGCCCCAGAAAGTCGCCATCGAAAGCACCTTCTCTCGGTTTCTAGTCGGAGCAGATTCGGCAGTCACGATCCAGATAAGGGGAGATTGGATCCCGAACGAGAATTCCCAGAGGAAGATGAGGGCGATGGCAGCGTTGGCAGTCATTGTGGTCGGAACAGTGATGACGGTCGTCATGATAGCAACAATAATCAAACAGGCGGCACAGAAAGCTCCGGTGGTCATCAAGATGATCCTTCGCCCATACATGTCTGGAAGGAAATGACCAGTGAGGATCGCAACGTAGTAGAGCGAGTAAAGTCCCATGATGACCGGGAAGACATTGGTGATCCCATTACTCACTAGGAAGGACACCACGTAAGAGTTCATGTACGAAGACCCTTGCGCTTGTTGGAGGCATTGAATACCGACTGCAATCAAAAGCCGCCTTCTGTCTGGGTTGCGAAGCAAGTCCAACCAAGATGTCGATTTTTCCGTTTGTTTCTCCTCTTCGAAAGCGATGGCCAGCTTGGTACAGTATTCTTGCGCATCGAAGTCGCTGGTTCCAAAGAGCTTTTGTGAAGCCAGTTGTGCTTCTGGCATGCGGCTGAATGTTAGGGGCAGTATGGGGAGCCTAGTCTAGCTCACCCTTTGAGAACAAGCCACCGTGGACTTTCAGGGATCAGAGGCGTCACCAACAGCATGACACCAGGAGCGATAGCTTGAACACACATCGGAATGAGGTAGGACGAAGGATCGTCTCGGACAGAGGTCGCAAAGACACACCCAGCAGCGACGATGACACCAATGATCTGAACATTCTGGTAGAGACTGATGGCGAAACCTCGGGCAGCTGGAGGAGAGGTCTCCGATAGATAGACAGGGACGATGTTGACCACCATTCCCATGGCGATGGATGCGATGACTTTGCCGATTACAAATTGAGTGTATCGAGCTGGGCTACCGATAGCACTGGTAGCTTCGATAGCGACGCCCGTGAGCGAGATGATGGCACTGAGGACGAGTGACCATCTGCGGCCAATGATGTTGTTGACATATGCCGCCATTAGGCACCCAACCACTAACCTATCAGTGGTGATTCAGGGCCCTAGACTTACTGATTCCTGCAGACTGAACTGAACTTCCTGCTGAAAGCTGAGGAGTGGTGAGGTTGCACACCTCAACACCTTGGACCATCGTGCATGATCCGTAGTCTTTGAGGAATCGCGGAGAGCCAAGAATAGTACCCCACCATCCATTGTCGAATCCCTGAAGATCAGCTACATCTCTCACACGGGGTCCCGGATGACCTACAAACAAGATTGCTCCTATAGAAGCGAGCAGCATACACGCTACACCATGTTTCGTGATACCTTGTAGATGCTGAATCATGTCTGTGTTGATGAAGCAAGCAGGGAAGGACAGTAATCAGACGACCCTCAGGTATATATGGGTGCGCATCAGCGCCTACATGCAAGATAAGTCGAACCCTCTGGTTTACGGTAACAGGGATTGGAAGAGGGTAAACCCGAACGCCCCCACAATCTCACCCGTCGGAATATAGCTCGGTGCCGTTTTCCGACGGAGATACGGGCGGGCGAGTCTCCCCTGTTCGGACCAGTCAGCGGGTCAGTTTGGGACGGCTCAGACATAAGATAGCATGCTTGTCCGAGCCGATCATCAATGTACCATAGCACCATGATTACCACGCAGACAGAAATACAGACTGGTAAACTCACGTTGAGAGGCGAGGACGCTCCCGAGTGGAAGAAGCAGCTGGACGCTGAGGGTGAGTTCGTATAGGTGTCTGAACTCTGAGCCGCTCTGACCCCCACAGGATGGACAGTCATCAGAGGTGCGATACCGCGTGAGCGGGCAGATGCGCATGCCTCGGCCGCATACTCATATCTCGAATCCTTCGGGCTCGGCTTTGACCGCAAAGATCGCTCTACGTGGACACCCGATAAGATGCCTCATCACTATAAAGGCGGTCTATACGTCAACTACGGCGTAGGTCATGAGCAGTTTATCTGGGATATCAAGTAAGCTTGAGTAAGCAGTATCATGATCACCTTGGTGCTGACTTGCTAGACAAGATCCAGCTGTCGTGGCGGCCTTCGCCAAGATCTGGGGCACGCAAGAGCTTCTCGCTTCTTATGGTACGTCTTCCCGGATGTCCCCTGCTGAATTCCAGATGGAATCAACATTTCCCTGCCCATTCCCAATAGGCCCAAAGGGGACTTTGCCCCATGGCCTCACGTCGATCAAAGTCCACTCGTCAAGGGATTGCATTGCGTTCAGGGTATTGTGAATCTCTTGCCCAACGGACCTGAGGATGGAGGTTTAATGGTCTTGAAAGGTTCATCCGCGTTATACACCCAACTATACGATGAGTTTGAGGATAGAAAACCAGAAGGAGGGTGGAACAAGCATGATCGACACGATCACACGCCTGAGCAGATCCAGTGGCTCATCGAACACGGATGCGAGTACCATAAAGTGACGGCAGAGCCAGGAGATCTTCTGCTGTGGGACAGTGTAAGTACTCGCTACCGAACGAACGACCCGAAGACTGACATAATCAGCGGACGGTTCATTATGGCGCCACACCGTCTTCGACTAATCCTAGAATAGCAAGCTGTAAGTCACTAACACTAGTAGAATGGAGCTTACCCGCTAGATGTTTGTTACAAACCAGCGTCGCTCGCTACCCCTGAAGTAATTGCACACCGCAAAGAAGCATGGGATGGAAAAGTCGAGACTACTCATGATCCGATCACTTTCAACATGAACGCTCGAGCACCACCCGCAGATCACTTTACGATTTCTCATCCCAAGGTCACCGAGCTTCAGACACCAGTTCTCACCCAGCTCGGTAGGAGGTTAGCGGGTGTAGAGGCATATTGAATGACGTTCACGTAGGGGATTCTACATTGTAGCTCATAGATCGTATGTCACATCATCACAAGCGATACAAAGCCCCGGCGTACGGCTGCAAATGGATCACACCTGCTTTTATTGCAACACTTTCCTTATCGGTCTCGACGACCAACTCGGCCGGATCCACCTTAGCGCCTTCAGGCAGATTATACTCCACAAATTCTTTCGAGAAATTGAGAACGATCAACAGGGTCCCAGATCGGACATATGCAAACACCTGTTCGTCTTCAGGTGAGAGAAGTTGAAATGATCCATATATCTGCTTGATCAGTGAGGGGTCTCAAGAAGGCCAGCAGCTTACCAGATCATTCTCGTGTTTCTTTCTGAGAGATAGCATGTCCTTCCAGAATGTCCAGACGGAGTCAGAGTTGTGTATCTGGTTGGACACGTTCCAGGTCTTGTAGTCGTTTGGAATCCGCATCCATGGCTCAGACGTACTGAATCCGGCATGATCACTTGTATCCCACTTGATTGTCAGACCGGGCTTCTAGGCTCAATGTAGACGGACTTGCCTGCATCGGAGACCTTCCATTATCTCTAGCCTTATGGTATACCTTCTTCAATTGCCCGTCGACGTCTACTCCTTTATCGATTATCCTTGCCATCAGCTCGATCGACCAGGAGACTTACTTTTTAGCGACATTCTGAGTCTTGCAATCTTTCCACTCCTTTAATGGCCATTCATTGGGTAGATTGATCATACCGATTTCTTGGCCTTGGTGAAGATATACAGTCCCCCAGAGGGTAGTGTGTGTCAGCGCAAGGAGTCTGCCTGATTTCTGGCGATATTCTGGAGAGTCGTCACCGTAGATCGAGATGCTCCGAGGCTATCGTTAGTCCTCTCCTGTTCCTATTTCAACTTACCTGATCGTGATTCTCCAAATAAAGCGCATGCCATCCACCTTTCTCTCTTAGACCTTGCCATCGAGCGATGACCTCCTTAAATTCGGACAACTTATGCGGTTCCACCATAGCCATATCCACCCCACCCCTTCCTAGGTTGACATGCTCAAAAGTGAATCCCATCTGGAGTTCGTGCCGATCGGGATGGACATACTTCATCATCTGATCAGGGGTCGTATGATTGAGTTCACCAACGGTCATCATGTCGTATCTAGACATGACTTCGCGATGCATTTCTTGGATGTATTCGTGTAATCGGGGACTACCGTCAGCATAGAGTGAACATAGACGTACCCTTCATCTCGAGGAGCCTCTTGCCATTCTGCATCGGGGTCCTTGATGGGTGCGTCTTTGAAAGCTAGGTCTTTCGAGATTCGACCAATGACATCCATCTGCCCGTCAGTGAAGAGATGTTTCATGAACAAGGAGTATTTACTCGGTACCCATCACAGCCTTTCTCAATCCAGAATCGCATGAGATCGTAGACCGCCTCTCTCACCTCTTCACACTCAAAATTGAGGTCTACGATGTAAGCTTGTGCCCCAAGTCGATGTCCAGAAATAGACTCACCAGGCTGCTTGGTGTCGTATAGATGTAGATAATATTCCTCGGTGTTTTCATCGTATTCCCATACTGAACCACCCCCTAGTGCAGTTTTCCAGTTGTTGGGAGGCACTTTCTTCCCATCTACGATTTTACCCGGTCTCCAGAAATACCAATCCCTCTTTGGATTACTCTTTGATAGTCTTGATTCAATGAACCAATCGTGCTCGTCGGATGTATGGTTGACTACTAGGTCGAGCATCAGCTTCATGTTGCGAGAGTGGAGTTGGGTCGCTAGTTCCTCAACGTCCTTGACTGTTCCATAAGGGGCGTGGACAGCTTTGTAATCTGAGATGTCGTAACCCATGTCCACCTCCTTGTCAGCCGCTTCTCCTCAGCGATCCGGAGGCAGCTTACTTGGGGAGACTTGAAGATAGGACTGAGCCATACCACATCCACACCCAGCTCCTTCAAGTAATCGAGTTTGCTAATGATCCCTTTGAGGTCGCCCCATCCATCACCATCACTATCGCAGAACGACCTGGACTTTAGCGGGGAACTGAGGTGAACATACGAAGGGTAAATCTGGTACACTACCGCTGACTTCCACCATGCTTTGGTGATTTCTGACTGATCTTTGAGTACTGTGTTCGTCATTTTGCAGGCTCAAGGTGTCAAAGTGAGATGATCGAGAGCCTGGGGCGAGCATGGACGGTCACATTTGTACGACGTGAACGGATGTGACCGGTGCAAGCCAAGTAAACCGGCCAGGACCCTAGAGTGGGGTTACCTACATCGGCGAATTTGCTCCGAGCCCGAGCTGAAGCTCCGATATTCATTTACCACCATTGCATACGACGATTTCTTGCCTTGACTATATGTGCTTCTTCCACTCACTTCCCAGCTACTATACTTCTTTTGGGTCCGATTCCTATGCATTATAATTCTTCTTCCTTTTCGCTGCGCCTATGGGCTTAACCCCGGAGAGCCTCTTGAATCGAGAAGTAAGCGGGCTTGGGCTTGTAGTCAAAGTCCTTGATAGTAGCCGCTCCTTCGCCAGCGAATACTCCTGGGACCCAACTAGTCTCATCTCCGAATCCCCCTAATCATAAGCACGATCACCTTTCAGATTAGTTACTGAACTTACAGATGGTGACACCTGGGCAAAGATCGTTATCAAGACAAACCTGGACGACATTTGCGTAGTCCTGGGCCCTGATACATCAGCCCTATCCAGTGTATGAGACACATCACATACTGAATATCGAGCCAAGTCGAGTTAGCCAGTCCTCGGTTGTTGACGGGAACCCTAACATCCAACTCGGTCAACGCGACTTCTAGACCCATGTCGGTGAACATGGCCATGGTCTCGGCGATATCATCGGGAGCGGATCCACCGATGAAATGACACTGGAATCCGACTCCATCGATGGGTACACCGGCATCGAGGAGTGATCGGGCGAGTTGAGCGTGGACCATAGACTTGTTGTTCATTGATTCGATGTTGTAGTCGTTGATGTAGAGCTTGAGATCGGGAGCTGCTTCTCGGGCGTATTGGAACTATACATCAGTCGCCTACTACATAGCCAGAAGCTTGAACTTACAGCAAGAGGGATGAACTCTTCTCCGAGGAGGTTATACCACACACTGTCTCGGAATGTACCGTTGTCCAAGACGGCTGCAGATCAGCATCAACTCTCAGAGCAGAACCTTGTACTCACGCTCATTGACGACGTCCATATGAGCTAGCCTATCACCATATCGACCCAAGACAGCATCGATATGGCCCTTCATGACGCTCTTGAGGTCCTCGGGGTCGGTGATGTTCTGTACCCAGACCGGAAGCTGTGAGTGCCAGACAAGAGTATGACCTCGGACGATAGCGCCAGTCTTCTCAGCCTGTTCGAAGATCTGATGTATCAGTGTCGCCCAAATTTCGTGAATGAGGGGACCTACCAAGTCCGCTCCGGTCCAGTTGAAGACACCCCTTTCAGCTTGGATGATCTCCCACTTCATCTCATTCTCTGGGGTGTACTGATTGAATTCACCGTCCAAGATTGGCTCGAATCGTTCGTCGTCGAGGTAGAAGGATTGGTAGGCTGTTCCAAAGTATTTGTTCTGTTTCTGTGCTAAAGCTTTTAGGGAGTCGACGTTGACTCCATCCTGTCGAGCTACCGGTGAGGCAGCGACGAGGGGGATGAGGGCAAGTAAGGCGGAAGCGAGCATCGTTTTCGGCTAGTGTTTTGGTGGGGGAACAGATGGGCTGTAGGATGATCGTAGCTGTTGGATTCTATTGAAGTTATATACCTGATTCCCGGCATCGAAAAAGACAGTACCGCCCTTCATATCCACCGATATCTTTCCGACTTCGACATGTACGCGCTGTCTCCTTCGAGGTGAGCATCGTCAGCCAAGCCAAGGGCCAGCATAGTTCAAACTAACTTGAAAGAATCGACCGACTAATGAATTGTGGAGGTGATCAGAATACGCCGGATATCCAGCGAACTAGTTGGACTAGCTTGATTAGGCAGAATGGGGGCGGAAGGCGTGTTCTGGGGCAGCATGGGGCGATGCTGTCGCATCTCGAAGCTCCACTCATTGTGCCGAGGTCCGCATTTGCCGGGATTAGAGCTCGGTGCCAAGTCTGACGGAGCATTGGGCTCAATCGGCCAGAGATCGATGGAAAGAAGGGACGATGTACTTTCGGCAGTTTATCCGATCGGACCTGACAATTTGATCACCCTCTCACGGATGTCAGCCTCATTCTCAACTATCATGGATGACGATCAACCGGCCACAGCAGAGACTATAATACATGCTCTATCCCAATTCGGGGCAGAGCAGGATCAGCATCAGCTAGGAGAAGAGCAGCGTGCATCGGATCACACGAGCCACTACACGACTCTTCTTTCGACACCAGGAGAAGGTTCCGAGCACAATGATCTAGGAGGTTTGTCGAGGGGAGAATTGGAGGCCGAGGTACTCAAATTACGCGGGCTCGTTTATCAAGAGTCTGCCTCTCCCTCCGTAGAGGTTCCGATAGCGAAGAGCAGGAAAAGTGGAGCTTCCAAAGGGAAAGAGACGAGTGTGGATATACAGACTGGTAAAAGGGTTGAGAGGGAGAGAAGAACAGAGCTCTATAAAGCTATACGGCAGACTGTAAGCATTGAGTTTGGCTTCCAGAATTAGCCAACGCACAGATGAAGATTGGTATGAGGATGGAAAAGGAGACTGATCCGTTACCCGCTCCAAAGGCTGCCGAGTCTTCCTCGGCTGAACATGTAGCGTGGGAGGTACCGGATTGGCAAGCTCCTGTAGGGGACATGGCAAATACACGAGTGAGTTGTTCGGCTTGCACATCTTTTCACAAGCTGACATGACAGTGGATGGAATCAATAGCAATCGACCTCTCACAAGTCCTGCGCAGCGACACGAGCCCATTCCCAAAGGTAGTAGATATCGATACTGAACATCCGACCATACTGGTAAGTTGCCTCCCTTACATGGTGGCTGAGGGGCAGGAAGCAGTCAAAGTGACCTTTGCCAACTACGTCTAACGATACAAGAGCGAGAACGACAGTACACATGCAGAGAGGAAAGCGAGATATGCCAAGAACAGGCGCCGATGGGCTAGGAAGGATTTGGTCAGTTCCTCCTCGTCTGGTCCTCTCATCCCATTCACGTTGGTCGTATCATCCCACGTATCGTCGGCCTCTGGCATCTTCTCTTCTTCGCTCGTCTTTCTCGCCAACGGAGGTAATGACGGAGCTAATTGGCAGAAACAGGAAAAACGATCAAAAGCTCGCCTCCTCCTAGATCCCTCTCACCAATTGGCCCCTCTCCCCCAGGATGCCATTCTGTTCGACTATCAGTCCTCAGAATATTCGTCTTCTGGCAACGATTCATCTGAATCGGACGACGAGTCTCATCAGGCGAAGGTGCGCAGGAGGAAAGAGACTTGGGATCAAATGCGAAATGCGGATGCTGGGCCTAGTGGGGCTCAGCTGGCGGGAGGGAAGGAATATGGCTGGGGACTAGGATTAGGGATGAAGCTCTTAGAAGTGCGCACTCCCTCTTGGAGATCGGATCAAGTAAGTACCTTGATCTAATTTGACTTACAAATGGTCAGCTAATAATCCAGCTAAACGACTATTACGCACACCTCGATTCTTTAGCAGACATGCACGCCCAAAAACGAAATACTCCAAGATCACAATCTCGCTCATCGACTGCGACGAAGGCAGGCCACGTAGCTCCCTCTCATCGCCGATTCAAGCTGCCATTGGATATCAGACGGAGAGGAACCGGTCCAAGGACGCTGGCGGGTACTGGCAAGGGAAGGAAACGGAGGAAAGTGATTGATGACGAGAATAATGTAGCAGTTGAGGATCAAGACGGAGGTCACGGTGAGGACTGGATGTGGAGTAGTGGACGAGTCGGAGTCTGGCCGTCCAGGCTGAGGCAGAGGAGTGCAGACGAAGGTCCGAACGACGTCGTCGGCTTGGCTTTATCATCGTCGTAGATATGAGATATTGTATGTACTGCCATGTGATCGATCAGTGTGATGAGTGGTTTCTAATAAACCATCACTATCGCTGTGATCTTCCTTCGGTGTTCGAAGTTCAGCAGCAATACCAGATGAACCAATAATCTAGGCCGCCGGTCAACGATTGACCGGTAATGAGAATGATGACCGGACCAGGTTTCCTCCACTCCTTCCTCCTCGAAACACTTTGCATCTACCTACCACCATGACCTCGCTAGCCGCCATCAGACGGTTACCACTCTTCATGGCATACTGTCCCGACGCTCCGAGCGCACTAGCTAGACGTCTGGAAGTGAGGCCGGAACATCTGAAGCGGTGGGCTCAGGACAAAGAAGCTGGTCGAGGCTGTAAGTCCACCAACGCCATTCCCGTTCAGCATCCCATCGTTTCCTCCTAATCCCGTCATCTTCCTCTTCCATCGTCATCTGTCTCTTCCAGAGATTACTACCTATCGACTGGCCGAAAGAAGAGCTCATCATGGGAACGAGCTGATACCAGTCTTCGGCTTGGGGCTCAAACCATCCCCAAGTACCCCTGGTCCAAACATCGAATTACCACCCGGAATACAACCTATGGCGGGGTCAATGATGATCTTCCATGCCGACACCCTTGATAATGCCTGGGATAGGATCAAAAGCGATGTATACTATACGGCTGGAGTTTGGGACAAGGGTAGGGTAGTCGTTGAGGAGTTTATTACCCCTCCTGAGGGATACATGTATCCAAAGGAGTAAGTCGGATGGAAGTGAGACTGGATAGGTATCTATCCATGCTCTCAGTCAAGATTCAAGGACCTTGGAGAGGACAAAGGGTCATAAGGGGAGCTGTGCAACGCTCGACCACGAACAAGACAGTCATCTCACTTTGATCGTACAGACACGTATGATGCATCTTCTCATTGCCTTCTTTACTTGGCTACATAATCCACACTGCTACATTCTGGGCGAGAGATCCCGGGCGAGGAGTTTACCAAGCCTGGGCACCACCGTCAACGAAGTACTCCTGTCCAGTACAGCTATTTTGTTAGCCATATCTTGATCAATAAGTAAGGGTCAAAACTTACTAAGCACCCATGGTGGAGTCAAGCAAGAGCAAAGCCATGTAAGCCTGCTCCTCGGGCTCGGAGAATCGCTGGAGAGGAACTAGGTCCTTCTTCTGCCAGTCGAGCAACTTGGGGTCCATGTGGGCGCTGAGAGTTAGCTCGTCACATTGTGCAATGGAGAGGTAAGCTTACGTCTGGTCGGTAGCGACGTAACCGGGACACAAGGCGTTGATCCTGATAGAGTGAGGAGCCCACTGTCAAGTCAGCATCCCGATACAGTGTGGGAGATGATAGAGGAGACTGACCTCGACGGCGAGCTGCTTGACGATGGATGAAGCGGCAGCCTTGGAAGAGTTGTAGAAGACCTGATGGATACCCTTGTTGACGATCTGGGAAGACATGGAAGAGGTGAGGACGATGGATCCCTTCTTGTAGCCAGATTTGGTCCAGAGATCGGCGGCAGCTTGGGCACAAGCAAATTGTCCCCAGACGTTGACGTCGTCTATTCGTCAGCGCTCTGTTGAGGAGAAAGTGGACCTGGGAGCTGATGTGGGGTTACAGGATAGGTAGATGAAGCTCAGGGGATGTATGAAGGTGGTAGCGAGGGGATGAGGTACGGGCTCCTTTCTCTCTCGGACAAAGGTAAATGAAGGCTGAAATGGGTGAATCTGATCGCGCCGGCATCTCCGTCCGACACCTCTAGAACAGAGTCCACGTCCTCTCATCCTTGCAGTGCAGAATCTCAAGACCCACTCCACCAGACCTATGTGATCGAAATGAGACTCACAGACTTTGGAGAAATCAGACTTCTCCATCTCCAAAGCATCCTTTACAACGGAGACACCAGCGTTGGCAACAACACCGTGAACGGGACCGAAGGTCTCGTCAATCTCCTTGAAGGTAGACTTGACCTTTTCGGTGTTTCCAACATCACATTGCCATGCCTTGACCTTGACACCGTGCTTCTTGGCTAGGTCGGCTGCGACATCATGGGCGTCTGTGGCAGAGTTGAAGATGATGGCGACGTTGGCGGAGGCCTTGGCGAGGGTCTCGGAGATTGCGAATCCGATACCTGGATGTCAGTGAACGACCAAAGGTTAAGATGGGATTGATGGGCGACGAGGATGACCGGTTGACCGACGAAAGTAATGCTGGCGTTCGATGGGTAGGCTGAGAGGATATTGTAGTGGATATTGTGGTGTAGTGATAGAGGAAGGCAGGGGGGAGGATGAGATTGATAACAAGAGGGAAGTGATACGTGATGATGGGTGCTGGGCAAGATCATGACATTGGCAGAAGACCGCAGTGAAGTCTATAGGAGAAGATTGTAATGGTCAATGACTTACCTCGGTTACCGCAAGTAACGAT
>Ga0265798_10006916_pt1 | contig 14815 bp, 11 predicted proteins | sample P3T30metagenome_FD_192430 | JGI IMG/M metagenome (GOLD analysis project Ga0265798, IMG submission 192430) | Plant litter microbial communities from East Loma Ridge, Irvine, California - P3 T30 | ecosystem: Environmental > Terrestrial > Plant litter > Unclassified | place: USA: California... | reverse complement strand
GCCTCCAGAACCGCGATGACGGAGATGTCATCTTCACCACTCTGTTCTGTCAATGTGGGATACCTCCTTATAAGCGTCTGCACAGTTGAGTAATACCAGTCCAGTACCCAGTACAGCCAGCCAGTCGACCAGTCAAATCGATATACCTGAACGAAAACCGGACCTTTCGGGCGCTTGCTTGCCCGACCTTTTGGCCGTAGTTCTATGCCGAGGCGTGAAGATGTTCCTCATGCGGGGCAGGAGCAGCAGTAGTGGCAACCGAGAGATGCAAGTATATCATCGCAATTGTAAGGACCGTCACTCGTTGAATTGTCGAGACATTCTGGTGTTGTCAACCTCACTCTTCACGCATTGCTGATTCCACTCGCATCAAGCCTTTGCAACTTCAAGTCATACTCCAATCCAACACATCACAGTACATCGATCCGACCATGGCTCCTCACGCAGAGAACACCACAGGCACAGCCTCTGATGGCAAAGAAGTCCCCGTCAACGCCGGCGATGCTCCTCTCGAGCCTGGTGTTAAGAAGAACATCGCCCAGGGCAAGATGATTTCCTTCCCTCAGTGAGTCTTTCTGCACATTATAATGCGTAATCCCATCAAAAGAAATCCACCCAGCTAACACTCCAAGACCACCAACCTTCACCGACAAGCACGAAGAGCGCGAATACCTCAAAGGCCGCCTGGCCGCCGCCTTCCGCATCTTCGGCAAATACGGCTTCGACGAAGGCGTCGCCGGCCACATCACCCTCCGCGACCCTGTGCAACCGGACTGCTTCTGGGTGAACCCGTTCGGCCACGCCTTCAGCCTGATAACAAAATCCGACCTGATCCTCGTCGACCATTCGGGCAAAGTGATCGGCGGCGGCGAAAACCGCCTGCTCAACACCGCCGCCTACATGATCCACTCCGCCATCCACGAAGCCAGGCCCGATGTCATGTGCGCGGCTCACAGCCATAGTATTTACGGGAGGACTTTCTGCGCTCTGGGGAGGAAGCTGGAGAGCTTGACGCAGGATTCGTGCGCTTTCCATGAGGATCATGCGCTTTATGAGAGTTTCAATGGGGTTGTGTTGGCGGAGAAGGAGGGGAAGGATATTGCGGCTTGTTTGGGCGGGAAGAAGGCTGCGTTGTTGCAGAATCATGTGTTGTTGACTGTGGGCGGAACTGTGGAAGAGGTGAGTTTGAAGAGAGCTGTTGTTGTGTGATTGTGATTGGTTCACTCTTGCTGACTCTTATCGTTTGCAGGCCGTTTTCTGGTTCCTCTCGATGGAAAAGTGCTGCCAGAGTCAGCTCATGGCTGAGGCCGCTGCTGGTTCGCGAGGCGAGAAGCCTGTGGCTATTGGTGATGAGGAAGCTGCTTACACTTACCGCACTGTCGGGTCGACCAAGGCTGGATGGTTCAGTGCAAAGCCGCTGTTTGATGTGATTCACAAGGAGACCGGTGGTGACTACTTGGAGTAGTTGATTCTCGGCCATGTCATAGTAGGCGTTTACAGAATGATACCATGATTTTGATGGTGAGTTGTTAGATGCCTTCGTCCTGCATGTATTTGAGAAGGTTCCTTCGTCGCCTCGGTACATGCTTGCGTTGCCCTGCTGATAAAGATGGTGAAATGTGAAATGATATCTTACATCCTTGCGCTGATCTGGCCCACTAGTTCTGCTAAGGGTCCAGATTCTGAAAATACCAAGCGCTAAATATCATCGCGTAAACAGGCGACTAAATGGTATTGAGCCTGAGCCAGAACGATATATCTCCAGAGTTACTCGTACAACAAGACATGCATGTCCATGACCGCGGTACAAAGCAGTCGTGTCTTGTATTCATCTGTTGGTCTGCCTCTGCTCGGTGACGTAAGTAAAAGCACCGCGGGAGGATGATCGAATGATGATCGAATCGCCGTGTCTCGGATTCTTGAAAGTCGTGAAAGGAGCTCCTAGAATAGATGTCGGTACCTGGACTCCTGTGCCACGAGAGCTGGACCGATCTCAGCTGTAATAACACATATGTATTAATTCTCGAATACCGGCAAGACTTCAAAGTCCACGAAGCGAGTCGAATGAGATGGATGCAATTTGGAGGAGGCACCAAACAAATTGCCGTTCTCGGCAGGCAAAGTGGAGCCGTTCAGACCTTTCCTCTTTTGTGCTTTCACATGCCAATTCTTCTTGTGGCCCCGGAGAATTGTGGTGGGCTTCTGTCTGGGAGGTGAAGAGAGAGGCCAGCTTGCTTGCTGTGGTGATGGCAGAGGAGGTGTCTTCATCACTGCATGTAGATTGTGCATGTACTTGTTTTGTCCATGAGGTATGTACGTGTCCTGTTTATGAAGCACATACTACTGCAGGGTATGGATAGGCGATGACGAGGTGGTGAGGAAACACAAGGTCGGACGGCATGGCGATGGGCGATGGCGATTGTTGAATTCGTGGCGCGTATCTGGGTGAGCTTTTGGTTAGGGTGCGTCATGGTGTCGACCCACATCACATGCAGCCCAAACAACCTGATTTCGCTCAATTCGAAACATTTCGCCAGTGCTGTGTAGAAGCAGCAACAGTAGACTACCTACTCTTCCTTTCCTCAATCATCACCTCCTATACCACTTGTCCTCCTCACACGCGATCCTTCCATCCAGCTCTCCACCTATCCTACGGAGCTCTTATCTCTCAGCCTCCCGTCCTCTCCGAGCTCTCCTCACCACACACCTCCCAAACGTGAGCACGCGACCACCCAGCAGACATGGCCGACACCACCTTCGACAATTCCGCGCCGGAGTACCCCGACCTCAAGGGCAGCAACAACAACGCCGCCAACATGAAGAACAGCGTGGCCAACTGTAAGGTACGTGAAAGCCGCACAAATCAACGCGGGATGAAACCTGCCAGTCGGATACGTGCATGGAAAGACGCTGCCTGGCCTGGGAAACAAGACAAGACACGCGGGCAGTTGCTCGCTTGGTCACTTCCCATCCCATGCTGTCTGTCATCTGCTCTTTTCCTCGCCCTCTCTTGCACTCCACTGGCAGATCATCCGCAAACATCTCTGCAAACTTCCAAGCTGACACCCGACAAACAGTACCTTCATTAGTCCTCAGCCTGGCATCAATCCAGCACATCACATCAGATCCCTTCCTAACTCCCAAAAACAGCCGCCGCCAACACCATGAGCTCCATCCAGAACTCCCAGACCGTCCAGTCCATTGCCAATGGTCCTGTCGCCGACAAGGCCCGCGCTGAGGCCGCCACCACCAAGAACGAGTTCTCCAACCTGGCCGCGTCCCGCCAGACTCCCGAGCACAAGACTGCCACCGGCCAGGACCTGACCCACTACCACTCTCTGTTCTACTCGCTCCTCAGCTGGGAGAACCCGCGTGCCACCGCCATTTCCTTCGCCACCATCGTCACCGGCATTCTCCTCACCCGCTACGTCCCTATCGAGCGCTATGTCTTGAAGGCAGCATTCACCGTCCTCGGTATCACCGCTGCCGCTGAAATTGCCGGCCAGTTTGTCTTTGGCCAGGGCTTTGCGACCAGCATGCGTCCCAGAAAGTACTACACCATTCCTCACCAAACTCTCGAGAGCCTGACTGGCGACATCGCGGAACTTATCAACTTCTTCGTCATTGAGTTCCAGCGCATTCTCTTCGCCGAGAACGTCTGGGCTACCATTCTTGTAAGGCACTTTCCGCAGTACTATCTGTATTTTCATACTGACAAAAATCCAGGCCTTCTTCACCACTCTCATCGGCTACTTCCTCGTCAAGGTCACTCCCAAGTGGGGCCTCCTGCTTCTGTCCACCTTTGTTGTCTACCTCACTCCCCTGGTCTACATCAAGAACAAGGACTTCATTGACCAGCACCTGAACAACGCTAGCAGCATTGCCAGCAAGCAGACCGCTCAGCTCCGCCAGGTTGCTGCCCAGAACACCAACAAGGCTATGGAGGCCACTTCTTCGGCCACTTCTCAGTACGTTTCAATGGCCCAGGAGTACATTGGCAGTGCCAAGAAGACCGCCGTCGACAAGGGATACGTCAGCAAGGAGACCGCCGAGAAGGCACCCGGCGCTCCCGTCGTTGAGAAGGACTACACCTCCGCTGCTCCTGTCGAGAAGCCCAGCTCTCCCATTGCTCCCGTCGAGAACACCCCAGCTCCCGTTGAGCAATCTTCTGCTCCTGTCGAGCACTCCTCTGCTCCTCTTGAGACCTCTGCCGCTCCCGTCATGCCCGAGTCGGTCCACGACTTCCCATCCGCGCCCAGCAACGAGCCTCACGTCGTGACTGAGCCCCACCCTGTCGACCCTGTGCCGGCCGCCGCACCCGAGTCCACTAGCACTCACGGCATGGACGAGAAGAAGGAGCCTCTGCACGCCATTTAGGGGAGCAGCGCGCTTTCCAGAAAAATCAAAAGCGGACAGGTCGAGGACAATAAGCTGAGAGTCGGGAGCAAAAGGTGGAAGAAGCGACACGCCCTCCCAGAGATCGGCACACCTATACTCTTGCCTGATAACCCTGTACAACCGGCAGTTGGCCACACTACTACGGATCCATTGCTTGGGGGCGTTTCTTGGGATTGAAAGTGGAGGAGGTCGTCTGGCTCATGTCATGCATGGCTGGCTCTCCCTCTCGCTTGTGGAAATTGACCTGTAACACCAGAAAAGTTGCGACAGGGCTTGTGTTTTGGTCCACGATGCGCTCTAATCACCCCTACGACTGTTTTCTTCTCTTTCATCCTTCCTTCCTTACTCCTTAGCGAGCGAGCGACTACGAGATCATCCGAGATTGTACCTTAGTTCTAGCATGAGCATGAGCCACGCGTTTGATGAGAATTAGTTTAATGCGTATCGAGTTCGATGACTTCCTAAGACTGTCTATTTTGAAAGGCGTGCCTCCCTTCTCCAACCTCGAAGTTTTGGGCGAGGTCTCTGTGATGTGGGAAATGAGACTTTGATCATGCCGTAGAAAGGCAAGAGGATGCTCTCGACAATGAACAGGGACAAGAGCTCTCCGTCGTGTACGATATTGTTTCTTGTCATACTCTTGAGCTCTAACTACTAAATTAGGCATGGAGATCACCCCAACCCCAACCCTGACCGCATCCAGGCGTGATTACGTTCGACCACACTACTCTGGTTACTTCACTAACATTCACCTGTTTTGTTCTTTGTGGTTGAGAAAGTGCACGATGAGATGTCGTCAGGTTTCCTAAGCCCTTGAAAGATCTGCCAAGGACGCGGTGGCGTTACAGTCGTCGCTTCTCAAGCTTATTATTCATATCGTCAAGCTTCACAGCCCTACAAAAAGACAACATCAACCACGCGAGGCTCCACGCGATCAATTCGACCCGAAGATCTTTTCCTCGCTTAGAAGACCAACATCACCTAGAGAATCCGGTCATCCAACATCAAGAAGTACATTGTTCCCAGACCTGCATTATTACTGCCTGTGTGGACGACGACTATCGGCCTTTGGTCCCACCGATCGACAAACAGGAAAGAACGTCCTACCGGACCGGAAATGTCCGATGGCCCGATGTTTTTGCAGACTACTAACTCCCAATATTAATGCTACGGTAATTATACATGCAGACTTGAGCGAGTCATGGCTGGGTTTTCCTCGTACTATTTCCCCTCCGCGATGGCGCGATGTGACTGGACCATGACGGCGAATTAGCGAATGGATGAGTGAATGTGAGGATTCTCCGACAATGAACACCGCTTGGTTGCTTGATACCAATACCTCAACTAGGGACCTGGACTACATAACTCCTGCAATGGCTATCCACTGCATTTCCACACGCCCATCAAGCAGCGGATGTGAGAGAAGACTGTTCACGGGAAATGACCGAGATGGAACAAGAACGCGGACTCGAGACGGGGCTCCGCATCGACTCCACGCTGCTTTGCTTGGCCTCCATCATCTCCAAAAGTCTCGCAGCACTAGACATCCTTGCAGTCTACTAACTACACTTCCCAACTCTCAATTGCCGACATTGATGGTTGTCGCCATGTCACCAGACCTTCAGTCGCCCTGTGAACTCTGCATGGATCCACAAGCTCCAGTGTTGATCCCCTCAATGCCCCTCAGGCCAAGAGAAAAAATACCCATCTGAGCCGGCGAGAGAATGCACTTCGAACAGTGTATAAAGCAGCCTTGAATCGCTGCTTCCATCGAGCTCGGACAGCTCAAGCCAACTCGTCACCATGAAGTCGGTCTCACTGTTCGGGAGCTTGCTCCTCTCCTACCACCAGGCTACCGCTCAGTCCAACCCTCGTGTTGCGAGCTTGGAAGGCTTCACCAATGTCTCCGACCCTTACTATGGACAGAGCCCTCCGGTCTACCCTACTCGTAAGACTCTTTTAAGCTGTATGGATGGATCTGTGCTGACTGTTCCTTAGCCGTGGGCGACGGCGGTGTTGATCCGCTATGGCAAAACGCTTATGCTCGGGCCCGCGACCTTGTGTCCCAGATGACCATTGACGAGAAGGTCAACATGACCAATGGTCACCCGGGCGACTGTGTTGGCAACACGCCTAGCATCGAACGTCTTGGGATTCCGAAGCTCTGGTATGTCTGACAAAGAGGAAACGAATGATTGAATACGCATGCTGACTACAATCAAGCTTCGCCGATGGACCTTCGGGCATCAGAGGTCAAGAAGGGGTCTCTGCATTCCCAGCCCAGCTCAGCGTCGGTGCAACATTCGACCGCACTCTCATGCGCCGCTTCGGTGAAGGTATGGGCATGGAATACTACAAAAAAGGTATCAATGTGGCACTTCTCCCAGTTGCCGGTCCTCTCGGCCGAGTGGCCCGTGGCGGCCGCAACTGGGAGGGCTTCGGCGCCGACCCTTATCTCTCCGGTGCCGGTATGGAAGGTGTGACCCGTGGTGTTCAAAACCAGGGCGTTATGGTCCAGTCCAAACATTGGCTGCTCAACGAGCAAGAATTTCGCCGCAACCCTGGTTCTGCGGGAGAGTCTATTAGCTCTAACGTCGACGACCGCACCATCCATGAGCTCTACGTCTTCCCGTTCATGGACAGTTTGAAGGCTGGTGCTGCAAGCATCATGTGCTCCTACCAACGGGCAAACAACAGCTATGGATGTCAGAACAGCAAGCTGCTGAACGGTATCCTCAAGACTGAACTCGGATTCCAGGGGTATGTTACATCAGATTGGTGGGCCCAGCATGCCGGTGTCGCCTCTGCCAACGCCGGTATGGATCTCGTCATGCCCGATGGTGCATTCTGGGGCAGCAACCTCACGGAAGCCGTGAACAACGGCTCCGTAGCCGAGACTCGCCTCAACGACATGGTCACTCGCATTCTAGCTGCTTGGTACTACGTTGGACAGGATGAGAACTACCCTGAGGTCAACGTAGCCCCCTACACGCAACAGCAAACGATCGTTGATGCACGTGGAGACAACGCTGCTCTCATCCGCGAGATCGGTGCAGCGGGCACTGTCTTGGTGAAAAACACCAACAACGTGCTACCCCTCAAGGATCCAAAGTTCCTGAGTGTGTACGGCTATGATGCTGTAGTTGGAGAGTCGCCCTGGAACGACCCTGCTCGTTACGGCGGCGGCTATGATGTCAACTTCGGTTGGAACAAACAGCTGGGATCCTTGATTACCGGAGGAGGTTCAGGCACGAGTACTCCTCCTTATGTGATCTCCCCATTCGAAGCCATTCAGAGGCGACTTATTGAAAATCGGGGCATTGTCAGGTGGGATTTCGAGACGGTGAATCCGCAAATCTACGCCAATTCCGAGGCTTGCCTGGTCTTCATCAATGGTAAGCAAAGAATTGTGAGCTTGAGGATATGCAATTCGCTAACATCGTTAAAGCATACGCCAGCGAGTCTTTTGACCGCGTGTCACTCCAAGACGAATTCAGCGACCAGCTCGTAAATAACGTAGCAACCAACTGCTCGAACACAATCGTAACCATCCACAACGCCGGCATCAGGACCGTCGACGCCTGGATCGAACACCCCAACGTCACCGCAGTCCTCTACGCGGGCCTACCCGGCCAAGAAATCGGCAACTCGATCGCCGACATCCTCTTCGGCGACGTCTCCCCCTCCGGCCGCATGCCCTTCACCATCGCCAAGAACGAGTCCGACTACGGCCACCTTCTCAACTCAACCATCGGCTCCGGCCCTTACCCGCAAGATAACTTCACCGAAGGCCTCTACATCGACTACCGCCACTTCGACAAGCACAACATCACCCCGCGCTACGAGTTCGGCTACGGCCTGTCGTACTCCAACTTCTCCTACGCAGACCTCTCCGTCGAGTCCCTCGGCGGCAACACCAACGAGTACCCGACCGAGCAGACCCCAGTGCCCCAAGGCGGACCCGCAGACCTCTGGGAAGTCCTCTTCAACGTCAGCGTCAAGATCTCCAACACGGGCGCCGTGGAAGCCAGCGAGGTCCCGCAGCTTTACGTCAACATCGCCACCGCGCCGGCTAGGCAGCTGCGCGGCTTCGAGCGCGTGCACATCGCTTGCGGCGCTACGGAGACTGTTACTTTCCCGGTCACGAGGAGGGATCTTAGTATTTGGGACGTTGTTGCGCAGAAGTGGAAGCTCCAGAGTGGCGAGTATCCGATTTATGTTGGGGCGAGTAGTAGGGATGTTAGGTTGACGGGTTCAATCGAGGTGTAGAGGACGTGGTTTTGCTGAAGATTATAGCTAATGAGAATTAATTAGATGAAGTCAGTGTGTAAACGAAGTATCGATATCTCGTCGGACGTGGACCTTGTCGTGAGCGCGTGCCTGAGCCTATATCGGGTATTCGCGATCTCAGCGCCAATGAGAGGAGCTGCTTCCTGGAGACACTTGTGAACATTGACGAGGAAAATTTTATCTTTCGATGGGCTCCTATCTGAGCGTACGTCAGGCATCTGTGATGTTCCACCGGTGAGAGGATGTCGCTTTCCGACGATGCTCTTGAAGATAATTACTCGGATGACCATTTTCATTGAGCACCTACCTGAGCGCACCTCAATTTTTCTGGTGTCTTACGCCGAAGAGAAGGGCCACAGTGGAAACACTCAAGTAAGTCATGTGTAAGTAAAGACTACCCGGAAGTGCCTTTCTGTTGAGGACCCACCTGAGCTCACATCTAACATTCCAGAGATTGGCCCGGAGAAAGGAGTTGTTCTGATGAATGTCTGTAAAGATAAAGTGAAGGTAGGATCTTATACGTGAGATTGCATAAGATCAAAGGAACAATCATACACTCCCTAAATTTCGCTCGAAGACTACCGCCGAGACAGCTTTGTACCTATGACAGTAGACGAGGATAGGCAGATGATCGCTCCGACTAGAGGTTTCCGGTAGTTCGTTTGGAAACCACCGCCGAGATGTCCGTATAGGGGAAGAAGGACTTTAAAGAGAGGCATGTTCGCTCCGACTAGAGGTTTCCGATAGTTCGTCCGAGAACTACCGCCGAGACATCTATAAAAAGTAAGTAAGGTTAAAGGAATAAGAGTTCCGAGTAGAAATTTGTCTCTATCATAAAGCTTAAAAAGAGCTTCCAGCTTTGCCATCATGGAAGGGTAGTAGTAGGGAAGGATAAAGTAATTAAAGGCCTCGAGTGGAATTTTGCCTATATCAGAAAGTCTCAATGTAGTCCTATCTGTCCTTATCATAGAGTAGGTGCGATGAAGGGGTAAGTATAAAGCTCCTAGGGATCTCGAGTGGACCTTCACTTCTATCAAAGATTTTCGACAGAGGTTCACTTCCCATTGTCACGGAGGAGGCATACATAGGTCAGGCGCATACACGTAGTGAGTCCTGCGAGGGGAACGGCAATCGCAAAGGAAATTTTTATTTGGTATCTCTCGCTTCCGTGGTCTTGTTCTCTGCCCCTTGGTCATTGGTTTGTTATCTCAAAGAAGAAGAAAACTACCTGCCATTCATTTCTCGCCACCTTTGTCCGTAGTAGTAGTAAAAGCAAACATGCCCCCATCCAAAAAGCAAACACCGGTTTGTAGTCTGCCGATCTGATCCGATCTTTCTTGCAGTCTCTGTGTTAGTTTATCCTCGCTTTCCGGCGGTCAGTTGGTCGGTCAAAGGGTATCAACCGCGGTTCTAACGACGGAGAGTGCCAAGGGCGTCCCAGTCGACGTGGGTGTTGTTGGCGGTCACACGAGCGAAGTCGTGCTGAGCCACGCCGCCCTGCTGGTGCTGTTGGTAGTTGTTGCCGCCGTTGGCGTTGCCGTTGCCACGACCGAAACCGCCTCCAAGACCGCCGAGGCCGCCCTGCTGCTGCTGCATCATGCCACGACCGGCACCGATGGGCTGCATGCGGGTGCGCTGCTGCTGCGGCGGGGCATCCCCGGCCTGCTGCTGCATCTGGTGACCTCCGTACGGCTGCATCATGCCGAACTGCTGCATCATGCCGTCGACGACTCCGTAGTCCTGCGGCTGCGGGGCGAAGGAGTTGTTGATGCCTGGAATGGCCGGGTAGTTCGGATTGTAGGTGTTGTATGGAACTTGGTACGGTGGGATGGCGCCGTACGGGTCCGGGTCGGTGCCGTAGGCCATGGTGTAGGTGTTGTCAAAGTCCGGACCGGACTGGGAGTGAGCCACGATGGCGCCTGGGCCGATGCCAGTCGGCGGCTGGTTGATGGCATTGGGTGAGAAGGAGGCGGGGTTCACGGCAGACATCCAGAGGCGGACTTTGTACAACTTGTATAGGTCGTTAACCAAGTCTTTAAAGTTGACGTAGTGGTCGGCGTAGTAGTAGAAGATCAACTTCTGCCAGTCCCTGGAAATGAAAGTTAATATGTGTTTGATGGCATCGCGTTACTGTGAGAATTTTGAACGTACCACTGGAACTCGGCTTCCAAGATCTCCATGTCCAGGTGGTGCTGGTAGACCTTCTGTTGACAAGCGCGCTTCGCCTTGGCCTCATTGCCCTCCTTATCCATGAGCATGCGGATTTCGTGGGGAGCAGCCATGCGCTTGATGGCCTTCGGCTTGAGGTTCTGGAAGGCGTCGCGCGGCGGGCGAGTGGAAGGCTGGTTCGGGTTGCCAGCGCCAGCACCATTGGCCTCGCCGTAGACCGCAGCGTTTGGGTTGACTGCGCCGGCCTGGTTGTTTTGCGAGAACATCATAAGCCACTTGTACTGCTCTTCGCCGTATTTGGCGAGAAGAGTGCGGGCCTCTTCCTGGGTGATGCAGGCGTGCTGGACGACGCCGAGGTCCTGGCCACGGTCGGCTTCGACGATGACCATGTCACCCTCAGAGACCTGGAGACCGGTGTTGTCAAGAAGGTAGAAGACTCCAACGCGAGAGCATTTGAACGAGACGATGTACAACATCTTACGTGGGCGACCGCCGGCAAATGGCATCGTCGGAGCACGGTCGGCGTTCATGGTGCGCTCATGTGGCTCTAAGGCGACGTGTGGGACTTTGTATCCTTCCGGAATCGTGTACGGCTCACGCGCGTTGGTGGCGGCGCCGTTGTCGTTGAGGTTGTTGCGGTTAACGCGATGCATGTTCGCGTCGTGGTCGGTGTGGTTGTCTAGGTTGAAGACTGAAGGTGAGGGGAAGAAGAAAGTTAGTCGCGAGAGAAGTAGAATGAGGGCTGATATATTCCCTGCCGACGTTGCCGTCACATGCTACTACCCCACGAGCAAACCAGTGACGCCAGAGGTAGCAGCACAGCGCAGTAGCACATGCAGTGAGGTCTGTGGCATGTGGGGAGAGGCCAATGACTTACAATTATTGCTTGCGATGATAGAGCCGCGCCGAGCCGGGATATCTGCCATTGAATGACGGCGGCTCTCGCTGTAGTTGGGCAACTCTTCCCAACCCAAGGATGTCTGCCACTGAGGTCGACGGGAATGTTCTAGGAGAAGAGGTTAGAACGGGGCTGACGACTACGACGACATCATCCCACATGCCATACTGCCGTGCTGACTTGTGATATCACAGTGCTCGCGACGACAGGTAGCCTGAGGCCTGAAGTCTGGATTCCCTGAAGGCAAAAACATACCAAGTTCACTAAGTGTCAAATCACCAAACTCCGCTTCGTAACGACGATCGAAGCCGCTGCCGTCAAAGGTGTCAGACCTCCTGGGATTGCTCGCAGCAGAGAATGGCGAGCTGTACTGCGTTGGCAGGGTCGACGTGCGGTGAAGATTGCTGAACACCGGGTGGGAGACCGTCTGCGTCAGCATGCCACCGAAGTCAGAGTCGCGATCAGAGTCGGCATCGCCATCCTCGACCTCCTCGTTGAGAAGACCCAGCGGCAAAGCCGCAGGCCTTTCCATTCCTGCAACAGTTTGCTGCACGCCTGCAACAGAAGAAGCAGGCATCTCGCGCTGGCCTTGAGAATGGGACAAAGACCTTCCGGCCTTTGGTGTTGGCTGCAATGGAATAGCAAAAGGCAAGGAGTTTGCTCCATGCTCGCTGCTTGTTGCCGGAGACGGAGTGTTTGCTGGTCTTGCCGATGCCATATTGGGGGCACCCATACGGGCCTCGCGAGCTGCATTACGACGAGCCTGCTCGCCCAGCTTGAAGGACCCGCGCGATTGGGAGGAGGACCATATGCCACCACCAAGACCAGGTACACCGTTTTCCTTCCTGGGAAGGCTTCCAAACGTCGTTGCCATCGGCCACGGTCTTTCGTCTTCAGACGAACCAACGGCCTCAGAGTCTGGTGTTGCACGTCTCATCATACAGGGCTAAGGGGCCAGGGGTAGATGGTTGGGGTTTTCTAGATGTCCGGATTAGTCGTGAAATTTCTCGTATGGACATAGAGATTCTCTCCAAGTCACGTAACAAAAAACATGCATATGAAATGAGATGAACAGAGTAGGCCATCTTGGCCCTTGCGCCATCCTTGAGCAAGTGGTCTTGAAGTGTCCAAGTACTCTGCGCTCGTCTTTGGAGCAATCAACCCGAGGGTTGACTTTGGCCAAACCCAAAGGACGCCACAGTCAAAGAAATCACAGCCCGACGGCTGAAGACAGCGCCCTTGGCTGCGATGAACGACGCTGAAAGGTGTTCGTGAGGTTTGACGTGTATGCCCAGCATCTTTGGTAGGCAACCAGATGTGTCGCCACGATTTCCAGCGCTGAGGTCTTCGTTTCCTGGCCGTTCGAGCTTTCCAGCAACCTCCGCGTTTGTCCTTCCCACTTCGGAGTGTTGCAAACCACCCAACAACACAAAATTGACCCTGAAACCCGTGCAACATCAAGACAGAGCACGAGAGGGCATGTGCTGGTGTTTAATTGCCCGGTGCATTGGTTGGACCTGAATGCTCTACCGCTCTGTCGCATCCAGAAATCTGACTTGCGCGCCACCACGTCTTTCAGCACACCGAGAAACTTGCAATGCTGGGCTGGCTGTTCCATGGTTCACCACGATCTCATCATTGCGCGAGGAGTGTAGACGTCCGCCAGCCAGAACCCCGACCACATTAGCAACCTTTCAGCGCGGCCGCGATCCAGCGGCATGCGCATAGCAGGACGCCCATATGCGCCACCATCCTGATCAGGACGGTCGAAAAGGCGGTCGCGCATACATGGATTTGATGGTTGCGATCGAGCCGATGGAGGGAGAACCATTGAGCCGGGTACGATCTAAGTCACCAAAAACCATCTTGCTGGCCGACTCAGGCTGCGCCAGCGCAAACAAATCGTGAGCAAGAAACACAGCGCAGCCGCTGAGCCTCGCTCTCCTCAGCAAGAACTATGGGTCTTGCCTATGGAGGAACACCAGGAGCTTCGATCTGGACCCTAGGAGACCGCAACCCAAACAAAACGCAAGAGGCAAAGAAACAAAAGATGGAAGCTTACCTGGGTTATTTTGTGTCGATCGTAAGAAGTCGTGGCGGCGTATAATCTATGTCTACAAATGCAAGGCTGCATGCAAGTCAGCATTTCGTCTGGAGCGGCGAGCTCGGCGAGAATCGTATCGACTTACTGGATACCCAAGCTTTTGGGAAGTATTACATATCCAGGAAAGCAGGAACAAATGGAGTCTATGTCGTGTTGTCGTCTGCTAGGTGGTGGTCAGCATACGTTGCCTGAGCGCGAAGCCAAAGCGATGATGATGATGATGCCGATGATGGGGAGACCAACTTATTCGCATAACCGGCGCACCGCGACCGCGACTCGATCTATATCCCAACACAACACAACAGCCGAAGTGTGTATATCAACGAGCTACCAGTATCTCGCATGAAAGACGTCGTCCGCAGGAAGAGAGGTTGGAGTAATGCCGCGTGGCTCGGTAGACACCGAGGAAATGTTTGTGGAGTGGTTGACAAGGTTGGTCGCGTGTGCGGAGATGGCTGTGGGGGAGATGGTCCAAATGGCCCAGCGCGTGACAGCCACGGCGGTTCTGTCTCTGCCCGAACTCACGGATCTGTCGGACCTAGACGCGGCGACCTTGAGTACTCTTGGCTCCTCTCGATTCGATCCAGAAGATGCGCAACGGGCCCCAGCTAGATACTCCTCAACAGCAGCAGCAGGAAGACGAACAAGAAGGATGTCCGTCGCGGGGAAGACGGGCCACAGGCGAGGACTCCAAATCGTTCGCTGTGGAGAAATGCGAACGGGCTGCGGGCTGGTCAAGCGCCGGGGACAAGTTGTGGGCGTCGAGGACTCGAAGTATTTCTACGTCCGTTGTTGGGCAGCTTTATCTGAGTATCCGGCCGTTTTGTCGCAGCAAGGGAAGTTGTTGGGCTTTTCTCGACTGAAACTTGTTTCTTTGGGCAGTAGATGCTACACACATCACAACTACTCAGGCAGGCAGAGAGAGTTGGGCGGGCGTGATGCAGCTAAGTAGGTTC
>Ga0265798_10006915_pt1 | contig 14816 bp, 12 predicted proteins | sample P3T30metagenome_FD_192430 | JGI IMG/M metagenome (GOLD analysis project Ga0265798, IMG submission 192430) | Plant litter microbial communities from East Loma Ridge, Irvine, California - P3 T30 | ecosystem: Environmental > Terrestrial > Plant litter > Unclassified | place: USA: California... | reverse complement strand
CTTACCTCTTCTAGTCGCGTGCATTGGCATTTCTCGTCTCCCCGCGTACTTCAGCCTCGGAAAATTTACTCGGTCAATCTTAATATTTGCCGTTATCATTTCCCGGGAACCTGGCCTGCTCGAAGTCTCCCAAGACCCCGGAACAATGCCCCAGACCGTAAGCTCTTCCGACTACACCCTCCTTAAACTGTAACAATCGGCTCACCTACTTTTCGGCGGGATTTCGATGATCCATGGGCAAGGTAGGTATGATGCAACACCATTGGTTAAGCTTGACAAGCCTTAGTTCCCATGTGTACAAGCTCCGTAGATGGATGTCAAGTCGACGGAAACGATGCCCGTTGTTCCTGGCTGAACGTGCTGTGGGAGCATGGTACATGGAAGTATCTTTGTGCGCTTGCTGCAACTGGAAATCGGTTTCTGCATGTAACCAGAAGAGACCGACTTTCGTTATTCGGGAATCTCTTAGAAGCAAAGCACACGTCTGTAATGATGCTCAGGCTGAGCTGCTGTCTTGCTGGAGGAAAGGACCTAGGGAGTAATTGGGGAGACTTTTCGCCGAAGACAACACCTTGCGGTACTAGCCGTGCTCAAATTCTAGACACAAGGACTATGTCCTCGTGATGTCGGAGTGTCCCGAATATCCATGGATGGCTGCAATCGTTCGTCTGGTGCTGAGGGAACCACGTTGGTTACAGGGTAGCATGGGCGTTGTTTTCTCAGGTGTCACTTTTCGCCAAGGCGCGCAGCCGCATCTGGCCGCGCTCTCCCTCCCAACCTCCTGAGGTTATCTCTTCTCACAGCCGAAGATTTCTTCAAAGACGGCATTCGCGTCGCTCGCGCTTGCTTTCATTTTTGTTCCCCTATGTGTCGGAATGCGTTATGTCAGTTATCGCAGCTTTCGCCGTACCGCAATTCCATCTACAAAGCGCCGCGCTGCGTCCTTGCCAATACGTCAGGAGTTGCTTCTCGTCCTCGGACACATCGCATGGCTTACATTGCCCCATCACATTGATGTTTAGCGGTCCCCGTTTGCCGCTCAACGCTTCCCTGGAGTCAGAACCCCTGGCCTTCGAGCCTACTTGTACTGGGCCTGAAGTTGTTGAGTGATATCTCCACCAGAAGCTCGCTCGACAAGAAAGGAAGGAGAGCCAATTCGTTGAAAGTGTATGGTCTGGTAAGCTGTGAAGAGCGGTTTGATGGTGGCTAAGATCTTGCTGGGCTGCTTCCGTGCAGAGCTCTCAGTGACCTGGCACAATCATGGCTAGATGTCATCCACGATATCTATCGCGACCCCACGCAGTACACGGTGATAATTCGAACAATGGATAGTAACATCACCACCCCCTAACTAGTCGTGGTGCCCCCTTCTCCATTTCTTGCACCATCTGGTGTGCATCAAGGGGCGCGTCGGATCTGAACGTCCAGGAAGAGAGAGCACATTCCTGCTCAGCCAGCGCTCATCTTGATTTGGCCCTGAGGCTTGCATGAAGTAGTTGTCATGAAACACACAACCTGCTGTATGTATTGGATACTTATGTTCTGGGCGGACCGATCAACCCGTCCTCGGGGTTGATTTGTGAACGCCAAGGCACTGAGCCGCGGGCTCGGAAAGTGCTGTTGGCTCGTGCAGCAACCAAGGATCAGCACAATCCCTCCAACTGATCATAACGACTCCAGTACAGCATCGTCACAACAGTCACTATGATCGTTCTGCACGACGGCTACTGACGCGTACACATTAGATTCACCGGCGAACTTCTGGTGCTTTCGTCCCTTGAAAAATTGGACATCCCTCGACATCGCGACGCGTGCTCCCTCGCTCATTTCCACTCTTCGTGGGCGCCTGCGGCATGACGGAATATCTTGACGCCGCTTTTCAGTACTGTTCTGGGCGGCCGGATATGGCGTTCTAGACACTGAACCGAGATGAGGGTCGCTGGAAATATTCCATGCTTGCTCCACGTGTTTCCAGGCCCGAGACGTGAAGTCACAGCAACTGCATGTCAAGTACATAACGCCGTATAGCGGCCTTTTCTCGTTGTCAGGAGCCTTCTCGCAAGACGATACCGAGGCTCTCGGGCTTCGATCGCTCTAGAAGGATTTTCGCTAGATCATCCGAAGGGATGTCCTCGCTCGTGTTTCATGTTTCTTGAATCAAGAACCCAAGATGCTGCACCTAGAACCGATCGTCACAGGGGAAGCACAGTGTCGCAACACCGCCTCTTGGATCCTGCATGCCCCATACGGTATAGCTATACGTTCACCTGTCACGTCAGCTTCCGCCCAACGGCCCCAGCTGCTTCTAACGGCGGCTCTAGCCCCTTCTAAGCACTGGTCTCCCGTAGGATACGATGGTATTGCATGTTTACCTGCACGTCTAACCGCCGCCACGTTCCTGGTGGCTGTTTTGGGCGGGGCACTGAACTGACATGTAATCACCAAGCGAGATGGCGATGTCTTGGGACAGTGACTCCGTGTATGGAAGGATTCAGCAAGTATAAAGCCCACAATGCCTGCCTTTGTTCAAGGGGTACGCTTGACGCTCAACACACTCGTTCTCTACACGTTCTTTTCCAGTCTTTGAATTCTTCGATCTTTACTTCGTCGTTGTCTTCAGACAGTCCCTCTTTACAAGAACAATTACTCCACTACCCACCCAACCAACACTTCAAAGTTCTATTTCAAAATGAAGGCCTCCATCTTCGCTCTCGCTCTTGCTGGTGCTGCTAGCGCCCACACCACTGTTTACAGCATTTCTGTCAACGGAAAGACCCAGGGTCTCGGAAATGTTGCTGGTGGATACATTGACTCTCCTCCCAACAACAACCCCATCGTTGATGTCACCTCCAAGTCTATGGAGTGCAACGTAGCCGGCATCAAGGCTTCCAAGTCCGTTGCCGTCAACGGTGGTGATGAGATTGCTGTAAGTATCTCTATGATACCTTCTGAATATAACAAGCACTAACGAATTTCTCCAGGTTGAATGGCACCACAACAACGCTGACGCTAGCGACGACATCATCGACCCATCCCACATGGGACCCATCACTGTCTACATGTCCAAGGCTGGTTCTTCCATGTCATGGACAAAGATTGCCGAGGACGGCTACGATGGCAAATCATGGGCTGTTGACAAGCTCATCAAGGGCTCATACACTGGCAAGCCAGGACAGCACAAGTTCACTCTGCCCAAGGTTGCACCGGGCGAGTACATCATCCGCCCCGAGATCATCGCTCTCCACGAGGGTGATCGCATTGGTGGTGCGCAATTCTACCAGGAGTGCATCCACGTCAAGGTCGGTGGCTCTGGTACCACTGCTCTGCCCGCAGGTGTTGCTATCCCTGGTCACCTCAGCGCTCAGGACGCTGGTGTCCACTTCAACCTCTACGGCTCATACTCCAGCTACCCCATCCCGGGCCCGAAGCTTTGGAACGGTGCCGGTGCTGCTGCCCCTGCTGTCCCTGCTGCCCCTGCTAAGCCTACCACCACAAAGGTCGCCGCACCCGCCGCTACCACCACCAAGGCTGCTGCCCCTACCACCACCAAGGTCGCTGCCCCCACTACCACAGCCAAGACCACTCTCGCCACTGTTGCTAAGCCTGCTCCTACTGCCGGCGGTGCTACCGCTCAGAAGTACGGCCAGTGCGGTGGCCAGGGCTACTCCGGTGCCACCAGCTGCGCTTCAGGCTGCAAGTGCGTCAAGCAGAATGACTGGTACTCCCAGTGCTTGTAAGCGCTCGTCTGAGTTGCGGGCGTTATCAGGACACCAGAAACGTGATGCTGGTGTCTTTGTGTGTGATACATGATGGACTTCTTTTTGGTAAAATCTTGTTAGTGTTTAGTAGGCTTTGCCTCCTGCAATAAGCGGCTTGAGCGTCGCTGCATTCTATTCTTATGTACATACATAATCCTCACGACGAATTGGATTTGATGCCTTTTCGGCTTTACCGGTCTCGCTGCTCTCTTTCTGCCTACACCTATTCTATTCCTTGTTCCGGTGATTTCACGGTTGTCAGAAGAGAATATGAAGAGCTCATATGTGACGGATCTGGTTCTGCCTAGGTGGCCCAAACACGTGATGTAAGAAACCTCGCGTACCTGGCTAGGTCGCTGCCTGAACTGCAATACTTCGCGACTGAGACTTTACACATTAACTCTACACGCCGGACTTTTCGTATGCGCTGACATAGTCCACCATTGATCAAAACTATCATATCAGCATGGGCCCCTCAGGTTTTGCTACTGAAGATACATGTCAAATTACAGTGCTGCGCGGCCACGCACGATTCGTCGTCAAAGTCGATGTCGCGCGAGTGAAGGACACAACTTTGGGTAGAAGGCTGCTGCAAGAGATGGAGCTTAGGAAAGGGCGTGCGTGGAGCAAGACGAGAGACAAGCCACTTTTCGACCTGATGCATCAACACTGCCAGTCTCTTCTTGAGAGCTTGGCTCCGCGGACGTCACTCCAGGACCTTAGCCTTGAAGCCTTTCTCCACTCGCCTACTTATGATCTAGAGCTCATCGAAGGAGACAGTGACGAGGATATACGGATCGTGGGAGAAGACCAGTGCGCGTACACGCCAGCTTTCTTCACCTCCCCTATGCGCACCGCGGACTTGCCTGGACCATGCAAAACACTACGTCACTTCGAGGCGCGCAACGTTTGGAGAGCGCGCACAGCAAATGAGGGGAAGAATCTCGATGCGATTCAGGGCCGAGTAGTAACGGCAGAGGGTGTCCCGCTTTACTTCAAACCGCGAATGGAGCTGCGTGAGGCAGAATTCGAGCGTGAGCTCCGTGTACTCAGACGCATCGACGAAGTCGGTCTGGCAGCTCGGCTCAGAGTGCCTAGACTGCAGGGTGTGGTGGTGTCGGGCGAGGCTACCATCGGCATGTTGATGACACTGATCACTTCATCCAGCATGGGGACCCACTTGCGAAGTGCTGGCCTTCAGGACAGACGAGAGTCGCATAAACAGTGGGAAGAACAACTCACAGCCATCGTGCGGGAGCTCCACGCTCACGGCCTTGTGTGGGGCGATGTCCACCCGATGAATATTCTCATTGACGAAGAGATGAACGCTTGGGCCATTGATTTCGGTGGGATGAACAATGCGGAGTTCGTGGATGACGAGAAGCGCGAGACCATCGACGGTGACTGGCAGGGCCTCAGGAGAGTGTTTCAGGAGTGGCTTCCAGACGCAAAGAGACGGAGCCAGTGGTAGCGACGGTGACTGGCGCAGAGACGTCAGCTGTGCCACGTGTGTGATGGTCCGGTAACCCCAGTGCGCATGTCACGGCGTGTACCTGGCTGTGTTGGGACACCCGGGCCAGGTCAAATGCCATGGTTGACTAAGCCGGCTATTTGCGCAACAGGACCCTGAATCTCATCATTTCGCCGCCGACACTCGGACAACCGTGTCTGGGCCTCTGCGGAGATTGACAAGTCTTAAAACATCACAACATGCCTCACTTTCACCTGCCCCCTTAAGTTCTTCTCCAAACTCATGAGAGCTCACAAACCGCCATCATGATCGCTCCTTCCTGCGCCTTTACCCGTGTCGGCTTGAGGCGCATTCCGAACGCCCCTTCCCCTCGGAACAGCAATCCCGGCACCTTCGAACGCGCACGCATCAACGTCCACCCCTCGAATGTCGTCCGCAGGCCACATGTCTCGGGGCCAAACACAGCAGGCAGAGTCGCGGACAATGCGCAGACGATTCCTGGGCCAAGCTGGCTTTGGCTCCAGCCCATTGTCGGACCCTTCCGCGCATACGGTCGCGCACAACAAAGGAGGCCATACAGGACACAACTCATATCTTCGCTCGTCATATACTTTATCGGCGACCTCGTTGCGCAGACCATTGCGCCCGAGGAAACCCACAAAGTGGCAGAAGATGCGGACGACAAGGGCTGGGTTCAAGAATGGAGCGACGGCCGTGACTGGGCCCGAACAGGGCGAGCGCTGATAATTGGAGGAGTCAGCTCTATCCCATCGTTCAAGTGGTTCATGTGGCTGTCAAACAATTTCAACTACAGATCCAAGATCCTGTCGCTCTCGACCAAAGTATGTGCCTCTATTGCATCCTCTGCGAACGTTTGCTCATTACCCAACAGGTCTTCATAAACCAGGCGTTTTTCACACCATTATTCAACTCCTACTTCTTCGGCATGCAGTCGCTTCTATCCGGCGCTACGATACCCGAAATCGTCGAACGCATCAAGAACACAGTGCCAACAAGCTGGATCAACAGCTGCAAAGTCTGGCCCATGGTCACGGCATTTAGCTTCACGTACATCCCGATAGAATACAGAAGCATATTTGGTGGTGTCATTGCCATTGGGTGGCAGACATACCTTAGTCTGCTCAACACAAGAGCCGCGGCAAAGGAGGGGAAGGAGCATCTAGCGACACACGACGCACCCGTAACCGTCCGAACAAACCACGCTAGAGTCGAGCATGGCATGTTCGGGCAGAAGTGCGCTGCGTAAACCACAGCTACTGCGCAACCAACTCGGAAGTCTTGTTACACCGTTGCACAAGGCAGCCCGCCATACGACTATTGTCGAAACATTCGTTTGCTGAACTCTCAGCTACTTCCATTTCCTTTGTTTGATTACAATAATCACAAGACGGTACATTACGCATTAGACGGAGTAAAGGATTCGGTCGATACCACGGGCGCTGCATAAAGAAAGCGCGAACACATCAGTCATACCATTAGAATTTTATCTATTTTCGCATACCTCTCGCTTGCTTTTCTGGCCTTTCTCAAGCCCCTAACCCACGGCCCACTCAACAACAAAGACGCACGGCGGTTCTCGGCCCGAGGCTTTAGCAGTACCCACGCGGCACCCACGCGGCTCCCACTCTGCTATGCCAGACGCACGTCATTTACACGAAAGAAGGCCTCCTGGGACGATAAGATCCGCTACAATTGCGATGAATGCCTGAATTGGGAGTCAGGACCGTGGCAAGCGCCGTGTGATGTCATCATGTCGAGCGCTGTAAATATGAACATGAAAATAATCCAAAACAACCTGTACATACGCTTCGCTTCTAGACAGCACGTCTGTATACTTTTGAAAATATTCTCATCACCTTTTCCCTATTCTGAAATACTGAATCTTCGTTATGTCTACTTCTGCAGGCCGGCGCATAGACGAGGAGGCGAATACATCATGGCGCCAACGCTCTGAACTCGAGAAGATGGCCGATCTACCACAAAGTCTGGACGATGAACTTGCACGACTCGACAAACAGTTCTGGATCTCCGGTTCTAAACTGAAGGAGATCGTTAGCCGCTTCAGAGAAGAGTTAGAAGAAGGCCTTACCAAAGACAAGCAAGAGGGCATCCCCATGAACATCACCTGGGTGCACAATTTGCCTTCGGGAAAAGAGAAGGGAACGATATTGACTATTGACCTTGGTGGTACAAATCTGAGGGTTTGCAAAGTAGATCTGCATGGAGATGAAGGCGGGAAAGAAGGAGATGGGAAGCACAGCATGGAGCAAGAGCAATACAAGCTACCAGAAGAGATGAAGACTGGCGACGCCGATAGTCTCTGGAACTTCGTTACGGAAAAAGTGGCGGCATTCATCCAGGATCACCGACTAGACCAACAATACACCACGGAGAAGCCCATGCCATTGGGTTTCACATTCAGTTACCCAGCGACACAGAAACGTATCGACCACGCAGTCCTGCAGACATGGACCAAGGGGTTTGACATCAAGGGCGTAGAAGGTCAGGATGCTGCGAAGCAACTTCGAGAGAAGCTGCAAGAAAAGAACCTGCCGGTTGAGTTGATTTGCGTCATCAACGATACCGTCGGTGCTATGGTGGCCTCCGCCTACAACGACCCCGAAACGATTGTTGGCGCTATCTTTGGTACTGGTTGCAATGCAGCCTTCATGGCCAGCCTCTCAAGAATTGGAAAACTGGACTCCAACGATGACAGAATCACAGACGCATCATCCCACAACGGCGCGACAAAGGGTGAAGAGAAGATGGCGATCAATTGCGAATATGGCGCCTTCGATCAAGCCAAGCGTGTGCTTCCCCTCACAAAGTACGACGAGCAGATCGATGCAGAGAGCCCGCGACCTGGAGAGCAAACCTTCGAGAAGCTCTCCGCTGGCCTGTATCTAGGCGAGATCTTCCGTCTCATACTGGTAGATCTCCTAGATCGAAGTCTCGTCTTCAGTCAAGCCTCAGACCAGGGACTACAAAAGCTGCGTGAGCCATACAGTATCGATACAGGCTTCCTATCTCAGATAGAAGACGACGAGTCGCCCAAGTTCACCAGAACACGCGAACTCTTCCAATCTACACTCTCGACCCAGCCCACAGACGTCGAGATCGAACTCTCGCGTAGACTAGCTGAGATGATCGCTGTACGTGGTGCGCGACTGTGTGCTTGTGGTGTAGCTGCTATTTGCACCATGGAAAGTATCGAAAAGGGCCATGTAGCTGCAGACGGGAGTGTAGCAAACAAGCATCCAAAGTTCAAGAGGAGATGGGCCAAGGCTTTGGGCGAAGTCCTGGGGTGGAAAGAAGAGGACTGTGGAGGAGATGGCCCTATCACCATTACGAGCGCGGAAGACGGGAGTGGAGTTGGGTGCGCGATTATTGGGGCCATGGAGTTGGAGAGAAGGGCCAAGACGAAGAGTCACTGAGGCAGGGAGTTTCGATTTTGGTGAAGGAACACATGTCATAGATTAATACGGTGTTGACAGAATAACTGCCGTGCTCGTTGCTTCTTGGTTGGCTTGAGCCTAGCTGTACCGCGCTCATCTACCGAGGTTGTTACGCAGTCAACACATTGAGGCGAAGTAGTAGTTCGTCTTCAACCTCGTCAAGTACATGTGTATCAAATTTTATGGATAGAGTGCGTCACCAGACCTGCACTGCTGATCTAGAAGGTCGTCAACATCCACGATGCTTTTTCGTGGTTCGCCCAAGGTACGAGAAGTTGACCTCGGCACATGAAATTTTGAAGAAGGCACGATGTGTTCACGGAGTCACCCTGATGCGCTCGTCCGCTCAGCTCCATACACAGCCTCCTGAATACTAGCTCACAGCTATGTTCTGGCTGGGAGGCCACCCGGTACGGCTCGGCGAGAAGCGAGCTCAGATCTTGGTACCTGAGATGAAAGGATCAGCACGCGTCTCCTGCATCTCCGCTGTTTCTATAACAACTCTCAGTTCGCAAGTTGCTTTTGATGCTGTTCTCCGCGATGGTTCATGCTGCGCACTAAGGCGTTCAGATCTAGATGCGTTGAGATCTGTCATGGACCCTGGATCTCAATGCCAAACTTGACTAGTCGGCGATCTCGGTCTGCCGCCCACGGTTCACCCACAATCCGACGCCCATCTTACCCACGGGTGCCAAACGGCACGTCGCGCCCCCGCAACCAACCAGCGATCAACTTCACCAACAGCGCGCCGTCATCAAGCTAGTGTCGCAGAGTTGCGTGGGACCTGGTCACGATGTGCGGTGTGCTGTTGGTTGTACCGCTGGCAGAGGGCGTGTGGGCCCGCAGGTACGGTGGCATGAGGTGTAAGAGTGATGTATGATGACAGGACCCGTGGGGAGGTTGTTTTTCTATCTTTTTGGAATATCCGGGTCTGTCAGTGTCGAGGCACGCAAATGCACAGGTTGAGGGGCGGTGCACGGGCAAGTGTACCGGCGCGGTGAGTCTTTTCATCGGCGAGCTCGTGCAGATGCCATGATGCAGAACAGGCGGTATATAACGTGGAGTCGACTTCAGCGGTCAAGAGCACACAAAATCGTTATCTCTGGCTACCGCGGCTACCTCCCAGGCGACGATCTTTAAACATAGCAGATAGTCCAGCACATTTCCTCACCGGACCTCGCTTGCCGAGACACCATCAAATCACCAACACATGGCTGGCGACTACCAGCTCCACACCGCAACTCCAATCCGCTATCGGGAAAACTTCGGAGTCACATCCGCGTGCTCGGCACGAGGCCACACCCACGCGATCACAGGTCAAATGTTCGCGCCAACACCATATGACTGCACCACGCCCCCATGGCCAGTACAAACCAGCCCTTTTCCGAATTTCCCCGTGCAGCAAACCTCGACCAACACTTCGCCGGCATCGCCTTTCGCGGACCCACGTCTCCCACGACCAGCGCCTCGTGAACACACCCTGCAAGATGACTTGTTCTATGCATTCACACGAGACGCCTACTTATCCAGTGAGACAACCGCCGCGAGCCAGGTAGCACGAAACTTGCAACTCTATTATCCTCCACAACAGAACATACATCGTACACTCCCATTACCGAGAGTCACCAAGCAAGGACCAAACAACAACCACAACAACAACTTGCACTTCACCAACCCGTTCCAACCCCTTACGCCACTCACACCTTCAACTCCAAACCATTTCAAGATGGCAGTCACAAGCAGACCACTCCCATCATTGCTGCCTCACTCCGGCCCCATGGCATCGAAACCAGAGAGTGCTGCTCCATGGTCATTCCCAAACCTCAAGAAGAAGCGTCGTCGCCGGGCAAGTCAGATCTTCAACATGAACTTCAGCTTTGGCTTTGGGTCTCGGCGGAAGAGTCAAGATCGCTCCCCTGACGTCAGCCCACGCACATCCATATCATCGGCTTCGGGCTCTCCAAGGTCGGGGATAGAGGAAAGCTGCAAAAGACAAAGAGTTGATTCAAGAGCAACAGATGCTGAAGCTCTGTTCGCCTCCGAGAAGAACAGTACCGAGAAGACCTTGACAGTATTGGCGCCATCCACACGGTGTGACAGCACGGGTGAAGTGCATCCAGGTCAACTCGTCGACTTCAGCTCCACACCTGTTCCCACTGCACCGGAACCCATAGTTGCTCCTGCGCCTGTTCCTGCTCCCACACATAGCAACCCAGCAAGCGAGTTCGAGCTTCGCTTGAGTAGCGACACATACCACGACTACCTCGCCACCACCCAACGACGAAGATCCTTCCCTGCCGGCGAGTGGGCAGCGCGACGAGTCCGCGAGGAGTTCCAGATGCTACACAAGCTCGAGAAGCTTGAGACCAAAGTCGAAGACCCCTTCAAGAAGTTCAGGGAGTCTGCGAAAAGGCTGTGCACCGTTGAGCGAAAGACAAAGACGTCAGCAACCACCTCTTCCAACATCATCGCACCAGCACCCGTTGCGAATGCATCGAACATGCCTTGCGAACTCCACCGTACACCAAGCGATCCAAGCACCGAGGCCTTCCTCAAACATGTTCGCGCAAGTCTCGATGCGAGGAAGAAGGAGAACAAGATGAGCGAGCGCGGGCGTTCGTATTCGATCTTCGAGGATGAAGTGGAGAAGGGTTTTCTGGACGACGCGCCATTATAATCATCATCTCCGAGCTGGACTTGAGAGATTTGTATCAACGATTACATGTTTGGATTAGGCATTGTCGCATATCGACACCGGCGTTTTGAGGGTCGGATACCCGTTGTATATCCTCATTTTAGCGTGCATATGTGCTTTCCAGAGGTCGTCTAGGTTGACTTGACCTCTGATGGATGAATCGATACCATTTTTACCACACCACAATCATGTATCCGCTTGCTTCTTTGCTCTTGTGACTTCTCTTCCCGTTTGCTACTCCTTCTTATGGTCTATAGGGCACCCGCAAGTACACCCCATAAAGCTACACCAACATTTCCAATAGCGAAGTACTGAAGTGTAGTGTTCTTGAATGGGTCTATGGTGACGATAGCCGTTACAGTCGTGATGAGGACGATGAAGATGGGGTAGACCGTGAGTCGGAACACTGAGTAGGCGAAGGGTGGCAGCATGGTCGCTTAATGCGAGGTATAAGCTGTCGATACGCAGGAAAAAGAGGACAGAACGCGTGCGACAGAGACGTGAATATTCGATAGAGCACAAAAGTGGTGGCACAATGAAGAGAAGCGAGGTCTTCCGTCCCATGGTACTCGCAATCCAAAGAGTATTGCGCATGCATCCAGGGGCAATACAACAGACACTCGGAAGCGTTCGAGTACCTATCTCAGACCACTACATCCAACGCCCTTACATCTTCCCACCTCCTACCGACTCCTCCACCTAACACCCCCAACCCACTTAACCCACCCCTCAACACTCTCCCTCTTCTCGACATCCTCCTCCACCCCACCCTCCTGTATCAACTCAACCGTATAAAAGTTCTTAGCCAACTCCTCATTCCCCGCCAACCGATGCACAAAACTATGGCAAGCCCTACACAACCACGCCACGCTATTCAGCTTATCCTCTGTATGCCACCCCCGCTTCCGCACGCGCGCATGCGCCGCTTTGGGAATGAGATGGTGGTATGTCAACGGTACCCAGTCTCTGCTGCAGAGCTCGCAGGCGGTGGCGCGCGTGCTGCTCCATATTGGGGGCGGGGCGGTGACGGCAGAGATGTACGTTGTTAGGAGCGGTGTGAGGAGGTTGTGTTGGTCGATCGTGTCGGAGGTGGGTGGGAGGAGACCGTAGCTTTCTAGGCTGTCGATTGCGGTGGGTGGAATGGTGTGCAGGAGGGCGGTGGAGGTGGAGGAGGAGAGGGGCGTCGTGTAGAGGTCTTGGAGGGTCGGTGAGTCTTTGAAGATGGAGTGCGTGAGCGTGCGCAGTTCGGCGGGGAGGAAGGGGAAGATTAGGGTGCTTAGATACTGTTTCTTCTGTTGGTGAGGCTCTAGAGTACGCGTGTGTGTATGTTTGCAGGGATGGTATACTTCTATGAATTCGCCCAGGTCTTCTGCATCCGTTTCTTGGGTTTCCACGACCGTTGGTGCGACCTCCTGCTTCACGATCTCATTGTTCCCACTCTTCGACCCCTTCTTCGCATGTCTCTTCTTCTTCGGTTTCGGCTTCTCGATTGGCGCAGCTAAAGCTTTGAGGACGGGTTCACTCAAGCAGTCGCGGAAGGTTTCGAAGTTGGATTGCTCCTCAGCAGGTATTGGTTCAGCCATGCTCAACAGAGTCGTAACGCGATGCGCGATATTGCGAAAGGATCTGTACGCGCATGCGCATGATGAGAAGCATCAGTGGCGCCATTGTGATGCTCATATAGTGGAGGGAGTGATGACGAAGTCGTGAACCTTCGCGTTCGCGAGGCGAGGCACTAACTCGCGGGGAAGCACAAGGGCGGCTTGAGGGCTCACGGCTCAGCATACGGACTCGTATCTGCTATCGAAAGTTCTAGATGCTATACAGTGTCAAGGCTGCCTGAATGTGAGATGTTGGGTATCGGTCACAGGGCGTGCATTCATCGTCTCAGTCTTGGTACATTGGTCACGGCAAGCAAAATGGTGTTCATGGCTCGTGAACTTGGATCACATTTGTTTCTTCTTTGGAACATCCAGCAGGCTACATGGTATACACCATGCCGCCGTCCTGTACTTGATTCTACCATCGCATCATGAGCATCGACCAGTAGCTCGAAGTGGCTACGCCGTACGCGAACCGCGCAACCCGTAAGCATGGAACGGAGTGCATTCGCACACATATACTGGCATCCGGGCGTCGCAGAGGTAACTGGTAACGTCGCGAAAGATCCAATCCTGACAATGACTGTCAGACTTAGGCCTTCTTCTTGCCGCCCTTAGCAAGACGGTCCGCCTTGCCCTTGGCCTGCTCCCGCCGCCTGTTCTCACGGTCCATGAGCTCCTTCTTCTCCTTCTCCAGCTCAGCACGCTCCTCAGCCTCGGCCTTCTTCCGCGCCGCCTCAGCATCCCTACGCTCGCGAACCAGCTTTAGGCGTTCGAGGTCGGCACGCGCCTGCTCCGTCTTGCCCTCAGCGTGTAGTTTGTCATATCGGTCCTTGCTGGCTTGTGCCTGGAGAGCCTCACGCTCGCGACGGGAGAGCTGAGACAGGTCTTGCTGCTTGCCTTTGCCCTTAGCAGCGGCAGCAGCGGGCTCAGCGTCTGGGTCGACAGGTGCCTTTGCGGCTTGTGTACGGGCTTTCGCAGTGTGGTTTGGGTTTGCGGGCATGTCGTCGTCTTCCTCTTCGGAGGAGTCGGTGGGCATGTCGCCTGCCTCGGGGGTCTTCTGTGACTTCTTCGCGATCGCGGCCGCCTTGCGCTTCTTCGCGAGTTCACGACGCTGCTCGCGCGTCAGTTCTTCTTGTGCGGGCTTGCCGTCCTCGTCGCCGGACTCTTCCTCGGAGGATTCTTCCTCTTCGGAGGACTCTTCGTCAACCTTGTCGGGTTGTTCCTTCGGTTGTTTGTTAGACAGTCTTTGCGACTTTGGTAAATCAGGTACTTACACCCCACATGCCAACGACCTCGCCATCTGCGTTCAGCGGTTGTAGGTCGCGTGAGAACTTCTTGCCGCCTCCGCGCTTGACCTTGTTGAACTTGCCGCCGCGGCCACGTCCTGCTGAAGACATGTTGTGTGTCTGAGTCGTTTGTGGAGAAGTGGAAAGTGTTCTGTGACTGCTTGCAGGTCGAGTCCGTATGCTGATCGAGGGACTTTGTCGGTATCGAAGGGCTTGGGGTTGCGGTTGAGTGTGTAGTTCTTCTCGCAGTAGTCCGAACCGTGGGAAGCTTTAGTGGAGAGTGGGTAGGGTGCGTTTGTGTAAGGATCTCCGTTCACAAGGGCGGGTGTGAGAGTGCAGGTCTATCAAACTACAGGTTGTTAGCTTCCCACCACACATTGTTCGCCGCCTACAGAGTCGTTATTCACCTGTACGCCCAAAACTTCAATCTGGTCTTCAATATTGCAAAAGAGTCACTCCCACAGGCCGACAACAAAACCCCGCGCCGCCGCCCAAAATCCCCTGCCCCACCATACTCGTCACACCC
>Ga0265798_10006914_pt1 | contig 14817 bp, 15 predicted proteins | sample P3T30metagenome_FD_192430 | JGI IMG/M metagenome (GOLD analysis project Ga0265798, IMG submission 192430) | Plant litter microbial communities from East Loma Ridge, Irvine, California - P3 T30 | ecosystem: Environmental > Terrestrial > Plant litter > Unclassified | place: USA: California... | reverse complement strand
AAACTTCCATGCAGGATTTTCGGCACCGTTGTTTGGATTAAACTTGTTTAACAAGTTGATATCCATGTTTTGCGATTTAACCAACGATGCTTGCAGAATAAGCACCAGCACAAATAGTTTAATCTTCATTTATATTTAAGTATAGGGGTTACTGAGTAAATTAATTTCGATAACGGCTTACTTTAAAATAATGAAAGGGTGGAGGTTAATTGATGTTTATTACGAATACTTCAAAAGTGTATTTAAAATCTTCGTCTGTTTTATAAAAGTAGCAAAAAAAGCTGGGTTTCAAAAATATTTAGCCCTAAATTTTTTAACTGACAAATTATTGACAGGGTAATGCTGTTTATGCTATTTTCTCCTGTTTACGGTGTTGCTGCTGAGTTTGTTTGCGTAAAAGATTAATAACTACATACGCACCTATTAAAGCCGGAAAAAACAGCAGGAAAGAGCGTTGAAGCAAGGTGAAAATAGATAGTAGGGCAGGTGGTACAATTTTCCCGAACAACACCGAAATACTAACTTCTGCAAATCCACTTCCCCCAGGGCTGGGTGCAAAATAGATCATAAATTGAATCAATATCTGGATAGAGATTACCTGCACCAAACTGGCATTTACGCCCAAACCCAGCAAAATCACATACTGCATGCAATATTTGTTCATGTATAGCAGTGTGGTAATCACCAAACTCAGCGGAAATAAGAAAGGATTTTGCTTAATAATAACGCTGCAGGTTTGCTGGTATTTGGCAATGCTCTCATACGAATTATTGGCCCAGGCATCCAGTTTATCTTTGCGTTTTGGGAAAATGCCGGCTAAGCCGTTAGCTATTTTTCTGATGATGACACCTACCCAAACCGGTTTCCAGAAAGCCAGCAAAAACGCAAGCAGAAACAAAAGGAAAAAGCTGAATCCATACTTTAACATGCCTGGTACAATACCGCTCACTGCACTGGTATCCATCACCATAATAGCTACAAAACCAGCCAATGGCATAAAAATAAGGGTTGCGCCCATATTAATTAAGCTCACCGCAAATGCATCTATGAAAGTTACGCCTGCGCTGGTGTACACAAATATTTGTGCCGGTCCTGCACCGCCGTGTGCCGGGGTAACGGCTCCCATAAACATATTGGCCACATTAGCCCTGAAACTTACCCAGTGCGACACCAATGGGTTAAGCTTGCGTATATAAATATGGTTACGCCAGCTGCCCAGCATCAAATCAACAAATAGCATAACCAGGCAAATAGCAATGTATTTATAAGAAATGTGGTGTAAAGCCTCTATGGTCTCGCCGGTATTATTGTAAAAGAATATTCCTGCAATAGTAAGCACGGTAATTAAGGCAAACCAAAGGCTTCCCTTAATAATCAACTTCTTGTTAAAAACAGATTGTACTTCCTGTTTACCCTCGGTTTCTAACTGTTGTTCCTGTTGTTTGTTCGTTACAGGCTCTTGTGCATTACTATCCGGCATAGGTTGGCTAAGATAAAAAAATTAAGGGCAGGTTAATACAAAGATTCACCTTCGGATGCTTTAGGCATAATGCCTTTCCATTTCAGGATGGAGTTAAACAAATCGGCCGTACGGGCCGGGTGTGTGTTCCAGTTCTTTTGGTTATAAATTAACGGAACATGAATATGCGAGCGGTGCAGCGAACCATGTGAACCGAGGTGCTCAGGATATTCCCAAAAATCGCGCAGGTCGTGCCCAACGCGGGCGCTAATCACAATATCGCCCGCGCGGCGGCTTTGCATCAACTGATAAATTTGGTACAGGGAGTCGGGATACTCGCTATCAAAGGTAGCTTCCAAAGCGGCGCGATGACGACTCACCTTAACTTCACCTCCTAATTTCAGTACATCAGCGCTTTCGGGTCGGTAACTAAATGTTTTGCCATCGGCCTCTACTACGGCTTTACCTTCGGCGTTGTGTACTATAAATGTATTATCCTTATTACCTCGGTAAAGGGCAAAGTCTACCGCTTGCTCATTAATTAAGCTGTTTAAGCGCGTGCTGCCCATGCAGGTTAATATTTCGTTTTCGCGCAGTACATGGCTTCCTTCATGGTTCAACAGGTGAATGCTGCCGAAAGAGTTTCCTGAGATCATCACCGCCGATTTTGGATTGCTTTTCCAAATGGTTGGGTAATAAACGGATTTTAGCCCATTGTTGGTCATCCACTCACCCAAATCTAAATGCTTGGTGGTAGGGGTGAGGCCATGGTCGGAAGTCATGATGAACAGCGTATCGTCCCACCACCCTTTTTGCTCTAATAGCGCGCGTACTTCGCCCAAACTGTTATCGGCAATTTTATAAGCTTCAATAGTGCGCGGGTCGCGTATGTGGTGATAGTGCGAATCCCAGTCAACACTCGGGAACACCGCAAATAAAAAGTCAAAGTCTTTTCCACTGTGCAGCATTTCCATAATGCGCTGGTGCCCCTGGTGGTCTACCGGGTGGTGGCGTTTCCAGAAATGGGCGCGGGTGTATAGCAAACCTTTACCTTTCTTACCCAAATCATATTCATCGGGTACGCTGCGGGTAATCATATTGTACAGGTTGTACGATTCGCCAAGTAGCTCAAACAGCGTAGGTTTATCGGCAGGCATGTCGGTATTAAACCAAGCCGCCTCAGGGCCGCAATAAGAACGCATGGCATTCTTGTTCCAGCGGGTGCGCTTAAATTCCTGTTTATCAAACCAGCGTATACCGGTAATACCCATGGTACCGGGCGAGTGTCCGGTTAAAAACGGCAGATAAGCCGGCCCGGTGGTTGATGGAAAACAAGTGGTGGCTTTGCGGTAAGTGCCCTCGTCAATAATGCGCTTGATGTTGGGTAGCAGACCCTGATGTATGAGTTCGGGCAGCACCTCGCTGTGGGCGCCATCAACCAGGTAAAACAAGGTCCGTTTGCGGTTTTGCATTAATTAGTATGTACGTTAATCAATAAAATGCAAATGTTGGTTAAACATTGGCAACTATCCACAAAGATAATTTTATCAGACAAATAAAGTAATGGTTAAGAATAATAGCAGCGACAGTGTGGTGTTTTCTAAATTAATTTAAAGTATATCATCTGCTGATATACCGCATGGAGGATGAAATTTTTTACTGAAAAAGATAAAGCAACGGCACAAAACAGCATATTTGCTGTTATACTTTTCAGTTTTACCGCTGGCTAAGCATTCTTCAACCCGCTTAATACCGGCTATATCATTTTCTGATGCCTTTGAATAAACATCTTACCCAAATTACCTGTGTTTTATCAGGGTTTTTATTACTTCCATTTGGCCTGCTTGCCCAGCGTAAAGTAGCCGATAGTATTACCGTTGCCGTAGCGCCCGACTATAATAAGGTGAGCGGCATACACCGTATTTTATTAGGTGAAAATTACCGAAAAGAGTGGGGTATACCGGTTAAGATTCGGGTTTTGAACCTAAGCACCGAAAAAGGCGGACTGATCATTGAAGAAAAAGGCGGCGGTATGCAAACCAAATCGCTGCGATTAAAAGATAAAACCGGTCAGGAGTGGGTGCTCCGTTCAGTGCAAAAATATCCGGAACGGGTATTGCCACCAACGCTTAGAGCGGGTTTAACCAAGGCCATTATACAAGATCAAACCAGTACGGCTAATCCCTTTGCATCTTTAACCGTACCCCCTTTGGCCGATGCCTTGAGCATCCCGCATGCCAACCCTGAAATTGTTTACATAGGCGACGACCCCGTGCTGGGAAAATACAGCAAGGATTATAAAAACAGCGTTTTCTTATTTGAGGAACGTGAGCCGCTTGAATCAGATAATACAGATAATACCAAAAAAGTACAGGCTAAACAACGCGAAGACAATGACGTACGCATAGATGCCAAATTGGCGTTACGCGCCCGTTTGCTGGATATGATCATAGGCGACTGGGATCGCCACGACGACCAATGGCGCTGGGATAAAGATAAAACAAAGAAGGAAACCGTCTATACACCCATTCCCCGCGACCGTGACCAGGTGTATTACAAAACCTCTGGCGTTTTTCCGTGGATAGTTTCTCATCAATTTTTGAAAGCTAAATTTCAACCTTTTAAAGATGAGATAAGAGATATTGGTGCCTGGAATTTCAATGGCCGCTACTTTGACCGCTACTTTTTAGCCGGTTTGAATGAGGCTGATTGGAAAGAGCAAATTGATTACGCGCAAAGCCATTTAACCGATGAGGTAATTAATAAGGCTATGCATCGTATGCCGCCGCAGGTATATGCATTATCAGGTAAAGAAATCACTGAAACTGTGATAGCCCGTCGTAATAACATTGCCAGGCAAGGGATAGAGTATTATCGCTTTATTTCAGGACAGGTTGATGTGCCTTTAAGTGAAAAAGGTGAAGAGATAGAAATTAATGAGCTGGAGAATGGCTTGTTGGGCGTCACCGTGCATAATATTAAAAAAGACAGCACTTTGGGCCGCAACGTATACGAGCGCGTATTCGACCCTAAGGTAACCAAGGAAGTTCGCATTTATGGCTTTGGCGGTGATGACCAATTTAAGGTAGTGGGTACAGGTAAATCAAAGGTTGATGTACGCATGATTGGGCAGAAAGGCAGTAACGACCGCTTTTTAATTGACAAAGCAGTAGATAATAAACGCCACTTATTTATTTACGACCGTAAAGATGAACCTAATGCTCTGCCTGAGCCGGGCTTAGCTAAAATACGCACCTCTACCGATACGGCAGTAACCTCATACGACCGCAAAAACTTTCAATACGACCAACCAGAGCCAATTGTATTTGCCCGTTATAATAAAGATTACGGCGTTATTTTAACATTAGGTTATGCATTTACCAAGCAAGGTTTCCGTCAGTCGCCCTATGATTGGCGGCAGGAGTTTTTAGTGAATTATGCCTTTGGGCGTAAATCATTCTTGTTGCGTTACAACGCCGATTTTAAGAACCTCATCGGTAACAATGACCTGCTGATCCATGTTACCTCACGTGGCCCACACAACATTAGTAACTTTTTTGGTATAGGAAACGAAACCAATTTTAGTGGTGGCGAAGGGAATATTAAATTTTTCCGTAACGAATACGATCACGTATATGGCGATGTGCGTTTGGCGCATACATATAACAAAGTAAAAATAAGCGCGGGTGTAACCGGACAGTTTTACTATGCCAACGCTAAAGAAAATACCAACCGGTTCCTGAACAATTACAGCACTCAAAACCCTAGCGAAGAGGTGTTTTCGTCTAAAACTTACGCGGGGTTGGTGGCAGGGGCTGAAATAGATACCCGTAACAATCAGCTTTTAACTACCAAGGGTATTTACTGGAATACCACTTTACGGGGCTTGCAACAACTCAATCAGCAAAACCATCATTATGGCGAGTTGATGTCAGAATTCAGTTTTTTTGCTAACCCAGATCATGACTCGATTTTTGTATTGGCTGCACGTGTAGGAGGCGGAACAATATTAGGTCATGCCGAATACTTTCAGCAAATGAAATTAGGCGGATCTGACAACCTGCGTGGTTTCCGTACCTGGCGCTTTACAGGTAAAAGCATGCTCTATAACAATATTGAAGCCCGTTTAAAACTTTTTGACTTCAACTCATACCTTTTCCCAGGAAGCTTTGGAATAATTGGCTTCAACGATGTAGGCCGGGTGTGGACACCAGGCGAGAAATCAAACCAATGGCACGATGGTTACGGTGGCGGTATCTTCCTTATCCCGGCAGAGTTACTGCTGGTACAGGCTACTATAGGGCATTCTAACGAGGGCAAATTTGTTTACGTGAATTTGGGATACCGGTTTTAGGGGTAGAAGCCGGTTAGTTGATAGAGTCGGTTAGTCCGTGAGTGAGAAAATGTATTTAGTCAAAACAAGTATTTCTATCCGAAATTACGGACTAACGGACTAACGGACTAACGGACTAATTCAATCTCAGGCAGTCATTAATTGTATCGATAAAATCGTTAAGATCGAAAGGTTTAGCGATAACGGCATCGCATCCGAAAGTATAAAAATCGATATTGGCCGCTGTATAAGCCGAAAATATTATAACCGGTGTTTTGTGCAGAAGTTTATGAGACTTGAATGTCCGGCATATTTCGCCTCCGTTGTCATTCAACAATTTGTAATCGAGGATAATCAGATCGGGTACGTATTCTTCGGCTACTTTAACTATAGATTTACTGTCTGATGTGCTGTTTACCTCGAATTTCTCGTAAGTGAGCACCTCATGAACCATCTCCAAGATGTCCATATTATCATCAAGTACCAAAATACGTTTCAGCATAAAATAAATTTAAATTAAAAAGCTGAAGGATGGTTTTGCATATAGCATGACCAAATTTACTCGGGAGATGCCAAAAAGAAGTAGCGGGCTTGTAAGGACTAATTCAGATTTTAATTATAACAAAAATAATAATTAATTTTAAAATTAAAACTGTTTTGTTTACAAAGTAAGAGCTAAAGGTTTTGAAGACATGAAACAAGAACTGCTTGATACTTAATACTATCTCTAAAATAAAGAAGTCTGAAACGATTGCGTTGATTGGTAGCTTTTCAAGCCAGCGGGTGCGTAATTAGTGCTTTGCACTGTATAAACCGGCGTTTCCTCATACCGAGATGCTATTATTATTTCCGTACCGCCGGCGTGTGGCAAAAATATTTCCCGGGCAAGGGCAGGGCAGTTATTGTCTTTAGATAAGTGCGACAGCAACAGGTGGCTCATAAACAAAGGTTTATGCGTCTTGAATAACTCGAGCGCCTGCGTATTAGATAAGTGCCCGCGGCCACCGCTGATGCGCCTTTTTAAGTGATACGGGTAGCTGCCATGCTGCAGCATTTGTTCATCATAATTAGCCTCTAAAAAGGCAGCGTGACATTGCTTAAAGTGGGTTATGAGGTGCTGGCAGGGAGTGCCAATATCGGTAAACACACCTACTTTAACGCCATTGCAGCTCACTATAAAGCTGTGAGGTTCAGCGGCATCATGAAATTTAGGGAAGGCCGTTACCGAAATATCACCTATTTTCACAGGTTCGTAACCTTTAAACGGTATGGCGTTATCTTCCAACATCAGGCGGCCATACTGCATGGTGGCACTGGTAATATAAACCGGCAGCTTATACTTTTTAGCAATTACAGGTAATCCGCGTATATGGTCAGAATGTTCGTGTGAGATGAATATGGCTTTCACTTTTTGCATACTCAGGCCCAAACGTGCCATACGCTTCTCGGTTTCACGGCAGGAGAGGCCCACATCTACCAGTACGGCCTCGCGGTGGTTGCCTACATAGTAACAGTTGCCGTTGCTACCCGAATTTAAAGAGGTGAAGAATAATGCCATATTTCCGATTACAAATAAACCTGTTTTTACGCAGATAAATTGCCTTAAACTTCAAAAAACTTCAAATTTTTAGGTTAGTAATTTCTTTAACCGATTTATAATAATTCTAAATTTTTTAGCAAAGTATTCTTGGTAATTTTTCATCTTTGCCACCTAAACACAACCACCATGTATCACAATATCGCCGACTTTTTAACCGACTGGCAATTCGAAGCCGCAAACACAAACCGCGTTCTGGAAAATATAACGGAGGACACCAAAAGCATCAAGATCCATCCCAACATCCGCACCCTGGAAAGGCTGGCCTGGCACGTTACTCAAACTATTACCGAAATGGGTACCAAAGCGGGCTTGTTAGACGAGGATGCATTAGAGCACCTGCCGGCACCTGCAACCTTTGATGAGGTCGCTGCCGCCCATCAAAAATATAATGCGCTGCTGGCCGGGGCGGTTACTGCGCGTTGGACCAACGACAGCCTGAACGAAGAAGTTAACATGTACGGCGAGTTATGGACCAAAGGCACCATATTAGATGTGCTGATAAAACATGAAGTGCATCACCGCGGCCAAATGACCATAATTATGCGCATGGTAGGCCTTCCGGTGCAAGGGGTGTACGGTCCGTCGCAGGAGGAGTGGGCGGCTATGGGGATGCCGGCTATGGAGTAGTCTCCCAAGCAAACTTTTCGTACAGATATGCGTCTTTTAAATACTATAGACGTAAGTATTATGGAAAGTTTTGTTGTAACCATTGGCCAAAGTCAGCGCCAGCTAAATATTGAACCGCAAGCTCAAACCGGCGTGTACAAAATATACGCTGTAGATAGGGCCGAAGATTGGATTGACCATGAAAGCGCCCGCTCGGTAGATATACCGTCTGATGGTTTGTTAGGCACCATCACCGTTAAAGGCGAGCACGATTTCGACTTTGATGGCGTAGGGGCATTTTCGGGTCAGGATCTGTTGGGTATTGCTGCGCAAATTACCCTGCATCCTTCGTTTCAGAAGCAATAACTTCAGCCCCGTTTAAATGGTCGGGATGTAAAGCGGCTGGTTATTAGAGAAGTTATGCACTGTAAGTCTGGATTTATGATAACTAACCGTCCTGCCCCGAACTGGTATTTGCTTAGGTAAACAGACTAAGTTTTATATTGTCTGCCCGGTTATAACTTTTACCTACGTATGAAATTCAAGTCTGTCATTTATCTGAGCGCGTTATTGTTGCTGAGTGCATCTGCAATAATGGCTCAAAAAGCTGAGAAAGCAGTTAAAAAACCTAATATCATCATCATCCTGGCCGATGATATGGGCTACTCGGATATTGGCTGTTTTGGCTCCACCACGCAAACACCTAACCTGGATGGCATGGCCAAAACCGGGCTGGTGATGACACAGTTTTACAACGCTTCGCGCTGCTGCCCTTCGCGGGCGTCATTGCTTACCGGCTTGTACCAGCACCAGGCCGGTGTGGGCGATATGGTAAACACCCGCAAAGAACCCGCCTACCAGGGCTACCTCAACAATAATTGTGTAACCATAGCCGAGGTACTGAAAGGCAGTGGCTACAACACCTACATGGCCGGTAAATGGCACGTAGGCACCGCGCCCGATAAATGGCCCGTGAAACGCGGCTTCGATCATTACTTTGGATTAATAGATGGTGCAGGCAGTTATTTTGCCCCCACCAACCCGTACCGCCCAAACCAGCACTTAACTGTAGCTTTAGATGATAAGCCCTACACGCCCGAAAAAGGTTTTTACGCTACCGATGCTTATGCCGGGCATGCGGTGCAATACATTAAGGATAATCAAAAAACTGGAAAGCCTTTCTTTTTATACATGGCCTTCACCGCACCGCACTGGCCTTTACATGCACTACCGCAGGATATTGCCAAATACAAAGGCAAATACATGGCCGGGTGGGACAAACTGCGCGAGGAACGCTTTAACCGTATGAAGCAATTAGGCATCATCAATAAAACCACACAACTGTCGCCGCGGGATAAGAACGTGCCCGATTGGAACTCGCTAACAGAAGCTGAAAAAGTAACCTGGGACGATAAAATGGCCGTGTACGCCGCCATGGTAGACCGCATGGACCAAAACATTGGCCGCATACGCCAAGCGCTGAAAGAAACCGGGCAAGACCAGAATACGGTAATCATGTTCCTGTCAGACAATGGTGCCAGCAGCGAGAGCATTAAAGGCCCCGGCTTTACGCCCGAGGTTACGGCCGCTAATTTAAAACCCGCCAGCGATCCTTCTTCGTTTACCGCCTATGGCTTCACCGGCGCCAATGTAAGCAACACCCCGCTTACCCTGTTTAAGCATTGGGTATATGAAGGTGGTATTGCCACGCCGCTCATCGTGAGCTATCCGGCGGTAATAAAAGCGCATAGGCAAAGCACCCAGCCGGCTCACCTCGTTGATTTAATGGCCACCTGCGTAGATTTGGCCGGTGCCAAATACCCGGCAACTTACAAGGGCAACACCATTACCCCAACCGAAGGATTAAGCCTGCTGCCTGTGATACAATATAAAAAGTGGGAAGGCCACAATGCACTATTTTTTGAGCATGAAGGCAACCGGGCCGTTAGGCAGGGGCCATGGAAACTGGTATCGCAATACCCCGATAACCAGTGGCAATTGTATAATATAGAGCAAGACCGTTCTGAACAAAACAATCTGGCCGTGCAAAATCCTGATAAGGTAAAGGAGTTAGAATCGCTATACCAAAGCTGGGCCAACCGTATAGGTGTTATCCCGTTCGAGAAGCTGAGTAAAGGCAAAGGCGACCTTTAGCAGTAGGTTAATGTATGGTTATTAAGGTCAAGCGCGACATAATCCGTTTGACAAGCAAGCAAGCAAGGATGTTTGCAATAAAATTGCACGGTTTTTTAATTGAAATTTGGGCGTTGCCTTTGGCCCGGGCTATACACTACAAGTCCTCGTTCCGCTATGCTGCACTGCGGGCTTTCCGTTGCTATCCCTAACGCATATGCGATGTTAACCGTTAGCTTAAATTATGGTAAGCTTATCACTTCGTCTTTTACAGCAGCATAAAAATTTTGCAGTTCATGAACGTGGCTAATAGTAACCCCATTTTCTTGTCCGTCTTGTTTTACTTGTATGTGGTGCTTGCCTTCTTGCACTTTTTCGCAGGTTACCATTACACCGTTGCGTACAAAAGTCTTTACAGCGTTACCTGAAACGGAGGCATCGGTTATCTGTTCAAAATCCAGTTCCTTCAACCAAAATTCGGTTAACTGAATGGGAAGAATATCCGCCGGGTCAAATTGCAGGTTCTCAAAGGGGTCGTTAATAGAGGCAACCGTTACCTGGTCGTGCACACCCACCACCTGGCAAATTTCTAATGCCCCGGCTAATTGAATGTGGACGTAGTTGTTTTTTTGTATTTGCTCAATTTCCATAATTATAACTACAATTAAAATGCTGATTAGGTTTGTTTTACAAAGTTTAGGCTATACCGCCAAACGCGTTAGTGATAGGAGCGGATACCGGGCAATGTTAATTAAATTAGAACCAATGTCGAACTTAGAACTTCTAATGTTGAATGATGATTTCCCTTTCGGTATTCAAAGTTCTGCATTCATTATTCGATATCACCTCTTTATCGTTAATTATAGCACAGCAATTTTAGGTATCCGTACTTACTTCATCCCATTCCTGGTGCATGAGGTTAATTAGCCAGTTGAGGGCATAATGCCTTTCATACACCACACCTTTATCCATTTTGCCGGGTGCAGGTTGGTTATTTGTGCGGGCATCTACACAGGCCCAATCGAGCCGTAGGATGAGATCAGCCTGGTTTAAGAGTTCTTTTTTACTGCGTAGTTTGGCTTTAGTCCTAAATTCTTCTTCGGTAAGGTTGCTAATGATTTTTACGTCTTGGGCAACATTGCACATTTGATTGGGGTAGGCCAGTTGGTCAATATAACCCAGTGCCCAAAGCATTATGTGCAGGTCTTCATAGCGCCAGTTGGCATCAATTTTCTGTTGTTCGGTAGGCTGTTTGGCGGTGACGTAAGCTTTTTCGGCCGGGCTTAGCTTGCCCGTAACGTGGTACTTGCTGTTTATGAGGTCTAACTTACCCTGCTCCAGCCCTTCGCTTTTTAGGCCAATGTAGCACAGGGCTAAGGCACGGTCAACCACCTCATCCTTGGTACGTATAGTAATTTGGCTGTCGTCATCCATAAATAACGCGTTGGGGTTGCTGTAAACCGGAATGTTATGCGCTTTACAATAAGCTTCAGATTGTGCACGCCGCTCTTTTTGCGCTTGGGTGGCTTTAATGTTTTCAACCGGGATAGAAACTGCCGCTTTGTTGTCGGGCTTAGGGTTACCGCACGAAAACAAAGTAGTTAAGACTGCAATACCAATATAGTTTTTCATTTAGGTTGGTTAAATATGAATGTGATGCATACGGTCTACTTTAATAAAGGTAAAGAACAAATAATAAATCTACAAAAATAAACTTTCAATAATATTTGAAAGTTTGAAAACTTGTGTTACATTTGTACATGGAATTAGCAGAAGGTAAGCAAAAGTTTATTGAGGCCTGGGGTAAGCTGGGGTCGGAGTGGGGTATAAACCGCACCATGGCCCAGGTACACGCCTTGTTGCTGATCTCGCCCGATGCCCTTACCACCGAAGAGATCATGGAGGAGCTAAGCATTTCGCGCGGCAACGCCAACATGACCCTGCGCGATTTGATGGGTTGGGGATTAATTGAAAAACAACATAAACCCGGCGAACGCAAAGAATACTTCTACGCAGATAAAAATACCTGGAACATTGCCCGCCAGGTAGCACAGGAGCGTAAAAAACGCGAGCTTGACCCGGTGATCAAAATATTAAATGAATTGAACAGTGTGGAGGGCAACGATAAAGACCCGGCTTACAAAACCTTTAAAAAATCGGTAGCCGATATTAACAAGCTGGCCAAAAATGTAAACAAAACATTAGATACCATGCTCAAAGCCGACGAAAACTGGTTTTGGGGTTCAATTTTTAAGATCTTTAAATAGATCTATTTTTTTAATCCAATCTTTCATTAATTACTGAAAATACAATAATAACTATATACACTTAAATACTAAAAATCATGAACTACTTTATTTTAACCTACGCTGTTTATTTACTGGTAAGCATTGCTTTAACTATTTGGGTAGCCAAAGTGCTGTTTAACAACGGTCGCATTTTTCTGATCGATATTTTTCATGGCAACACGCCCTTGGCCGATGCCGTTAACCGCTTGTTGGTCGTGGGCTTTTATTTGATTAACATTGGTTATGTAAGTCTGGTGCTGCGCGAGTATGGCCTCATAGCCAGCACACAAGTTGTACTGGAAGTGTTGAGCCGCAAATTGGGCTGCATTATACTCATACTGGGAGGGATGCACTTTATTAACCTGATCGTGTTCTTTAAACTGCGCAACAAGGCACAATTGACTAAAACTTTGAATCAGTAATTGTACTCTCATCTACTCCCCGTATGTCATCTCGAACGACAGTGAGAGATCCTGTTCGAGAAGCATATCGGCTAAAATCGCTCGTATAAGATTTCTCGTTACCACTCGAAATGACAAAATATGAGCAACTAACTTAACATCACCCCACCGTGAAAACCCTTCAAAACCACATCATCCTTTACGATGCCGAGTGCCCGATGTGCACCTTATACACCAAAGCGTTTACAAAAACCGGCATGCTCGACAGCGATGGCCGGGCCAGTTACCAGGATATGCCGCAAGAAGCCTGTGTGCTGGTAGACCGTCAGCGTGCCGTGAACGAAATTGCATTGGTAAACACCCAAACCGGCGAGGTGAGCTATGGAGTGGAAAGCTTGTTCAAGGTATTTGGTCATAACCTGCCGGTGCTTAAGCCGCTTTTTACGTTTGGTCCGTTTGTATGGCTGATGCGTAAAGTTTATGCTTTTATTTCTTATAATCGCCGGGTAATTATTCCGGCAAGCCATACTGAGGCCGGTGCTTTACAGCCTACGTTTAGGTTAGGCTATCGCTTGCTGTACCTGGTCTTTACCTGCCTGTTAGTGGGTTTCATACTTACTGGTTATGCACATTTATTGACAGGGTTGGTGCCCTTGGGTAACGCCTACCGCGAGTATATGATCTGCGGTGGACAAGTGCTTTTTCAGGGCGTCATCATCAGCTGGTACGCACCTGCCAAACGCTGGGATTACCTGGGCAACATGATGACTATTTCTTTAGCCGGTGCGTTGCTATTGCTGCCGGTTATGCTGCTGGCTAAGTTCATGGCATTAAATGCTATCCTTTGCACCATTTGTTTTATGGGCGTAGCCGGGCTCATGTTCTTAGAACATATACGCCGTACCAGGCTGCTGCAGTTAGGCTGGTTGCTCACCGTTAGCTGGGTGGTGTACCGCTTGCTGGTTCTTTTACTTATCTTTAAACTCAACTAAACCATGCAATATCACAAAGTAGTTTTGGCCGGCGGTAACGGTTACCTGGGTACGGTGCTGGCGCAGTATTACAAAGAGCTGGCAAGAGAAGTCATTATTTTGAGTCGCAAACCTGCGCCGGCAATTTATAACGTCACAACTATTGTTTGGGATGGTAAAACAGAAGGCGACTGGGTGAAAGCTTTAGAAAGCGCCGACCTGCTGATAAATCTCTGCGGTAAAAATGTGAACTGCCGTTATACCCCTCAAAACAAACAGGAGATCATCGGTTCCCGTACGGTGCCTACCGCCTTATTAGGTAGGGTGATTGGCACGTCAAACCATCCGCCCAAATTGTGGATCAACGTCACCTCGGCCACTATTTACCGCCACGCCGAAGACCATGCACAAGACGAAGTTACCGGTGAAATCGGTTACGGCTTTTCTATAGACGTATGCAAACAATGGGAACAAACCTTTTTTGATGCAGAAACACCCGGTACCCGCAAAGTAGCCCTGCGCATGGGGATAGTGTTGGGCCATAACAATGGCGTTTTTCCGCGCTTGCTTAACCTGGTAAAATTGGGCATGGGCGGCAAACAAGGCGATGGAGAGCAGTACGTAGCCTGGGTACACGAACACGATGTAGCCCGCATCACCGATTGGTTGATGCAACATCCCGACGTTGACGGCTTAATTAACTGCACTGCGCCCGAAGCCGTTAAAAATCATGAACTCATGCGTATTATCCGCCGTGCATACGGCATCCCCATAGGTTTACCTGCGCCGCAGTGGTTGCTCGAAATAGGTGCTATGGTTATTGGTACGGAAACGGAACTCATTCTTAAAAGCCGTTGGGTAGCGCCTAAGCGATTGCTTGATGCTGGTTTCAAGTTTCAATACGCACAGGCTGAACATGCCGTGCATGATATTTTGAGTATTAAAAATTAAGCTATGCCGGTCATTAACTTACAAACCTACATTAACGCCTCCGTAGAGGATTGTTTCAACCTGTCGCGAAGTGTT
>Ga0265798_10006912_pt1 | contig 14818 bp, 14 predicted proteins | sample P3T30metagenome_FD_192430 | JGI IMG/M metagenome (GOLD analysis project Ga0265798, IMG submission 192430) | Plant litter microbial communities from East Loma Ridge, Irvine, California - P3 T30 | ecosystem: Environmental > Terrestrial > Plant litter > Unclassified | place: USA: California... | reverse complement strand
CGACGCCAACGTCTACCGCATCATGGCGGCCTACCGCGAGGCGGCGACCCAGGGCGCGCACATCGTCCTGACGCCGGAGATGAGCCTCACCGGCTACCCGCTCGAGGATCTCACCCAGCGTTCGGCGTTCCTGCGCGACGTCGAGATCGCGCGCGCGAAGCTCTGCGGCATGGTACTCGACAGCGGCCTGCAGGCGACCCTCGTGTTCGGTCACCCGACCGACGCCGCCAAGCACGACGGCAACCGCCGGCTCGTCTTCAACTCGGTCACCGTCTACGATCCGACCACCGGCTCGACGGACCTCGTCCACAAGACGGAGCTGCCGAACTACGGCGTCTTCGACGAGAAGCGCAACTATCTCGAGGGACCTCACCCGCGCGTGGTACGCTGGCGCGGCCTGCGCCTGGGCGTCCTCGTCTGCGAGGACGGCTGGTTCGACGCCGTCACCGACAAGCTGACCGCTCAGGGCGCCGACGTCCTCCTGTGGGTCAACGGCTCGCCGTTCGCCGCGGGCAAGAACGTGCAGCGCCGCGACCACGCCAGCAACCGCGTCGCCCGCGCCCGCGTGCCGATCGCCTACGTCAACCTCGACGGCGGGCAGGACGAGCTCGTCTTCGACGGCGACTGCTTCGCCTTCGACGGCTCCTCCTACGTCCAGACCGGCCTGTTCCGCGAGACGGTGCAGGTAGTGAGCTTCGATCTGACTAGCGGCGCCGGCGCACGCGACGCGGCGACGCGCGGAGGGCCGTATCCCCGCCTGCCCGCCGTGACCCCGACGGGCGTCGAGGCCATCTACGGGGCGATCGTGCAGGGCCTGAAGGACTACATCGGCAAGAGCCGGTTCTCGAAGGTCGTCCTCGGCTATTCGGGCGGCGTGGACTCGGGACTGGTGGCGGCGCTGGCGGCGGATGCGCTGGGGCCTCAGAACGTGCTGCTGGTGCGGCTGCCGTCGAAGTACTCCAGCGATGGCTCCAAGGACGATGCATGGACCGGTGCCGTACGCCTCGGATGCCCGCTGCGTACGGTGAACATCGAGCCCATGGTCGAGATGTCGCGCAAGCTCTATTCCGGGATGATCTACGACATGTCGGAGAACGTTCCTGCGGCAATGCCAGTGCTCACCGGCGTAGCCGACGAGAACATCCAGGCTCGCGCACGCGGCAACATCCTGATGTCGATAAGCAACCAGGAAGGCTACATGCTTCTGACCACGACGAACAAATCAGAAGGAATCTGTGGCTACGGCACGTTGAACGGCGACCTCTCGGGAGGCTTCGCTCCACTGAAGGATGTTCTCAAGACCCTTGTCTGGGATCTCTGCCGATACCGTAACGGACTCGATGCGGATGAACTCGAACGTCTCTCGTATCAGGGTCCGGTCGGCGACGTGGTTCCCGAGGAGATCATCTCAAAACCGCCTTCGGCCGAACTCCGCCCGGATCAGCAGGATAGCGACAGCCTGCCACCATATCCGGTACTCGATGCGATCATCGTCAACCTCGTGGACAACGAGCGCACGATCAACGAGACCGTCGATGAAGGCATCGCCGATCTGGACACCGTCATCCGGGTACAGACCCTGGTCTACAACGCCGAATACAAACGCCGCCTCGGGGCGCCCGGCGTGAAGATCGGCAACAAGCTGCTGGGCCGCGATCGCCGCTATCCGATCGTCAACGGATATCGTGATCGGTACGTCGAGCAGTGATGCCGGAATAGGGCCTGGTCAGAACAGAACAAACTGCAAAGGACCGACGGGGTCAGGCCTACCCCGTCGGTCCCTCAAACCAACGTACTCGCTCTCCCATACATCCACCAGGCGATAGCCGGCGGCAATGATCAGTCGTCTCTTGTCCATCGTTCTCCGATAGAGCTCTCCGTACGTCTTCTTGGCCACGCTATGGATTCCATCGGATGGAAATACCTTCGGATCCCCATGCCACCACGATCCCCAGAACTCGTAGACCGTATTGGTTTCGGGATCGTACGCATCGACGCTACGCGATTTGCCCTTCAATCTAATCCGAGCCTGTCTGAGAGACTGATCGATTCCCAGATCGTCGAGCCATTGGCTCTCAGGGCGTGAAACGCTATAGGTGCACTTCGGGCACCCCACGGCGTTCACCAGATGATAGATTGGACGCTGTTCGAACGGGCCATGCGAATGGCAGACGATCGTGACCTCCAAACTAGAGTTCACGTATTCGACAAGCGAATAATCGTATCTATCCCCGAAACGATCCCTGGCCTTCTCAACGAACTGCTCTGTAGTCCTCCGCCGGAGCCCGGCGCAGTCCATACACCCGTTTCCGAGTAGATGCGCATTTGCGTTGACCAGAAAATCACCGTGAACCCCACAAGTGACGATCAGCTTATCCGTAGTCCTTACGAACACGGTCCTATCATAGCTGAATCTGTCACCATGCCTTGCCCTTGCATCCTCGATATATTGCTCCGTCGTTCTACGCTTCCTACCCCCACACGTGTGACATCCATGTCCGGCAAAATGTTCGCTTCGTTTCTGATAGAATGCCCCATGTGTTCTACAAACTATCCGAATAGGATCATTCCTAAGAGGAAGCGTATCCGGATAATCATACACATCACCATGAATAGATCTTGCCCTATTAACGAATTCCTTCAGGCTCATCCGACGTTGTGACGCAGCAGTCTCATATCCGCATTGGCGGCATCCTATGCCCCTAATATGATCCCTATATATCTGCTCGACGCGGCCATGAACCTTACATTCATAAACGATCATGCCGGAAGCGCCGGTCCAATTTTCATTACGATAAATAAATTCGTCACCATGCGCTTCACGAGCTCGCACAACCATCTCATCAAAGGTTACGTTTACACCAGGTCGGCTGCATTTTGGGCATTCAATACCTTTGAGGTGCCATGCCGCGTGAGCTAGCCACTCCCCATGATCAGGACAGATTACGAGCACCTTGCCAGCGACACCCCGCCAGCCGTCCTCCCGATACTCGAACCGATCGCCCCGCGCCTCGCGGGCTTTGATCACGAACTCGTCGAACGTCATGCGTCTACTCATTCACGAACAGTAGCCCGGATGCAGTCGTAATCCCATTCCTTTCGTGTCATCACCATTCTCCCGACTCTCCACTTCCCAATCACGCCCCATGGGCTAATATGCTCAGAAGTGAAGGTCCAAGACGCCGACACGAGGGAGCCGTGTAGAGCCGATCATGATCATCAAGCCGTTCACCGGAAACTCCGCGGTCGCGACCATCGATCTCCAGATGCGCAACGCAGGAGAGGACGAACTCCCCAGGCTCCGGCAGCGTCGTGCGAACGCTCTGAAGGGCGTCGGCGGCGAACGCGAGGTCGCCCGGGCGGTCGATCGCCACTTCGGCACATCCAGGAAGCTGGCCGTATTCCACGACGTCCTTCTGGAAGCGCGAGGCGTCACGTTCCAGATAGATCATCTCCTCGTCAGCAGGATCCTATGCTGCGCCTGGCTGATTGAGACCAAGAGCCTGAACGGCCGCATATCGATCAACACCGATGGCGAATGGATCCAGACGCTCGAAGGTTCGAATCGCGTCATCCCTTCGCCCTTGGATCAAGCCAAGGGCGCATGCCTGCCACTACAGCGTTGGCTCGAAGACGCAGGGCACGAACGAATCAACCAAGTCGTGCCCGTCGTTCTGGTGCCGCATACGACGTCAATCGATCGCTCGACCGTGCTCGAACAACATAGCGTCGTGAAGGCCGACATGTTCGCTGACTGGTGGGACGACTGGCTCAACGATCAGACCTTCTTCTGGTGGATCCACAAGGGGGTCAGATACATGCGCCGCGGAATGACCGAGGTCGAGCTGCGCTCCATGGGCGGCGACGTGCTCAAAGCGGATGCTCTCACCCGCGAGAGGTTCGCCTCCGACAAAGCGGCCCGTCACGACGGCGGTATTGCGGAGGGATGGGAGATCCAGAACGGAATCTTCGCCAAGCGCAACGTCTACGGCATAGCCATACGTCACAAACCCGACCAGCGGTTGAGTGCGGTGGTGACATCGGCGGCGACCGGATTGGGTCACTGGAACGATAGATTCGAGAACTGGATCATCCCAGAGAACGACCTCGCTCAATTCACCAGCAGGCTCGGCGAGGAGATGTCGCGATGAAGGGTGCTCTACGGATCATCGCACTGCCGCTGACCTCCGAGACAGTGGCCACGGCTCTCGGAGGGCTGGGCATCACCATGATGATGCTGCCTTTCATCTACATGATGCTCGCGATCCACGTGAAAGAGAACCTATTGGCGCAGATCGTGGTTCTGGCGGCATACTCGTCTCCGATTCCATTGGCGATCGCATCCATCAGCCTCTGGCTCGGGTCCGGCAGGAAGACGTATCGCGACAACAGCGGGGCCAGAGCGATGTGCGAGCTTCTCTCCGTGCTGTTCCTAACCGCGGCAATCTTTGCGTTGAGATACCACACGATCTGAGAACGGAACGACACCTCATGATCCACACCCCCATCACCAGCAGCGACCAGGCTCTCCTCAGCGCGCTCAACGTCGCCAAGTCCCTCGAGAGGTTCCTCGGCGACATGATCGCAGAAGGTGTGATCGAACCCGACGAGGACATGGAGGACGCGATCGCCGACGCGAAGCGGATCGACGAGGACGGCATGGCCTGGCTGGAGGCGAACGCTCCCAAGTGTCCGAGCTGCAGGAAGGCCTTCGCCTTCCAGCGCCAGCCCCGCCGGCCCAGTCACTGCTCGTGGTGCGGATACGATCACGAGACGGGCGCGATGTCGGTCCTCGTGCCCGCCACGTCGATCGACACCACACCGACCCTCTGACACGACGCGACCGAACGGCGAGGGGCTGGACACTCGCCGGGTTCCGAACCAAGGTGATGCGAACACGCGTCATCGAGGAGCCCCCAGTGGAAGCAGAGACCGTCCGGAACGATCGCGAGCCATCGGTGAGGCTCGTCGACGATCAGGCTCCGTCGCCCTGGTCACTGATCGCGGCCATCATGATCGCGATCCTGATCGTCACGCTGATACCGGGCCGCCATGCCTACGGCCTGGCGATGCCGAGGCACGCATTCAGTCCGTGGGCGCTCGTGTTCGCCATCCCGGCGATCCTGACCGCGTTGATGACCCGCCGGTCGCCGATGCCCGTGACCATCGCCGCGACGTCGCTCATGATGGTCATGCATCCGAGGATGCTCTTCGCACCGTCCTCCGGCATACTCGCGCCCGTCCTGGTGGGCGTCGCCGTATGGCTCGCCTGCACGAGATCGCCGATCCCGGGATTGGGCCTCAGGCGAGCTCCCGGCGAGACCATGCCGTTGCGGATCTGGATTCCGGCGATCGCCCTGGTCCTCACCCCGCTCCCCTTCATAGCCCGTGCGATGTTCAGGCACAGCGACGCCCCGATGGGGATGGTCACGGCCATGTTCGTGATGCCGGTCGTCTTCGCGATCCTGACCAGCTGGATCGTCGCCTTCGCGACCGACAGATTCGGAGCGGCCATCGGTCGTGACGCGGTTCGCAGGTCAACAAACATGGATCCGAGCAATGAAGCCTGAGCCATCCATCTGACGACGTCGGGGATATGGACATCGCCCAATCCCCGATGCATCGTGCGTGCGAACACTCAGGAGAAGACGGATGAGGACGGACGCCGAGATCATCGCATCGACAGAGGATTACAGCGAGCGATCGACTGCGAACTACGCTCCGGACCCGTGGGTCCTGGTCGCGGCCGTGCTGGGCGCGAGCTTCTGCATGACCCTGGTGAACATGGCGATCGAGCACACGACGAAGCCCGACACGTTCCAGACCGCGTACAGATTCAGCATTCTGGACATCGGTTGGTTGGTCATGCAGGCGGCCATGATCGCGATCCCCGCGATCGTCGCCGTGCTCATGACGCGCAGATCAGCAATGCCCATCACCGTCGCCGCAGCGGCGTTGGTGACGATCCTGCTCCCGAAAATGAATATGTACGGCCTCCCGTGGATCCTGGGCGTAGCGGTAATGGCATTGTTCGTCTGGCTTGCCTGCACCAGGTCGCCGATCAAATCGACCGATAAGCGCCGGGGACCAGGAGAGCCGATGGATCGGAAAATCCCGGGCAGGGTCGTCAAAATCTGCCTGATCTCGTTCGTCCTGATGGCGATCGCAATGATCACGTTCGTGGGCTCAATGGGAGCGCTCTTCGTACTGATGATCATCCCTATCTGCTATAAGATGGTCTTGGGGTGGTTCGCAGCAGTCGTGTGCGATGGTTTCGGCACCAAGAATGAACGAAACGCGATCGACAAGAGCACGCCCGCAACCTGAACCACCCCCGCCTCCCCGCCCGGGGAGGAGAAGCTCAATAAATAGCTCTCCATGTCAATTTCGGCTTGAGAGCACTCCTTGGGCGACATAGGATCTAACCTAATACCATCATACCTACGGGGGTGGACAATGAGACGAGTTGAAGCCTTGCGCCCTTGCGCCCTCCCAGTTAAGCTATATGTAAACCTGCCAATGACGCAGAGGGGCGGCCATGCTGCCTAGAGGCTATGGAGTAAGAGTCGATGGCAGGCTTCGGCGCGTCTCAACTGACGACAAGCGCAATCATGAGCTTGACAGCCTAATCGATATCAGGATCGCGGCACGACTGGAAGCTCTATTCACAAAGTATAGCAATGAAGGTCCTCAGTCTCTACCTAAGCAACAATTCCGCTTTGAGATGCACCATAACCGAGGCTCTTCCCAGGTAAGAGTTGAGGCTTTCAAGGCACAGCATGTTCGTATGTATGGCTTCTGTTCCCAATGCGATAAACGTCCTACGTTTTTCGTAACGGCGAGCGATCTTGCTAAAAAGCAAGACAAGGCTGATAAAGAGACTTTAGTAATGGCTGGCGATCTAGCACTCGATATTGATCGTTTTCTAAAATCACCTAACGCTAAGGAATGATATAAATGACCCGAGTTCATGATGAAGAGTATCAGGAGGTTCTAGCCGAGGAGACTTTCGTGCTGGATGCTCAGGTAGAGCTCCATAAAGTAATGAATGAACTCGGTATCAACCAAATGGAACTTGCTGAAAGGCTCGGAGTAAGCAAGTCTTATATCAGTCAGATTTTCGGATCTACTCCGCGTAATCTGTCGATGCGGACCTATGCAAAAATAATGCATCGTCTCGGCCGCAAAGCTACGATCGGACAAGAACTGTCCATGTCTATTATCGATAAGTTGCAAGATAAGAATCTTGCAGCTATCGTTGGCCTTCAAAAAGGTTATCACATTCAACCAATCGATTACGAAAACGAAATGTCTTCGTTTAAGGTTATCGGATCTTGGACCAGTGCGCATAGGACCGCTAACACCGTTTTCGAGTATGACATGGCTGCATGATGAACAACTCAGCATCTAAACCAAATCCCGAAACGTTCAACGCATTAGTGGCGGTTGCTAATATAGCGGCCGTCAATCTGATGGATGTGGAAAGTTCCTATGATATATCTTCTTTCGATCCTAATTCTGAGCTAACTATAAAGATAAACATAAAGCTCGAACATGTCGCCCAGCAGGATTCTGGATACAACGAGTTAGACGCGATACAGGGCGTTTTCAAATACGAGGTTTCATGCGCATTTGAAGACAAAAAGATCGCTCACTTCGTTGCTCGTTATGCAACCACGTATGTAGTCAATGCTACTCCAAATGAAGACGATGTACGTCACTTCATGAATCGAGTTGGTAAGCATGCGGCTTATCCTTATTTTAGGGCCCTGTGTGCAGTTATGGGTGAGCAGGCTGGGGTGCCACTGCCGCCTCTTCCCGTAATTTCGGATCAGCCGCAAAAGATAATCCGACAGGCATAGTTGCCCTAAACCACCCCCGCCTCCCCCTGCGGGGAAGGCCGAACGCACCCGATATGACGACGAGAGATCCTGGACGCGCCATCGTCGTGACGATCCTCTGCCTCATGCTTATCGTCGCCACGGCCCACCTTGCGTCATGGCCGATCAACGGGAAGTGGAGGATAGGCGGCATGGGAGAGGCGGAGATCGGGTTCGGCCTAATGTCGATCTCGAACCCCAATGCCGCAGCCTTCTCCGACGCCGGCAACGCGACCACGTACATCCCGATCATGGCATGGACGTGGAACGACGACATCCACATCGTGCCCGGACGATATGCCATGCAGATCGGATCGCTCAGCGGCCCGGACGGGGCTCGAGCTCCACTCCTTCCCTCACGACACAACATGCCGATCGGCCGGGTGGTCAGGATCGACGACTGCACCCTGTCCGTCTTCGAGGCCCCACGCATCGGTCCATGGAGACGTATCTCCTCCCGATGTCCTGACCCTAGGGGTGCATCCGAATCGCACGCGACGACCGACGAATTCAGAATCGAGAGGGACAGGTGACCGGCGATCAGCCCCCATGTCGAGTCCAAAATCCATGGGGGATCGTTCGCAAGCCAGAAGCCTCTCGACTATCGCCGCCTCCCCCAAGGGAAAGCGACCGATGACACCCTCTGGTCAATCATGTTCCATGGCGGACGATCCGGCATCTTCACGCCCATCCTGCTCACGCTGACGGGACGCCTAACGGTGACCAGATGGGCCGCCATCGACAATGCCCGACGAACCTGTGACAATATGCCCAACACACTCATGCAGGGGCATACCGTGACGCCATACGAGGACCTGATCGGACCGATACCGGAGAGGGAGAAGGTGGACGGCTACCTTCCCGCTCTCCCGAATTCGGAACTCAGCACGGACAACTGGTCCAAGGACAGCGACGTGACCGTCCTCGTACAGGCCGGGATGAAGCCCATCGAGGCGATAGAGCTGATCAACGAGGCGTTCGGACCGAAGAACGGGGAATGTCTCTCAGTGAAGGACGCGATGACCGTCCGTCTCATGACGGGTCCGCACGACCAGTCGTGGAAGCGCGTCGCCGAGATCAGCGCCTACCGTGCGATCGCCGATGAGATCGAGGCGGGCCGCCTCGACGTCGGATACGCCAGAACCGGATGGGAGAGGGAGAACGGTGGCAGGACCATGCAGCTGATGGCCGTCTCCGCCGACACGGTCCAGATCACCAGAATCCGCGAATCCGACGGCTTCATGCTTCACGATCGGGACTTCGTCGTGGCGGACGGGAAAGTCGCAGCGTTCATGCCCCGCCTCGAAGGGTCTCCGCTGGAGGACGACACGAGGGACCTCTCCTACCGGATCGAGGGTGCCAGGCAGACAAAGAGACATCTTCTGGGAGATGAGACCGCCGCCGCGGCCATTCCAGACATGGAGGAGGCGAGGGCACGCATCCTGGCCCGTCACTCGGTTCTGGGAACGGGGACGATCGGGCACGACGCGCCGATCCTCGCGTCCTGGAGCATGAAGGTGGCCGCGATGATCACACCCTCGTCCCACCAGGCCGCGGAAGCGGCCGTGGATCCGTACGCCGGAACCATCCTGTCGGGCGGCGTCATGGGACAGGCGCGATCGATCACGGGGTCATCCCCCGCATCGGCGAAGGGGAGAGCCGAGAACGACATGGACATGCCCGCAGCCTGGAAGGCGATGTCGCAGAAGTCAACGACAAGACACTGAACAGCTGCTGCGGTGGCCTATGGCCACCGCAGCGAAGGCGACAGTGCCAATGCCCGACTTGATCGGCGACCACACGCCTCGGGACGTCACTATCGGGGGCGCACACATGGAGCTGTCCTCGACCGTTGAGGAACAGTGCTCATACCACACTGACCACCCCCACCTCCCCTTCGGACAAGGGGTCGACCGGGTCCCTCCGTTGACCTTCGCCCCCGGCGGAGATAACCCGTTCCGCAGGGGGAATTCCATCATGACTCGCACCGTGGCCGCACTGCTGGCGGCCGCCACTCTCATCGGATTCGCGGCGCCGGCCACGGCGCAGACCACCTACTACGCACGCGAACACATCGTCCGGCTTCCGAAGTCGACCGCGCCGACGACGCCCTCGGCGCCCGCCGAGACCTACGACGCCACGTATTCGAACGTCTACGGTGCCTGCTCGAACGACATGCAGACCGCGCCCATCGTGTCCTGCAGGGATTCCGCAGGCAGGACGGTGTCGAACTCGCTATGTCCTGCCCAGTCTCCGCCCAAGACGTGCCTGAAGGCCTCGTGCGGTCTGGTGCAGAAGTACTTCACGAACAGCAGCGGCAGCATAGGCGGGACGTCAACCGCGTCGACCGCCCAGGCCGCGACCGACTACTGCAACGGCAGGATCACGGCTGGGCAGAAGGGGACCTGCTACTGGAACGAGATCAAGACCGGTCCCGGCACCGTGTACCTGGTCCTCGGCAGCCAGATGCCGCTGTCGAGCCCGCAGGCGAGCCAGTGGGCGTCCAGCTGCAGCTGATCGACGGAAGGGGGCCTTCACGATGGAGCCCCCTTCGTCCTGCCGCCCCGCAAGACGTCCTCTCCTACGGGGAGAGGATGCTCGTTCCACCCCAGACGGATCCCGTCACGAGCCATGCGATATTGCGGTGGACGCGATGCCGGATTCGCGTCATAGTCGCAGCTCGGCCATCAGCGGAGGCCGGCTGCATCGCAGTGAACCCCAGGGACCGCGATCTGATGACGGATCGCATGTTGGCGACGCGAAGGATCGCGTCTCCGCTAGGGGTAGGAAAATGGACAGACAACGACTCATCACCGATGCGCGCCGTCGTGCCAAGGCGCTGTCGCGCAACGACGGACGACCATACCAGACGCATCTCGACGAGATCGCCCAGACGGCGGGACGAGCGGACTGGAAGGCGTTCGTCATGGATCCAGGCGCACTCCCGGAGGCTTCCGCAGCCATCCGAACCATGGCCACCGAAGCGACCCCGACGGCGGGGAATCGATCGCCCCGGAGCCGTATGGCCTGCATCGCCGGCGCCATGCTGGCCGCAGCCATGCCGATCGCCGCAGCGGCTGCGATCCTTGCGGATTCGGACCGCATGAACGAGGCGTCCAGCCGCGTCGCGGCCGAGGCCAGCATGCTCGCCCACGTGCACGCCCCGCTGGTCGGATTCCAGCAGAACCGCACGTTCCCGGCGCGCATTGAGATCCGCAGCGCCCGACGCCGCATCGTGACGCTGGCCTTCACGGACATGCGCGTCGCCGGCGCATCGCGGCTCCTGCGACATCTCCCGGGACACGAGCCGGTCGTGTTCGTCGGCGACCAGCTGGGAGGACGCCTGATGCGCGACGCGCTGTCCGAAGGCGCAGTAATGCGGCTCGTGGTCGAAGTGGACTGCGGTGCGTCGACCGTACGCTATCTTCGATACGAGGCCGCGACAGACATGTCGTCGGGCCCGACGTTCGCACGAGACATCCCCGAAGCCGACCGCGTCCATCCGATCCGATCGGCGCAGGCGGTCAAGGACGTCTGCATTGCCGCCGCCACGCCGGCGATCCGGATCACCTGATCCCGCAACCACGACCACCCTTCCCCGCTTCCCGCTGTGGGGAAGGCGGGTCGAAATAATCCGAGCTGAACGACATGCGCCCTATCGAGCACTAATACGTACAGCGAGGGACGATGATTGTCAGAACCACATATCGTATGTCAGTTGATTGTTCTGGAATAGCGAGCCGACGGACTCTGGCCCTATCGGCATTTCAGCCGACGCGCCGTCCTGGACGTCGAACGCGTATGATGGGTACCACGGAGCTCCTCGGGTGACATTCGGATCCGTAAAGTTCAGACCTCCAGTGCCATTCACGAAATCGGTCATGTAGATGTCGGTCGTAAAGGTTCCGGATGCATCCCCGTGCTCTATCCTGATCAAGGACACTTCACCGCTCTGGAAGAACGTCTCCATCCACTCAGGAGGAGATGAGAGCCTCTGGGATTCCAGATATGTGGACCCGAACGGATTCGCCGCTCCACCACTGGTGAAGGACAGCGACAGATCGTTGAACCCGGTTGCACTGGGGCCGATCCCGGTCACTGAAACCTGGCTTCCATGATGCTGAGTGCCGTTCAGGAACAGCTTGTCGTTCTCCCCGAAACCGATGAGCAGATACCTGGCATTCGATAATCCCACTCCTGTGATCTTGAACGTATCCGAGCCATCGCCCCCCGCTGCGATCGCTCCGCTTGACAGGTTGAACGTATCATCACCGCCCCCACCCAGCATGTAGAACGATCCGCTTGAGCTGGAGCCTCCAGAAAGGACGTCGCTTCCTTTGCTACCGATGACCATCTCGACCGACGACGTCGTATAGCTCATGAGCGACGCACCCGCTCCGACCGACGCAGTTCCGTTTGCGTTGAACGTCACCGGACCGGTCGTCAGGAAGGACACGATGTCAAAACCATCACCACCGATGATCTGACCGGATCCGGTGCCACCGATGGCGTCCGATACTACGAAGACGTCCGATCCCGCTTCTCCATGAAGGACGTCCTTGGAGGTTCCGGCAACGAGAATGTCAGCACCTCCACCACCCTTCAGGGTATTGGGTCTTATCGCATCGTGGTTCCCGGCGATGATCATGTCACGCCCCTCACCACCTTGGATGAGATCGGAAGCACCGGTGGTGTTCACGTTGTTCGCCAGGTTGGTGGGGTCGGTAGCCGTCTTCCTATGATCCACGCCTCCGGCTCCGAATATGATCGACGAAGTGAACTTCAGATCATACGAATCCTGCTCGTATTTTCCGGTCTCCTCATCGAACCAGAAACCATCGACGGACGAATCGTCGATGGCGATGACATCCGGTGAACCGGTTGAGCCGTCCTTCGTGACACCCGACACATCGACGTACTTCGTCAAAGCGGCAGACCCTGGCACCTCTTTCCTGAACATGTCGTAGTGCCTATCGGCACCGATGAGAACCGCCCTGTCGAACAACTCATAATCGACATATGGGGAGATGAGATGATCGAGATTGGCACCATCGAGAACCACGTTCCTTCCAACCGAGCCGGTGTTAAGCCCCTCCACGAACATGGCCTTGACCATCGCCATCGGATCCAAGCCCTTCACCACATCGGACTTGGCATGCGCGACGTCCACCACGATCGCGTCCGGCACGATCTTCGTTCCCAGGATCGAATCGAAGGAAACCGCGGACGCCGAATCCCTCTTGAACACACCGTCGAAGGAGGAATACTCGATGGTGATGTATCGGCTGTAGGCCTGGCCCAGCTCGACATGGTTCGATGCGTGATAGGTCTTGATCACGCTTCCATAGTCACCACCGCCATTATCGCCTTCTGCTTCGATCTGGACCGCATTCGTGAACGGGTTCACCTGGAGTTCGGGCGGCACATCAGGCCCGCCAATGAGGAGATACTGGACACCCAGAACTCCTCCTAGAATCGCACCATTAGCAGTGGGATAGGCGTGCCCCTTCGCCATGAAGTCGTCCGACAGACCATTCTTGTGTGCATACGGCACATAGAAGACGTTCTCTAGGGCTGCGGCAATCTCTTCATTGTAGTTTCCAGCGAACCCGTCGGACAGCGTCTCCACGAAGTTATCGGCCTTCGTCACTCCATGCGCGAGCTCGTGGAAGACCATCCTTTCGACAGAGGCCTCTCCGATACCATCCGCAGTTCCCACGCTCGTGTTGTATGCAGGCCACCCGTTGACGGGAGCGGTCGCCCAATGGCCAAGGAAGACGACGGAAATGCCTCTGGCTTCGGCCTGAGTGGCATAACCCGTCGCTGACTGCCAGTCATATCGGCCATTGCCATATGGGGTTATCGTCCTGGCATCGTCATACCAAGCCGCCGGGAGCGAATATCCACCAGCCGGCTGATCGCTGGTGACCCATATATCCTTACCCTTCGAATTGGCGTTTCCGATCCAGGAATAGAAGGATGCGAACGCGTCATCGGTCTTGAGCTTGTTCACGAAATTCGTGAGTCGCGACGATAGGACGGGATCCATCGTGGGATCCACAAGAACGTCGACCATGCATCTTCTCCCTAGTTATGCTTGTAATTACCTCCGGAGACGATCACCGCATCTCCATCCTGCATGATCGAGACGACCATCATCGTTCCGGCGATCCTACGAGACTTGCAATTCGTACCTGCGGAAGCCTGTCCCATCATCACGAACTGAGGGTTCGGACGCCCGTTGAACGAGGCCACGCAAGACATGTCCTCATAGGACCCAAAGGGGATCCGATCGGAATAGATCAGGGTCTCCTTGACGGGACACGATGCTGAGAAGCCGACCACATACGAGGGCCGACCATATTTCGTGACGATGCGCTGTTTCCAGTCCGACACCGAAGGTCCGATCTGACCCTTGGCCCCATTGATGTTCGCGTGCTGGCCCAGGTCGTTCTTAGGGATCGATGCCGGGCCAGACACCTTGTTCAGGGTCGGCTTCGGTGAGGAACAACCGGCAAATCCCAAACCGAGTTGACCCGCGAGATACAGTTCCTGGGGTGGAGAGGGAGGTGCGGTCTGAGCCGAAGCTGCGGTGATGTGGAGCGTAGCTGCCAGAGTGGTCAACGCGATCTTCGTCATCACGAACATCTCCATTTTGATAACACCAATGAGTAGCCATGCCATCCGAGCATGTCCATCCCCTGGAGGCTTCTACTCACATAAGAAGATCAGACACCCCTGCCTCCCGCTGCGGGGAAGGGTGGTCGATCAGCTCGAGCGACCATGCTACTCGGGTCTCATGACGCTTCGAACGACGAGATGGCACGCGCGACTCCCGAACAGCTCTCCGCAATCGTCGCCCAGGTGAACGCGCTGCATCCGGATGCCGTCGTCCTGGGAGGCGACTACATCACGGGCAAGACCGGTCCGAACAACCC
>Ga0265798_10006910_pt1 | contig 14820 bp, 16 predicted proteins | sample P3T30metagenome_FD_192430 | JGI IMG/M metagenome (GOLD analysis project Ga0265798, IMG submission 192430) | Plant litter microbial communities from East Loma Ridge, Irvine, California - P3 T30 | ecosystem: Environmental > Terrestrial > Plant litter > Unclassified | place: USA: California... | reverse complement strand
CTGTGCTGCGGCTATCCGCAGCGCGGCGCCGGCCAGTACGACAAGGCCGACAAGATGGTGACGGATAACCGCGTGCTGTTCCACCGCATGGCCAACACGCTGAACTACCTCGACATCAAGACGGTCGTGGTGTCCTGCGGCACCTGCTACGACTCGCTGGCGAACTATGAGTTCGACAAGATCTTCCCGGGCTGCCGCCTGATCGATATCCACGAATATCTGATGGAGAAAGGCGTCAAGCTCGAGGGCGTGACGGGAACGCGCTACATGTATCACGACCCCTGCCACACGCCGATGAAGCTGCAGGAATCGACCAAAACCGTGAACGCGCTGATCCAGACCGCCGATAACGTGAAGATCGAGAAGAACGAGCGCTGCTGCGGCGAGTCCGGCACCTTTGCCGTCAGCCGTCCCGACATCGCGACCCAGGTCCGCTTCCGGAAGGAAGAAGAGATGGAGAAGGGCGCGGACAAGCTGCGCGCCGACGGTTTCAAAGGCGACGTCAAGATCCTGACCAGCTGCCCGTCCTGCCTGCAGGGCCTGTCGCGCTACAACGACGACTCGGGCACGACCGCCGACTACATCGTGGTCGAGATGGCGCGCCATCTGCTGGGCGAGAACTGGCTGCCGAACTATGTGGCGAATGCGAACAACGGCGGTATCGAAAGGGTGCTGGTATGACGAAAGAGGCAGGTTGCGAACTGTGCGAGCTGGCGACTTCGTCGAAGGTCGTCGCGAACGGGAAGTTTTCCGTGATCCTGGCAAACGAAGCGAACTACCCCGGCTTCGCCCGCGTGATCTGGAACGAGCACGTGCGCGAAGTGAGCGATCTGGCGGACGCCGACCGCCTGCTGCTGAACGAAGCCGTGTTCAGGCTGGAGCAGGCGGTGCGCGAGGTGATGCAGCCGCTGAAGGTGAACGTGGCCAGCCTGGGCAACGTGGTGCCGCACCTGCACTGGCACGTGATCCCGCGCTACGCCGACGATGCACATTTCCCGGCGCCGGTGTGGGCCCAGGCGGCGCGTGAAACGCCGCCGGATGTGCTGGCGCAGCGGCGCGCCCTGGTGCCGCAATTGAAGCAGGCGATCGAGCGGAAGTTCGCCAAGCAGTAAAATCACCGCATCCCCGTCGTTCCCGCGAAAGCGGGAACCCATACTACGCCACTGTACACGCGACGCATGGATTCCCGCTTACGCGGGAATGACGGCCCGAAAGCCAACACAAAGAGACACCATGCCGATCCCGACCAATCTCACCATCCGCCAGCAATCCAAATTGCTGGAAATCGCCTTCGACGATGGCGCCGCCTTTTCCATCCCCTTCGAGCTAATGCGCGTCTATTCCCCCTCTGCCGAAGTGAAGGGCCACGGCCCGGGCCAGGAAGTCCTGCAGGTCGGCAAGCGCGAAGTCGGCATCAAGGGTGTCGAGCCGGTCGGCAATTACGCGATCAAGCCGCTGTTCACCGACGCCCACGATTCCGGCATCTTTACCTGGGATTACCTGTACAAGCTGGGCAATGAACAGGAAGCGCTGTGGCAGGATTACCTGCAGCGGCTGCATGCGGCCGGTTTCGAAGGCGACAGCGGCCGCGTGCCGGGCACGGTGCTGCCGGGTGCGCCGACCCGGGCTGCCAGCGGCTGCGGCCACAACCACTAGGATCAGGATTCACGCTGCCTTGGATCAGGAAAGATCGAGGACGTCCGTTCGAGCGGCGGATGAGGGGCCACAGTAGGCTTGCCTTCGCCCGTCACTGACGGGTGTCGACCTTTGGTTGCTTCGTCGTCAAGGCGTGCAGCAAGCAGAGCAGCAAAATCGCGGGACAGGTCGGGCGGCCCAAAGTTTCTCAAAACCTCGCCGATCCGGTGATAGAGTTCCCATGCTTGGTGTCCATCCGCGGTTTGAAGGACTGCAATCCCTAGTTCGTCCAAATCCTTATCTGCTGTCGCAGTTTCGCCGTCTGTCAAAGCGGAAATCTGCATCGCTTCAGCCTTACTGATGCGCCAACCGTTGGCTGAACTGGACTTTCCATTCATTTGCTCAGGCGAAGGACATAAGCCTCTTTCGACAATAAGCTCCGCGATGGTCTTGTTGCTAACTAAAAAGCTTACTCCCGGCCTGAACGCTGCTGCGCCGATGGGATCGATGTTTTCAAACGGGACCATTGTGTTTTGTTCCACTTGTTCACCCTTCAATGAAACCGTTTGCATCGAGTGCTTCACCCAAGCGTAGCAGAACTTTGATGACATTATTATTGTCCGACAATGGCATTGCAAGTAGATTCGGTGCGGCTTCCAGCCCATCGATTTTAAGTGCCCCAACAGATATTCTCGGGTTGTCTTTGCCGGGAATGGGAAGTGCCACTGACCATTCGAGCTTCTGGTGAATGGCGTCATGCTTTTTCAAATCGTGTTTGAGGGCCTGGATGTCACGAGCGCTTGGCCTGAACTCACGCCCCAGCCGAAATGCCATGGCTGGCGCAGCATTTGATCCGAGTTCGTCCATACGAACTGACTCATTCTCGGCTGGCAAAAACTCGCCAACGCGGAGGCCTGGTACAACGCGAAGGCTGCCTCGCCCAGGCAATTGTTCGGTAAGGACGGAGCAACGAAGCGAGGTAGGGGACAGCCCGCTCTGGTCAGCGAGTACTCTCATCAAGTAGTGCAGGTCGTCGACAATTGCTCGCTTGTTCAGCAACAGGGTCGGCAGCCATTGATACCGGAAATGTCCCTGGGAAAAGTAGTCGGAGTGTCCGAGGTAGGCGTGTCCCACCTGGTGGAGCGCCCGATGATTGTCAGTGAATTGCGCCGCCCCGCAATGTCCGGCACGCGGCACGACACGCCGCGCTACATGAGGCCACAAGTCCTTCCCGCTGTACTCATTCATGACCCAGCTGACGCGACCCCAAGTCAGCAGCTCCGACCAGGGAAAATCAACCGGGACAATTCCACCGGCAAGAATGACCTTGTCGAAGATGACTTCGGCGTGTTTCTTGAGCAGGTGGGCAATCTGCAGCGTGCCGAAGCTGTGCGCAATGACGCTAGGGCGCTCGCATCCCGTCACATTTCGAATCCGTTCGTATGCACCGAGTAGCCAGCTGACCTGTTTGTCCAGGCAGGATGGCCATAGCAATTCCAATGCGCTGAAGGAACCGTAGTCCAAAGCGTAAGGCACGAAACCGCCAAGAGCTAGTTCTGGCGCTAATTCCTTCTGCCAAACCCCTCTGGTACGGATGCCGTGGAGACTGATCACAACCCGGCTTGCACTGGTCATTTCTTGTCTCGAGGATGGATCCCGAAGTTCTAAGAAAAAGGGAGGCTAGCATTGACCGCCAAACAATTTATTGACTTAACTAAACCTTTCGTGAGCGAAGACGGCAATTATTGCTGAATCCACCAACGAAAAAAGCGCCGGCAAAACTGCACGGCGCTTTTTTCATGCCGGCTTGCACCGGCTAATCGATACTTATGCCTGCGGCTGGATGTTTGCAGCTTGCTTGCCCTTCGGGCCGGTGGTGATATCGAAGCTGACGCGCTGGTTTTCCGCCAGGGACTTGAAGCCGGCCGTGTTGATCGCCGAGAAGTGCGCGAACAGATCGTCGCCGCCATCATCTGGTTTGATGAAGCCGAAGCCCTTGGAGTCGTTAAACCATTTCACAGTGCCAGTCGCCATGTCTTTTCTCTCTTTAAAGGAATTGTCCAAAACTTTGCCGGTTCCCGCGGTCTTCGCCGTGGCGAACTGAACAAAGCTGAATCACTATAAGCAAAATTTGGCCGAAGTGCTGCACGATTGAAATGAAATTTTTTACAGTGTTGTTATTTCCGCGACAACAGCTCAGCAGTATGTGCCGCGGATGATGCCAGCCCGCTTGCCGGCCCGGCAAGCCCTGCGCCTGCGCCCAGGATGAGCCTTGTATAATGCGACAAGATCAAACTGGCAAACGATATGACCAACACCACCCATTTCGGCTACAAGACTGTCTCCGAGGACGACAAGGTCCACGAGGTCGCCAAGGTTTTCCACTCGGTCGCGTCGAAGTACGACGTGATGAACGACCTGATGTCCGGCGGCCTGCACCGCATCTGGAAAACCTTCACGATCGCCCAGGCGGGCGTGCGCCCCGGCTTCAAGGTGCTCGACATCGCCGGCGGCACCGGCGACCTGGCCAAGGCCTTTGCCAGGCAGGCCGGGCCGAGCGGCGAGGTCTGGCTTACCGACATCAACGAATCGATGCTGCGTGTTGGCCGCGACCGTCTATTGAATAAAGGTCTAGTGACCCCCACCTTGCTGTGTGACGCGGAAAAGTTGCCCTTCCCGGACAACTACTTCGACCGGGTCAGCGTGGCCTTCGGCCTGCGCAACATGACGCACAAGGACCAGGCGCTGGCGGAAATGCGCCGCGTGCTGAAGCCGGGCGGCAAGTTGCTGGTGCTGGAGTTCTCGAAGGTGGCCGCGCCGCTGCAGAAACCGTACGATGTGTATTCGTTCTCGGTGCTGCCGTGGCTGGGCCAGCGCATCGCCAACGATGCCGAGAGCTACCGCTACCTGGCCGAATCGATCCGCATGCACCCGGACCAGGAAACGCTGAAGTCCATGATGGAAACGGTGGGCCTGGAACGCGTGCAGTACTACAACCTGACGGCTGGTGTGGCCGCACTGCACACCGGCATCAAACTTTGAGGTGTCCACGATGAAGAAATTTTTGGCCAGCACGATGATCGCGGTGACCGCACTGTCCTTCGTTGCCGATGCATTCGCGCGCCCGGTGGGCGGCGGCCGTTCCTTCGGGCGCCAGTCGTCGTCGGTCAGCCGGATGCGCGCACCGGCCCCGGCTCCCGCGCCGGCGCCGTACCAGCAGCCGGGCTACCAACGCCAGACACCGCCCCCGATGGCCCCGGCGCAGGTGCCGCAGCGCCGTCCGAGCATGTGGAAGGGCGTCCTGGGCGGCGCGCTGCTGGGCCTGGGCCTGGGCGCGCTGTTCTCGCACTTCGGCATCGGCGGCGCCATGGCCAGCGCCCTGTCCTCGATCCTGATGATCCTGCTGCTGGTGTTCGCCGTGATGTTCATCGTGCGCATGTTCCGCCGCAAGGCCACGCCCTCGAATACCCAGTTCTCGGGTTTCAATCCGGCGCCCGTGCCGGCCAGCGGCACGCCGGAAATCGGCTCGGGCCTGAACCAGGGCTGGCAGCCGAACACCCAGAGCAACTACGCGGGCGGCTACAACCAGCCGACCTCGAACGTGTCGCTGAACAAGCAGGCCGGGCATGAGCAGTGGGGCGTGCCGGCCGGCTTCGATACCGAGGCCTTCCTGCGCCATGCGAAAGCGTCCTTCATCCGCATGCAGGCTGCCTGGGACCGCGGCGATACCGCCGACCTGCGCGAGTTCACCTCGCCGGAAGTGTTTGCCGAGCTGCAGCTCCAGATCCAGGAACGCGGCGGCCAGCAGGACTTTACCGAGGTCGTCTCGATCGACGCCCAGCTGCTGGGCATCGAAACTACCGATCGCGACTACCTGGCCAGCGTGCAGTTCAACGGCATGATCCGCAACGCCCCGGGCGCCCAGGCCGAGCCCTACGTCGAGGTGTGGAACCTGGCGAAGCCGCTGAACGGTAACGGTGGCTGGGTCCTGGCGGGTATCCAGCAAATTACCTAAGCATTTTGGCAATTTTTTTGCCATAACGATTCGTGCCGCCGGGTTTGTGCCCCGGCGAACTGGTAAGATCGAACCGCCCAACGCAGGGCGGTTTTTTTTTGAACGCAAGCCTCAATGTCATCGACTCCTTCTTTTCTCAGCGTAGCGACCATCAACCACCTGCTGGCCCAGGAAGCCTGGGCGCGCGATACCCTGATGCGCCGCGCCGGCAAGGTCGCGTGCATCGACATGGGCCACCTGCGCCTGTGCATGCGGGTGGCGAAAGACGGCATGCTGGAAGCGGCCGGCGACGGCGATGTGCCGGACGTGACCATCCACGTCAAGCCCGGCGACCTGCCGCTGATCCTGCAGAACCGCGACCGCGCCTTTTCCTACGTGCGCATCGAGGGCGATGCCGAATTCGCCAACACCATCTCGCAACTGTCGAAAGGCCTGCGCTGGGATGCCGAGCATGACCTGGAGCGCTTTCTCGGCCCCATCGGCGCCACCCGCCTGGTCGGCGGCGCGCGTGCGGCGGTGTCGCACGCGACCGGTGCCGGCCGCCGCCTGGCCGAGAACGTCGCCGAATTCCTGCTTGAAGAGCGCCGCGTCCTGATCCGCCCAAGCACCGTCGACGCCTTCGCGGACGACGTGAACCGCCTGCGCGACGACGTCGAGCGTACCGCCAAGCGCATCGCCAAACTCGAACAAAAGCTGGACCAGCTGCGTGTGCAGCGCAGCCCCACCACGGATAGCTGATGATTCTGAAATTCCTGCGCCTGCTGAAGATCTTCACGGTTTTCACGAAACACGGTCTCGACGAGATCGCAATGTCCGGCCTGCAAGTGCCGCGCACCGCCCGCTTCATCAACACCATGTTCTTCTGGCGGCGCATCACCTCGCCGCGCGCGATCCGCCTGCGCCTGGCGCTCGAAGAGCTGGGGCCGATCTTCGTGAAGTTCGGCCAGGTGCTGTCGACCCGCCCCGACCTGATGCCGCCGGATATCGTGGCCGAACTGTCGCTGCTGCAGGACCGCGTGCCGCCCTTCGATTCCGACCTCGCCATCGCCCAGATCACGCGCTCGCTCGGCGCGCCGCCGGACCAGCTGTTTGCTACTTTTGAGCGCACGCCGGTGGCCTCGGCCTCGATCGCCCAGGTCCACTTTGCGACCCTCAAGAACGGTAAAGAGGTCGCGGTCAAGGTGCTGCGTCCGGGGATGAAATCGACCATCGACGAAGACCTGGCCCTGATGCAGATGGCGGCCGGCCTGATCGAAAGGGTGTGGCCGGACAGCCGCCGCCTCAAACCCCGCGAAGTCGTCGCCGAATTCGACAAGTACCTGCACGACGAGCTCGACCTGATGCGCGAAGCCGCCCAGGCCAGCCAGCTGCGGCGCAACTTCGCCAACTCGACCCTCTTGATGGTCCCGGAGATGTACTGGGATTACTGCTCCAGCAGCGTGATCGTGATGGAGCGCATGAACGGCATCCCGATCTCGCAGACCGACCGCCTGGTCGCGGCCGGCGTCGACCTGAAAAAGCTGTCGCGCGACGGCGTCGAAATCTTCTTCACCCAGGTCTTCCGCGACGGTTTCTTCCACGCCGACATGCACCCTGGGAACATCCTGGTGTCGGTGGAGGAGGCGACCTTCGGGCGCTACATCGCGCTCGACTTCGGCATCGTCGGCACCCTGAACGACTTCGACAAGGATTACCTGTCGCAGAACTTCCTGGCCTTCTTCCGCCGCGACTACAAGCGCGTGGCCGAGGCCCACATCGAATCCGGCTGGGCGCCGCGCGACACCCGCGTCGACGAACTGGAAGCGGCCGTGCGCGCCACCTGCGAACCGATCTTCGACCGCCCATTGAAGGACATCTCCTTCGGCCAGGTGCTGCTGCGCCTGTTCCAGACCTCGCGCCGCTTCAACGTCGAGGTCCAGCCGCAGCTGGTGCTGCTGCAGAAGACCATGCTCAACATCGAGGGCCTGGGACGCCAGCTCGATCCGGACCTCGACCTGTGGAAGACGGCGAAACCCTACCTGGAGCGCTGGATGGCCGACCAGGTCGGCTGGCGCGGCTTCGTCGAGCGCCTGCGCGACGAGGCGCCGCGCTTCGCCCAGATCTTCCCGCAGATCCCGCGCCTGGCCCACCAGGTGCTGCACAAGCGCGCGCACAGCGACCTCGACATGGGCGACCTGATGTACAAGCTGGTGGAGAACCAGCGCCGCACCAACCGCCTGCTGGCCGTCCTCGCCAGCGTCACGGCCATCGCGGTGGTGGGCCTGGCCGCCGTGCACTTCGTCCGCTTCTGACCATGCCGGACTTTGCCAGCCGCGATCCCTTGATGCCCGCGTTCTGGGACGAGCGCTTCGAGCGGCAGTTCACGCCCTGGGACCGGGGTAGTGCGCCGGCCGCGCTGCGGGCGTTCGTGGCGCAGTCTCCAGAGTCGCTGACCACCGCAGGACGGCCCCCGGCAGTCCTGCTGCCAGGCTGCGGCTCCGCCTACGAACTCGCGCTGATGCTGGACGCCGGCTGGGATGCCACCGCCATCGATTTTTCGCCCGTCGCGGTGGCGCGCGCGAAGGCGCTGGCGGGACGGCACGCCGGCCATATCGTGCAGGCCGACTTTTTCACCTACACGCCGCACAAGCCGCTCGACCTGGTCTACGAACAGGCCTTCCTGTGCGCGATGCCGCGTGCGCGCTGGCCCGAGGTGGCCGAACGCTGGGCCCGGCTGCTGGCGCCGGGCGGCCTGCTGGCGGGCTACTTCTTCTTCGACGACGTGCCGAAAGGGCCGCCGTTCGGCATCGAGCGCGCCCAGCTCGATGCGCTGCTGGCGCCGCATTTCGACTGCATCGCCGACGATCCCGTGGCCGACTCCATCCCGGTTTTCGCCGGGAAGGAACATTGGATGGTCTGGCGCCGCCGCTGATCGCTTTCTCTGCGCTTGTTGCGTAGAATCCTCCCGTGTATGATTAAAAAAACAATTCATCGGCAGATGAAAAAGGGGAGGCACGAGTGGCGGACGTCATACTCGAAACACGCAAGCTCACCAAAGCTTTCAAGGGCTTTACGGCGGTCAGCGGCGTCGACCTGAACATCGAGCGCGGGCATATCCACGCGCTCATCGGGCCGAACGGGGCAGGGAAGACCACCTGCTTCAACCTGCTCACCAAATTCCTCAACCCGACATCCGGCCAGATCCTGTTCAACGGCCGCGACATCACGGCGGCGGCGCCGGCGCAGATCGCGCGCATGGGCATCATCCGCTCCTTCCAGATCTCGGCGGTCTTTCCGCACCTGACCGTGCTGCAGAACGTGCGCATCGGCCTGCAGCGTACGCTCGGCACCAGCTTCCACTTCTGGCGCAGCGAGCGTTCGCTGGACGTGCTGAACGGCCGCGCGATGCAGCTGCTGGAAGAGGTCGACCTGGCAGGGTTTGCCGACCAGGTCACCGCCAGCCTGCCCTACGGCCGCAAGCGCGCGCTGGAGATCGCCGCGACGCTGGCCATGGAGCCGGAGCTGATGCTGCTGGACGAGCCGACCCAGGGCATGGGCCATGAGGACGTGCACCGCGTGACGGCGCTGATCAAGAAGGTGTCGGCCGGGCGCACGATCCTGATGGTGGAGCACAACATGAGCGTGGTGTCCGGCATCTGCGACCGCATCTCGGTGCTGCAGCGCGGCGCCGTGCTGGCCGAGGGCACGTATGCCGAGGTCTCGAAGGATCCACAGGTGATGGAAGCGTATATGGGAGTACAGGCATGAGCGCCGCACTCGACATCGGCAACCTGCAGGCCTGGTACGGCGAATCCCACGTCCTGCACGGCATCAGCCTGAGCGTGCAGCCGGGCGAAGTGGTGGCCCTGCTGGGCCGCAACGGCGCCGGCCGCACCACGCTGCTGCGCGCCATCATGGGACTGACCGGCCGCCGCACCGGCTCCATCAGGATCAACGGCGTCGAGGCGATCGGCCTGCCGACCCACCGCATCGCCCACCTCGGCGTCGGCTACTGCCCGGAGGAGCGGGGCATCTTCGCTTCGCTGTCGACCGAGGAAAACCTGCTGCTGCCGCCCGTGCTGGCAGCGTCGAAAGGCGTGGCGGCGGGCATGAGCGTCGACGAGATCTACGCGATGTTCCCGAACCTGCTGGAGCGCCGCCACAGCCAGGGCACGCGCCTGTCCGGCGGCGAGCAGCAGATGCTGGCGGTGGCGCGCATCCTGCGCACCGGCGCGCGCCTGCTGCTGCTGGACGAGATCTCGGAAGGCCTGGCGCCCGTCATCGTGCAGGCGCTGGCGCGCATGATCGTCACCCTCAAGGAGAAAGGCTACACCATCGTGATGGTCGAGCAGAACTTCCGTTTCGCGGCGCCGCTGGCAGACCGCTTCTATGTGATCGAGCATGGGCAGATCGCCGACACCATTGCCGCGGCAGACCTGGAGGCCAGGATGCCGGTGCTCACCGAACTGCTGGGGGTGTGATGGAGATCCTCGGCGTTCCCCTGCAGGCCCTGATGAGCCAATTGCTGCTCGGATTGGTCAACGGTTCCTTCTACGCGATGCTGTCGCTGGGCCTGGCCGTGATCTTCGGCCTGCTCAACGTGATCAACTTTTCGCACGGCGCGCTGTACATGGTCGGCGCCTTCCTGGCCTACATCGGCGTGACCCAGTTCGGCCTGAACTACTGGATGATGCTGGTGCTCGCGCCCTTGGCGGTGGGCCTGCTCGGCATCGTGATCGAGCGCACCATGCTGCGCTGGCTGTACAAGCTCGATCACCTGTACGGCCTGCTGCTCACCTTCGGCCTGACCCTGCTGCTGGAAGGCGTGTTCCGCTCCTTCTACGGCGTGTCCGGCCAGACCCTCGACGTGCCGGAGCAGCTGGCCGGCGCCACCAACCTGGGCTTCATGATCCTGCCGAACTACCGCGCCTGGGTGGTGGCGGCATCGATCACGGTCTGCCTCGGCACCTGGTTCGTGATCGAGAAGACGCGACTGGGCGCCTACCTGCGCGCCGGGACCGAGAACCCGAAACTGGTGGAGGCCTTCGGCGTCAACGTGCCGATGATGGTGATGCTGACCTATGGATTCGGGGTCGCGCTGGCCGGCCTGGCCGGGGTGCTGGCGGCGCCCGTCATCAACGTCACGCCGCTGATGGGATCGAACCTGATCATCGTCGTGTTCGCGGTGGTGGTGATCGGCGGGATGGGGTCGATCCTCGGCTCCATCCTCACCGGCCTGGGCCTGGGCGTGATCGAAGGCCTGACCCGGGTGTTCTACCCGGAAGGCTCGGAAGTCGTGGTGTTCGTGGTGATGGTGATCGTGCTGCTGCTGCGACCAGCCGGCCTGTTCGGCAAGGAGAAGTAAGTGACCTCGCAAACCTACTGCGCGTTGCATTGTTGGCCTGCGATGCTCGCTGTACGCTTGTACAGCTGCGCTTCTCGGCCAACACTGCGGCCGCTCGCTACGGTTTTCGAGGCCACTTAAGAGAGGATATATGAACAAGAAAATCTTATGCATGGCGGCTTTGGCGCTGGCGCTGGTCGCGCCCATGTTCGCCTATCCGGTGTTCCTGATGAAGCTGCTGTGCTTCAGCCTGTTCGCCTGCGCCTTCAACCTCCTGATCGGCTATACGGGTCTGCTGTCCTTCGGCCATGCGGCCTTCCTCGGCACCGGCGGCTATGTGGCCGGCTATGCCTTGAGCACGATGGGCCTGCCGGTGCCGGTCGGGATCCTGCTGGCGGTGCTGGCATCGAGCGTGCTGGGGCTGGTGATGGGCGGCCTGGCGATCCGCCGCCAGGGCATCTACTTTTCGATGATCACGCTGGCGCTGGCGCAGATGGTGTACTTCGCGGCGCTGCGCGCACCCTTCACGCACGGCGAGGATGGCCTGCAGGGCGTCCCGCGCGGCAGCCTGTTCGGCCTCGACCTGTCGAACGACCTGACCCTGTACTACGTGGTGCTGGCGATCTTCGTGGGCGGCTTCGCGCTGATCGTGCGCACCATCCACTCGCCCTTCGGCCAGGTGCTCAAGGCGATCAAGGAAAACGAGCCGCGCGCGATCTCGCTGGGCTACGACGTCGACCGCTACAAGCTGCTGGCCTTCGTGCTGTCCGCCGCGCTGGCCGGCCTGGCGGGCGCCACCAAGACCCTGGTGCTGAGCTTCGAGACCCTGACCGACGTGCACTGGACCATGTCCGGCCTGGTGATCCTGATGACGCTCGTCGGCGGCATGGGCACGCTGGTCGGTCCGATCGTCGGCGCCTTCCTGATCATTTCGCTGGAAAACCGGCTCGGCGACCTCGGCGCCTGGCTGGCGGAGCACACCCGCATCGAGTGGTTCTCGACGCTGGGCGAATCGGTGGGCATGGTGACCGGCCTGGTGTTCGTCGCCTGCGTGCTGCTGTTCCGCCGCGGCGTGGTGGGCGAGATCGGCGCCTTCGTGGCATCGCGCCAGCGTGCCGATCACGCGGGACCGGTTACGCGGACTGGCGCGGCCGGCACACGGCTGTAAAACCCGCTGCCGCGTAGGCGATCATGCGCGGCGCGATCGCCGCCATGTCGGAAGAGCTGGCGCTGCCCTCCGACAGCCGGTCCAGGCGGCCGGTATCGCTCAGGGTCAGGCACAGGGCGCCGGTCAGGAAGTGGTAGCTGTAGAACAGGTCTTCGGTGGCGGCCTGCGGCAGCACCCGCTGCAGCAGGCCGATGAAGCGGCGCACCACCGGATCGAAGTTGGTGGTCATGGTGTCCGCGCCCCAGCCCCGCGAATTGTTGACCAGGCCGAGCAGGGCAAAGTAATTCTTCCAGCCCGGGTCGCGGTGGCGGGCCCGGTCGAGCAGTGGCATCAGGAAGGCCGAGGCGACGCCTTCAACCGTCATGCCGTCGCCGCATTCGGCTTCGTAGCGCAGCATCGCGTCCAGGCGGTCCTGGTTGATCATGGCCGCGCGGCGCGCGAACACGGCGTCGAACAGCGCCTGCTTGGTGCCGAAATAATAGTGGACCAGGGCCGAGTCGACCCCGCATTCGACGGCGACGGCGCGCACCGTCACGCCATGGAAGCCGTGGATCGAAAACAGCTTTTCGGCGGCGTCGAGGATGACCGGCGCGGTTTCGCTGCCGCCGTCGGCCTTGGGACGGCGGCCGACCGACCTGGCCTTGCGCGCATGGCCGGCAGGGGTGCTGGATTCGGTGGTGCGCGTCATCGGCTTCGGGGTTGGTGGGGACGCGCAATTCTACAACGAGTATCCTGTGCGGATTACATCGATTGAAAGCGAGGAGCAGGATGGATTTGAATGGCAAGGTGATCGTGGTGACCGGCGGCGCACAAGGCATTGGCCTGGCGATCGCCGCGCGTTGCGTGGCGGATGGCGCCCGCGTCGCGGTATGGGATCTGCGCGCCGAAGCGGTCGATGCCGCGGTGGCAGCATTGGGGGCGGAGGCTGCATTCGGCTGCGTGGTCGATGTCTCCAGCATGGCCAGCGTGCAGGCGGCGCTTGACGCGACGCTGGCGCATTTCGGGCGCCTGGATGGCCTGGTCAACAATGCCGGCATCGTCGCCGACGCCCAGTTGCGCAAGATGAGCGAAGCGCAGTGGGACAGCGTCATCGACGTCAACCTCAAGGGCGTGTTCAACTGCGGGCGCGTGGCGGTGGAGGCGCTGATCGAGAGCGGCGGGGCGATCGTGAACATCTCCTCGATCGTCGGCCTGAGCGGCAACTTCGGGCAAACCAACTATGCCGCGGCCAAGGCGGGCGTGCTCGGCATGACCAGGACTTGGGCACGCGAACTGGGCCGCAAGGGCGTGCGCTGCAATGCCGTGTGTCCGGGCTTCGTCGGCACCGCCATCGTCAAGGACATTCCGCAGCACCTGATCGACGAGATGGTCAAGGCGGTGCCGCAGGGCCGCATGGGCCGGCCGGAAGAGATCGCCTCGTGCGTGGCTTTCCTGCTCTCCGCCGATGCGAGCTACGTCAACGGCGCCACGCTGGAAGTCTCGGGCGGGCTGACGCTGTAAAAGCGGCGCCGCAAAAAGAAAAGGGCCCGCGAAGGGCCCTGATTTGAAGTCGTTCTTGTATGGCTTAGCGGCGGCGGCAGAGCCGGTCGCGCAAACTTCTGTTTCTGTTCAGTCGAGCTGAGGAGTGCTATTTAAACAGGTATGTTGATGTTCGGCAAACTCGATGCGCCATCGTGCTGAATAAAAACAACACTGTTGCCATTTGCCATCCAACGCGCCAAAGGGCAAATCGGTCCGCAAAAGCTTTATAATTCAGGGTTTTGATGATTTTTGCGGAGTATTCAGATGCCGATTTACGCCTACCGCTGCGATGAATGCGGTTTTGCCAAGGATGTACTGCAAAAGATTTCGGATCCGGTTCTGACCGTGTGCCCGTCGTGCGGCAAGTCATCGTTCAAGAAGCAGGTCACGGCCGCCGGTTTCCAGCTCAAGGGGACCGGCTGGTACGTGACCGACTTCCGCGGTGGCAGCACCCCGCCGACCGGGACGGCGCCGTCGGCCGGCAGCAGCGCCGGCAGCAGTACGAGCAGCAGCACCGGCGGCGACAGCAGCGCCAGTGCCGCGCCCGCGGCGGCGTCGACGCCAGGCACGAGCGGCGATGCGTAAATATTTCATTACCGGCGCGCTGGTCCTGGTGCCCCTGGCGATTACCGCCTGGGTGCTGAACTTCGTGATCGGCACGCTGGACCAGTCGCTGGTGCTGGTGCCGGCCGAGTGGCAGCCGCGCACCTACATCCCCGGCCTGGGCGCGATCATCACGCTGGCGATCGTGTTCCTGACCGGCGTGCTGACCAATAACCTGGTCGGCAAGTGGTTCGTGCGCCTGTGGGAACGCCTGCTGAACCGCATCCCGGTCGTGAACTCGATCTACGGCAGCGTCAAGCAGGTGTCCGACACCCTGTTCTCGTCCTCGGGCAACGCCTTCCGCAAGGCCGTGCTGATCCCGTATCCGCACGAGAACTCGTATACGATCGCCTTCCTGACCGGGGTGCCGGGTGGCGACGTGAAGAATCACTTGGTGGGCGACTACGTGAGCGTGTACGTGCCGACCACCCCGAACCCGACCTCCGGCTTCTTCCTGATGATGGAACGCAGCCGGGTGGTGGAACTGGACATGACGGTCGACGCGGCCCTGAAGTACATCGTGTCGATGGGCGTCGTGGCGCCGGCAAGCGGGAA
>Ga0265798_10006909_pt1 | contig 14822 bp, 20 predicted proteins | sample P3T30metagenome_FD_192430 | JGI IMG/M metagenome (GOLD analysis project Ga0265798, IMG submission 192430) | Plant litter microbial communities from East Loma Ridge, Irvine, California - P3 T30 | ecosystem: Environmental > Terrestrial > Plant litter > Unclassified | place: USA: California... | reverse complement strand
GAGCAGAGGATTAATGAGATGGAGATGAAACATCAGGAAAAGATTAAACAGGTTGAAAGTGATTATCAGACTGCTGTGAGATATGTCAAGGGTAGTGAAAAGATGTTGAAGAGGATGAAGGTGAGTCTAACTTGGCGTTAGCCAAGTCGAGTTCATTCTCCGGCGGACCTGGCTAGGTGAATAAAGGACTGGGCTGACGAGTAGGATGAGCTGAATAAGCAAAAATCAGCAAATCAATCACTTCAATCCGAAATTGATTCCCTCTCAGGTCGATCATCTACCGAACCGGGATCCCGTACACGAGACGCTTCAGGTCGAGCAACACCTACATTCGATGGCGAGCTCTCCAGGAAATTCTCCTCATTGCAAATCGCGCATCAAACTCTTCAAGCTGAATTATCTGCGTCCAGAGATGTCTTGGCTGCTCGCGAACGTGAAGTTGAGCTTCTGAGGCAGAGGGTTGAAGAGGCTGAGAAGGAGTTGGAGGGGATGAGGGAGGAATTGGGGCAGGCTCAGGCTAGGATTGAAACGTTGTTGGAGATGGGTGATGGGGATGGGGAGAGGAGTGAGGAGGGTAGTGAAGAGGCTAGTATGGCTTTTGATAAGGTACGTAGGCCGTCAGGCCGTCGATCCTCCCTGTCATCAAGTCACCGGCCTACAGTCGACCGGCCTAGCTCCAAGTCGAAGACGGCTGAGTGGAGAGACAGCAGGAATGGAGGAAGGAATTGGGATGTAGCTGACTAGCAGTTCTCGAAGGAACTGAAACAATGGGATCGAACGCGCGGATCAGACTCCGATACCGAAGACGATGATACGGCACAATACAACCTTCCAGCTGGTAATCACAAACAGTCAGGACCAGGACAGGCTATGAAATCACCTGCTTTAGGAAGTGCGGGAGCGGTAAAAGGAAAGACAGGTGGAGGTGGACATAAACGGAATAGTTCGGAATATAGTGGTGATTGGGCTCAATGATCGTCTTTTTGTTTACTAGGTGCTGTTGAGGGGCTCGATGTGCGGTGGAAGGTGGAAGAGGATACTAAAGGAGGTCTGGATATATGTGATGATTTACGATTTTGATCTTGATATGGTTTCTGGAATGGTTATGGACTTATGAATATGGTTGCGCCCATACTCTGTCTACCAGTACCGGGATGCGAATCTTTGCCTGGTATATGATACTCCAGTACGATCGCGATGGACGTTTTCCTTTGATCAAGCTTCCTTTTGTGGAGCTTATCGATGTTCGAGTGTGATCAGAGAATGAGCGACTATATGCATTCCACAAGGGTGATATGGTAATATGGAGACGAGCTATAGTAATATAAATGAGAGGATCTACAACAGCTATATAGGGTATGGCAAGGTAATGTAGGATATATGGCAATACAAACTGGGATCTGAATCTTAATGAGCGTGAGTGTGGGCGTGATGATACGTGGCAGGGGTCGTAGTGATAGTCGTTGTATTCGTCGTCGTGAGGATTGAAAGGATTGGGAGATTCGATTATAACTCGAAATCATCATCCTCTTCTCCAGAAGTACTATCCTCATAATCAACAACTTCCTGAGGCTCCTCCCTTTCATCCTCATCATCTCCTTTAGCCATCTCAGCCCCCAAAAGCGCGGCGAAATCATCCTCCTCCTCCTCCTCTTCAGATTCAGATTCAATAATCTCTGCCGATTTCACTTTACTTCCCCCTACCACAGGTAAAGTCTTCTTAGGCAGTGATTTCCCTCCTGTCGACTTTCTATCTTCTACGATAGAAGTTCTGGATTTCTTCTTTGGTGATTCTTGGTTTGGCGCTTTTCGTTTTGATGCAGAAGAAGCGGGGGCGGGTGGTTGTCCGGATAGATTTCGGTTTAATGTGAGATTGAGAGTTGTTGGAAGTGGGTGGATTGTGAACGACTACTGAATCAGCTTTGCCCATGGTCTGGAGGAATGAGCTTACAACAGTCATTGGGTCCCAGACTATTACGCATTCCCTCTGAGCAGAGGCTTCATCTCGGATATCAAAGACTTGGCTGCCTTTCTGTTTTCATTAGCTTATTTCTTCAATCGCATAAGTATCGTGAATCATGGAGACGTGCCTTGGTATCGAAGGTAAGCTGGGATGCTTTGCCTCTATCCATGTCTAATCGACCTTGAGTGTTTGGGGTGATTGATTCTGGTTTGAATGTATCTACCATCAGCGCCTCTCTGATTGAGGGTGTCTTCCAGGACCACCACTTTGGTCCTGGTGGTTAAAGGGTAGTCTATTGTAAGGATAGGAAAGGTGATGGTCACGAGAAGAGTGAGAGATAGACGCGTACATTTCAATCCAATAACATCCTCTTTCGCGCCCTTTCCTTTTCCCAAGGTAGCTTTGAAAGCAGGCGAGAGGGTAAGTGGGAACACCCCATTAACTGGTAATCCCTCTAATGGTTTGTCTGTCGTCGTTGGCATTTCGTATAATAATTGTTTGATTGTTGAGTGGCGAATAGTGATAGTGATATGTATGATAGATGAATAGATTGTCTGGATGTGATGGGATGATAACAAGGGTGGGTGAGACCTCCTCCCGTACTACTGTACAAAGTGGGTACGAATTGTCACCTCCACCTCTCGATTACTTTCCCACGATATCCCCAGTTAGAGATGACGGTACCTTACCTTACTTTACCGAACCAAGCCAGACAAGGTCAACGTTGACGAAGGTACATATTATACTGTTCCCTGTCTCTTTCTCTTCTCTTCTCTTCCATATATTATAGGATACGGGACCACTGCGATACCCCTCTTCTACTTCAAGTAACGACCGCTCTCGAGACATCGACGAACCGCTGCACCTCGCCCACCCTTTCATTACCAATTCAACGAAGCAATGCCTGGCCCTGCGAAGCCACCTCCAACATCTGTAAGCTGCCTTCTTCCGTCTCATGAATTATGGTTTCAGCTGATATGCAGACGGCAAGTAAACGTATAAAGAAAGAAGTATGTCCACCATTCCAACCGGAGCTGACGGTAGATAGCAGACTTAGCCAAAGAGAACCTCGGGGAAATATCTCTGATACCCAACGAAGCTGATATCTTCGCATGGAAAGCTATAATTCCAGGGCCTTCCGGGAGTCCTTATGAGGGAGGGAGGTTCGAGGTTGATATCAGGATACCGTCTGATTACCCGTGAGCTCCTTCTCCATCGTTCAACAGAGTCAGCTGACGTTCAGCTTTTCAGCACCTAAGCTGCATTTCCTGACAAAGGTGTACCACTGCAATATTGCGCATACTGGAGCTATCTGTAAGCTGCATCTGGCTCTTCATGGCGCAGCAGCTGATTTCCAGGTCTTGACGTATGTCCCGGTTGACAAGGTAGAGAAGGGAAAACTAACCCGATAGCTGCTCAAAGGAGCCTGGTCACCCGCTTTATCCCTCTACAAAGTTATTCTATCCCTCTCTTCCCTCCTTACCGACCCAAATCCCTCCGACCCACTTGTACCCAGTATAGCAGCAGAGTACCGGACAAAAAGGAAGCAACACGACGATACCGCTAGGGCATGGGTGAAACTGTATGTTCAGCTGCAATAGCCCCTTCGTTAGCTGATGAGTAGATACGCCACACCGAAAGAACCAGTAGACCCTTATGCGACACCTCCAGTCATGGGTGCTCCAAGCTTACCACCTCCACCATCTGCACCCGGCCCAAATCGTGCGCAACCCCGTTATCGTGTATACCGCCCAGAGCCACCTCAACAAGCGGCACCTATACAACCGCCAGTGGCGACTAGTAGGAAGAGGCAAACGAATACGAGAGCAACTACCTCGCATGCGCACGGATCCGCCTCTGCAACAAATAATGAACCCATCGACCTGGCTAGTGAATCAGAAGCGGAGGATGAGGTGGAAGTGGATCAATCGATCGAGATTCTAGGAGAGAATCCGGCAAGCCGTAATCAGGCGGGAGGAAGTAATGGAGCAAGAGCAGCTAGGCAACCACCACCGCGGAAGAGAGCTAGGCAGACTGAGGAGGATAATGATGAGATCATCTTTATAGATGATTAGACGGGGGTCGGTTCGAGTAGATGGGGCATAGCCAATATGCGAGTCACGAGGGATATAACGAATGTAGTACATGTGCAGACATATCTTCATACAAAGATTCACAACCATCATGTAAAATACCATCCACCACTTATGGCGTTGATTGATTTGCCTAGATGAGTGATGTGCCTGATTGGTGTCTGGGTAATTTCCCTGAATTCATGTCTTTGACTTTACGTGAACAATTCACGCTAGACATTCACCGCTCGTATTCACTACCTTTACCCCTTTGTGATCTCTCATTCTCTGGCTGGTCCAGATACGACCTTTCCAAGCCTAACAGACAAGATCTCGTAGACGATGTTCGACTCACGCTCTCTCCGTAGAAAACTAGGTAATCTGATACCAAACGACGCAAGTCATCCTTTACACCATTTCTTGATACTTGACTGATGTATAGGCTCGGAAACAGATCCAGAATGTCCTAACTGTAGAATGGGATACCCACAAGACAGTACTCGTAGAAGTCCCAGGTGCACCACCAGTAGATGCGGATGTAGAGATGGAAGGCATGGGTCTGAATCGGAAGGATGAGGGGTATGGGCGGTTGGATGATGATTGGGATGATCACGAGGTGAGTCTTCTCTACGTCTTCGAGTCCTTGAAGTTTGATGAAGATGGGAGAGATAGAATATGAGCTGATGAATAGGACGTGATGAATCCAAATCGACCGATCGAACCACCTCGTCGTCAATTGTACGGCTCGAATTCAGCATCCGGCTCAGGCTCCGGATCAGGATCGCATTCAGGCCAAGGACAATATTTCAACGAACCAATCCAACGTTCTCAGCCTCCTAGATCATATTCCCAATCATCAGATAAACGTCTCCCCCCAGTCCCTCAACCTCAGAAAGAACAAGATCCATTCGCCGATGATGATATCTACGCACCTTCGGATTCATTTTTACAACCGAGTCGAACACCCCCGAAACCGACTCGGACGCGGACGATGGAGGAAGGATGGAATACGTTCCAAGATCCGGAATCTAACGATCGGAGTGGAAGTGGGAGCGGGAAGGAGAGTTGGAAAGGAAAAGATATTAGGATTGGGGTTGACAGTCCGACTAGTTCGAGGGGGACTAGGGATTCAGCACAGACCACGGAGGAGAATCCGTTCAGGTGAGGGAATTTTGATGTATAATGTGACGAGGTAGGGAATGGTTGTACTGCCATTGGACAATGGATGTATATCGTACTATTACCATCAACGGGTCTTGACTCTGTGCGAACGAAGTGGGGACTACGAGCGCGGCTCACAAGGAAGAACGAGAACCCGCGAGACTCAACAGCATATATACATCTTCGACTCGACTCTCGACTCTCGACTCATTTGTACCAGGAAAGAAATCATCAACAGGGGGGGAACAGACCCAAGTCTTGATCAGCGATCAAGAGTAGGACTATCATGGATCAGAACCACAAATGTCCCACTCATCGGCAACCGGATTGCCCTTGATCTCAGCGTCGGAGTCATAAGCGGAATCATCCCACTCCTCCCAATCCGTCAGATTGGGCTTGCTCGTAGAGTCGCGCTTTACGACATACCACTCCTCCTCCGCTGAATCGGGTTTCGTACTGTCGACTTTTGAACCCAGTTGAGTAGTCACGGCGTTGTGCGGACTTTGGCTGTTGACTCTAGCGTTTCAGCTCTCTGATAATACTGATCACTTACCTTTGGACCGACTGGGCTGACGGGGCGAACAACGACTGTTTGCCGACATCATCGGGACCACCGACCCTTTGCGGCTCATTGTTCGACTCGGCCGTTCGATCATCGATAGTAGGCGTCGCAGCCGTACTTTTCTTACTCTATACCATCAACACTGTCCTCACACCCCAAACAAGTTGACTCACTCCGCAGTCTGGGCAATCGGGATGAATGTACCAGCCGGTGTGCCGTTGGCCAGTCATGGTGGAAAAGTCTTTCATAGCTTTCATACAGGCTTTTTCGATCGCCTCTTTTTTCACGAATGCAAGAGAATGAATATTATCGGAACGCTCTTTGTGCGCCCTCGTGAACTCAGCGACCACTTCATTCCTAGTTGTTTCCCAACAACTTAGACAAGTTGATTTCTCTGACTGGTCAGGCATGGTCTGTATTCGATTTGATATGTATTTATTCAAACTGAGAGGTGGAGTATAGTTGGAAGGCAATTCTTTCTGAACGAACAAGTGTTCATAACGGAGAGCTGAATATCCCCTACACAACCAGGCCGAGGGAAGGGGGAATGAGCAGTATTAGTGGACACTAACCTTCTGATTATCCATCTTCAACAGCATATATACATCGTCACATCGACTCCGCCTACTTGGGACCAGGAACAACAATATCAACAGGCGGTCGAAAGTCAAGCTCAGGAAGTTGAAGATTGTCACAATAGTCCCGGCCCTCGTTCTCCTTACTAAGCTCGCCCGAGCTGTAAACGTCTGGAATAAAAATGTACCCGTCCTCATCCTCCGAAGCGAAGTCGCCCTCACTGTAAACGCTTGGACTAAGTATATACCACTCCTCGTCCGCCAAATCGGGGATACTCGCACTGCCGAAGCTTGCAGTATCCCACTCCTTTTCCGCTAACATTGGGTGGCTCATATTGTCGTCTTCTGACACGAGTGAAGCCTGCGGGGCGTTGTGCGAGTTCTGATCGTTGAAACTAGCGTCTTAGTTTCAAGACGATACTGATGACTTACTTCTGGACCGACTGGACCGATAAAGCGGACAACTGTTCGTCGCTGGCACCGTGCCCATAGACTTTTTGATTCCCATGGTTCGACCTAGCCGTTTGATCATCGATCGTAGGCGTCATAGCAGTACCTGTCCTCTTACTCTATACCATCAACACTGTTTGTACACCTTGAAGAAAGTGACTCACCTCGCAGGATTTGCAATCGGGATCAAACCCCCAGCGCTCAGCAGCCCGAGCAAGGTTAATCTTAGCTTGCTCGCTCTGTACCATCAACAATGTCCACAGTCCTCGAACGGCTTGACTCACGTTGCAGACTTTGCAGTCGGGAGCAGAGGGCCATGGGCCGCGGGTGTCTGCGCGATAGTGCTCCATCCAAGCACTGTTATAATTTCCTAACAAAGCCTCCTTCGTCCTACGATCGGTAGCACCATCATACTTACTCTGTGCGCTTTTCCACCAAGCGTTCGCCTCCTCAATAGCTTTTGTTTTACAACTTCCACAAGTTTTTCCTGACCCTAACTCAAGCATGATGTTTATTCGATTTTATTGTTGTCAATCAGAGTGAAAGACAAGGTATAGTTGGAAGGCAATTCTCCCTGAACGGACAAGTCTTTGCTCTTGGGAAATTTGATATTTCCTTTCAGATTCTTTCCTATGGATCCCTTCACTCCTCCTTTGGTAGTGCTCCACATTCTCATGGATCTGAGAGTGAATGGATCTAATGTGCCACCGCCGAGAGGGAAACAGCTAGCGTTCAGGCTGCTAGCCAAGCACGATTGTGTATGTGTATCATGATATACATACTGTCTCACTGTCACTCCACTGACACATGATCACCACCCCACCTGACTCGTATGCCTGAAATCGCCCATCATAAATCCAGCCACCGGCGATGAATCTTAGAGAAGATTTTACTGCTACACACACCCATCTCATCTCTCATTGCATTGCCCAGCTTCCGTCAACTTAGACCTACTCCTTTACCACGCCTAAGCTAATTGGCCTTGGAGATGATCGTCGGCACGAGCCATCTCCCGAGAAGCATGTACAGTGTAGCCCAACTCGTTATCGGGGAATGGTCCATAGAAAGTCCCACGGTCCCATTTGTACAGAGGCTGATTGGTCCTCAAACGGTCGATGAGATCTGGATTTGCTCTAGAAGCATCAGCCCATCTCGAAAGCGAGAACGACAAATCAGGCTCACATGAAGTATCTCCCAAAAGCAACGAGATCACTTGCGCCACTACTGATCGTTTGCGCAAAGTTGTCTGGACCGTAGCCTCCAGCCGATAACATCTTTGTCGATCCTAGAGCCTGCTGAAAAGGCTGTAAAGAGATATCTTGACGAATCGACATGCTGCTGAGCATCTTTTCTTTTTCGCTGGTGCTTTTGAACTCGTCGAAGCGTGGTTCAATGAGGTGACTTATAAACGTATCAGAACAATCGCGATCGGGAGGCAACCGCCGGACTTACACGTATGCAATATTGCGTTTCGAGAGCTCTGAGCAGAGATGGAGCCATTGCTCCAATCTGTTTTCTCCTCTGGTCTCGTTGAACACGCCGAAGGGACTCAAGCGCACTGCTACCCGACCCGACCCGATAGCCGAGCATAATTTATCGACAGTCTCGAGTGTAAATCGACATCTGTTGGTGATAGATCCGCCGTACTCGTCATTGCGTTGGTTCACTACCACACCATTCAGCTCAGATTATCACAGTAGTGGGAGAGAAGCTTACCGTTACTGTGCTGGAACTGGTCGAAGAGGTACCCGTTTCCTGCGTGGATCTCAATTCCATCACAACCCGCCGAAATCGCATTCCTTGCTGCGCGGACAAAGTCCTCTTGGGTAGCTGAGATATCCTCGGTGGTCATCGCTTTCGGCGTTTCGAATAAGAGTGGAGGGAGCGTCGGACATGTCATCACACCGCTCAAACCCACTGCAGAACTACTTTCGGGCAGTTGACCGGTCAAGAGAGAGTGTGTATTCCGACCCTGATGCCAAAGTTGAGCAAAGAAAAAGCCACCTCGTTGATGTACAGCCGATATGATGGGCCTCCACGATTCCACTTGTTCCGAGGTGAACCAACCGGGAATGCCTGGTCGACCTGAGGCTCGGACGGACACCGGGCTAAATCGTCAGCAAGGTTCAATCTTGCATAAGGTTGGAACACTGCTTACCCTGCTTCCGCGATGATCAGACCTCCTGGAGTAGCTCTTTCGCTTAGCCATAGTCAGCGACAACAAACTGTATCTAGAAAACTTCACCTACCTATAATACTGCTTCATCATATCATTGGCGATCCAGGTTGACGGATGAACATCGGATTTACTGGCGCGACCTCGAGTCCTGATAATCAGCGATTTCATATGTCATTTGAGACTCACAGTGGTGCCATAACGACACGATGCCCAAGTATCGTTTCGCCGATCTGACATGAAGACCAAGGTAGGATAGGAGACATTGTGTATGAGAGAGAGAGTGTACATCGCACAGAGATGGGTATATAGAGATGATATGGCAAATAACCCGAACTCCGACGTGGAGAGATAAGCGGGACCATCCGTAATTCACGGAATCTTCGGAACGAGATAAGCGTTTTATATAGGTGCGAGTACATCCGCAGGCAATTGGTCACGCGCGCCTGCATACAGTACCTTACAGCGCATCCCGATGACTGAGCGCATGCTAAGACCATCTCATGAACCTTTGACTTCCTGCTTTCCCGCAGACTATATCCCCCACTTGAGAGAGAGACGAAGCTTGTGGGTGTGTATCCTAGCGGTGCTTACTTTTATCGCTCAAGAGCTTAAATGATTGAGGAGAATTCGCGGGTTGCGATAGGTCAGGTTCCGAAATGTGCATCGAGACCATCATACAGCTGTATTGTCACACCTGCAAGTCTGTACATCAGACGTTCCTTGAAATAATAATCGTTGTATGTATGTGAATTCAGGAATAACGAGGAGAATTATTGCCATCCCATCTAGTCTTAATCTACAATGTACCTATTTAACCAAAACAACGGCCACAAGAAGCCTCAATCTGTGAAATCAAACGCCAGACTCGTATCACCCGTTGACAACTACCCCTCATCATGACGCTGGGGACCTATGACCTCTCGGCGACAGGACGGGTCATAACGTTTGCAGCCACCTTTTCTTCCGCATCGAAAGTCTTGGTCTCGACCGACGCCGCTTCCACACCATCCCCAGACGACATTCGCTCCGTATAGTCCATTCCATCCGCCGCGTACTCGATATCACCATGTCGAGATGATCGACCAAACCTGACTTCCTCCTCATCTGAGAAGTAGCTAGATCGTCAGAAATATCAATATGGACCTACAGCGGCTAGTACTTACCCATGCGATTTGCCCAGAGCCTCCCAAGTTGGACTGAACTCGTCTCGGTATGATACCGGGACAATTTCTGGCATACCGAACGCATAGCACATCGCGATATAAGACAGTCCACCCATGAAGAAGGCGATCAAGAATCCACTTGATCTCATCAGCAAGATGCTTCTGGGACTTGAGTGGAGAGCACTTACGAGCTGTACATCCTTTTGGCAGCTAGAGCTCCCGCACTGGTGTCGGTCGTATATGAATAGGCCAATCCAGGCAAGGGAAGAGCAATTCCTATGATCCATGCAGCAAATGCCTTGAGCTCGAATCCTTTTGGTTTGGGGTAATAAAGTCCGTCGGTATCGGGCTTATCCCCTTTTGCAGAGTAGAGCGAGGGGATATGGATGTTTCCTCTTCGAATCACAAAGTAATCGGCTATCGTAATCAGTATTCACGCGGGATGTCTAGCTCCAAAGCGGGCTTACCAAGTAGGATACCCATGAAAGAGGCCATGAAGACAGTGTATGAACCGAGGAAAGTGATAAACTACAGTCGTCAGCGATCCATTGCCGAAACTGAATTAGTGGAGAGGGCATCAGACTTACCCTGGCGCCGCTGGTAAGAATAGCCCATGGGCATACTGCCCAACTGAAAAGCATGCAGATGACCTGACCTCGAATAATGTTGACCCACTTGGGGAACACTCCTGCCCAATCACATCCGAAGGGTATCGAGTTTGCGAAAAGGTTCGTTCCGACCGTGCCGAAACATTGCACGATACCGAAAAGAGCAAGTCCGACTCGCCAGTTTGTAGTAAAGTTGCTTTCGAGGATAAGGTTACAGATGTCCCAGGCGTTCCAGGCGGTCACCTTAGATGCGTCAGTTGTTGCTGGAGCCCAACGATGGAAGATAACTCACCCCGTAGATCTGTTTACAGGCTGCACTGGAGACGATACCGAGGACGAAGACCACAAACTTGCCGGTCATCATGGATACCAATTGAGGCCAAAGAGCGACTCCGGGCTATGAGTCGTCAGAAAGTCCTATCAGCTTCTGCAAAGACCAGGGACCTACTCGGACGGCATATCGAGCGATATCAGGTTGGTTGATCAACATTGGCTGAATCGTCAGTCTCAGTCTCATCGCTCCGCGATCGTGAGTCGAAGCAAACCTACGGAAATTGTCTATCTTGGTCAGCGACGGTCGCCGATAGCAAGAAAACATAAAGACCACTCACACCGAAGATAGCATTTAGACCTTGGAGGAAAGCCCACGAGAATGCGGCGTTCGACGCAGGTTTAGCAGGATTGATAATGGTGAGATCGAGAGATCCTCCCGCCAGATGAACAAGACCTCCGATGAAAGCAAACGCAGATACCGGAAGAAAGATTGACTTGACCGTGAAGATATGCTTAGCTGCACTTGGGCTATGGATTAGTCTCTGATCACCTGTTTGACAGAGAAAGCAGTACTTACTGAATGAATGCGAAGGGGACCTGGATCAACCACATGATAAAGTAACATATCATGATCTTCGTTGATACTTTAGCCGATAAAGGCAGTGTGTTCTCGAGATCGATCCACGACCTTCCAAAAATGGCTCCAAATGAAACCGACAATAATTGAGAAGCGTAGAAGCTGTATCTTGTTCAGCGGTCGTCCGACAGCTTGGAACACGTATGTATTGGCATTATGACTCACGTTTGTACAGCATACCAAATGATCGCAATGAGTCCTCTGAAGCCGACCATGATCTTCGATCCCCACATTCCGAATGTACTTCGGCACCAAGCTGGAAATCCGATGTGGTAGACCGCACCTACTCGCTGCGATGATCAGCGAAACACAGAGGCTGGGCGGGGACATGGCTGAGTGACTCACAGCTGCGGCGACACCGACGAGACTTGTTAAGATGCATCCGAGAGCTGAGACACCGAGAGCTTGGTTGAAAGTGAGACCGGCGTTGATGAGAGCTGCGCCGGTCGACCATGAACCGGCGCCATAATTCTGCGACCACCAGAGGGAGACAAACGAGAACCAAGTCCAGACGCGCATCTCTGTCAACGCGTTAGAATACCACGCATAATGGTAGGTTTGCAAGGAAGCTCACGTATAGGGGTAGGAGCGATATCCTCGTTGATCCAAGCAGTCCGAGGTCCGGGCTCCATCTTAAACAGAGCTGATTCCAATCAGCGACCTGTCAAATCACTATACAAGTTTGACTTACGCCTCCAGCCACTGACCGGTCGGAAATCAGCATGTCCAGCTTCTTCCGCTTCCTTGGGAGGCTTGAAAGGATTGATATAATGAAGGGTCTGCTTTACTTTAGGTGAAAGTCCCATCTTGATCAAACGGTTTCGATGAGTATCGGGAGTGGTGTGAATTGATGTCAGCGACAATCGACTATAAGTACATTGTGCCAAGCGTCCGTGACGCTGAGAGGCTGGTAGCGTCCGCTGAGATACATTGGTCAAGTTCCCGAAGATAGAAGAAGATACGGCATTGTGGTGTAGAAGGACTGGTTTCGGCAAATCGTTCCGAATAAGTCAGGGTGCTTATCTTTGACTTCAGGTCCCGTAGGGTAGGGTAAACCTTCTATTGAGCGTGCGGGTTTGCGCTAGTTGACCGATATTGTAGCACTCAGAAGACAATGTCCGTCGGGATGACTCGGAGAAATGAAGACATGGCGCAGGGGTTCTCTAAGAGAAAGGGAAGAAGGGCGAACCATCGCAACTCCATGTACGTTGTCATACTCTCATCCCCCATATACTTCCGTACAACGGGAGCTATTTGAGCTGCTATATATATGCGAAAGCATAAGATGGATACTAGGAGGAGCAGGAAGGACAATATTGCATGCTACAGATCGAAACCGTTTGGCTCTAGCTTCTAATTCTATCAACTGAGTGTGTGATCGCAAGGCTAGGCTTTAGGATGATTTTCGATCCAATGCCTGGGGACCGAGGTCAGCGGGTCGCTCTCTTAGTCGAGCATGAGAATCACTTACTTTGCGATGTCCTGCTTCTGGCAGATCCAAATATCATCCGACTCGGCTTTCACTCGCTTCAAGAACTGTTTGAGGGCGACGAAACGCCCTGGCCTACCGATGATATGAGGGTGCAATGCCAAGGTCATCATCTTTGGTTTACCCTTTTTACCTTCGGTTAGCAGGACATCCAGGGCGTTGTTGAGATGTTCTAGGAAATCATCTGGGCTTGAAAATCCTGGTGCATCTACGAACTTGTGGTCGTTACCTATGGATCGTCAGCATTCATAGCATTCTGCGAATGATGACTGACAGTCTAGAGAGTGCGGGATCAGGAGGGTGCCATCGGCAGCATAGTATGGCAAGTCGTCCCCGTAGACGCTCGAGTCATAGCCTAGTCGGGACTGGACCTTTTCGTATGCTTTTGCAACGAGTACGCTAGACGAGATGGATGGTCGCTCGTTATAGTACCCTTTCGGGTAGTCATTCGAGGGAGATTGCGCTTTCAGGATTTCCAGCGTTGCGCTGATATGAGCTGCCTCGACATCTTCAGGGACCAGATCGTAGTTGGCGTATCTAATTTATATTAGCACCTGACCACACATCTATCGAGAGGCAACGCACCGATAGCCAGAAGCAACGATCTCGGCTCCCATGTTCACCGCCTCTGCCACGACAGCAGGTGCGAGTTCGGCTGATCTACCGCATGCAATGAGGGAGAAGGTGAAGCCCAATTCCTCCAAGAGTTGATGCAAACGCCAGATACCACCTGTAAGGTCAGCCTTTGCCAATGAGACCGGACGGCCGGCGCGACTCACGCTTTGTTCCAAACTCGTAAACCGATTCCAAGGGGAAATCACGCCCTTTTCGAAGGGGTCGACGATCGGTCTAATTGGTCTCAGAATCCGTCATGACGTTTTACAACTTGCTGCTCAGACTTACCTCGCCCATGAGCACTTCGGAATACTCGTCACCGTTTTCCGGCTATAGATATAATAAGCAAAGATCTGCAAGCTCGAGCGATAAGCGCTTACAGTAGCTTCGGCGCCCTCTTCAAAGTGGATCGAGATGTTCAGAGCAACAGACTTGCCCTCGGGCCAAGTCACTGTCGGGATATCGAGGTCTGTGTAGCCTCCATAGTCACGTGCGGGCGGTTCCTTTGGCGCCAGTAGACGATCCAGCTTTGGGTCGGCGAAAGTTGCGCCGGCAGCTAGACTTGGTATTTTGGGAATGGCAACAGGCATTCTGTTTTATGTGAGATGAAGTGGGGATACAGAGAGACGAAAGACTCTGAGGAGCGGTTTATCAGATGGCGACATGCTTCCTCGAGGCAGTCTATTGTATGACTAGTGAGGGAATCGGATGAATTGAGAGATAAGCCTCAGACCGGTAATCTTCCGATGGTTTCCGAAGATCCTTTGCGTTTCTTCGGCAACTCCTTCCGTATCTCTTTCCTTACGTTTCGCGACAACTGCCCGACCCAACATGCATCCATCCGTATCTAGACCACTTGGTCCCTATACACGTGGATCCGGTAAAGAATCGATATGGAACCATATCGATAGCTTAGGCCAAATCCTTCAGCGAACTCAACAGACACCGACTTCGAAACGCTATATCGGTTGTTAATCCAAGTTGCCTAAATGCAGACACCCACTCCTGCTACGCGACCATCGACAACTGCACAACAGATGGAGAAAGCTACAAGCGAAGATGTCGATGCAGGTCA
>Ga0265798_10006904_pt1 | contig 14836 bp, 13 predicted proteins | sample P3T30metagenome_FD_192430 | JGI IMG/M metagenome (GOLD analysis project Ga0265798, IMG submission 192430) | Plant litter microbial communities from East Loma Ridge, Irvine, California - P3 T30 | ecosystem: Environmental > Terrestrial > Plant litter > Unclassified | place: USA: California... | reverse complement strand
TGGTTCGCCCATTATAACGAGGTGCATCCGCACCGCGCTTTGCGCTATCGATCCCCACGCGAGTTCATCGCGCAAACCTGCGAGGCTCTGTCAGGCCTTTAGGGGGCAACAACAATCTGTAGGATCTGGTGAAACAGGATGCCGTCTACGAAGCCTCCCATCCCGATCCCAATCACCATGCCAGCGGTGGTCAACGGTTTCGTTGTCAGTACGCGGTCGGGCATAGTTGCTACCTTACGAAAGATACTTGCGAACTGCGTAAGCGGCCATGATCAGTACGGGCGCTGGCGCAGCCAAAGCAGCACAATTGCTTACGAAATCCGAGCCAAGAACGGCTGCACGAACCGCCTCCGCCGTTCTGCTGTGACAGAGCATGCACGCCCATGCTGGTGTCGCGATCATGAGCAACGGAATTGTAGCGAGGCGGGCAGCCAGCTTCATGCAGCACCGCACGGTAGGACGTGTCTGCCCGGAGGGGGTGGGGCTCTATAGGAGGCGCTACCGATGACCGTCACGTGGGGATCGTAGGGCATCGCCTCAACGTGGCTCCTCTAGCTTAGCGGGCGTGGGTGAAAGGGTGGTCGTCGGTAGGGCAGGTAGCGGGGTACCAGCCTTCGCCGCCGCGTCTTCCCGTTGCATTCTGTCACGCACGCCGCCTTCGACGCTGCGGCCTTCCGCGACGGGCCGGTGGACCGAACCCGCAGTGGGTGCCAGCGGTGTGCCCCGACTGAGCTCGGCGCGGTGGATGTTGGCCGAGATCCGCTCGGTCAGGTCGGGGAAGATGTGGTGTGCCGAGGATGCGGCCCTTGCCTTCCATCCCACCGGCAGCTCTTCGCGCGGATGGAGCGAAACCCAGACCAGCGCCTGCACGACCTTCTCCGGCCCATCTATCATCGCCATGCGGTCGGCATGGCCGCTATAGTTGGCAGTGTGCTGGAAGAAGGGCGTATCGACCGCCCAGGGCATGACCGTCGCCACCTTTATTGTCTTGCCGTGGCCGGCGTGGCGAAGCTCTTCGTTGAGCGACCGGCCGAGGCTTAGCACGCCAGCCTTCGTTGCCGCGTAGGTGCCGTGATAGGCGAGCGGGATCTCGCTTTCGACCGATCCCATGTTCACCAGCGTGCCGTGGCCTTGGGTCAGGAAGCGCCGCACAGCGGCATGACTACCGTAGATCACGCCCTTCAGGTTCACGTCGACGATGCGCGAATAATCCGCGACCGGCACGTCCCAGAAGCGTCCCATCGCGCCGACCCCGGCGATGTTCATCCACACGTCGATGCGACCAAATCGCGCCGTCGCCGCATTAGCCAGCGCCTCGACCTGCGCGGGATCCGCGACGTCGGTAGTGACGACCAGTGCCTGCCCGCCGCCTGCGCGCACCTTGGCGGCAACCTCCTCCAGCAGATCGGTCCGCCGTGCTGCCAGGACGACGTTGGCGCGCAACGCCCCCAGCCGAAGTGCGGCGCCCTGACCAAACCCGCTCGATGCGCCGACGATCACATAGGTGCGTCCGGCGACCCGCGGCAGTTCGCTCCGTGCGAGATGAGTTGAGGTGGCGCACCCGCCGAGCGAGAGCGCAGCCAGAACTGCGGGGGCAGGTAGCATGTGGGCCCGGCGGCGCACTGTTCAGGCTCCATCCGACTGGGCGACGTCGATACCGTTGCCGGTCGAGATCTGCGCCATGTCGCCAGCCTGGGGCGGCGGAAAGGAATCCTGCGTGTCACGGCTGCGCAACAGCCTCCAGGCCAGCGCACCGCCCCCCAGCATCACGGCCGCAGTCAGTGCCGGGCGCTTGGTCGCCTTCACGTACAGGCTGCCGCCGCGCATCAAATGCGGCTCGTGCGTGCCGCGTTCGTGCCCGCCATAGCCGGCCTCGAACAATGCCCGCCGGTGATCGCCGCTTGCCTTGCGGGTGCGCGACTGTTGCGACGTGTACATAAGCTTCTCCATCACGCGATCGGTGAAGCGCGGCGCCACCGCGCCGAGCACGGCGGCAAACTTCGCCTGGCTGCCGACGAACATGTCGCGCTTGGGATGTGCGGCGCACCAGAGGATTGCTTCCGCTACCGCCTCGGGCGGGTAGATCATGCCGCGGTGGACAGGCTGCATCGGCATGAAATTGCCCGCATGTTCGTTGTACGGCGTGTCGATCCGCCCAGGATGGATCAGCGAGACCGAAACCGGCCAGCCCTCATGTTCCACCTCCTGCCGCAGCGACCCGGTAAAGCCGTGCAACGCGAACTTGGCGGACGCGTAAGTGCTTTGCACCGCCGGCGCCTTGTCGCCGAAGAAACTGCCGATGTTGACGATCGCGCCGGGTTTATCGGCATCGCGGAAGTGCCGGACCGCAGCAAGCGAGCCATAGACCGTACCCCAGTACACCGTGTCGAACATGCGGTGCCATTCCGGCATCGGCACATCCCACAGTCTGCCGAAAATCGAGATACCGGCATTATTGACCCAGGTGTCGAACCCGCCGAACTCAGCCACCGCAACGTCGACGACGCGCGCGACATCCGCCTCGTTGCCAACGTCGCAGATGACGAAGGCGGCGCGGCCACCGGCGCCCCGGATCTCATCGACCAGCGTACGAAGCGCTTCTTCGTTTCGCGCGGCGGCGATGACTGCAGCACCGGCCTTCGCCGCCATCCGCGCCGTCACCAGTCCTATGCCACTGCTGGCGCCCGTGATGATAATCGTCTGTTCGGACAAAGGCTTCAAAGTCATGGAGAACCTCATAAATACAGGTTAAATACCTGAGTTAAAGTAAGAAAAAGCTCATTTTGCCGTCAACGAAGTCGGCCTTCGAGAGTTCAGAGATCATGACAAATACTTTGCCTGACGAATTGGTGCGGCTGACCGCCATCGAGACTGCGGCGGTACTGGCCGTCGTCGGCGGGCCGCTCGTCGCGAAAGGCATCATGGTTCGGCGGCCGTGGGTCGTCGGCGTATTGCACGCGACCGGCATCGAACGATCCGCGGCGGCCCTGCTCCAGCGACTGCGTCGCCGATACGGCGATGGCCCGGTGATGCTGCGCCTGCCCGGCCGCGAGCAGGCAGTGCTGCTGTCGCCCGACCATGTTCGCCGCGTGCTCGCCGAAACACCCGAGCCGTTCGAAACGGACAGCAGCGAGAAGCACGCGACGCTCGCGCATTTTGAGCCGAAAGGTTCGCTGATTTCGCGCGGTACGGCACGTGCCGAGCGGCGCGCGCTCAACGACCGGGCACTCGAAAGCAATCGCCCGATCCATTCGCTTGCGCCGCGGTTCCAAGATTTTATCGCCGAGGAGATCGCCGCCTTGCTGCAGATGAGCGGTGAGACGGGCGAACTCGGCTGGGGCGCCTTCAAGGATCACTGGTTCCGCATCGCCCGCCGATGCCTGTTCGGCGATCACGCCGCGGACGATCAGGCGTTGACGGACATGCTGATCGGGTTGCGCAGCGCCGGCAATTGGGCGTTCCTTCATCCAAAAAGACGCGCGTTGCGAGCGCGCTTCCTGTCACGTGTCGCCGCCTATCTTCACGCGCCGGCGCCAGGAACGCTGGCCGAGCGCCTCGCGGCGCATGCAACAAGTCGGGGAGCGGCGGAGGACCAAGTGGGGCAATGGTTGTTCGCCTTCGATGCGGCGGGTATCGCCACGTTCCGCGCGCTTGCCGTCCTCGCGTCCACCGACCGGTTCATGGAACGCGCCAGTGGCGACGCCGTACCAGAGATGCCGTTCCTGCGCGCATGCCTGCTTGAATCGGTGCGGCTGTGGCCGACCACACCGGCGATCTTGCGTCAGAGCGACCGGGCCACCGACTGGAATGGCAGCATGATGCCGAAGGATACCGGCGTTCTCATCCACGCACCGTTCCTGCACCGCGACGACGAGCGTCTTCCCTTCGCGCACCGGTTCGCGCCCGACGCGTGGCTCGATGGCGATCCGACGATATGGCCGCTGATCCCGTTCAGTGCCGGGCCGGGCGAATGCCCTGCGAAGAATCTCGTTCTGCTGCTCGCTAGCAACACGCTGGCCACGATGCTGGATAGGCATCGGTTCGCACTGCCATCTTCACGTCGGATCGACCCTGACCAGCTCCCGGCAACGTTTGATCATTTCTCGCTCGTGCTGCGCGTGCGTCTAGCGAATTGATCGGTTGGACATAGGAGACGGTGGTGGATGTCCGACTTGGGATCGTAGAGCAAAGGATGCACGAGCCGCCCATTGTTTTCCAGTCCGAAGCCGAGCTAGAAGCTAACTTGGGGAAATAGAAGAATAGTTTTAATCATGACGCTCTTGGTCGTCGGGTCGGGAGGTGGAAGCGGTCCCCCGCGCTCAAGGCGTGGAGCGTCAGGTCATGCAACGACAGCACCCGGTCGGGTTTCGCCTCTGCGATGTTGGACCGGGTGACGGCAGCGGCGTCGATGATCGTGACGCCACCCGAGCCAATCACCGTCAACCCGTCGCCCTCGACCACGATCGCGGTGTCCTCGTCGATGCCGATGCCGAGCATGCGTGGATTATGCGCGACCGCGCCGAGCAGACGGCCGATCCGGCCGCGCTCGGCGAAATGCTGGTCGATGATGACGTTGGGGATGAGTCCAAGCCCCGGCACCATGTGCAAGTCGCCGATCCGGTGCGATTCCCGGCCGGTGCCCGCGACCAGCATGGTGTCGCTCTGCGCCGACGCGCCCGCCGAGGTGCCCGCGACAACGCCGCCGCGACGGTGGAGGTCGCGTACCAGGGCGTCCAGTCGTGTGTCGCCGATCTGGCTGACGATCCGCAATTGGTCGCCGCCGGTGAAGAACACGCCGGCTGCATCCGCCAGGGCCGCGCCGATCTCGCCGTCGACCGCCTCGGCCCGATCGTCGACATAGAGTTCGACCAGATCGGTCACGCCGATCGCGCCGAACGCCTTGCAATAGGCATCGAAATAGCCTTCGGGCTGGTGGCTGGCGACGGTCGCGACCACCAGCCTTCCGCCGTTCAGTCGGTCGGCGATGGCGCGCAGGATGATGCGTTCGCCCTCCTTGTCCTCATGGCCGCCGATCGCGATTAGGGGCCCGGCGGTATCAGCCATGGTCGAGATGATCCTTCAGTTCGTCGGCGTGGATGGCGCCGGCGATGGTGTCGAGATCGCTCGCGGCGAGCGCGAGGGCGAAATGGTCGGAGGTGTGCGACACGCCGATGCGGCCGGCCGGATCAAGCACGATCGCGCCCGCTTCGCCGCCGACGCGTGCGAGGGGCGCCGCGATAGCGGTTGCGGCGAGGCCGGCGGTGCCGCCCTCCAGCGCGCGCATGATCCGACCGGCGAGCAGCGTGCGGGCGATCGCCTCGCCATCGCCCGACAGCGACACGCCGCCGATGCCGTCCTCGGCGTAGAAGCCACAGCCGGGCAGGGGGGAATCGCCGACGCGGCCGGGCAACGTGCCCTTCAGGCCGCCGGTCGATGTCGCCGCGGCGACATGGCCCGCGCTGTCCATGGCGACGCAGCCTACGGTGTCGTGGCCGGGATCGACGGCCATGGGCGCGGCCGAATCGCGCCCGGCCAGCCTGCGGTCCGCTGCAAAGCGTTCCGCGCCTTCGCCGACCAGCAGGATCGGCGGGGCGCCCAGCATCGCATGCGCCGCGTCGATCGGATTGCGCAGCGTGCGAACCGCAGCGACGGCGCCGATCGCCAACGTCGCGCCATCCATGATCGCGGCGTCCATCTCGATCTTGCCGGCGGCGTTGCGCACCGATCCCGTGCCGGCGTTGAACGTCAGATCGTCCTCCAGCGCGCGAATCGCGATGCGCGCTGCCTCTATCGCCGATCCGCCCGCGCGCAGCTCCCGGGCGCCGGCCTCGGCAGCGTTGCAGCAGCCCGCCCGGTTGGCCTCGGCGCGTTCGGGGGCGATCGTCTTGGCGCCGCCATGCACGACGATCGCCCAGGTCCGTTCAGCCATAGGCCTGCTCCAGCACGCGCGTCACGTGCGGCGATGCTGCCTCGGCAAAGCGGTTTACGCGCTGCCAGATGCCGTCGACATCGGTCGGCATCAGCACCACCATGTCGCCCGGTCGCGCATGCTCCAGGCAGACGTCGGTGGCGGCCTCTTCGTCGACGAGACGGTGGACGTCGGTCGGCCGCATGCCGGTCGACAGCGCACCTTGCGACATCAAGGCGTTGATCGATCCCGCGGTCCGGCCGCGGCCGTCGGGAGCTTCGCGGAACATGATCTGGTCGAAGATGCCCGCCGCCAGCGCGCCCATCTCGATCAGATCGCAGTCGCGGCGGTCGCCGGGGATGCTGACCATCCCGAACACGCGCCCGCCGGGCCTGCGCAATTTGGCGACCAGCCGCCCGAGCGCGGTCAGCGCGGCCGGGTTGTGCGCGTAGTCGACGATGATGCGCACGCCGTGTGCGTCGAGGATGTTGAGCCGGCCGGGCGAATCCTCGAACGAACTGGTGAACGCGCCGAGCGCGGCGGCGATGGTCTCCGTCGGTATGCCGTGCGCAGCCGTCATGGCGGTTGCGGCGAGCGCGTTGAAGACGTTGAAGTCCGCCGCGCCGCCGAGCGTGGCGGGGATCGCCGCGATTGGGACGACCGTAATGCGGTCACCGCCGCGATGGAGCACGATCTCGCCTGCCTCGGACACCACGGCGATGCCGCCGCTCGCGAGATGACTGCGGATCGGTTCGGTCGTTGCGGCATCGTCGCGGGCGCTGAACCAGACGAGATGTCCGCCAGCGTGGCGCGCCATCGCACGCGTCATCGGATCGTCGGCGTTGAGGACACAGTGGCCGCGCCGCGCCACGCTTTCGGCGACGACCGATTTGACGCGCGCGAGGTCGGCGACGGTATCGATGCCCTTCAGCCCGAGATGGTCGGCGGTGACGTTGAGCACCGCGCCGACATCGCATCGCTCGAAGCCGAGACCCTCGCGCAGGATGCCGCCGCGCGCAGCCTCGAACACGGCGGCGTCAACGGTCGGGTTGCGCAGCACCATCCGCGCACTGCGCGGGCCGCTGGCGTCGGCGGCGACCTGAAGCCGGCCGTCGATATAGACGCCCGACGTGGAGGTGAGGCCGACGCGGTGCCCCGCCTCGCACAGGATGCGCGCGACCATCCGCGCCGTGGTCGACTTGCCGTTGGTGCCGGTGACAGCGAAGATCGGTATCCGGCTGCGCGAGCCGCGCGGCACGATCGCCGCGATGATCGGGCGCGCCACGTCGCGCGGCGTGCCCTGCGACGGCTGCAGGTGCATTCGCAGCCCGGGCGCGGCGTTGACCTCGACGATGCCGCCGCCGGTCTCGCGGACACTGCGCGTGATGTCGGGCGAGAGCATGTCGATGCCCGCGACGTCGAGCCCGATCACGCCGGCCGCCTGTACCGCGATCGCCGCATTGTCGGGGTGGATCGTATCGGTGCGATCGACCGCGGTGCCGCCGGTGGACAGGTTCGCGGTGCCGCGCAGCAGCACGACCTGCCCGGCGGCGGGCACGCTCGACAGGTCGAACCCGGCGTGGGCGAGCAGCGCGTGCAGGGGCTCGTCGACGACGATGCGCGTGAGGACGTTCTCATGGCCGACACCGCGGCGCGGGTCGGCGTTGACCGCGTCGATCAAGGCGGCGATCGTCGTCGTACCGTCGCCAACGACATGCGCGGGGACGCGTTCGGCGACGGCGACCACCTTGCCGTCGACGACGAGGACGCGGTGGTCGTTGCCGGGCAGTTCGCGCTCGACGATCACGCGGCGGCTGATCTTCGCCGCCAGCGCGATGCCGCCGCGGAGTGCCGCTGCGTCGCGGATGCCGGTGGTCACGCCGCGACCGTGATTGCCGTCGAGCGGCTTGGTGACGACCGGCCAGCCGATCCGGCGTGCGACGCGCAGCGCCTCGTCCGCGTCGCGTACGACCTGGCCGCGGGGGACCGGCAGTCCGGCGTCGTGGAGCAGCGCCTTGGCCGCGTCCTTGTTGCCGGCGAGTTCGGCGCCGATCAGCGAGGTGCCGCCGGTGACGCTGGCGCGGATCCGCCGCTGGCGGCTGCCCTGGCCGAGCTGGACGAGACTCGCCGCATCGAGCCGGGTGACGGGAATGCCGCGCCGCCGCGCCTCGTCGACCAGCGCGCGCGTGCTCGGGCCGAAGCCGTTCGCGGTGACCAATTTCCGGAGCGCTGCGATGAGCGCCGCGATGTCGCCGGGCAACGCGTCGCCAAGCAGGTCGAGCCCTTCGACACGCTGCAGGTCGTCGGGCAGCAAGGTCGCCACCAGCGCGATCGCGGCGCGACCGGCGGCCATCCCGCTGACCGGATCGGCATAGCGGAACAGGATGTCGTAGACGCCGGGTTCACCCTTGACCGAGCGCGTCTTGCCGCGCGTGACCGCAGCGCCGGCGAGCGACTGCAGCTCGATCGCGACGTGCTCGATGACATGGCCGAGCCAGGTGCCCTCGCGCATCCGGCGGACAAGCCCGCCCGGCTCGCCGTAGCTGCAGCCGTGCCGCGCGAGCCCCGGCAGGCGCGCGAGGAGGGCCTCGACGAAGCCCGGCAGGCGATCGGTCGGCCGGTCCTCCAGTGCGCCGAGATCGAGCCGCACGCGAATCATCGGGCGCAGGCCGTAGAGGTTGGGCCCGACATAGATGCTGCGGTCGCACACCCGCATCGGCGTGGCGGCGGTCATGCGGCGTCCGTGCGGCGGACGACGGTGCCGACCGCGGCGATGCGCTCGACATCGGCATAGGCGGGCCGGTCGAGTTCGTCGCCGAAGATGTCGGGATCGAGTTCGAGATAGTCCAGCTCCAGCCCGACCGCCGGGAGACGATCGCCGAGCGCGTCGAGCAGCACGTCGCGTCCATCGACGATCGATACGCCGGTGTGCATGATCAGCCGACCGCCGGGATTCAGCAGGTCGATGCCCTGCATCACCCAGTCGCGCGACAGCGCTGCGCCGTACAGGTCGCCACCGTCGCGATAGGCGCGGCGTTCGGTGTCGATCATGAAGGGCGGATGCGTGACCATCAGGTCGAATCGACCATCGACGTCCGCGGGCTGCGACACCTCCACGGTGCGGTGGCGCACGCCGGCATGTTCGGCGTTGATCGAAGCGAGGAACAGCGCCTTGGGGTTGATATCGGCGATCGTCAGCAGCGCGTCGTCCGCATGGCGCGCGGCGACGATCCCGCCGACGCCTGCGCCCGCGCCGTAATCGAGGATGGTCCGCGCCTTCGGGTTCATCCGGTCGACGATAAAGTGTGCGAACCGGTAGCTGTCAGGGCCAAGGAACACCGAATCAAGCGCTGTTGTTGGATAGCGCGAATGCCAGAACAGCGTGTCATCGACGCGGGACACGCGCAGTCGCGGGACCAGCCAGCCATCGTTGTCCGGCATAACGACGCCAGCGTCGCGCAGAGCGGTTTCGAATGCGGAGGGCAATATGCCGGGCGCGGCGGACAAGCTCCAACCGAGCACGTCGCGGACATTTTGCGCCTCGCCCCGGTCCGGACGCGCGATTACTCGACCATGCGTCGACGGCGTCGGGCACACGAAATCATAACCATCGTTTTCGAGTTCGACGAGCAGATCGAGGAGCTCAGTTCGGGAGGGTTGCCCGGAAGTGCAATTTGGAGGAATCGACTGAGGATGTTCAAATAGTTCTTTGCCGGCGCGTTCATCAATCATAGTGGTATCTGTCGCAGTGTTCGATTTTGCAATAACCAGTTTTGTCTTTTTCAGTTCCTTGATTTAAACATAGGTGAATGTGATACTGGCATAATATCTTTTTTAAATTCATGCAAAAACATCGTGGGCTCCACGAACTAATAGCAGGATCAGCAGTTCCTGGGGAATTGACTTAACGTAAGTGAATGTCCCAGCCGCCGGAGGCCGGTACCGGAAGCGTTGCGCACTTTCGAGCGCTATCTTTGCAGCTCCTAGAAGTCGCACGATGATTCCAAAGTGGGTGTAGGATTGTAGTCGAGCCGGACACGAACGCCGTCGCGACGTTGGAGATGTGAAGAGCGCGGCCCGAGCGCTCTCTGGATACAGCATGACGGATCCGGTTGCCCTTGGGGACGGTCAGCTTAACCGCATCGCAATTTGATGCATCGTTCACCGCCTTCCGCAGCAAAGCATAATAACCGCTTTTTGAATGCCATTTTTATCCCATGTGTCGCATATTTGGGCGGTCGCTCCCGCGCGCGAACCTGATTTTTAGTAATCCATGTTGATGGAACGGAGGCTACTTGCCTGCCATAGTCATGGTATGACCGGCAACGAGAGATCCACGCGTCTAGCAGCGTCAGTTTTTCATCCGTGGCAGCGGCGGGGATCAGCGACGGTGTAGTAAGGTCGTCTAGCGACGAACTGGTGCTTTTCGAGTTAGCCAAACTTCGCAATCTCCGCCTCGGCGCACAACAGGCTAGCGAGTAAGGCCGCATGACTATTGTCCAGAACTTGAAAAATGAACATGTACTCATAGCACATGACGACCCGTTTCAACGATCCCGACTCTGTGAGATAATTCAAGCTGCAGGTGCGGAAGTCTATGCTGTAACCGCTAAAAGATTTGATGGCCATGGTTTACCGATACTTGATCCCGGATCATGCATAAGCGCGATGGTTCTAAGCTACACGCTACCCAGAAAATGCGCTATTGCTCTTGTTGACGCTGCTCTTGCCTCAGGCATACGAATTGTCGTTTTACATCCCGCACGGGCCGAGATCGCGTTCCCATTCTCAGACCATCGCTGCTTGGCTACCCCCTATGAGGGCTTCGAGATCGTTGACGCGCTCATCGACGTCGTCGTCGTAAAACGTGGTTGTATACATTGGTCGGCTCACGCGTCTCACATAACGAACGATCCGAAGTTCAGCGCAGACCAACTTCTTCCAAGCCCCGCCGGCTTAGAGTCAGGACCCATTGATCCGAGCTCGGCCTGATTCAGGCTGCGTGAGGAAACCACATTTGAGCGGCCTATACGGGCTGACTGACGAGCAAATGGCGCGGCTCAAGCCGTATATTTCTAAGAGCCCCGGGTTGATGATCGGCGGGTGTTGAGCGGCATCGTTTTCGTCAGCCGCAACGGGCTGCGCTGGTGCGATGCCCCTCGGGAGTATGCCCACACAAAATCGGGCATTTCGACGCGAGACCGTTGGCCAAGATGGAGATTCGCGCGTCCCGGTCCTCATAATGCGGCCGGCATCGAGTGGCAATTTAAGCCATAGAGTTCCCGGTCAATGTCGACTATCAGGCCATCATTTACTCATCTCCGTAGACATCATTCAGCCGGTGCAAGCTGAATCGGCTGATCTTGTTCACGCATGCAAGGGTGTGCGTGCTGCTACCGGAACAGCCGATGATACTCTCCCGGGGTGAATAGATTCAGCCTTTTAAAGGGCAAGTAGCTAGACGATTTGCACATATTTAGGCCGCAGACCACGCGGCGAGACGACTCAAAACCCCGATAAATCGAGAGCATATTTATCTGAGTTAAGTTGATAGGGAGATGGATAGGGCCTCCTACTCAATCAAACTGTAAGGTGTCGCTCATTGCGACTCGAGTCTTCGTATATTTTCCAAAGGAATCAGCGATGAAACGGCATTAATCTGGATTATCTAGTTCGCATTATGTTCATTGGAACATAAGGTGCTTGGAAACGCTTCGCTTTTACTAAAGAGGAGAGCACAATGCGAATTCTGACATCGATAGCTGCCGCAGCGTTGATAATCCCAGGCGTAGCGATGGGACAGACAACTGGCAGCGGAACGACGACAAGTGGAACGACGAGCGGCGGAACGACTGCAAGCGGCGTGAACAATGGCATGTCGACTGGCACCGTAGATCAGGCAAACCCGCCAACCAGCACGACTGGTTCGACCACATCGACGGACCCGCAAAGTGTATCGAAAGCTCGAGGCCGTTCGAGAGGATCGACATCGGGATCCACGATGCCTGGTTCGACAACGTCGGGAACAGCGAGTGGCACCATGAGCACCGGTACAGCGGGTAGCGCAACTACCGGGGTTATGACGGGTACCATACCTCCGCGCTAACTTGCCTTCGCCGTTGAACGAAAAGCCGGTCAAGCAATTGGCCGGCTTTTCGTGTCCGTTCGTCAGTTAGCTTTTTTCGCATGTATCTCCATTGTCGTCAGTTGAATTCCATTTGCCTCTCCGATCTCGTAGGTGTCGGTACAGATGAAACTGTGTCGCGGGGTGATCATCAAACCGCATGCCAATCTGATTAAAAGAAACTGGTACCGCCAAAAGAGGGTATACCACCATGAAAAACGAAAGTTCGAACAGGTTTGCCATGCAAACAGGGTGGGCGCAGCGGTATCAAACAGCCGGCGTCCAAGGTCTAAAACCTGACGAATATCCTACGGTCGCTTACCCATGCGTGACCGCGTTAGCGGATCGCGACCACCTTGACACCGGTTGCTTCCGCAACCTTTCTCCAGCTCTGGTTACTAGTCCAAACCGGAAGCCCTTCGCGTTGCGCAAGCGCTAGGCAAAATCGATCACCGAGGCTTAGCTTGGCCTCTGCAGTGACAGCGCGCAGCCGCCCGGCAAGGATGGCCAAAGCAGCATCAACCACGACCACGTCCATCGGCAACGGCTGCAGCATTGCATCGACTTCGTTGGCAGGCATGCCAGCGTGGATAAAGTGGCTTACCACCTCGGCATAGTTAACGCTGCTGACCCGTGCGCCCGCGATCGCACCGGCGACTTTGGCCGAGCCTTTTTCACCTTTCAGCAGCGCAATCAGCGCGGAAGCGTCAAGAACGACACTCACTCGCCACTGTCTTCGTGGCGACGGCCGAGAAAGGCGTCGACCGACGCGTCCGGACTGCCACCAGTGAACTGCTTGGCGAGCGCTTGTGCCCGGGCGACGGCCTGCGCCGCTGTGCGCAGGATCACACCGTCAGGCGTTTCGTTTAGGTAGACCACCCCGCCTCCATTGAGCCCCAAACGCTTACGGATGTCAGCGGGCAGGCTCATTCGCCCATTTGGCGTAATGTTCACTTGAGTGGTAATTTATCATTACTCCTGCAATTTGAAATCATTTTTCCCTTTTAGGTTCATTTGTATCGGTGTTCAAGCTTCTGCGCACCGTGCCACATTCCGCTGTTTATGGCTCACATCTGAGACCGCGCCCACGCGACCTATTTAGCGATAAGCTTGATTCCCGCTAATTGCATGCTGGCTCCAAAATCTCGGATCGACTAGAGATTTTCGGTGATCTGAGACGATCTCGAGCGACCGTCTCGGTTCAAAGGAAATCGCAACGCGGGATATCGGCAGCATGGACGATGGCAATGTTGATGAAGCGGCCAGCATTGATCGTAGTGACCTGAATGCGATCGTGGCTGACGCGCTGGTCGTCGTTGATGAGGTCCAGTCACTCGAACCCTATCTACCGCAGCTCACCCCAGATGACCGGGAACGCGTCGACGATTATGTTCGCCGTGCTTCGGCCGACGCGACGCTGCGCGCGTACAAGTCGGACTGGCGGCTGTTTTGTGCGTGGTGCCAGGAAAGCGGCTATCGACCGCTCCCGGCGACGCCGGCGACGGTCGCCGCGTTCCTGACGTTGCTCGCCGAGCGCGGGTTCAGTCCCCAAGAGCTTCGTCGCACAAAGCGTGGCACAGTGCTGCCGCGCAAGGAACCGGTGCCACTTGGCCGGGCGACGATCGGTCGGCGTTTGGCCGCGATCGTGTTCGCGCATCGGGCGGCCGACGTCGAGCCTCCGACTTCGCAACCCGATGCCGCGAGGCTCGAGCGCGCGATACGCGGAATTCGTAAAGACAAGCGCGGCGAACTGCCTGGCAAGAAGCGCCCGGCGGATGGCGACGTTCTACGCGACATGGTGCGCGCGATCGCCGGCGAGGATCTGCGTAGCTACCGGGATCGCGCGTTGCTCGCGATCGGGATGGCAGGGGCGTTCCGGCGTTCGGAGCTGGTGGCAATTACGATTGGGCGGGTGAGCGAAGACAGCCGCGGACTGCTCGTCCGCATTGCAACCTCCAAAACAGATCAGGAAGGCAAAGGGCACACCGTCGCAATCCCGGACGGTCGCCGTCTAGAGCCGGTGCGGCATTACCGCGCCTGGCTGGAGAAAGCTGGGATTACCGCGGGGCCGGTGTTCCGCAGCCTGACGCCACAGGGCCGGCTGACCGACAAGCCGATGAGCCCGCAAGGAGTTGCGTTGGTTGTGAAGGCGGCAGCCGTCGCTGCCGGCTACCCACCCGAGATGTTCTCGGGACATTCTCTGCGTGCTGGCTTCCTAACCGAAGCGGGACGGCAGAACGCCAATCTGTTTAAAATGAAGGAGCATAGCCGGCATTCGTCGCTCGAAATGGTCGCTGAGTATGTGCGGGATCATGAGCGATTTCGAGAGCATGCCGGCGAGGGTTTTTTATAGCGTTTGACCCATACCCGGACATTCGAGCGCACTTCCCAACTTCAGACACTCAGTCATCTTCGCGCTGACCGCTATCAACGTCCGATTTTCCAGCATGAAACGTCGTGATGCAGAGGAGATGGAACCATCTGCTTACGGAAGGACAGATAACGATCGCCAACCTTGGATGACGATCGTTAGCCGCGTGTCTGAACCAGACGGCGTACCTGCGATTGACAAGTGCTGCGCGGCATGGCTGATTACAGGCATGGGGATCGCGATCTCCCCACGAGGCGTCAGCTGAAGAATCGCGTCCAGCTCAACATGCCAAGGACGCGTCATGCCTGCTCACAACGCTATTACTCCAGATAAGCTATCCCGCCTCGTCGCGCTGCCTGGATCTCCGCGCATCATCGACCTTCGCGATGACACGGTCGAAGCAATACCCGGCTCTCTTTTCCGCATTGATGAC
>Ga0265798_10006903_pt1 | contig 14837 bp, 16 predicted proteins | sample P3T30metagenome_FD_192430 | JGI IMG/M metagenome (GOLD analysis project Ga0265798, IMG submission 192430) | Plant litter microbial communities from East Loma Ridge, Irvine, California - P3 T30 | ecosystem: Environmental > Terrestrial > Plant litter > Unclassified | place: USA: California... | reverse complement strand
CGCAGCGCGGACAGCGGCGCTCGCTTGATCGCGCTTGCTCGATGAGCGCGATGATGTGTGCCAGGCCGGCGGCCGGCCGCAGGGCATGCAGCACCTGCAGGCGCTGCGGCTGGTTGAGCGCGGGCACCCGCGCAAACCATTTCTTGAAACCTGCGCCTTTCATGAGGGCTCCGTCTCGATGCCGATACGGATTGGACAGCAAGGCAGCTCGGCAGTTCAGTGCTCATCCACAGCTAACGATGACAGCGCCATAAAAAAAGCCAGCCGAAATCGGCTGGCCTTGACCAGGAAATGCCCCGATTTTTACGAACGGAACTGCAGCGCTGCGGTCAGGTCACCAGGTCCACGCGCGCCGCGCTGCGCGAACGCTTCGTTGCGCGTCGCCAGTCCCTCCAGCAGCGGCAAGCCGTGCAGGCGCGTGATGAAGCGCAGGATCGACGTCGTGTCGTAGAAGTTATGGTCGACCGCGCCGCGCTTGGCGTGCGGCGACACCACGATCGCCGGGATGCGCGAACCCGGGCCCCAGCGGTCGCCCTGCGGCGGCGCCACGTGGTCCCACCAGCCGCCGTTTTCGTCGAAGGTGATCAGCACCACCATGTCCTTCCACTGCGGCGATTTTTTCAGGTGCTCGATGATGTTGGCCACGTGGGCGTCGCCCGACTCGATGTCGGAGTAGCCCGCGTGCAGGTTCAGGTTGCCCTGCGGCTTGTAGAACGCCACCGCCGGCAGCTTGCCCGCCACCGCGTCGGCAATGAATTTGTTCGAGATCGGGCTGTCGCCCAGGCCGCCGTCGCGCAGGTGTTCGGCGCGCTCCTTGGTGCCGGGCGCGAACTGCTTGAAGTAGTTGAACGGCTGGTGGTGGTACTGGAAGTTCGGACGCTCGCCGGCGCCGCGCCCGTCCAGCGCCGCCTGCATGCCGCCGCCGTACCAGGCCCAGCTCACGCCGCGCTGCGACAGCAGGTCGCCGATGGTGTCGTAGGTTTGCGGTGGAAGAGTCGACGCGTCCTTCGGGTCGGCATGCAGCGGATCGCCATCGAAGGCCGGACGTACCCAGCTCGGCTGGTATGGCGGCGCCATCGTATTGACCGCGTAGCCGTCCGGCGTCATGGCGCCGTTGCGCACGAACTTCGGCTTGCCGTCCAGCGCCGACTTGGGCGAATCCGGCGCCAGCGCCAGGCGCACACCCTGCGGGCCGTCTTCCAATACCGCGATCTTGTTTTTCGCCGCGGTCTCGTGGGCGTTGAAGTATTCCGGCACCCGGCCGCTGATCAGGAACTGGTGGTTCAGGTAAGAGCCGCCGAAGGCCGCCATGAAGAAGTTGTCGCACAGCGTGAATTCGCGCGCGATCTGCCACAGGCCCAGGTTCTTCGAAGTCTCGCCGTAGTGGCCCATCACCATGCCGCCGGCGTCGGACCAGGCCGCGAACTGGTCGTTCTTGCCGCCGTTGATCTGCATCTGGTTGTGATAGAACTGGTGCACCAGGTCGCGCGTGATGATCGATTCCGGCAGCGGCTTGCCGTCGGCGTCCTTCAGTGCGTACGGCGCGTTCGGCAGGTTGGCCGACTGGTCCTCGGTGGTGATGTAGTCCTTGCCGCCGATGTTCTGGCGGCCCGGCACCACGCCACCCCAGGTTTTAGGCAGGGTCGGCAGCACCGAACCGTCGCGGTCGCGCTGCTGCACGGCGGCGGCGGGCGCGTCGGCCAGCGGCGCGGCCAGGCCGGGGAAATCGGCGAACAGGTTGTTGAAGCTGCGGTTCTCGAGGTAGATCACGACCACGTTCTTGACGTGGGCGCGCAGCTTGGCGTCGAGCGAGCCCTTGGCGGCCGGCTTGGCGGCAGGAGTGGCGGCGCTGGCCGCGCCCGGCAGCGCGCCGGCGCCGGCCACCACGCCGGCGGCCGCGGCGGCCTGGAAGATGCGCCTGCGCGCGGGATTGTCGGGTTGCTGGGTCGCTGCGCTATCTGCGTTGTCCTGGTCTTGCTCGTGCACGTGCTTCTCCTGATGGCGGCCGGCATGGCCGCAAAAGAAGAATTATCCGCGCAATTTACAGCTGGAAACAAGCAATACCGGTCCCGGCCGTCAAACGGTTGTCACATTCCGACGGCACAATGGCTTTGCCTTGGGAAGGGCATTGGCGGCGCAAGCCGCCCTACCGGCGCCGGCGGTCGGGAAATATACCGGCACCAATTCCACGTTCAACACCCACCTGCGGCATCGCGCCGCAGGTCGATGCCGACGGCTCAGCCGTACAGCGGAATCAGGATGTCGAACGCATTGTCCGGCCGCTCGCCATCGTCGGCGCCCGGCGTGAAGCGGCGGTCGTAGCGCTCCAGGCGGAACGCTTCTTCGTCCGGCACCATCCCCAGCTGCTCGATCGCGGCAAAGCCGGTCATGTAGGTGGTTTGCAGGCGCGACACCGGACCGCGATGGGTCAGCACGGCGTAGCGCCGCGCCGGGATGCGGATCCCGATCATGCCCGGCGGCAAATCGTTGAGATCGGCCACTTCGGTGGCGATGCACTCGATGTGCACGCCCGCGTTTTCCTGCACGCTGATGCCATAGCGCAGGTCTTTTTTCTCGCCCAGCTCTTCTTCGCGTCCCAGGAAGTCTTTCCAGACTTCCGGAATATCCGCTTCCAGAACCGATAACGGAGCCGCGATAGGCAGGCCGGCGAGCTTCATTTCAGGTAGTGTAACGGTTGAGATGTGCATGATATCGTCTATGCCAAAGGACGAAACGATTATAGCCTTAACTCTTCGACAATATTGGCACGCACGCAATCGTGCGCGTGACATTGTCGGTTCCAGGCGACTACTTCGGGAGACACCGTATGCAAGCTTCGCTCAAAGCCCTGCTCAAGGAACTGGAAACCTTCGGCCGCCAGCATGATTCCGCCAGCGCCGAGCACGGCAGCCGCATGCTCAACATTACCCATGACACCGGCGAATTTCTGACCGTCTTGATTCGCGCCACCGGCGCCACGCGCATACTCGAACTGGGCACGTCGAACGGTTATTCGACGCTCTGGCTGGCCCATGCCGCAGGTTCCGGCGCGCTGGTCACGACGGTCGAGTTCTCGCCGCAAAAGACCGCGCTGGCGCGCACCAACTTCGCCCGTTCGGGCCTGCAGGAGCGCATCCGCCAGATCGAAGGCGAAGCCGGCGCCTGGCTGGCCGGCTGCGACGACGCCAGCGTCGACCTGCTGTTCCTCGATTCCGAGCGGCGCGCGTATTCCGATTGGTGGCCGCGCCTGGCGCGGGTGCTGCGCCCGGGTGGCCTGATGGTGGTCGACAACGCGGTCTCGCATGCGCAGGAGCTGGCGTCGTTCATGCAGGAGGTGCGCGAGCAGGACGGCTGGAGCAGCAGCCTGGCGCAGGTGGGCAAGGGACAGTTCATGGCCGTCAAACACTGATCCGGGCTGGGCAAGCGGCGCCCCGCTTGCAGCTCATGCCGCGATTCTTGCAATCCATCGCACAGGCCGCGCGGCCCGGACGGGCGCTGCCTAGAATGGTTTCATCAACTCACCGGAGACAGCCATGAAAAGCATCGCGATCGCAGCCCTTCTTTCCCTCGCCACCTTCTCGAGCCAGGGCGCCGAACAGGTGCGCAACGCGACCCCGTTCACGACCATCAACGCGCACGGCCCGGTGAGCCTGGTAGTGGAAGTCGGCAAGGCCCACTCGATCCGCGTCGAAGGCTCGCAGAAGTTCATCGACCGCGTCACCACCGAAATCGTCAATGGCGAACTGCGCCTGGGCTACAAGGAAAAGAGCGGCAACGTCAATATCAAGGACGAGGAGCGGGTCGTGGTCACCCTGCCCGAGCTGACCCACTTCACCGGCGAAGGCGCCGGCCTGGTGGTGCTCAACAAGGTGCGCGGCGAGCGCTTCGACGTCGATTACCGCGGCGCCGGCAGCCTGCAGATGAACGGCCAGGTCAAGCGCCTGCGCCTGAACGCCGAAGGGGTTGGCGAAGTCGATGCCAAGGGCCTGGTGGCGCAGGACGCCGACGTGAGCTTCCGCGGCATCGGCGCGGTCAGCGTGCATGCCAAAAACCGGCTGCAGGCCGAAGTCCAGGGCATGGGCGAACTGACCTACTACGGCAACCCGCGCTCGCTGAGCAAGTCGGTATCGGGCATCGGCAGCGTGGTCGCCGGCCGCTGATTCAGCCGTTGACCAGTTCCAGCAGCACCTGCGCGTGGCACGGACCGTCGAGCCGGCACCAGCAGGCCAGGTTATGGCCGCGCAGCGCGCTCTTTGCCTCCTGGGCGACGCGCTGACCGGCCGGATCGTCGCGCAGCCAGCGCCGGTAGGCCGCCACCGCCTGTTCCACGCTCGGCATTGCGACGTAGCGCCCCACCTGCGTGCCGGGCGCGAGCCCGGGCAGCACCGAGAACGGATTACCCCAGCGACCGGGACGCGCCACCGAGATCGTATCGGGCGGCATGCGCCAGCCCTTCTTCCTGCTCAACTGCACCCGCTGCAGTGTCATTCCGGCCTTTCATGATGATGCGCCGGCAGACCCGGTGCACCCCATCATACTGCCACGGCGGGCGCCGCGTCGCCGCCGCAGCTGTCGGCCAGGAAGTCGACCAGCCGGTGCACGGTGTCGACCTTGGCGGCATAGATGATGTAGCGCCCTTCCTGGCGCGGCACCACCAGCCCGGCATGGGTCAACTCCTTCAGGTGGAACGACAGCGAGGATGCCGGCATCTGCAGCGACGCGGCGATGCTGCTGGCGGACTGGCCGCGGGGGCCGGCCTGCACCAGCAGGCGGAAGGCGGCGAAGCGCGATTCCTGGGCAAGCGCGGCGAGCGCCGCGATGGCGAGATTGGTTTGCATGCGATAGACAGTGGTTTCGGTGGCGTGACCGCACGGGCCACGCTTCGAATTCTGTCGAATGACTTTGACAGGGTGATGACAAGCGCGCGCTGCGCGCCCGTCTTAGTCGGTCTTGACGATGGCCAGGAAGCGCTGCAGCAACTCGTTCAGATTACGACTGCCGCCGTCGCCGATGAAGCGTCCTTCCCTGACCTCGCACTCGATCCAGTCGGCCTTGCGCCGGCACTGGCGCGAGAACGGCACGACCAGGTCGGCCCAGGCGGTATCGGAAAGGTCGATCTCGATATGCCAGCCCGGTGTGTCGGTGGCGGTGATCGACATGCCGCTGAGGCGTCCCCAGCGGCTGTCACATTGTTGACCCATGATGCAAGCCTTGATGCCGGTGTTGCGGATGATGCGGTCGGCGCGGACGATGCCCTGCCCGCGCCGCGGTTTGCTTAATTTGCGTTTGCCGGGATGGCTTCGGCGTGCGGCACGGCGACGTCGGCCGCTGCGCGCTGCTGCGCCGCGTCGTCCATCAGCTCATACCACATTGCGTTGAGCACCCCGAAGGCGGCTGCCAGCGGCAGGCCGAGTAACCAGGCGAAATACCACATGATGGATGTCCTTTTGTCGAAAGAGTTGTCGGATCAGTAGGCGTGCGTCTTGCCGCCGCTGATGTCGGCCGGATTCACCTTGCCCCACAGGACCTTGTAGACCCAGCTGGTGTAGGCGATGATCAGCGGCAGGAAGATGCAGGTCGCGACCAGCATGATGAACAGCGTCAGGTGGCTCGACGACGAATCCCACACCGTCAGGCTGGCCTGCGGCTGGATCGACGACGGCAGGATGAACGGGAACATCGAGGCGCCCACGCTCAGCACGATGCCGGCGATCGACAGGCTCGAGGTCAGCATGGCCACGCCTTCCCAGCGCCGCACCAGCGCCATCACGGTGAGCAGCGCGCCGACGATGCCGGCGGCTGGCGCCAGCTGGGTCCACGGATGGGCCGCGTAATTGGCGAACCACATGCCGGCGACGCCGGTTTCCACGGTCTTGAACAGCGGATTCGACGGACCGACGGTGTTGATGGCGCTGGTGATGCGGTAGCCGTCGACAAAACTCCACAGCAGCGCGCCGGCCAGCGCGTACAGGATCACCGTGGCCAGCGCGGCGCGGATGCCCCAGGTACGCGACCGCGAGGCGACCGGACCGTCGGTTTTCAGCACCAGCCAGGTGGCGCCGTGCATGATCAGCATCGCCACCGACACCAGGCCGGCCAGCAGCGCGAACGGATTGAGCAGGCCGAAGAAGGTGCCGTCATAGAAGATCTGCATGTCCGGCGTGAAGCGGAACGGCACGCCCTGCAGCACGTTGCCCATGGCGACGCCGAAGATCAGCGAAGGCACGAAGCCGCCCACGAACAGGCCCCAGTCCCAGGTGGTGCGCCAGCGCGCTTCTTCGCGCTTGCTGCGGTACTTGAAGGCGACCGGACGGATGATCAGGGCCAGCAGCACCGCCGCCATGGCCAGGTAAAAGCCCGAGAACGAGACCGCGTACAGCTGCGGCCAGGCGGCGAAGATGGCGCCGCCGCCCAGCACCAGCCAGACCTGGTTGCCTTCCCAGACCGGGCCGACCGAGTTGATGACGATGCGGCGTTCGAGGTCGGTCCTGGCCACGAACGGCAGCAGCGTGCCGGTGCCGAGGTCGAAGCCGTCGGTGACGGCGAAGGCGAGCAGCAGCACGCCCAGCAGCAGCCACCAGATGACACGCAGGGTGTCGTAATCGAGAAGCATGTGAAGAATCATGATGGTTTTACTCCGCAGTGATCATTGGGGCGGTACGCATGGCCGGCGTGGTGCCGATCAGCGGGCTGTGGGCGCCCTGGGCGTGGGCAGGCTCGGCTTCCGGGCCCTTGCGAATGGCCTTGAGCATCAGCTTCATCTCGACGATGATCAGGATCGTGTACAGCACCACGAAGCCGATCAGGGTGCCGAGCACGGTCTGGATGCCCAGGTTCGACACCGCGACCGCGGTCGGCAGCACGCCTTCGATGGCCCATGGCTGGCGGCCCAGTTCGGCCACGATCCAGCCGGCTTCGGCGGCGATCCATGGCAGCGGGATCGACCACACGGCCACCTTCAGCAGCCAGGGATAGGCGTCCAGCTTGCGCCTGGCCGACAGCCAGAAGAACACGGCATTGAGCACGATGAAGAAGATGCCCAGCGCGACCATGATGCGGAACGACCAGAACAGCGGCGCGACCTGCGGCACGGTGTCCAGCGCGGCCTGCGCGATCTGGGCGTCGGTGGCCTGGCGCGGATCGTCGATGTAGCGCTTGAGCAGCAGCGCGTAACCGAGCACGCCGCTATGCTCTTCGAAGCGGGCCTTCAGGTCGGCCGGCACCGGGGCGCCGCCGCCGAGGGCGCGGATTTGCTCCAGCGCGTCGTACGCCTGGATACCCTGGCGGATGCGCACTTCGGCCAGCTGCACCAGGTCGTGGATGCCCGGAATTTCGGTTTCCAGCGAACGGGTGCCGATCAGGCCCATCACGAACGGGATGTGGATTGCGTAGTGGGTTTCGCGCGCATCCTGGTCGGGGAAGCCGAAGGCGGTGAAGGCGGCCGGCGCACGCTCGGTGTTCCACATGGCTTCGACCGCCGCCAGTTTCATCTTCTGGTGTTCGGTGGCCATATAGCCGCTTTCGTCACCCAGCACCACCACCGACAGCGAAGCGGCCAGGCCGAACGAGGCGGCCACCGTCATCGAGCGCTTGGCCAGGTCAATGTGGCGTCCCTTGAGCAGGAACCAGGCCGAGATGCCGAGCACGAACATGGCGGCGATCACGTAGCCGGCCGAGACGGTGTGCACGAACTTGGCCTGCGCCACCGGGTTGGCCAGCACGGCGCCGAAGTCGGATACTTCCATGCGCATGGTCTGCGGGTTCAGGGCCGAGCCGACCGGGTTCTGCATCCAGCCGTTGGCGATCAGGATCCACAGCGCCGAGAAGTTGGTGCCGAGCGCGGTCAGCCAGGTCACCACCAGGTGCTGGCGCTTCGACAGGCGGTCCCACCCGAAGAAGAACAGGCCCACGAAGGTCGCTTCGAGGAAGAACGCCATCAGGCCTTCGATCGCCAGCGGCGCGCCGAACACGTCGCCGACGTAGTGGCTGTAGTAGCTCCAGTTCATCCCGAACTGGAACTCCATCACCAGGCCGGTCGAGACACCGATGGCGAAGTTGATACCGAACAGCACACCCCAGAACTTCGTCATCTGGCGCCAGATCGGGCGGCCGGTCATCACGTACACGGTTTCCATGATGGCCAGCAGCATCGACAACCCCAGCGTCAGGGGGACGAACAGGAAGTGGTACAGCGCCGTGAGGGCGAACTGTAGTCGGGAGAGCCCGACAACGTCGAGATCCATGGTGAATCCTTTCTTATTGATTAATCAAGGTGGGCAATTCAGTGACGGCGCAGCGTGCCCAGCGCCGTGTCGAATTCGCGGGTGCCGCGCCGCAGGTCGGCGACGATGCAGCCCTTGTTCATCACCAGGAGGCGGTCGGCCAGTTCGGCCTCGCGCCGCAGGTGGGTGGCCAGCAGCACCGTGCGTCCCGCCGCGTGCTGCGCCAGGCGCGCCAGCACGTCGGCGGCGGTGGCGCCGTCCAGCGCTTCGGTCGGTTCGTCCAGCAGCCAGAAGTCGGCGCGGCGCAGCAGCAGGCGCGCCAGCGCCAGGCGGCGCGACTGCCCGCCCGACAGGCCCAGGCCGCCCTCGCCGAGGCGCGTGTCCAGGCCTTGGGCCAGCACGCGCACGTCGGCTTCCAGGCCGGCCGCGCGCAGCGCATCCCACAGCTGTTCGTCAGTGGCTTGCGGATCGGCCAGGCGCAGGTTGTCGCGCAGGCTGTCCTGGAACAGTTCCGTGCGCTGGGTCAGCCAGGTGCAGGGACGGGCCAGCACTTCGCCCGACTGCGCGGCGACTTCGCCGGCGGCCAGCGCCAGCAGGGTCGACTTGCCGGCGCCGCTGGCGCCGATGACGGCGACGCGTTCGCCGGCGTCGATGCGCAGCGTGATGTCGTGCAGGGAGGCGCCGGCGCGGCCGGCGTGGGCAACCGTGGCGCCGTACAGGCACAGGACATCGCTGCCCTGATTGACTGGTGCAGCGACCGTGTCATCGTTTTCCTGACGCAGACGCAGACGCGGACCGAGACGGCGCGCCGCCAGCCAGCTGCGGCCGGCCTCGATGGCGCCGCGACGCAGCGCCGCGAACGGCTCCAGCGCAGCCAGCGCAATCAACAGGGCCAGCGCGGCGCTTGGTGCGCCCAGCCCCTGGTATTGCGCCAGCGCGCCGACCGCCAGCAGCACAGCCGCCACAGTCAGGTGCCCGCCCACCGCATAGGTCCAGCCGGCGCCGGTGTCGAGCCGGTGCAGCGCGTCGTCGGCGCGCGCCAGTTTGTCGTCGGTGTGCTTCAGGGCTTCGCACTGCGCGCCCAGGCGGCCGGCCATGGCCAGGTCGGTCTGGCCGGCGACCAGGTCGATCGCCCCGGCGCGCAGCCGTTCCAGGGCGCGGGCGCGGCGCAGCGCGACCTTGCGGCCAGCGCGGGCGGCGACCAGCGCAGCGCCCAGGCCGAACGCCAGCAGCCAGGCGAACAGCGCCACGCCGAGGCGCCAGTCCATCATGCCCAGCACCAGGCCGCCCAGCAGCGCGGCGCCGAGGGCGGCGACCGCGGGCACCAGCAGGCGCAGGTAGATCGCGTCGAGCGCGTCGATGTCGCTGGTGAGGCGGAACAGCAGGCGCGCCGGGCGGCGCAGCAGCGCGCGCGCCGCCTGTGGCTGGGCCCAGCCGCGGAACAGCCGTTCGCGCAGCGCGGCCAGCACGCCCAGGGTGGCGTCGTGGGTCACCATCCGTTCGGCGTAGCGCCCGAAAGTGCGGCCCAGCGCCAGCAGGCGGATCGAGGCGCTCGGCACGAACACGTTGAAGCCGGCCAGGCCGGCGGTCGTCAAACCGGCCAGCGCGGTGGCGGTGATGAACCAGCCCGAGGTACCCAGCAGGGCCATCCCGGCCAGCACCACCAGCGTCGAGAGGAAGGCGCCGAGCAGCATGCGGCGCCCGCCGTTGCGTGCGAACAGGGCCAGTACAGGCGTCAGATCGTTGGGACGTTTCATGGTGCGATGCGCATTCATGCCGCGCTCCGTTTGGTAAGCGGTTCGCCGAGGCGCACCACGCGACCCAGGCGCGCGGCCAGGGCCAGGTCGTGGGTCGCCACGATCAGGGTGCGGCCCTGGGCCAGCTGCAGCAGGGTCCCGATCACCGCATCGGCGGTGTCGCGGTCGAGGTGGGCGGTCGGCTCGTCGACCAGCAGCAGGCCGGCCTGCGGTGCGGCGATCGCGCGCGCCAGCGCCAGGCGTACCAGCTCGCCGCCGGACAGGCCGGTGCCGCCCTCGCCCAGGCTGTCGTCGGGCGTGGCGTGCTGCACGTGGCCCAGGCCGGCGCGCTGCACGGCCGCAGTCACGGTGACGTGCGAGATGTTCGGCCGGCCCAGCGCCACGTTGGCGCGCACCGAGCCGGAAAACACGTGCGGCTTCTGGCCGATCCAGGCCATGCGCGTGCGCAGGTCGGCGGCGGTATGTTCGTCCAGCGGCACGCCGCCGATGCGCACCGCGCCCGCAGTTGGGGCCACCAGGCCGGCGACGATCGACAGCAGCGTGGTCTTGCCGCTGCCGCTCGGCCCCACCAGCGCCACGTGTTCGCCGGCGCGGATATACAAATCTTCGTTGTCGAACAGCGCGGCTTCGCCGGCGTGGCCAAAGCGCAGGCCTTCGATGTCGACCGACGGCGCTTGCGGCACCCTTCCCGGCCGGCTGCGCAGGCGCTGCGGATGCAGTGTGCCCGGCAGCGCCACGGCGTCCTGCTGCAGTTTGCCGAGCGCTTCCAGTGCCGCTTCGCCGGAGGCCTTGTCGTGCCACACCGCCGCCAGCTCGCGCAGCGGTTCGAAGAAGGCCGGCGCCAGCAGCAGCACGAACAGGCCTTGTTCCAGGCTCAAACGCACGCCCCAGCTGCCGGGGCCGATCTCACCGAGCAGGTGAAAGCCGACGTACACGGCGACCAGCGCCACGCCCAGTGCCGAGAACAGTTCCAGCGCGGTCGAGGAGAGAAAAGCGATGCGCAGCACGCGCATGGTGCTGGCGCGCACGCTTTCAGCAGTATCGCGCACACGTTGGGCGGTGGCGTCCACGGCGTTCAGTGCGCGCAGCGTCGACAGGCCGCGCAGGCGGTCGAGCAAAAAGCCGCTCATGCCGCCGATGACCTGCAGCTGCGCTTCGCTGGCGGCCTTGGCGCGCCAGCCGATGACGGCCATGAAGATCGGAATCAATGGTGCGGCCAGCACCAGGATCAGCGCCGCGATCCACGAGTGATAAGCCACCACCAGCGCGATCGCCGGTGGCACCAGCATCGTGCGCATGCGCGCCGGCTGGTAGCGCACCAGCCAGGGCAGCACGGCTTCGCTCTGCTCGGCCAGCACGCTGGCGGCCTGGCCGGACGGCAGGCGCGCACGGTCCAGCGGCGAGCGCGCGGCCAGGCTGGCTGCAGCGTCGGCACGCATCTGCGCCAGCTGCAGGCGCGAGGCGGCGAACAGGCGGCGCGCGCCCCAGGCTTCGCTGCTGGCGCGGATCACGCCCAGCGCCAGGTAAGCCACGGCCGGGACCAGCATCTCGAGCAGGCCGGCGCCGTTCGCCAGCTGCTGCACCGCGTACGCCAGCAACGCGGCCTGTGGAATCCACAGCAGCGCGGCGCTGCTCATCACCAGCGTGCCGGCATGGGCGCGCGGCGACCGGCCGGGCGCGCTCGGCTTGTTGCGTCGGGTGCTTCGAGACATGGTCTTTCTCCAGCAGATTTCGGGAGCGGCAGGCGTGCGTGCCCTCCTGCCGACCCTCACCGGGCGGCATACGGGCGCGGCGAGCCGCGGTAACGTCAGGGATATGCGGGGGTCAGGCCAGCGGCGGAGGGGCGCGGCTCGGGTGGGAAGCATCGACCACGGCGGTCGATGGCAGATCCGGTTCCGCGAAAGCGATGACCGGCTGCGCGGCAGCCGATGCCAGCAAGGCGATCGCGACGAGGTAGGCGGCGGCCAGGTTGGCCTGCGCCAGCTGCCCGGCCGGCTCGGCGCCGAGGTGTCCGGTGTGACCGTTTTCCAGCGCCAGCAGGCGGCCGGCGTCGATGCAGCCCTCGACCAGTGCTTTGCCGGCGCCGGACGCCATGAAGGCATTCAGCGAAGGACGCAGCACGCCCCACAGGATCGCCAGGGCGGCGAGCCAGAGGATGAGGGGGCGGGTGCGGTGCGAGGTCATGATCGTTCAGCTATGTTGCGGTGCGAAATACATTTTGAATTTCCAGTAATTAGTGAAAGTATGCACCCGAAATCTGTTGCTGTCAGCAAATTGAACACATAGGGGAGTAAGTTAGTCAGGTATTGACTGTACTTTCTTGTTACCCGGACAGAAACGGATGGCGTCCTGTGAAGCGCGGGCCTACGTGGGATAATTCAGGTTTCAAGAACATCGAAAAGTTGGCAACCATGACTCCACTCGTCCAAACCTTTGTCAGCCACTTCGGCGAGATGGGCAGCCGCTGGGGCATCAACCGGACCGTGGGGCAGATCTACGCCCTGCTGTTCGTCAGCGAGCACCAGCTCAACGCCGACGACATCGGCGAGAAGCTCGGCATCTCGCGCTCCAACGTCAGCATCGGCCTGAAGGAACTGCAATCCTGGGGCCTGGTGCGCCTGACCCGCATCCCGGGCGACCGCCGCGAATACTTCGGTTCGCTGGGCGACGTGTGGGAAATCTTCCGCGTGGTGGCGGCCGAACGCCGCCGCCGCGAAGTCGCGCCGACGCTGTCGGTGCTGCGCGAATCGCTGATGGCCAACGCCAAGAACCCGGAAGACAAGTTCGCCCAGGAGCGCATGCGCGAGATGCACGAACTGGTCGACCTGGCGAATAACTGGTTCGACGACCTGCAGCGCCTGTCGCCGGAATCGATGTCGCAGCTGATGAAGATGGGGTCCAAGGTGCAGAAACTGCTGTCGGCCAAGGACCGCCTGTTCGGCGCCGGCGCCAAGGACGTCAAGGAAGCGAAGGACGACTGAGCGGCGCCCTTCTTTACTGATTGGCGACATCGCATATTTACAGCCGGTTCATAGCCGTGCTCGCCTCTTTCCGCTGACGGGCTAGACTGGGGTTTTGATTTCCGCTCTACCCTGATCATGAACATCGTCTGTATTGCCTGGGGCTCGCTGCTGTGGAAGCCGGGTCCCCTCAAGCTGGCCTCGGGCTGGCATCCCGGCGGTCCGAAGCTGCCACTCGAATTCGTCCGCAACAGCGACGACAGTCCCGAAGTGGCACTGGTGCTGTGCGAGAGCGCGCGCCCGATGCCCACCTACTGGGCCTATCTCGACACCCAGGACCTCGACACCGCGCGCGCCATGCTGCAGGAGCGCGAAAAGATCACGCCCGAAAAACCGCACTGGGTCGGCAGCGTGCCGGGCGTCGATGGCGCCACGGCCGACGCGCGCATCGCCGCCTGGCTGAAGGAAAAACGCATCGACGCCGCGGTGTGGACCGCCGTGCCGCCGAAATTCGACGGAGAAAACGGCAACGTGCCGTCGCCGGACCAGGTCGTGGCCTGGCTGGAAAGCTGCGAAGGCGAGCAGCGCGACGCGGCCGAGGACTATATCCGCCGCACCCCGGCGCACATCGACACCCGCTACCGCCGCATCATCGAAGCGCGCCTGGGCTGGACGCCGCTGCGCGAAGCGCACGTTACGCAGATGCGCTGACCGGGCCGCGGCGGCAGGAAAAAATTGCCCCTGTACAGCCGCGCCCAGGTTTCAACCTAACAATAATGTGAGGTGCCCGGTCTCGTGAGCGCAAGCTAAGCTTCCCAAGTGAAACTTTGCTGGACGAACGATGACAACGCTCCCGACGGCCTCACTCGACAAACTGAGCACGCTCGGGCTGGTCACCCTCGAGCAGCGCGACGCCATCCTCGTCCACCCTGATTATGCGGCGTTTGCCCAGCTCGGCAAGCCGGACCAGCAACTGTTGTGGGCCTATCGGCAAGGCCTGATCTCGCATCAGGAAATCGACGCCATGACCACGCTCGAGGAAACCGAGCGCGACCGGATCGTCGACACCGTCAACGAGCAGATCGCCGACGAGATCTGCGCCCACCACCGCCTGCTGCTGGACCAGTTGCTGATGCTTGGCCTGATCACGGACAAGCAGCGCGAAGAAGCGGCGCCGGAAAACTATATGTGGCGTATCGACTCCGCCGCCGACATGCTGCTGGCGCTCCACGAAGACCGCGTCGTCCCGGCGCAGGACATCCTCGCCCTGCGCGAGCGGGTCAAGGCCGGGCGGCACCTGATCGACGGCGCCCGCCGCGTGCAGATCGTGGAGCAGGTGCACCGGCGCCTGGCAGCGGATCCGGAGTATGCCAAGCACATGGAAAAGCAGGCGGCAGCAGCCCCGGTGTCGGACCGGATTCTGCTGGTCATCGGCTTCCTGTGCTACGGGATGCTGCTGGTCGAGGAATGGCTTGCCGTCGGCATCGGCGTGCTCGGTGTCTGGATGATGGGCGGGCATCGCAGCCTGCTCAACCTGCTGTTCTGCGCGCTGGTCTGGTACAGCTTGTTCTGGCCGTAAAAAAATGGCGCTGTCACCGTTGTGTGTTGATTTGATTGAACTGCCGAGTATTCGGATGGTCTGACCAGTATCGGGACCACATGGAGCGGCGATGAAAGCGGCAGCCTTCAAACGATGGTCGGCGCAATTGCCGGAGCTGAGCAGGCAGCAACGAGCGCACCTGCTGGCGCTGATCCAGCCAGCGGTCAGCCTCGACCGCGTCTGCACACTGATCAACGCTACCCGCTCCGCTGCCTGCGATTGCGCACATTGCGGCGCCGCCAAATGCTACCGGCATGGCATACACCGCGGGCTGCAGCGCTATCGCTGCCGCGCCTGT
>Ga0265798_10006901_pt1 | contig 14838 bp, 12 predicted proteins | sample P3T30metagenome_FD_192430 | JGI IMG/M metagenome (GOLD analysis project Ga0265798, IMG submission 192430) | Plant litter microbial communities from East Loma Ridge, Irvine, California - P3 T30 | ecosystem: Environmental > Terrestrial > Plant litter > Unclassified | place: USA: California... | reverse complement strand
TTTCTCCTCTCAGTCCATCAGATAGTCTACTAATACCTTATGTAATCGCGTGTAGCTAGTGCCTTAACAGCCTCTGCATGCCTTATAGAGGCTCTTAAGCGCCTACTAATATAATAATATTATACTTAAACTCATAAGTTACCTGATACGGCACGCCTGTGGCGAGGCGTGTGGAACCGGCCTAGATCCGACCAGATTAGCCGAGGGCTAGCGAGACCAGAGATTTCACCCATATAACGCAGGAACCCCGTAGAGGGAAACGAGCAGGGAATTGCTCTTGTTCTATCCTGTGTTGCATATCCTATTTTTACAGTTACCTAATGTTTTTTGCGCTAGTTATAGGTATACGTTAGGTATACCTAAGGTCTAACGTAAGCATAACTAACTCTTACCTAACCTGTACCTATTTACTAGCCTAATCCTAACGCGTTTTTAGCGGAGTGTAGTCTCTAGTACTTCGTAGGCAGTAGCAGCAGCACGATAATTACTCTAAATCTAACTACTTTCGATAGAGGATATAGCAAGCTAAATATCTACTTCTTTTAAAGGCATCTAAATTGTTTGATAGCCCTAAGGTTCCTGCTCCTACGAGCGTGTCCTTGGCTATCTAGCCTATTTGGGCTTAGCCTGTTTCCATCTCAGGATGCTCATACTCTGCACCGTAGCACACAACAATACAACAAGCACCTTACCTAACATTACATGGACGCCTCTACCGTACAGTCTATTATAAACAATGTTGCGTTAAGATAATTAGGGTTTAGAGGAGAGAGGCACGCAAAGTTAGTAGGGCCCGCTACTCGCTTGTATTTGCTACTCGCTTATTGAACACCGTTACCGACAGTCTGAAAGAGGCCAGGACGATACAGCCGAAAACTGGTTTAGGCATTAACTATAGTTCACATTGCCAAGCGCACCTATTTCTTGTTGGAAACGACTTGCAGTACTAAGCAGTTAACATATACCCAGTGACTACGGCTAATAAAGAACGCCTCAATACTTCCTCAGACGACACTTAGGACACCAATCATTCGATGCCAACAAAATGTAGACGCCTCCTCTATACAACTTTCAAGACCCTGCGATGCTCAATCTACACATCAATTCCTTCTTTTCCCACAACACATACACCTTCTGCTCATCCCACTCCCTTGATTCCTCACAAAGCCTTAGATCAAAATGATACAGCATCGTCGCGAGTATCAATCGCATCTCATGCCAAGCCAGGTTCTTCCCCAGACAATTTCGTGGGCCGACGGAAAAGGGCTCCATGGCGTCGAGATGATCATTCTTGTACTCAGGATCCCCTAGCCAGCGTTCCGGCCGAAACTCCATTGGATCCTTGAAGTTCTCCGCCGATCTGCCCGTCGACAACTGATGCACGCCCAAACTCGTGCCGTCAGGGACCCACTCGCCACAGACCACCAGACCGCCGACAGGTGCGACTCGCGGCAAAAGGCTAGGCACCGGAGGGTACATTCGCAGTCCTTCCTGTAGGACAGCATGCAGGTACTTGAGGCGCTGTAATGAGTCCAAGCTGATCTCTTCAAAACTGTCATGCGCGTCACGGATCTCCTGGGTAAGTTTCTGAAGGTAGTCCGGATTCCGAAGTAAATAGTATGTCGCTCCAGAGAGTGCCGTGGCGATCGTCTCGGTGCCGGCAATCATGAACAGCGATGCATTCGAGTAGTGCTCCTCTCTGCTTAACCCATCAGATCCCTTGCTCTTCTCCAATATCTTGGTCCACAAGTCTGAACGATCGGGCGTCCTTGCTAATCTCCGATCTACTCTCTCCTTGGAATGGTTCCAGTGCTTCGCCTGTTTGATTCGAACCCCTTGATTTTGGAGGACAAACCAATTCACAAACCACTCAGTTCCGCGGTTGATGAGCTTAACAGCTCGTAGGCGTGCACCGTTCTTGATGCCGAGAAATATTGTCTGTACCCAACTAGAATACTCTCCATTTTCTAGCATACCTAGACCTTCGTTGAATGAGAGGTCTCCCTGCTAGATTGTCAGTCTCGCCTCATCAATGCATGTCGTGAGAAGAGCTCAAAAGAATACCATAATATCAAAAGTAGTGCAGTTGTAAAATTTTAGAATATCAACCTTCTCGTTAGTACCCGCCTTCTCCTCAAGCTTCACTTTCATCAATCCGACCCAATGCTTTAGGGTTGGCTCCAAATCCTTGAGTGACTTGTCTGCAAATGCGTGGGATAAGATCTTTCGCTGCCGAGAGTGGTTCGTATCGTCCGCGGTGTGAATAGCATCGACGTTGTTGAACGGCCTCTTGTAGTATTTCTTGTCCTTGGACACAGAGGGCTGCCCGTGTTTCCGGAATCCGTATATCTCCTTCCATGCTTGAGCTCCGGCTGAATAGGACAGCTTATTGGGCCCGATACGAACGACAGGACCGTATTTGACGTGGAGGTCGACGTAGTCCCAGCCGTCATTGCCTTTGGCTACTGTTAGTGATTCTGGGAGGTTGCTTAATTTCCTCAGAGTTGGGCCTGGAAATTTCCTTAATGGGCCGAAGTAGGCGGTGTAAATTATTGGAATTATGGCACACAATGCAAAGAGCGCAGCGAAATAGAGTATTATTTCGTATAGAGCCATTTCGAGGGCTGTGGTGATGATGGATATTTTGACCGAAAAGAGTCCAGCAAAGGCGAAGCTCGCACGGGCAGCAGTCGACATTAATTACCTAAGCATCGTTGGACTGGAGCGTAGCACAAATGTGCCCAACCGTCGTACACCTACAGCCACGCCTCACTCGTTAGTCCTTGACGAGCCATGATGGTGGCGATGCAAAGCGTTCTGCAGATCATTGCGAATGATAGGCGGTGTACCGAGGTCAGAATCATTGAACATGTGTTAACTGGAGGGCAGATGCGAATCAGGGGCTCACTTCGACGCCAGGATCTGCTAGATCTGGACGATCGCATATAGCTAAAGGAGGGCAAATAGTACTAGTATTAGCAGTCCTCGGTCTAGGTACTCTGGCAAAGACACTCCGCATCACTTTTACGAGGAAGCCACGTTATTGGGCGTAACCTGGTCTGCCTCTATGATTTCACGTCGCGGGTGATCAAAGATAACACTGGGGTACAGCGTTCGAGTGTGAAGATGTGGTACATACTACGAAGGAGGGCGTCGCCTAGCTTCGATGAGCAAAGTAGGCTCGTTCCGGCAGATATCCCGAGAAAAGATGCATCGCGTCAAAGTCATCATCGTCCCATTGCCATCCCGATAGTGCAATGGCTCGTGAGTGCAATGGCTTCTTTTGTCTAGTCCGCCAGATCGACAGCGGATAGTGCGCTTTGTATAACCACCTGTTGGACCCAAAAAGGCCGACCTTCTTGCTTTGGTAGCTAGAAGATATATCTAGTGGATAGGCTGACACACCCCCTCAGTTCTGGACGACGTGCAGAACTGATTTGACATCGGGAAGACGTTGCCTTGGCGACGCGGGTAGGCTTCAGTGACGCATGCGATAGCAGCTTAGCGTTCATAAGCATCGGCGGATAGTGGTAGTTCTAGCACTGAACGTAGCACTGGCACTCATTGCTCGGGCCTAGCAGTGGCTCCTCCCTTAGCCCCTAACTCTTGGCATCTCGCTTGTGTGATGCGGAGTTGTTCTGTTTGACTAGCTCAGCCTTATCTTTCTCCACATCGAATGTCCATCGAATGCCTGCATACTTGTAGGCCTTCTTTGACCTTTTTCAGCGTATCCGTGTTGCGAAATGCTTTTAACAAGCTGAGATAAAGCCTTCGCGCAAGGCTGGAAGTCCTTGAATCTGCCTTCAGCCTCAAAATTGAGAGTGAAGCATTGGAGTACTGATTGGTGGAGCCCACAGACGCACGTTGATCGGTTCTTCTTCGGGTGATCTTTCGGCTTGCGCTCCGTGATCGACAAAGAATGAAGACTCCCTCCCTAGTGACTTAGCCGCGGTCTGGACCGTAGGTGCCGTTCGGCAATAACGGCTGATTAAGTCTTGCAGCGTCGGAATTGGCAGAGGGGCGTTTGATTCGCCTTGCTCCATAGCGAGGAATCGCGTTCGTGCCCATGCCTTATCTTCTGATTCCCGTGCAGCGTGGATAAATCGCCATTGTGCTCGGATTTCTGTCGTCTCTGGCATGCTCTCTTGAGCACATTGAGATGTGATTTGCGAGTATTCGTCCAGCCAGGCTTGGGTGCTCTAGTTCTTTGGTTTCTTCTGAATATCGCTGTATTTGGCAGCAAGCTCTAGCTTGCGCTGTTGGTCTGTGACCTTGAAGTGCTTTCGGAGCGTCTTAAGCTGGCTCTGGGGATCGTCATGCACCGCCCCTTTGATGAGGTGGACGTGTGACGTCGCGACAGTGCGTAAGATCTCAAGATTGACCTCACCAATCGCTATTTGGATCGACTCCTGGCGCCTGGACTTGATCTCCCAGATCTTCCATTTTTCTGATGTAGCGGTATCAGATGGCTCTGCAACAGGTTGTGGAGATCGTGTAGCTAAATTAGGGTCGCAGTACTGCCATACGCCGTTGATGGAAGCATATCATCGTTTGGCAGCGTACCAAGGTCTCCAGTCCGCGGAGCCTTGGAGGATCGTTGTGGCACGAATATCTGTGCTGGTGGTAGCCATTACGGCAAAAGAGCTGCCTTGCTAGTCGGCAGAGAAAATGAGGCAGAATCTCAAAGATTGTGAGAACTGATCCTCAAAGCGTTGCGTAAATGCGACGACAGCAGGCGTGCAGCAACGAGACGATTGCCGGGACGACGTTTATAACGTGTATGACAATCAAAAGGTGCTAGAGGCGTGGCCTTCGTAGAAGAGATGTAATCTCAAAGGATTGCGTGATGCAGCGACAGCAGGCGTGCACCAATGCGAGGACTGCAGGGACAATGTTCACAACGTGTATAGTAATCGAAAAAGAGTGAACAATCTTATTTGAGATCTCGTTGCCGCCAAAAGACACTTGGCTGATTCTCCGCCAATGCTCGAAGAGGCTGCATGATGTCATCTCCAGACGTAGATCTGGTAGGCTTTCCAAGACACATTTTCTGCCTTCACACAAGTCCTGACCAGGGGACTCAATCTTCAACATGACCATCCTCGACCCAAAGCTATCGCCCAACAACGAAGAAGTTGATCTTAATCACTTCGTCACAACACTTGTTCACTTCCTCGACGCTGCTGGATATAAAGAGCAAGCAGACCTTCAGGCTGAAAATAAACGACTGCACGACCTAAAGCATGTATACACTGCGATGTTGAACTACTTTGAGGAACCCCACGTGAGCACCGCCCTACGAATATCACAGAAGAAACTCCTAGTTGCGACCAGGAATATAGCAAGATTGACGGTCTGGTGCTGGCCCCACGCCTCGCGTCCAGAAATGGTCTATACTGGCCTGTATTTCATAATATCCTACTTCTTGGACGAAACACTAGAGGCGAATCATGAATCGACCGAGGGCCTCGTTGGCGACCTCCTGGCCAACAAAGGCCCCAAAAATCCTTACCTCCAAGCCTGGTACGACATTCTCAGCTCCATGATCCAGTACTACGGCCCATTAGGCCAGATGAATCTCATGCGAACAATCCTCGACTTTTACCAGTGCTGCTGGACAGAATCGAAAGGGGCCTATGGCATCGTCGGCGCAGATCACTACCCTGGAGCACTGCGTCGCCTCGGCACTCTAGGCTACGCGTGTGGAGCATGCTGCTTTCCACTCTCCCTCTTCAACGAAGAAGACATCTTCACCGAGTGCGCTGCAATCTCGGCCCAAGTTGAACCGATCATCGCTCTGGTTAACGACCTCGTGTCCTTTTACAAAGAGACTCTCAGTCCCGTCGCCCGGCACGCGCCAGACGAGAACAACCTTATAAGAAACACTGCTCGTGCGAGCAACATGACTATTCGACAGTCGTTTGATGCAAACGCCTTAAATGCAATCCATAGCATAACATCGATGCGGAAAGCAATTGAAGGGGTTGAGAATGAACGGATTCGAACGGTTGTTAATGATTTCATGATTGGGTATATACGCTGGCAGCTCGGTGAGCCGAGGTATCGCATGCAGGAATTGTATGGTGTTTCGTATTGCCTAAAGGATGGGAAGCGGTTTCGGGGATATTATGATATGGCTTGGGAAATGAGCGCAGCTGATCGAGAGGACGAGGTCTTTGAGGGTAGATGCGATTGTTGTAAAGGTTTGGTATAGCTCGGTATTGAAGTTTAGTTGGCGATATCTGCTGGAACAACTCGAAATTCATTACCTATTCCTTGAAGGCTTTGACACGATCTAACTTGCTGAAATGGATTTCAGTGAGCAAATTCTGCCCACGGGTAGTACGCCTGCTTAAAAAACATATCTCCTGGGTTCGCCGTGGGGCAGCGACCTTGTATTATCTCGATCAAAACTAAGACGAACATGATAGTGCTTGCAACAGAGGAGCTGGCGATTCGGGGATTGTCGCACTCCCGGCGATAGGCATACTGTTCCTACCTCTGCAGCGGCAGGAGCAATTGCAGTCCACTCTGCTTATACAATCCACAACAACTTCCTCACGCTCACAGATACTTCTAGCTCCCAGATCCTCCCATGGACAAAAGCCTTTGTCTTTCAGATTAAGCCCTTTGTCGTTTTGAGACACAGTGCACTTGTTTGGACAGAAGCAGGTCTCGGTAGATCAAAGGGCTTAATTTGAAAGACAAATTGTACGAAGGTGGCAAGCCAGTGAGGGCTTAGTGTTGGATGTGGGAGCACAGGGCAGATATGGATGAGGCAGAAGGTTGTTGTATTGAGAGAGCTACAGCGAGCGATTATATACACAACCAGATGAGTAAGCAGGTGACTAACACAGTCACGTGAGGTGCAGTTCACAGTGTACCGTATGAACTGAGGTGTCAGGCTGACATCAGAGATGCTTTGCTCTTAGATAGCTTTCTTCTCTATCGAATCCATCACTGTTTACCTTGCACTTATGGTCAATCCATAGCACCATTACACCTTGTCTAGGTCGTAGGCCGTCTCTCCTCTGCTTTCCTCGTCCTCGTCCTCTTCTGCAGATAATCAGTTGCCTCCTGGTAGATGCTACAGAGACGAGAGCTTCTTGGCAAGGCATACAGCCTGGCCTAGGTGAAATAGCTGGGCTTCCGTGAATATGTGTAGCAAGGGGGTGCTCTGGTTTAGCTGACTTGTTCGATACACAAAGCACAGCAGGCGCTTCCAGATCCCCTTGTGGGCGCGGGACGTACTCTTTAGCAATTTCACAATAATCATACGATCATGCTCGCCTGGTCCGTCAGCGTTAAAGCTATTGATTCGTGCCTGGTCGAAGACGCTAATCTTGTCCTCGCAGATAGATTGATATGCGCGCTCAATAAGCCGGTCGAAACTCTCCCCAAGGAGAACAAGGGCAGGCTCGGTAATTGGATTCGCGGCGTATGCTAGCGGTGCGACGTCGGCCACGTTCAGGCCGTGGAAGTAGCGTGGCCATCTAGTCTTCTCAAGCCATGGTAATATCTCTGTCTTTGATACCTGACTGCTATACCTCTTCTCGCGAACCTCCCTCTCAAGGCTGTCTTTGGCAAGTTGCTCCTGAACCCAGGCTTGACATATGGCAGCATCTTGTCCTGGAATTTCCCTTGCCGATTTCTGGGGAGGAACATAGACTGCGAAGAAGGAGCTTTGCGCGCCAGCAACAAAGAAGCGCTGGCAGAAGACGTCCTGAGTCATTGGCAGCTTCTCCATAGCAGGGATGTCAGCGATTTTGCTTTGTCTACCTCGTTTTCGTGGGACACTGCGGTGATGCTTGTTGAAATGCTTTTGTAATCGGAGTTGGTTCTCGACAGTCTTTGTCACTACTAGGTCGCACTGAGCACATTGGTAGCCTTGATGCAATGTTAGCTCAGGCAGTGGTGGATCAGTGGGCAATGGTATGGGGATCGTGACGGAAGTTGGGTCGGGCAGGCGGTAATCTGCGTTCAGCGAATCTGCCAACAAAGCTGCTGCTTTTTCCTTTGCTTTAGAGGTCGCTCTAGCAGAATCTAGACTAATAGCGTAGCAGGCTGCTACGGCGTGTCCTTTGGCGATGTGTGCGCGAAGATGCAGAGGCGCAACGGCAAAGGCGCACGATTTGCAGATAAGTATGCCATAGCGGGGCTCAAACTTGAATTGATCCTTGAAATCCATAATGCGAGGTAATGGCTAGGTAGCTAAAGGCACACCACGTAGCGATAGGGCGGGAAGGCGTAGGATCAAGCGAGTTTGACGCAGCAGACTATCCTGTGTAACGCGACGTGACGCGACGCAGCGCAAGTGAATTTCTAAATTAGAAGTGTAGCCTAGTACGGAGTCGCGACGTAAAATTATCGGGAGCAAGTATCTACTCACACCCTCAACACCCCCTCCTCCCTTACATCCCGCGAACTAAACCCAACCTCCACACCAACATCCCCATCCACCAACCTCCAGCCCTGCGCCACAACATCCCAAACACTCAAGTCCCTCCTCATCAGCTCAAAAACCACCTCCGCACTCTCCCCTGGCCCGAGCTCCGTCTTCTCAAAACCCCTCAGTACGCGCTCTTTCTGCTCCGGGAACTGCAAATACAGCTGCGCAACCGTCGCGCCGCGCACAGTTCCGGTATTCGTCACCGTAGCGCGCACGCTCGCGAGAGAGGCCCACAGGTCTGTGTTCCCGCCTGGGTGTATGGGAGCGGTTGGCGATGGGAAGCGGGATGCGTTTGCGACGGCGATGGAGGTACTCATGTTCGATAGGGAGAAAGTCGTGTAACTCAGCCCGAAGCCAAATTCGTATAGGACGGAGGTGTTGGCTGCGTCGAAGGCTTTGTAGTCGATGAGATTGCCCTCTGTGAAGTCTTCTTGCCAGCCATTAGGGCCGGGCGCCGTGCTGCTGTTTGCCAGGTTCAGGGGCCAGTCAGATTCGGACGCGGTAATTGTGTACGGTAGTTTTCCGGCGGGATTGACGTCGCCGAAGAGGATGTCTGCGATGGCATTGCCGGTTTCTTGGCCTGGCATGTGGGCGGCGAGAATGGCGGTTACGTTGGGATTGGATGAGAAGGGGATGACGTTTGCGGATGCACCGTGCATGACGACGATGGTGTTGTTGCACGCGGATGCTGCGCCCGCAACTATGGCGCTTGAGTTCCAGTTTTGCAGAAGTGAAGGGCGGTCGAAGCCTTCGGCCGCCCATGCTTTGAGGAAGACGATGCACACGTCGAGCGGGAGCGGCTTGAGGCCAACCAGACCACCACCGGCGACTGCGCTGTTGTTCGTGACGTACTGTACGAGCGCGCCGTAGGACTGGGCGCGAGCCTTTATGGCCTCGAGAGGTGAAACCACGTACGTGAAGCGCCCGGAACCGCTTCCTCCACCGACCGCGAGAGTACCCATCTCCGCGTTGTCGGGGCCTGCGCCATAATTGCCGAGAGTGAAGTCTGCGGCGTCGCTACCGAAGACGCCCACGTTCATGGGCTTCTTTAAAGGGAGGGCGTTGTTGGTGTTCTTTAGGAGGACGGTACCGGCAGCGCCGAGAGTGCGGATCAGCGAGTTGGTTGCGGCTGTGCGGACATCGACGGTTGGGCCGAGTGTGAAGTTTGAGACCCAGGTAGAAGGGGGGTTGACCATGAAGTCGCCAGTAGAGCCGTCAACGGGTGGAACGTTGGTGTCTTGGTTGAGGTGGTAGTAGGGAGTCATGATGCGGACGATCATGTCGTCGAGGCGCTGGACAGCGAGTGTGCCGTTGTTACTACATGCTTGTTAGCCAGTGTTCGTGTATTCGACGCCGGTTTGAGGTCTTGACGTACACAGCTGCGGTGACATTGCCGCCGAAGAACGAGCTCCCGGGGCTGCTTATTGTTCCAGGCATATCCATATCCTATCCACGTCAGTGTCTTGCCTCCATACGTATTCCTGAGCCTCCAACTCACCAGCCCTGCCTCAATCGCCGCAACACCCGAATGCGTCGCCCCCCAATCGCTCATCACATAGCCCTGAAATCCCAATTCGCCTTTCAACAAGCCATTCAGAACCTTGGAATTCTGGCACCCATAACTCCCGTTGATGCGATTGTACGAGCACATAATCGACGCGGATCCAGCCCGTACCGCATTCGCAAATGGCCACAGGTAAGTCTCATGGAGCGTCTTATCGTCCACGTTGGAACTCAATGCTTCAACTGTTGACCCATTCACAGTCGTCGAGCTGCGCTGCGTCTCCTGCTCGTTTGCAATCAAGTGCTTCGTCGTCGCCTGCAAGCCAGCGTCTTGAATGCCCTTGACACTTTCGCCGACCAGCTCGCCAGACAGATACGCATCAGGGCTAAAACCCTCCCAATTCCTCCCGCCGTACGCCGAGCGGCCCAGAGCACCAACCACGGGTGCGAGCCCAATGTGCGCGCCTTTGAGCCGGAACTCGGTGCCCAAGTAGAGCCCGCGCTTGTGCGCGAGAGCGCGGTCCCAGGACGCGGCTACGGAGAGCTCGGCGGGGAAGACGGAGGCGTAGCTGGCGGTGCGCACTGAGAGCGGGCCATCTAGCAGGCAGAAGCCGCTGAAGTTGAGACGAGGGATGGGTGCGATGTTTCCGACGCAGGGGCCTGGCGTGCCTGGAAGAAGGTCAGTACAGTATGTTCGATTGAAGGTGCTGGGGAGGTGATAGTACCTGTGACCATACCCGCCTTCTCCTCGATAGTCAATTCCTCGAGAAAGGATTTGGCCTTTGCATGTGCGGCCGCCCAGTCACCTGTTCCTGTGGCATTTGCTGTGGTATTTACATGTTAGCCAAAATACATCGTTTGAACTAAGCGAAGTTCGTATAAGGGAAGTAGCTTACGAGACGGATACACCGGCGGACTTGTATCATACTGAGTATGCACAATACCAAACTGCCCAAGAGCGCTCGAAGCCCATGTTATCGCGAGGAAAGCGTGTATCATCTTTGCAAACAAGCACTGCAGAGTCATAAAAGTCGCGTACTCTGTTTATGCCTCGTCTCGTCCCGTGGTGCTGTCTTATATGTGGTTCCTTGAACTTTCACTACGTAACTACATCCTACACACACGCCCGATCCTACAAATGTACATACACGCCCGATACTACACAAGTCAAGCACGACTACTAGCCGCTATGAGTGATAGCGGCCCTTTCATTTCCCCGCTCTGATTCGCCTCCGCATCTCGGCCGCACGCCGGCACGGGGCGGTACCTTTTTTTGTACTACGCGGAGAGGATACGCGGAGAGAATACGTGGAGAGAATACGGCGTATTGCGTCCCCACTGTGTACGGTTCCGTAGTTGCACACCTCAGGACTTTCGGGATACGTACTACCGTGTTGCGGGTAATTTTTGACCTGTTGACCGTCGGGTAGTTGTTGACAGTTTTGCGAATCGCTTGCAAAGTTCTAAACTCAAGCACTGAAACGTTCGTAATGCAGCTACCACGTAGTAGAACGACAACACGAGATACACCGCAGAACACCTATCATTCCGTAGGTCTGAAATACACTCATCCCGTGTCGCAGCACTTCATGCAACTCCCTATAAATGCCAGCCAAAGCACACGCTCCATCGTCGTCTATGCTCAAATCCCCCAAATGCAAGAGAACGCCTACAAAAATGCACCCATGCCCATCCCGACATCCCCGTCTCCATCTAAAACTTCTCCATCAAATTCTTGCGCACCGTCCACATACGCGCCCTCTTGCCATAAATATACATCGGGATCGAAAACAGCATGCACGCAAGCTGGATACCACCAATGGCTAGGAACGTATTCTTTGACCCTGCGGCTTCGAGCCAGTGTGGGAAGAATAGGCTGAAGATGAAGCCGTGGAGGATATCTGAGGTCGACGACGTTAGCACCTCCAATGCGAAATCAATGCGGCAATGCGCGACTTACTCTTGCTCACGTTGAGCGTGACTAGCGCCTCGCCAGCATACTCGCGGTAACTATCCACCACGAAAGTCACGGCCGTTGTACTCGCCAGCGAACATCCGAAACTAATCACGCCGAAGAAAACAGTCGGCACGATCCAATTGTTGCGCTCCTCGGCGCTCCAGCCAAAGCCCATGAGGCCGATCACAGTCGCGAGCGTGATGGGCAGCGCCATGATGAGCCTGAACTCGGGCTCATATACGCCGTCGTTTTTGCGCGCCATGAAGCGCACTACGAGATCGGATACTTTGCCTGCGACCGCGGTGCCCAACACGCCGCCGACGAATGGCGAGATGTACACCAGCCCGACCTGGAGCGGGGTGAAGTTGTACGACGTGTCTTCGTAAATGTGCGCCACGGACTCGGACAGCACGATGAGCCAGCCCACTGCAAGTGCGTATACGAGTGAAGACCACAGAACGGCGGGGTATGCGTATAGGATGAAGGGCCGAATGGCGACGCGGATCCACTTGTCCTTCACGAGGCGACCGTTCCAGGGGCGCAGGGAGTGCCGGTAGGATTTGGCGGGGGCATCGCGGTAGTAGTCGGTGTAGTGGATGGAGAAGTTCTCGGAGACTTGGTCGGAGTCTGCGGTGTGTGGGGTATCTGTGGAGCCATGTTGTTTCTCGGGGTCGGTGGAGGATGGGAAGTAGCTGATTGGGTGGCCGGTGTCGGAGTGGATGCTCATTGGTGAGCGAGGTGTGAGTGGTGCTGTGTTGTCTTGGCTTCCATGCTCTGCGAAGTCGATGCGGTTTGTCTCGGCTTCTGGCTCTGGCTCATCTGCGAAGCCAACATGCGCTGCCTTGGAAGGCTTCTTGCGTTGCTCTAGAGGAGACTCCGGCAGAGGTCCTACCAGCGGCTCCGGCGTGTCGTCCAAATCCTTCTTCGCGTGTCTTGAGTGCAAATGAAGACCGCGGTGTCTGTTCGGACTGTGACTTCGACTCGCATGGCTCCGATGTGGCCTCGGTGCCCTGTCCCAGAAGGTCTCAGGCACGAAGAAGAAGATGAGGAAGAAGCAGAAGCCCACCACGATGGCCGTGATCCAAAACACCCAGCGCCAGCCCAGCGACTGCACAATGACCGCGCTGACGAGCGGGATCAAGTTCTTGCCGCCGAGCAGCAGAAGCGTGTATATGCCCAGCCGGTATGCGCGCTCGTGCAAGAAGAAAATCTCAGCAATGGTCGCGCTAGGCAGACACTCGACGGGCGAGACGGAGAAGCCCTGCACAATACGCGCCACCACCAACGACGCGTAGTTGGGCGAGAGGGCGCACCATATCGACGACAGCGTGAAGAGGATAATGGCCACCAGATAAACGGGCCTCTTTCCAAACAAGATAGCAGTGGGTGATGCCACCACGCTCCCCAGGCCCAAGCCCAGCATGTACAGTCCCGTCGTCAGCGCGACCTGCGGTATCGTCACGTCATATGTCCTCGCTACATCGTTGAAGCCAGCCGCCAGCAACGGCGTCATGCCGCCACCGACCATGCAGTAGAAACCCAGCGACACGAGGGCGAGATCGCGCCGCACCTGCCGCCAGTTCAGCGGGTCATTGGCCGAGTCCTCGGGCTGCGGTTCGAGGATGAAGCGCCCATCTTTGGTGCGTTTCTTGTCGGGCGGCTGGCGGGAGCTGCGCGAGGGGCTGCGGCCGACGTGTGGGAGGGACGAGGCGGACGTGCGTGCGTGGGCGTGCTGGAGGCCGAGCGGCTCGTTGCGGTTGTGCGTGCGCGAGAGGAGGATGACGGAGCCTGGAGGGGTTTGTTAGTAGAGAGACATCAGACGGTTCGATGTGAGGGTCATACCAGGCACTTCGTCCGTCTCCGCACTGAGTATCCCCAGACTCCACTTCTTAGGCGCACCTGCCTCTTTCTCCGTCCTCGCTGTAGTCGCGCCTGCATCGTTACTGCCAGCCGGCTGTTTCCGCCACGGCGTGAAGTTGACCATGCTGTGCTCAAACAACGAACGTGAATGGAAGACCTTCCGGCGCCGATGTATGGCGAAACGAAGTCTAAATAATGTTTGAAGGTGAGTGTGAAAGGGCAACGCAAGAGTACCAAGGTGCCACCGACGCTACCGCCTTGTCACTCTCTCACGCGCTGCAGAGTCCTCCCCACACCAGGCTTGAACATGCACCAGATGACTGTTTATCTGTGGGGTCTCCATACCTCGTGAGGAGCGCGGCGGTGTAAGCATCGGACCACGAGGACCATGCGCCCGTTGTCGTGCATAGCGCGGCTCTTGATAGATCCCGCGGCCTGCGCGGTGACGAATGCCAAGCTTTGGAAACGAGAATCACATGCTGATGTGGAAGGTTCAACGACGATACGACAACGTAGAGATAAGTTGCAGTGCGGTGATATCCACTCAACGCATTCGGTAATGAGTCCCTGCTGATGAACAAAGCATGGCCGCCATTGCTAAGGTTGGTTTTCTCACAGCCCTCCCCCACATCGCATCAAACAAAGCCCATCTCACTCCAAATTATTTCCCGAACTATTGCCCGAACTATCCCCCGAACTATTCCCCGGACTACAATAAGTGGTAAGAAAGTACGAGCTGAGTCTACATGTCGAGCCAGAGGAGGTGCGACTGCATCGCTAACCTAACTATTCTGCTTATGCCTGGTGTGCCGTCTGACGATCCCAAACCTACAACCATCGCACACCCACTACATTAACAAACATTCCTAACCCAATAATGCATTCACCTTCCATAGCAATAGCCCACGTACCCGCCGGCCGTGGCTCCGTCGTCCCCAGCAAAAGCAAGGCACCACAAGCCTTCCACGACGTCGGCTTAGTCTCTTAACTCCACGAAGCCAGGATACCGGATGTAACAGAGTACCACGCCCTTGCCCAGCCTGCACTCTATAGCATCGCAGAACGCGGG
>Ga0265798_10006900_pt1 | contig 14839 bp, 10 predicted proteins | sample P3T30metagenome_FD_192430 | JGI IMG/M metagenome (GOLD analysis project Ga0265798, IMG submission 192430) | Plant litter microbial communities from East Loma Ridge, Irvine, California - P3 T30 | ecosystem: Environmental > Terrestrial > Plant litter > Unclassified | place: USA: California... | reverse complement strand
AAAGTCACCCTCCGGCACGGTAGAGGTACTTGACGTTGATTGGAGCGATTTTGAGCAAAATGACTCCGAAGATTTTGTCAATATCGCGGTGAGGCATAGGCTTCAGAATAGGTTCGACTTGCCGGATGATTTGCCTGTGAACCCCTCCGGAACGGTACTCTACATATCTGATCTGCGCGAGGCTTGGGGGCGGAAGAAAATCCTCGACCTAAGAAAGGCGCTCGCGAAATTAATCAATCCCTTTAGCGGCACTTCCGACGATTTTGAGGTTTATATTCATGCACCTTTTGAAAAAGCTGCTGACTTAGTCGCCTTGCAAAAAGCCGGAGTTGAGCATGAGTTGGAAAGCCAGAATGAAGCGGACCAGAGTGAGGCAAGCGAGATTTTTGCCGACGTTGTGAATGGTAGGATCGAGAACTTTATTTTCGAAACTCTTAGTTCAAAAACTACAAATCTGGAAATTCGTCTATCAGATGATGGCGCCAATTTGTACTCCAGGCTGACAGACCGGGGTGAGGTAATTTACGAGATTGAAGAGCCTAATTCCTATGAGCTTCTGTATGAGGCGGGTTTTAGTTGTAATTTGTATTATCTTAACAAATCTGCAAAGCAGACTTTTCGACGACGAATGGGGGTGCCTTCCGTTGAGTTCGGCGCGGTTTTCCTGTTTAAAAATGGATTCAGGGTTTTTCCAGTAGGGGAAGAGGGTGACGATACTTTCGGGATTGATCGGCGCAAACAACAAGGCTATGCGCGATATTTAGGTACTCGAGATATCCTTGGTCGAATCGACGTGACAGGGAGTGATGAACTTTTTCGTGAGTCGACAAGTCGGGATCAGGGCCTTATTGAAACTCCTGCGTATTTGCAATTAGTGGAATGTTTCTGGGAAAAAAGCTTAAAACGCTTAGAAAATTATGTGGTAGGCGTAACCTGGCAAGATGCTCTAGATTCTGCCCAGGAAGATACATCGAGATTGGCTGGGGATAAAGCACGTGCTAGAATTATTGAACTTGTTTCAAAGCTCGCTAACGGTCAAGATATTGTGTTGTTGTCGTATAGTCAAAATCTCGTAGGTATTTTAAACGAGAAATCAGAAGATTTCGAAACTTCTTTAGACGCGTTGAGGCTAGTTGCATCCAAGACTGATGATTCATTATTGGAAGCACAGATTGCAAAAGCTGAGACTCGCTATCGTGAGCTAAAACAAGCTGAGCAGTTAGCACGTGATCAAGCCGAAAAAGAACGTAGAGCACGTCAAGAGGCTGAGGCACGAGCTCGGTCGGCTCAGGAAGCACAGAAACATGCAGAGGATCATAGGAAGCGAGCTGAGAAGGCATATGAAGAAGAAAAGAAGAGAAATCTCTTCCTTGCCTCTGTTAACACTTTAGATTTTGATAACATCGTCAACCTGCATCATCAGATCGGAATTTATTCAGCTGATATTCACCATCTTATTGCAAATCAAATAGATAAGCTGCAACATGGTGAGCGTATAGACAACGAGGACCTATTGAGCTTATTAGAGCAGCTTAGTTTTAAGAATCAGAAGATATTGTCTGTTTCTCGTTTTGCGACTAAGGCGAACTTCCGTATTGATTCTGAAAAAATTTCTGATGATCTTGTCGGTTTTATTACTCAGTATGTTGATGAGGTATGTGCCTACTATAGCGGAGATGGCCTTCGTCTTATTGTGAATGCCGATGAAAAAACATTGATTCGCGAGTTTAAGCCGATAGAACTGTCGATGATTATCGATAATCTTGTGCATAACGCCGAGAAAGCCGGTGCAACTCAGGTCATTTTTGATATTCAGAGGCGTTCACTCAAGGTTCTTACCATGATCGTTACAGATGATGGGGATGGTATAGATGGCGAAATTGCAGAGCCGGAAAGGATTTTCGAGAAAGGTTTTAGTACAACGGAAGGTTCTGGATTGGGGCTGTACCACGTGGCGTATATATTAGATCAAATGGGCGGTAGCATACAATTGGATTCTAGTTATAGTTCCGGCGCAAAGTTTATTATTACTATTTAACATGAAACTTAATTATAAAATTCTTTGGTTTGACGATCAGCCTGATAGTGCAAAGAACATGCAGGAAGGGATCGCGAACAGACTAACAAGACTGGGATTCACGCTTGAGGTTGAGTGGAACACAGGCGTGCGAGATGAAAATTCGTTTATGGCCGAACTGCAGCGCAGAAAGGACATTGATCTAATTCTTATGGACTGGAATATGGGCGCGCACGCTGATAACGGCGCCATATTGGCCAGAAAGTTGCGCAGGAAGATTTATACTGAAATTGTTTTTTATAGCTCGGCTTCACCTTCTGAACTACGTAAAGCAATTTACGAGCAAGATATTGATGGGGTGTATTGCGTTCGTAGAGATACGCTGGTCAGTGAGACTATTAATGTGATACAGACAACGATCAAAAAGATTCTGGATCTAAACCACATGCGCGGTCTAGTAATGGGCGCTGTAAGTGATTTTGACGCACAAATCGAAGAAATGATGTTACTGGCTTGTATGGGGGATAAAAGCTGGTTTTTAAGCCACGTGCGTGATCTGATCATTGAAGCCAATAATAGCCATTCGAAGCAAATCGAAGGAATCAATCTTGACGTTGATGCTGGCGAATTGTTGAAACATCGTAGCTTCACAGCATTCCTAAAATACAAAGCGCTTTGTACCTTGTTAAATAAAAAGGCCGAAGATAGGGCTGTCATTAATATTTTGGAAAGGCTTAAAGACTATCAAGTCCAAATTATTGAGCCTCGTAATCGACTCGCGCATGCTCGCCTAGTCCAGCAAACAGGAAAAGCGATAATGCAGGGGAAGGGAGTTGAATTTACGGACGAAACTCTACTAAGTCTGCGCCGGGATTTGCTCGCTCATGGTGATAACCTCTGCGATATTCGCAGCGCTATAGAAGCGGGGATATTCGATGATGCCATTGCAGTGGAAAGTTCATCTGCTCGACAAGGCTAATTTAGATAACGTCACTGCTTCGAATAGGGAAAGCGGGATGATTGATAATGGAAAACTTCAATAAACAATCAGTGTAAGCCGTACATGTTTAGAATGTCCATTGAGCTTTCTTGAGCGGCGAAGAACTTCTACAGCGTTAAGCCCCTGATGTACAACAGATGAAAAGGGTTTATTGAGAAATTTTCATCTAGACTTGACAGGATGGGTTTTGGGAAATGTTAGACGCTATGACGTTCCGCTGCCCGAGCAGCTACCCACGCGAGAACCTCACTGTAGAGCCAAGCGGACGATTTCTTTGATAGTTTGACTTGGGTAGGAAATTGTCCTTTTTGTATTGTGGCGTATAACGCGCTGCGAGAAAGTCCACATATATGTAGTACCTCGTTGATTTTGATGAGACGTTCGGAAGATCTGGTTACCGTGTCCATAGGATACTAAGCATGAGAATTTTGAAAAGTTTAATATTGCAATATTAACAATTCCTAATTCCGTCCTGTTGATAAATATGGACTTCAAGCGTGCGAGAGCTTGAGCTTGTACGAGCGATGCCGGTTTATCTGGTCAACGAGTGTGAGCGAGATGATTGCGATTAGATAAGGGTATTAGTTAGGTGCCGGATCGGTCATGGATTGCAAAACGCAGTGCCCATGTCAGTTGCAACGTCAAATACTAATCCTCCCGTCTCCGCCAGGAAATTGTTGAAGAGAAATCTGTAACTGCTGAAAGGCCCGCAAGCTCCAAAAGCTGCGGGTCTTTATTTCTCGACTCTAAGAACGGCGTCGGATATGAGTCCGATGCGGGATTCGCATAGCATGTCAAGGGTTGATGAATTGTCCAGAAAACGTCGGCACCGACAGCACGAAATGTCATACTAGGCGCACGATGCGGATTAGCACGTGTTGTCGTGGCCCTTGATCTAAATCAACGAATCGTCACCACGACACTTTATGATTAGTCAATGACTTCTCCATCCTCGCCCGAACTTGTTCGAAACGCGAATTTTCTTCTCGCTGCTGTTCAGCTGAGAAAAACGCATGGTTTGCTGTATGCAATGCGATTTCTTGAAGATCAGAACATCAGTAACGATGTCATATGGGCATTGATGAATCTTATACCCAGTGTCACAAGTATGGATCGGGGGGAACGTTGAGGTGGGGCTGAAATTGCTGCGCTGTCTTTTGCCGAAGACTCTTCAAAGGTGAGCAAACCTTCGGTCGAGACGAAGGATTCGGGTAATTCCCCAGCGCGATCGCGCGCGAAGATGGAGATTCCACCATCCGGAGTCTATCATTAACGTCACCCCCCCCGCCATCTGCTCGCGACCGTTACCGCTGGCCAGTAGAAGCAACCGCGCCCTGGCGCCGCAAGCGGCACCGCCGACTAATACATCGGCGACCCGACCGGCAGTTGGGACGTTGCCTACCCCGCCATGCGCCGACCGTGGAACAGGCCCGCGCGAATGCCGTGCTACTGTGGCTGGAGCGCTAGTGCTTAGAGCAGTTGGTCGATATCGCTAAGTCGTCGTACAGCCGCGAGCGGCGGACCAGATCGATAGCGCTCGCGCGCTGTTGGCCACTGCAATGGCGGGCTGCACCGCGTTTAAGGCAGGGCGCGCCCTCGCAGGGCGTCGGCATGCGCCGCTTAGGCTGCTTGGACGTGCCACGCGGCACTTGGACCACACAGCACTCGGACCACGCGGCGAGGCGCCTTGCCGAACTTCGTCCGGCGGCGCGTGTCGCCGCCGGACGGCCACCCTGCACGGTGGCAACCTACGAACGCGGCGTATTCGTGAGCGTGCCGGAAACGTGGGATACCGACCAGGCGCGCGAAATGCCGGCCCTGCCTGGTGGCGGTACTCGAGCTGGCGCTACGCAGCGGCGCACCGCTGGTGCTCTTCGACTAGGGCGGCTACATGTGACCGGGGCTGGCGGCGTGGAGCGACGCCGGGCGGGACTGAAGCCGAAGGTATGAACGCGGCACGGTGCTTGCCTTGCGCGCCGTCAAAAAAGCAACGAGAACACACGGACGTGCAAACAAAGGTACGTTACAAAGTTTGCAATGTTACTATTATTTTCGTGCAGCCTCGACATCAACGACGCCAGCCAGCGCCCCGTGGCGTGGCCTGCTGGCCAGCGCCGCAGCTGCGCCACCGATGCACTGTGTCTACCTGGGGCTTCGCCTCGAGCGCGCCGCTATGGTGGATCGGTTCCATCACGCTACCTGAATCAAGGAGTGTCATCATGAGTCTGAGGATCAAACGGCTGCCCGAGGATAACCCATCGCTGATTGGCGTCAGGAATAGCCACGCCGACGGCGATAGCTGGAGCGCGCGGCTGGTCAAGCTGATGCCGGCCGAGGCGTTGGCCTGCTACGGTGCCGGCCACACCCTAGTACCGGAAAACAAGCCCGAAGCGCTGCTCGGCCTGGCGGTCTTCTGCCTGTTGTTGACCGGATGGCTGCGCTACCATGCGACTCGCACCGAGGGCGCTGCGCCGCAACTCGGGGCAATCGCCATCGCCATGGTCTCCTTCGCACTGTGGCTGCTCACGCTGCCGGTCCCGGCCGGGCCGTTTGACTTAGGGGACAACCGCTACCTCGGAGCCTTGCTGGCGCTAGGCTGGACGACGCTCGTCACGAGCGTCTATCGGGGCGACTGAACGCCGGCCTCACCCCAGCCGGTGCCGCCCGGCATGCTGCGGATGAGGTGTAGACCACCATCGCCGCGATGCGCCAGGTGAGAGTGAAAGGTCAGCGTGGTCCTCCCGCCACCCAACTGGCTGCGGTGGCTGCAACAGGCGCGCGCTCCGGGGGATTTGCGGGACGGCTATTAGTCCGCTCAGGACGTCGGGCTACCCAACGGTAGTCTGTTGTCGCGCAGTTGCAGGTCCAACCATGCCAACACTACCGACCACCGGGAGGCGCGGCCTTGGGGGGCTGCCGCCCGGCTGATACTGGAAGTCCCCCTCACAGGACACCGCAATGGACCATGCCATTGCAAAGGAACGCGCCCCAGCACCAAACGGCCACTCCCGCCGTCAAGACTGCTGCGCCGGCGTGCAGGGACCCAATGGGGTCCTGCACCGCGTCGGGGAGCGTGTCCGGCCCGCCTGCGCGAAGGCGACTTGAAGAGGTCCGCCCCTGCTCGGCCAGGACGCCACGGCAGGCCTCGGTTGGACAGCCCGGCCCACCCTCGCACCAGCAGCTCCTGCATACTTGACGCGCCATATCTCCCTCTTGATGCGCGTCGCCATGGTCGGGCGCGGCCTGGCGGGTAGGGTGGGGCGCGCAGTAGGGGGCGCGCTTGGCGCCGCAGCGCCGCTGCCGGCGGGTTGACGCGCGGCAGCCCGGCGCGGCGGTCAACCGCAGGCCTCAGTTTGCCCAAGGCGCGTAGCGTAGCAGGCCGGTCACGTTGACCACGGTGAACGGTTGCGTAATGTCGAGCCGCAGCCGCACGTGATTGACCAGTCGGGCGACCTGCGCAATGCGCGCCTGCGTGGGCGGGGGCAGCCCGGACGCCTCCTGTACGATGCGCAGGGTGGAGATCAGGACCTTGTACCCAGAACGGTACAGCGGCAAGCCGCGCCTGGTCGACTCGATCAGCAGGTCCGCTGCTAGCGCGATTCTGGCCTGCGGGCAGACGGGGAAGTCCTTCTCGTTCTCGGGAAAGCTGTCGGTGGCGGTCTGAAGCAGGATCGCGGCGTGTTGTATGCAGCCGTCTGGGATATCCCAGCACAGGTGCCCGAGACGGGCGACCCACTGGTTGAACTCGGGCGGCGTCCGGTCCGGCGGCGCTGCCAGCAGCACATAGGCCGCTGCTGCCGCCGCATACGGGTTTTCGTGCTTGAAAAACAGGACTTCGACGCAGGTTTCAACCAGCGACAGCGCCGATGTGAGGTCGGTCTGCTGCATGAAGTCGAGGATCGCTTCGATGCGTGTATCCGACACGCTCACATTGAGTGAGCCATGCGCGCCCACCGCGACCGGGCTGACCTGGATCGCCGCGCGGTGGGGCACTGCAGCGCAGTGCCACGGGCCGGGCAGTCGCGCCAGGATCAGGCGCTGGGCGCCGTCATTACGGGCGTGGTCCGGCGCCGCGGCCGTCATCCGGCCCAGCGCATAGCGCTGGTCTAGTGCCGGGCCCGGGTCGCTGGATGGATCGAGCAGGTCGACGCCGGCGTCTTCGCGCCGGGCTAGCAGCGTTGCAGAAGCTTCCCTGGCGACCCATAGACCTAGCACTTCTCCAAGGTCCAGCGGATCAGCCTGCGCTTCCGACGCCGCCATCGCGGCGCTGGGGAGGCGGGCGTTACCGTGCAGGATGGTCAGATCGCACACGACACGCGCGTTGCTGGTCGCCGACGCATAAGACCGGACGTCCGGAGGGGGCTTTGCCAGGCCCTGGAGCGCCGCATATGGTTCTTGCGGGGGCAGCGTCACCCGCAGGCCATGTACTGAGCGCAAAGGAAACGGCGCGGCAAAGTTGTTCAGCATAACGGCGTCGCCATCCGTCGCCGCCGGACCGCTGATGCCGGTACCGTCGCCGCGGCTGAATATCTCGCGCAGCGCAGCGGCGTCCGCGGAACGTCTCGGAGCCACGCCCACCGCAACGCCGCCGCGCTTGACGCCTTCTTCGAAAGCCCGAAGTTGTCTGAGCGCCTGAGGCACGTCGTTCGTGCGGTCGAACGCCGCGCCCAACGCTGCGCCGGTGGCCCCAAGTAGTGGTTGCGCAGGCTGCGCAGCCGCGACGGGCCGGCCAGCCTGTCCGCTGTCTGAGGAACCGCCTCGGGACACGGGCGGCGCCGCGCGGGCGCCACGTTCGGCGCCGGCTGACCGGGCGCCGGCTTCTTCGCCAACTTGAGGGGAAGGCCCCGCATGGTCGCCGGCTTTATGGGACGATACCTGCCGGGCGCGGTTACTGACGCCGGCCGACGCGACGCCGGCTGGATGGCCAACGGGTCGGGAAGCCCGCGAACTGTTCAGTCCTGTTTGGGAAGGCAACGGCCGGGCGGCGCGGGCCGCCAACTCGTCGGCAAGCCGCCCGGCTATCAGCAGGTCACTTCCCGCAATGCGCAACAGATCCGGCGCCGACACCGACGTCTTCGTCCCCGCGGTGGCGCTGTCATCTCCGGCATTGTGAAGGCCGACCAGCGCGCCGAAAGCGGCTCCGATGGCCGCGCCGGCACTCTCGGGCATGATCAGGCTGATCTCGCGCTCGGTGTAGCCCAGGTCGGCGATGGCGGCGAGCACCTGGCCGGCTTTCTCGGCATCGAGCAGCAGTCCGGCAACGAGTGGCGCCGGCATCGTCCCGACTGGGTGGATTGGCGTCGCGCGGCGATCGCTGCCCACGGCACGCTGGACGCGATCCACCGCTCCCTTGGGATTGCCCCTGCTCAGCTCGACCTGCGCCTCTGGCCCGGTGACACCCGAGACGATGTCGATCAGCTTGATGATGATCCGCCCGTTCGGGAAACGCAGCCGGGTCAAATATTGTCCCAACGGTAAATCGACCCGGGAAACCGCATTGCCGTCCTTGACCTCGAAAGGGGCCGCTTGCACCATCTGTCCCATCTGCGGTTTAGCGTTCTCAGCAGTACTGCCGAATGGTTCGATTTCGACCACCCCGAACTGCGCTGCGGGGGGAGGGCCGTCCCCAAGTGGAATACTCAGCCAGTAGCCATCGGCTATGTTATGCATGTTAGACCTCCAGCATTACCAGCGCGGAAGGGGGAACCGCCAGGCAGGGTTGACTCGATCGCAGCGCGCCTGTGGCCGGCTCGGTGGCCGTGATCGTATACTGTCCGTGAGGCAACTCTAGCGCCCATGGCGAACTGGCGTACCGGTGCGCCCCCGGGTCGCAGGCCAACGCCAGCCCCAACGCCCGCCCGGGCGGATGACAGACAATCTCTACCGGTACGACCGGTTCCCCGGCCAGCACGTGAAATGGGAAGCCCATTGTCATCCGCCCCGGCGTCACAAACTGTCGATACTCGCCCACGGCGCGCCGGATGAACGTATTGATGCCTTCCTGCAGACTCGCAGTTTCGATGACCCAGCTGAATGTGTTACGGTCGCGGCGCGCCGCTGAGCCATGCATCGCGGCAACAAGGGCTTCGGCGAAGATCGTCGCCGCTCCAATCCTGCCATAGGCGGGCAGTCCAAGCTCGCTCGCCCACAGGGACACCTGCCGGCTGATCCCGAGGTTTGCATGCTGCGCTCCGCTGATCAGGGGGACGCCGCGGAAGGCCCCCAGTTCGAGCAGGTAATCCACCGGCACCGAGCGGCAGGCGTCGAACAGGAACAGCTGGTTTAGCGCCCGGCACGTGCGCATGCCGTCGATGAAGGCGCCAGCGTCGACCGCATCGGAAAACGGGTCGCGTTGGTGCGCACCGAACCCTTCGGTCAACAGCGAATGCACTTCGCCGCTCGAGACGCCATGACCTGAAAAATAGAAAACGAGCGTGTCATTGGGAGTGTGGTTGCCCAATTCATACAGGCGCTCGGCAGACCTGCGCAGGTGCTCCAGCGTAGCCGGATCGGCACTGACGAGCTCTTTCTCATCGTTGAGGAACTGCTGGTCACCCGAGCACAGTACATCGACGCTGCCGAGCTGCGCGTCGTAGGCGACAAAATCGCTGCGCAGCCAGTCTGCAACCAGACGCGCCGAGTTTGGCGGCGAAGTCAGCTGTCCCATCCTTTCATGCTTGGGGAACAGGGTGCCAGTGCCGCCCTCCAGGTGCGGATACTTGCCCACCGCAACAACAAGCACATGCACCGACGGTTTGCCTGCGGGAACCGTTCGATTAACCAAGAGCGTCACGATTACCTCCACGTATTTTTGAAATTCGTAGCATTTATCCACGCTTAGCTAGCCCGTTTTCACATTAGCGTGGCGATCAGGGCATCAGCAAAGGATGTCGTCGCGCCAATCCTGCGGTGGGCGGGCAGTCCAGGTCCGCCCGCCCACAGGAACACCTGCCGGGTGACCCCGAGGTTTGCATGCTGTGCTCCGCTGATCAGGGGCACGCCGCGGAAGGCTCTCAGTTCGAGCAGATAATCCACAGGCGCGGTGCGGCAGGCGTCGAACAGAAACCGCTGGTTCAGCGCCCGGCACGTACGCATGCCGTCGATGAAGGCACCAACGTCGACCGCATCGGAAAACGAGTCGAGTTGGTGCGCGCCGAACCCTTCGGTCGACAGCAAGTAGTCATCGCCGCTCGAGACCCCATGACCTGAAAAACAGAAAACGAGCGTGTCGTCGGGAGTGTGTTTGCCAAAGTCATACGGGCGCTCGGCAGACCTGCGCAGGTTCTCCAGCGTAACCGGATCGGCACTGACGAGCTCTCTGTCATCGTTGAGGAACTGCTGGTCACCCGAGCACAGCACATCGATGCTGCCGAGCTGCGCGTCGGAAGCGATGAGCTCTTTGCACAACGAGTCCACGAGCAGCGGCGCCGAGTTTGGCGGCGAAGTTAGCTCTCCCATCCTTCCCTGCTTGAGGAACAGGGTGCCAGTGCCGCCTATCAGGTTCTGATGCTTGCCCACAGCCACAATCAGCACATGCACCGATGGGATGCCAGCGGGAACCGTTCGATCGAGCAGGAGCGTCATGCTTAACCCCCATGTGTGTGTGGCCAATCGTAGCATTTATACACGCCTGATTAATCTGTTTTCCAATCTTTCAAAAGGAAGAGGCGCCCAGAACGCAACAGCGTTAAATAACTACGAATAAGCCCAAGCCGGTGATGTCATAATTTACACGTTGTCCGCACCCACCGAACCATTAAATGAATGAGGGGGAATCATGAGTACATACATTGTCTTGAAGCGCAAGTCGGCCAGTCTGAGCAGCACCATGCCCGGCGCGCCGAAGTTCGAGGTCTTGGGCACTACTAAGGACGGGAAGCAAGAGTGGGGCCTGAACATCGAGCGGGTTGCCCCCGAGCACGCGGCGCAGTTGGCTGCCGCCCCCGAAGTAGCCGCAGTGGCTCGCACCATGCCTACCACTCTGATCAAGCCGATGGACATGGACACCCGTACTCCGATAGCCGCCTCCGCCGCCGCACAAAACGCATGGGGAATCGGCTATGTTGGCGCGGACCAGTCGCATTGGGACGGTTCGGGCGTCAAAGTGGCCGTGCTCGATACGGGGATCGATCGCGCGCACCCGGCGTTCGCCGGTATGGATCTGGTGGAAGAGGATTTCAGCGGGTCCGGTAACGGTGACAGGCAGGGGCATGGTACCCACTGCGCGGGAACGATCTTCGGGCGCGACGTCAACGGCGTGCGTATCGGGATCGCGCGCGGAGTCCAGCACGCACTGATCGGCAAGGTGCTCGACGACTCCGGTTCCGGCGAATCGGCGATGATCTTCAAGGCCATGAGCTGGGCGTTGAACAACAACGCGAACATCATCTCGATGTCGCTCGGGTTCGATTTTACAGGCCTGGTCGACCGCTTGGTGGCAGCGAAGTGGCCGCCGCCTCTTGCCGCCTCGACGGCGCTGGAGTCCTATCGCAGCAATCTCAGGATGTTCGACGCGATCATGGGTATCCTTCGAGCCAACAAGGATTTTGGCAACGAACCGTTGGTCGTTGTCGCCGCCGGCAACGAAAGCCAACGCGACGTGAACCCGCAGTATCGGATCGCCGCCTCGTTACCTGCCGCTGCGGTCGATGTAGTGTCGGTGGCCGCAGTCGATCAGGAAGGCCGCGTGGCAAATTTTTCGAATTCCAACGCCGTGCTATGCGGGCCGGGCGTCGACATCCTGTCGGCCTGGCCGAACAACCGGCTCAACTCCATCAGCGGCACCAGCATGGCCTGTCCGCACGTGGCCGGGTTGGCCGCCCTGTGGTGGCAGCTCGTGACTGCGCAGCAGCCCCCTGCCAATGCGGCGAAGGTCAAGAACCAGATGCTGGCCGCGCTCAAGCAAGCGGGGTTGCACCCGGCCTTCAATGAAGAGGACTTTGGCCAAGGCCTCGTGACGGCGCCTTGAGGGTGGCTGCGCCCAAGGCCGTCGCTGCCCTGGCATGGCGCCCCGGGGCAGCAGAGAGTGGTTGGCAGGTGCTTGCGCAGCACCTTGCTGATGAACACGAACACGCACACGAGCCCGCGCCGTGCATGCGCGCGCCAATCGCTTTCGCATGTCAGGCCGCAGCGCCAGCTCGAGCGTAACGGTGGCAGCTCGATCTGGCGCACGTCAGACTGAGGAATATGAGCGCGTGCGGCGTGAGCTGACAGAAGCTAAGACCGAGCGCGACAAAATATGAAAGCGCTTGGCTACTCCGCAACTGACCCCGCGTGAAGTACGGCGGTAGGTGGCGCCGAGACAAGAAAGGCCAGCGCCAGCGGGACCGCGTATATTGCGCCACCACACGCGTGGCGGCCTAATTGCTAAATCAGCGAACTAGTTGCACGGCGCGGGCAGCTGCCTGCTGTAAAGCGTGGCAGCATTTCGCTTGTAGACGTGAAGGCCTATCCTTCGCCTTTCTAGAGGTGCGTAGCGAAGAAGGGTTGGTGGCGATCCAGTCCGTCAAAGCACGCACCGTGTATGCACGTCGGCTGAAGCCAACAAGCACGATCTGGGCGCCCGGTTCGTAATGACGCGACAGGACGGTATGCCCGCGTATGAGGCGTGGCAAAATGCCGCTGCCAGTCATTCCATGTAGAGCCGCAACGAGCTTGTTATCGCCATTCCCAACTTCATGAATGTACTTCGCCGCTTGGCGGTGCCTGAACACTCCTCCTTCCGATACTATCCGCTCGGCCTCGCCACGGTCGCGCATCTCCTCGCCGGCAAGACTCTGCAAAAGTTTCAGGACGTTGGTCGCGGGCGCGCCCTGTACGGTTCCCTGTCGAGTCCCAGTCCCGCAGGCGAAGTAGGCGATCCGCTTGATTAATCCTGGTAGCGTTGGCGGTTGTGGAGTAGTCGTACGCAGACGACGTCGGCAGTCGGCCATCCTATGCAGGAAAGTAATGCGCACAAGACCTTTTGAGGTCAGGTCGAGGCCCAGTTGCGTGCGCCGCCCCTTGAATAGGTGCAGACGCATTGATTTGGGCTCTCCCCGGCAGTTTAGCTGCCTCGCACCGCAAGAGGCCTAGCTGGTACGCTTGGGAAAGTAGGTCGGCGCAGTCACTTTTAGTCATTCTAGTCCTCGCCGGTTAGCCGCGCGGAAGCGCGTGCGGCGCGGTCGGCAATTACGCCCGCTCCCCCTTCTGATCTCAAAGCACTCGCGCCACGCGGCTCTCGCTGCAGGAGAAACCAGCTCCGATGAAGCATCGCACAACGCCCGGCGAACCGGATGTGCCGTCCCTAGCTTGATGGCTGTGCTTGATTGCCTTGAGGAGCTGGGCATTCTCGCGTACATTGGCGCTCACGGAGGGCGGCCAAGCCAGTCGTAAACCACTGTTGATACGCCGCGCAGTCGGCACATCGATCGTTGGCCAGATGGTTCGGTACTTGGCGATGAAGCGGTGCACCGGCCCTTTGGAGCGTGCGGTCCCGCCGCGCGCGGCGGCGCCAGCTGCGTTGACATCGGCAGCTTCGTGGCGAAAAGCGCGACACGGGCGAACTGGCCGGCCACCCGGTCGCCACCTCCAGTGCAGCTTTTGCCAGCGACTAGGAGATCGAAGGCAAGCACTAAGCTGGCCGCCATCTGGAGATCACCGATCCGGCCGCGAGAGCGCCAAGTTCGCGGAGCCTTACAAGTCGGACAGGCCGCGGCGGCCCAGACCCTGCCGGACTCTGGCGAGAGATCGAGGTACCGACGGCCACCGCTTCCTTCAAAGCGGCAAACTTCACCATCGATGACCGCGAAGGAGGTCCCCGGCCGGCCCGAGAATTCTTTTCCGGTCCCGCGCCGCCGGCGGACCGGTTACTACCAGCTGGATGTCGACTGTCTTTACACGTCACGCCAGCGGCAGCCCTGATCTGAAAGAACATTGAGAGAAATCAACGTCTTACCGAAGTGGCATGCTTTATGCGTGTAGCGTCGCGCCGGCTGCCCGTCCTCGGTCGCCGCTGCCGCTGCGGTCCGCGCGGCGGCCATGGCGTTGTTCCCCGCATCCACGACGGAGGCAAGATGACCAAGTTCGTCCGCATCGCCATGGCCAGCGGTACGTGGCTGCTGGCTTCATGCAGCACGCCGTACTTCGCCGACCGACTGACCCGGATCGACTGGTCCGGACCGCCTGTGGCCGGGACGATCGCGGTGTCGCCACCCAAAATGTACCGTCGCGAATCGCTCATCAATGAACGCCGCGATGAAGTGCAATGGATCAAGGAGCAGCTGAACGATAGCAAGACCGCCCTGTTCGCGCCCGAGCTGGTGCGGGAGACTGAGCAGATCAAGCAGATGGCGCTTGCGCTCGGCCTAAACTTCGGTCCCGCCGACGCCATCAACTACCGGCGCGACACCCGTACTGGCGAGATCCGGCAGCAGATGGAGGAGCTGCAGCTGCAGGTCATGCTCGACCAGCTCCGCAGCGACGCCAACCTGATCTATGCCGGCTTACCGGCCCAGACCACGCCGCTGAATGCCGATCTCGGCAAGCTCGATTCGTCCGTTAAGCCGCTCGCCTCCCCCGCCCAAGTGGCCGCGGCGGGCAAGCTGCTGGAGGCGATCGACACCATCAAGGCCGAGCTCGGAACCCGCCTGGGGGCCGAGGCCAAGCCGGCCGCCAGGGCCAATGCCACGGCCAACCCGGCCGACCTGTTCCGCGACCGGTCAGCCCTACGCGACCTGCTCAAGTCGGCTGGCAACGCAGCCAGCATGGACGACCTGCACGACCATGGCGGCGGCGCGCTGGTCCGCCTGAACTTCCAGGCGATGGTGCTGCCGGATCGGGAA